>ERZ1673698.1817-NODE-1817-length-17555-cov-12.517886_pt1 | contig 17555 bp, 16 predicted proteins | sample MGYA00580228_ERZ1673698 | MGnify/ENA primary metagenome ERZ1673698 (study PRJEB41218, sample SAMN15661768) | gut metagenome | host: Homo sapiens | place: Canada: London | collected 2015-08-20/2019-03-30 | study: EMG produced TPA metagenomics assembly of... | reverse complement strand
CATACACTTTTGTTTTAGGCATCCAAAAGTGTCAAGTTTTTTTAGGGTAAGTCAGTTTTAGTAGGTATCGCTATTGCCATTTTCATTATATTATTATTGTATTGGTTATTGGTAGCAGAGGATATGAAACCCTGGTTGTCGGCTATGGTTCCTTCCGTGGCACAACAATTCTTTGCTTGATTCTGACAGGCTTCGGATAAATCATGTATCTTTGCAAGGATAGTGACTAATAACCAAAATAATAACAATAGACTAAGATATGGAAAATTTTATTTTTCAAAATCCCGTGAAACTGATAATGGGAAAAGGGATGATTGCTCGGTTGGCTAAAGAAATACCGTCCGACAAGCGTATTATGATTACTTTTGGCGGTGGAAGCGTGAAGAAAAACGGAGTGTACGATCAGGTAAAGGAAGCATTAAAGGACCATTTTACGGTAGAATTCTGGGGAATCGAACCCAATCCTGCCATCGAAACTCTCCGTAAAGCGATTGCTTTGGGAAAAGAAGAGAAAGTGGACTATTTGCTGGCTGTTGGCGGCGGTTCTGTTATTGACGGTACGAAATTGATTTCCGCAGGAATCCTGTATGATGGTGATGCCTGGGATTTAGTACTTGCCGGACGCCCGGTAACTCATACTGTACCTCTTTCCACTGTATTGACTTTGCCTGCTACCGGTTCGGAAATGAATAACGGAGCAGTTATTTCCCGTCGCGAAACGAAAGAGAAATATCCTTTTTATGCCAACTATCCAATCTTCTCTATTCTTGATCCGGAAGTGACTTTTACCTTGCCACCTCATCAGGTAGCTTGTGGATTGGCTGATACCTATGTTCATGTGATGGAGCAATATATGACTACTCCCGGACAGAGTCGCGTTATGGACCGTTGGGCAGAAGGTATTCTGCAAACTCTGGTGGAGATTGCTCCGAAAATTCGTGAAAACCAGCATGATTATCAACTGATGGCTGATTTTATGCTTTCGGCTACAATGGCATTGAATGGATTTATTGCTATGGGAGTGTCTCAAGACTGGGCTACTCACATGATCGGGCATGAAATTACTGCTTTGCACGGATTGACACATGGCCATACGTTAGCCATTGTTCTTCCTGCCACGTTGCAAGTGCTTCATGAAGAAAAAGGGGATAAGCTTTTGCAGTATGGTGAAAGAGTTTGGGGAATTACTTCCGGTACAAGAGAAGAGCGGATTGATGAAGTAATTTGCCGTACCGAAGAATTTTTCCGTTCACTGGGACTGACTACACGTTTGCATGAAGAAAACATCGGACAGGAAACTATTCAGGAAATCGAACGTCGCTTCAATGAACGTGGTGCTAAATATGGTGAGAATGGAAATGTAACAGGTGTTGTTGCTCGCAGGATATTAGAGGTTGCACTTTAAGCATACCTAGTTTGTTTTAATGACGCTGGAGTATTTTCTATTTTTGTTCACCTAAATTAGTTTTGATAGAGTCAAAATAAAACAATCATTTAATTACGTATGCTAATAACCATTATTATTCTCGTTCTTTCGGCTGTCTTTTTCGTGAACGGCAAGGTTCGTTCGGATATTGTGGCACTATGTGCGCTGATAGCCTTACTTGTTTTTCAGATATTAACTCCTGACGAGGCACTCTCCGGTTTTTCCAATTCGGTAGTCATTATGATGATCGGGTTGTTTGTTGTAGGAGGGGCTATTTTCCAGACGGGACTGGCAAAAATGATTAGTTCCCGAATTCTTAAACTTGCGGGAACCAGTGAGATCCGGTTGTTTCTATTGGTGATGTTGGTGACTTCTGCCATTGGTGCATTTGTCAGTAACACAGGTACGGTGGCATTGATGCTTCCTATTGTTGTTAGTCTGGCGATGAGTGCCGGCATGAATCCCAGCAGGCTGTTGATGCCGTTGGCTTTTGCAAGTAGTATGGGAGGTATGATGACTCTGATTGGTACTCCGCCGAACCTTGTGATACAGAATACATTGACTTCTGCCGGACTTGAGCCGCTTTCTTTCTTCTCTTTCCTGCCTGTCGGCATTGTCTGTGTAATTGTCGGTACACTGGTTCTGATGCCGCTTAGTAAATGGTTTCTTTCTAAAAAAGGCCAGAAAGATGATAATAAACGTTCGGGCAAGTCATTGAAGCAGTTGGTTAATGAATATGGACTTTCCAGTAATTTGTTTCGTTTACAGGTGATAAAAGATTCACGGCTTTTGGGGAAGACAATAATCGATCTGGATATTCGTCGTAAATATGGTTTGAATATTATGGAAGTTCGTCGTGGTGATGCATCGCAACATCGTTTTCTAAAAACGATTACTCAAAAGTTTGCTGCACCGGACACGATGTTAGAAGTAGAGGATATTTTGTATGTGACTGGAGACTTTGATAAGGTGCAACTCTTTGCGGAAGATTACCTGTTGGAGATCTTGGGCGACCATGCAACGGAAGAAACAAAAAGTACGACTAATTCGCTTGATTTTTATGATATCGGTATTGCTGAAATAGTATTGATGCCATCTTCTAATTTGATAAACCAGACAATTAAAGAAGCTGGTTTCCGTGATAAGTTTAATGTGAACGTATTGGGGGTTCGTCGTAAAAAGGAATATTTATTGCAAGATTTGGGGAAATGAGCGTATTCATAGTGGTGACGTACTTTTGGTGCAAGGAACATGGAATAATATAGCCCGTCTTAGTAAGGAAGATGCTGATTGGGTTGTTCTGGGACAACCTTTGGCGGAAGCAGCTAAAGTTACGTTAGATTACAAAGCTCCGGTAGCAGCTGCTATTATGGTGTTAATGGTGGCAATGATGGTTTTTGATTTCATTCCGGTAGCTCCGGTTACAGCCGTTATGATAGCGGGTATATTGATGGTACTTACGGGATGTTTCCGCAATGTGGAAGCGGCTTATAAAACGATCAACTGGGAAAGTATTGTATTGATTGCTGCCATGCTCCCTATGTCTCTGGCATTGGAGAAAACGGGAGCTTCGGAATATATTTCCAATACATTGGTGAACGGCTTGGGATCATACGGACCGGTTGCATTGATGGCAGGTATTTATTTTACAACTTCGTTGATGACGATGTTTATTAGTAATACGGCTACCGCTGTTTTGCTTGCTCCGATTGCTTTGCAAAGTGCCATACAGATTGGAGTCAGTCCGGTTCCTTTCTTGTTTGCCGTGACGGTAGGTGCAAGTATGTGTTTTGCTTCTCCGTTTTCTACACCGCCTAATGCCTTGGTGATGCCTGCCGGACAATATACCTTTATGGATTATGTAAAAGTAGGATTGCCGTTGCAGATTATTATGGGAATCGTGATGATTTTTGTATTGCCATTGATTTTCCCCTTTTAGTCTTTGATTTTTATTTTGTCAATGGGGGAGATGAAAGAAATAGAGATTTGTAGCGCTGAATCTTTGTCTTTTTATGAAGAGTTGTATATTTCCATGCAACTCTTTTTTTTGCTGTATACTATTGAATAAATAGTGTTAAATTTTTTATATTCAACGATATAACTAACTGTCTTCTAATATAAATAATTAGAGTGAGGCGCTCTAAAAGATGTTAACTGCAAATCGGAAAATGCAATGTAATCTGTATAATGTTTATAAATACAATTATCTTTGTGCGTTCATTGCTGATTATTGATTAGTAGTGATTTATGTTTTTCGCAAATAAAACAAACTAAAGCATTAAAAGATTATGAAACAGAACATTGCAAAAGTATTCACTTTCTCGTTGTTGGCGTCTTCCATCAGTTTTATCAGTTGTGTTGATAATGAGAAAAATCTGTTTGATGCAGATCAACTGAAGCAAATTTACGAAGAAACTTTTCCTGTAAAAAACATCGATCCTGATGGTGATTGGACAATGTCACGAAGTGTGACAGCGCATGTGTCAGTTAATGGAGATCAGGGAGTAGATTATAAGATACAAATATTTGATGCCGATCCATTAAGTCCGGGAAGTACAGCAAAACTCTTAGCGGAAGGAACTGTCAATCAAAGTACGACTTTGAATGTGGTGATGGATTGTGCAACAGCGCTTGATAAGGTGTTTGTTGCACGCATAGATGAGCACAAACGCTATCTGGTTCAACCGGCAGCGATTGAAAATGGCACAGTGACAGCGCATTTTGGAGACAAAGGTACACCAACACGTTCTATGTCACGAGCTGTGGCGACTAGTATACCTGTTATGGAGGCTCCTTATACTGCTGATTTTATTAGTGCTAAAAAGGTAACCGCTACTGTCGTTCAGGCTGGCTGGGATTTGGGGGCAAGTTCCGGATGGGCCGGTAATTATAAAGAATATCCTGTTTTTACAGAAAGTGAACGTTGGTTTAAGATTCCGGATGGTACTTTTAATGGTGGATTTACCACTTCTGGAAGCAGTGGCGGAGCCCAAGCTGTGAAAGTAATTGTCCCTCAAGAAAGCACATGGGTTATAGAAAATAGTAATCAATTTTCTGATATCACAGAAATTATAGTTGAGAATGGTGGAAAGATAGAGGTCGTTAAAAATGGGAGCCTGGTATTAACTCAAGCTTCTTATATAACTGTGATGCAGGGAGGAAGTATTGTAGGCGACAGAGGTATTCAGATAACAAATAGTTCGGCCGGGCGTACGAACTATAATGCCGGTACGATTGATTGTGACTTTTTGAAAATTGATGGAGGTGGAAGTGGAGTTGATTTTGTGAATTATGGAACACTTGAACTGAATTCTTATAATGCTTCTACCAATGGTACCACATTGATAAATCATGGAACGATTGAAGTTGAAAATATAGATGGTAACAACAATACTAATATTAAAAACGGTTGTTATCTGAAGGCAGGAAAATTACAGTTTGGTACACTTGTTATGGGAAATACTTCCGAAGCTATTTGCAAAGAATTGACGGGTAATGGAAATGATAATAATATCGTGATGGAAGCGCAATCCATGTTGACTTGTACGGGCAAAGCTAATTTATTTAGAACAGTTACCGGGCCGACACAAGGAACTGCCTTATTAAGAATTCATACAATAGACAATACTTCCGGTTTGGCTTATTCTAATTCAAAAGTAACGAATAATATTATTTGTGAAATAACGGATCAAACATCTAATGGTAAAAATCAATGGGAATGGAGTTCTTTTGATTGGCTGACAAATAAAGGATTGCAGCAAGGTGCTACCTATTGTAACCCGGGTAAAGCAGAATTTATACTTCCTGCTGACGGTGACTGTATTAAAGAAGGATATAACTCTGATGAAGAACCGGATGATGTAGAGATCCGATATGCAGTTTATTCTTATGCTTTCGAAGATAACTATCCGAAAGCGGGAGATTACGATTTCAATGATATTGTGTTGAATGTAACTTTGCCTGCAGCCGGTAATGACGTGAAAGAACTGAAATATAAAATCGACCTTCGGGCGGTTGGTGCCGTGAAACAATTAGGTGCTGGTTTGAGAATACGAGGAATAGACAAAAATAATGTAGAAGAGGTAAATTTTGGTGCAGGTGCCGCTCAACGTACTGGCTCATTAAATTCCGGAATATTTGAAAATGCATCTTATGAAACGAATGGTAATGAACTTGTGATTCCTTTGTTTGGAGACGCACATTATATATATGGATATACAGGAACACAACGTCCCATGTTGAATACAGGGAATGCTAGTACCCCTCTGACCGATATATACACTCTTGAAGTGAACGTCAAACTTAAGAATGCAATATCTGTCCCTAGTGTGACAGATGATTTAGACTTCTTCATTGCTTATCAGGGGATAGGTCAAAAGAGAACGGAAATCCATTTGACTCATTTTAATTCGTCTACGGCGAATGGGCAATTGGCAGATAATGAAGTGCTCGAAGTAATCAAGGCAGTTAATAATACTTGGGCTCTTTGCGTTCCTGATAAATTTGCTTATCCAACAGAAACAACAGTGATAACGAATGCATATTCTAAATTTGCAGATTGGGCACACGATCAGAGCTCAACCACAGATTGGTATAAGACTGTTAGTAGTGACAAGGTGATTCAGTACTAAACTTTTCGTCATCTCTATACTTTTTACATAAAGTTTTAGAATCCCTGATTATACTGACGATTGTTTGTGTAATCAGGGATTTTGCTATCTCACATGTTTTGTTATTTCTCTCTGTTAGCAAGCAAAAACCTTTAAAATGCTGAAAATTTTGCTTGTTTTGTACAAAAGCACCGTGTTTTTATCGGAAAAGCATCGTTATATTTGTGAAAAACATAAGGATAAAGTAAGCAAAAGATGCGGATAATGTCACCAAAAGCTATGGATAGAGTAAGCAAACCATTGGGATAGTGTCGCTATGTCGTAAATATTGTTAGTATTTTCTACTTTCCTTCCATTGATTTTTCTACTTCGGTCTTTGATAATGATAAATAGAAAAGAATAAAAGGGAACTTTATTGGTGTAGATAATATCTCTTTGGTGGTAAAATCTTTGATGATGTATTAAAAAGTGTATATATCGTGCCTGATTATAGAATAACGATTTAAGCAAATTCCTCTACAGTGGCAGAAACTCTTTATTCCAATAAAAGGGAGGAAAGAAACGATTCCTGGTAGATTAAGAATTACAAAGTGTCAATGATGACTTTTTGTAAACTATAGTTTCTATAAGATAGGTTTCATCAATTGTTAAGGCATTTTTTCTCTCTGTCCCGATTATATATTTAAATGCTTTGTAACTATGAAGAGACAAAGATAGTAGCTATGTTGAATAATATGCTTGATGGCATAGCACGATAGAACTTCCGTAATGTACAAATCAAGCGATTTAAGTTTATTCAACCTTAAATCGCTTTTCTCCGCATCACTACTATCTGATCGAATCGCTTTTGTGACGGAGTGCCAACTATAATTTCCTTTGGAGGGAATCGCTTATCGAACTCATTAGCAGCTGATTTATCGACCTGATATATTTCATCTTCTATGTAGCGTCCTTTAGCGTTGGCTAAAGCATTATCATATAATTCATAAACATGAAGAGCTGTGGCATACATATTATCTTCGGTGCGAATCCCTAATGTTTCAGCAGGAATGAATCTTTGCCGGAGGTAATAATCCGGATCACCGCAAAGTAAAATGGCACGAAATCCCATATCGAAAGCTCGTTCTTTGGTCAGCGCAATCATTTTTCCTCCAATACCTTTCTGTTGATATTCGGGAAGAACAGAAATGGGCCCCAGACTCAATACTTCATATTGGTTACCGTCATCTGCCATGATAAATGATTTAAGGCAGACCACATTGCCGACAATCTTGCCATTAAGTTCTGCAACAATATCAAGTTCCGGTACAAATTTGGGATGGTTACGCATGATATGAAGGAGATAATGTTCGTCACACCCCGGAGAAAAATGATTCCAAAAGGCTTCCCGTGTGACATTTTCGGTTTCATTATAATCCGAAGGTTGCTCAATTCTAAGTTTTATATCCATCTTATCAAATATATAGTTGCACAAATATAGAGAACAAAATTTGAATATTTACCTCTTTAAGGACGAATCTGTACATTATAGCAAGATGAGACAAAAACTCCCGATACAAAGTTTGAATATACACTAGTATCAGGAGCTTTTTGTATTGATGCATCAAGATTGTAGAGAATTAAACCTTGTTCATATTTTGCGTGTACAGACTATCGATGATACCGTCGGACAGTCCGATGGTAGGAACAATAACATCGGCCCGGTCCGGTTTCAACTTATATTGTTTCATACTGAAAGAGAACTGTTTAAATTTTCTGCAGAAATATCAATGCGAGATGTAATCGTCATAATGATATTATTACGAACTTATTACAATGTTTATTTGTTATTTTTATATATCAGTAGAAACACTTATATTCGCAAAAGTATTGAAACAGACCCGGTTAAAAAATATAGAATTTATGAAAACAATGAATTATTCCCTTATTCGTATTCTCTTTGCACTTGTGATAGGATTGGTGCTCGTTATTTGGCCAAATGCGGCTGCCAGCTATATTGTCATTACAGTTGGTGTTGCCTTTTTGATTCCCGGTGTTATCAGCCTTTTTGGTTATTTCGGCCGGAAAAGACAGGACGGTGAAGCGGCTCCCCGTTTCCCGATAGAAGGAATCGGCAGTTTATTATTTGGACTTTGGCTGATTGTGATGCCTGAATTCTTTGCAGATGTTCTGATGTTTTTATTGGGATTTATCCTGATAATGGGAGGAGTGCAACAGATTGCTTCTTTATCGATGGCACGTCGGTGGATGCCCGTTCCGGGAGCGTTTTACCTGGTTCCTTCATTGATTCTTATTGCGGGTATCATCGCTTTGTTTAATCCGACAGGAGCACGTAATACTGCATTTATAATTATTGGTGTGAGTAGTTTGGTTTATTCGCTTACCGAATTAATCAACTGGTTCAAGTTTACCCGTCGTCCGAAGACTCCGGTGGTACATGACGATGATGATATTGAGGATGCAAAGATAATCGAATAAAAATAAAAAATAGTAGGTAATGTTGTTATGTCTCTGAAAAAGAGTATCTTTGTGGTATAATAAAAACAAATGTATGAAGCCTGAAAAGAAACAAAGCAAATCTTCTTCTTTCTTTCAAAAAGTATTGGAGGACAAGAAAGCGATAAGGAAATGTATACAGGAGGGTGGAGACTTGAAAAAAATAGCCAAAGAGCGTGACATCAAATTCTCAACTCCCGTATGAATTCTGTAAGGAATCAGATTGGAACTACTCATTTATAACGATAAGCGGTGTAAAATACATCGCTTATTTTGTTGATTACTCTGTATATCACCCGGATTTTGACGAAGTATATACTTTTAATTTTGAACCGGAAGAATCAACTCCTCATCCTATTGATCCAAAGATAGCGGCAACAATTGTTACGATTTTACGAGAATTCTTTCAAAGTAAAGAAAGAGCAATGATTCTTGTATGCGATAATATTGATGGAAAAGAAAATAAAAGAAATAGATTGTTTAGTCGGTGGTATACTAATTTTAAAACCAAAGATATTCTAAAATTTGATGCTTCGGCTACTACTGAAGAGTATCAATTATATGTTTCTATCTTGTTAAGTTCTTCCCATCCTCGAAAAGAAAAGTTGATTGCGGCTTTTTATGAGTTAGTTAAAAATGAATTTTATCCTGTTGAATAAAAAAGAAGAGGACTGCTTCACAGCACCCCTCCCCGCAAACTTAAAACAACCAACAAAAGAAATAGATAATTTCATAACGGTGAACTGTGAGTGGTAAACGGTAAATGCGTTGCAGTGCAATTGGTTCACCGTTCACCATTTATCGTTCACCGTTCTTTTTCTCTATCTCACAAATAACAGTTCCCTGTATTTCGGAAGCGTCCACATCTGGTTGTCAACAATGAGTTCCAACTTATCGATGTGGTAGCGGATTTCTTCCAGTGCCGGAACGATCGTGTCGTGGTAGGCAATGGCCTTTTCTCGTTCGCTTTCTATCTTGTTCGCAACCTTACGAGCTTCAATCATTGCATCTACATGTTCCTTGATGAAGGCTGTGCGGTCGGCAATCTCTTCAATAAGCTCCAGGTTTTTAGCAGACAATTTCGCTGCCTTTTCTGCCGGGAAAAGAGATTGCATCTTATAGACATTATTAATTAAATCCGTTTGATATTGAGTGGCCACCGGAATGATATGGTTCATAGCCAAATCACCCAATACACGCGCCTCGATCTGAATCTTCTTCGTATACGTTTCCCATTTCACTTCGTTGCGGGCTTCCAGTTCTTTCTTTGTCATTACACCGGTAGCTTCGAACATGGCAATGGTTTCCGGTTTCAGGTAGTTATCGAAGATAACAGGAACACTGGTTTCGCAATCCAGGCCACGGCGGGCGGCTTCTTTCTTCCATTCGTCGCTGTAACCATTGCCGTCAAAATGAATCGCTTTACATTCCTTGATATATCCACGGATAATTTCGAGAATGGCAGACACTTTAGGTTCTCCTTTTTCAATCAAAGCATCCACATCTTTCTTAAACTTCACCAATTGGTCTGCTACGGCAGAGTTCAATGCAATCATGGCAGACGCACAGTTTGCCTCGGAACCTACGGCACGGAACTCAAAACGGTTTCCGGTGAAAGCAAAAGGAGAGGTACGGTTACGGTCAGTATTATCAATCAACAATTCGGGAATCTGCGGAATATCCAACTTCATTCCCTGTTTGCCGCTAAGACTAATCAAATCATCTTTCGTACTGTTTTCAATGTGATCCAATACCTGCGACAATTGCTTCCCTAGGAAAGAGGAGATGATGGCAGGAGGTGCCTCATTAGCTCCCAGACGGTGGGCGTTGGTAGCGCTGGAGATAGAAGCTTTCAACAATCCGTTATGATGATAAACTGCCATCAATGTGTTTACGACGAAAGTAACAAAACGCAGGTTATCTTCCGGAGTCTTACCCGGTCCCATTAATAAAATGCCCGTGTCAGTTCCCAACGACCAGTTGTTGTGTTTACCCGATCCGTTGACGCCCTTAAAAGGTTTTTCATGAAGTAGTACGCGGAAACCATGACGGCGGCTTACCTTACGCATCAATGACATAATCAGCAAGTTATGGTCGTTAGCAAGATTACACTCTTCAAAGATGGGGGCTAACTCGAACTGGTTCGGGGCAACCTCGTTGTGACGGGTCTTAACAGGAATACCCAGCTTTAACGCTTCAATTTCGAGATCCTTCATGAAAGCGGCTACGCGGGTGGGGATAGCACCGAAGTAGTGGTCTTCCAACTGCTGGTTTTTGGCACTGTCATGTCCCATCAAAGTACGACCGGTCATTAGCAAGTCCGGACGTGCGGCATACAATCCTTCGTCTACCAGAAAGTATTCCTGTTCCCAGCCCAAGTAAGCAACTACTTTTTTCACTTCCGGGTTGAAGTAACGACATACGTCTACAGCAGCTTTATCTACAGCCCGCAATGCTTTCAGCAAGGGAGCTTTATAGTCGAGAGCTTCGCCGGTATATGCGATAAACACAGTTGGGATGCAAAGCGTATCATCTACAATGAAAGCAGGTGATGAGGGGTCCCATGCGCTGTAACCACGGGCTTCGAATGTGTTACGGATACCGCCATTCGGGAAAGAAGAAGCATCCGGTTCCTGCTGTACAAGCAGTTTACCAGTAAATTCTTCCATCATACCGCCTTTGCCATCATGTTCAACGAAAGCATCATGTTTTTCAGCTGTGCCTTCGGTCAGCGGTGCGAACCAGTGCGTATAATGAGTAACACCCATTTCAATGGCCCATTTCTTCATGCCGGCAGCTACCTCGTCGGCAATACTGCGATCTAGCGGAGCACCGTTGTCAATGGCGTCAATCAGTGCATTGTATACCTTGCTGGGAAGGTATTTGAACATCTTCTCCTTGTTGAATACATACTTGGCGAAATACTCCGAAGGACGTTCGGCAGGTGTTGCTACCTCAACAGCTTTCTTTTTGAAAGCTGTCTCTACTACTCTGAATCTAAGTTTTGACATAATACCTGATTTGATTTGTTGTTAAATATGTTAGAGTAAATAATTACTTTGTTATGTGGTTCCCGGAAAGGCGATCAAACCTGTCCGGAAGTTTTTTCTGTGATTAGCGGGGTAGTGATTAGTAGTAAGTTGTGCGTAGCTGTCTTTCACTAATCACTAAACCGTTCATCACTAAATTAGTTGTAAGCCGATTCTCCGTGTTCGTAAATATCAAGACCTTCTTCTTCGATACGTGCCGGAACGCGAAGTCCGTGAATCTTATCAAGCGTTTTGAAAATGATGAATCCCATGCCTGCTGCCCATGCACCTACTACCAATGCTCCGAATATTTGTGCACCGAGGAATCCGAAACCGTAGCCATAGAATAAACCTTCACTGGTGGAGAACAAACCTGTAAGAATAGTTCCTAAAAAGCCACAAACACCATGTACAGAAGATGCACCTACCGGATCGTCTATCTTTAACACCTTGTCAATGAAGTCAACGGAGAATATCATTACAACACCACATATTGCACCTATTAAGGCTGCTCCTGCAGGAGATACTGCGTCACATCCTGCTGTGATGCCTACCAGCCCTGCCAAGATACCATTCAGTGTCAATGACAGGGAAGGTTTTCCATATTTCATCCAGCTCACCAACAGAGCGAAGAAACCACCGGCACAAGCAGCCAGATTCGTTGTCAGGAATACGTGGGAGATGGCGATAGCATCGGCTTCGGTTGCTGCTGCCAATTGAGAACCGGGGTTGAATCCGAACCATCCGAACCAAAGAATGAATACCCCCAGTGCAGCAATAGTCAGGCTATGGCCTGGGATAGCTTTTGATTTGCCGTCTTTACCATATTTACCGATACGGGGACCAAGAATGGCAGCACCTACCAAAGCAATCCATCCACCTACAGAGTGAACGACCGTAGAACCGGCAAAGTCATGGAAGGTGGTTCCGAAGAGACTCATCATGAAAGAACCTTCTTCACCGTTCATCAACCAGCCTCCGCCCCATGTCCAGTGACCGGATATCGGATAAATCAGTACACTGATAAAGATGGTGTAGACTATATACATGGAGAATTTTGTTCGTTCTGCCATGGCTCCTGATACAATTGTAGCTGCTGTCGCACAGAATACGGTTTGGAATATGAGGAATCCTTCGGTTGGCAAACCATTATTAATGAAAGAAAGGTCGCAGAAGTGAGGCATTCCGATGAATCCGCCTGCGCCGAACATCAATCCGAAACCGATAAACCAGTATAGTAAAGAGCCGAACATGAAGTCTACAAAGTTCTTCATCAGAATGTTGGCAGTATTTTTCACTCTGGTAAAACCTGCTTCTACTAATGCAAATCCCGGCTGCATGAAGAATACGAGCATTGCTGCAAGCAACATCCATACAGTATTTAATCCAAGAGCTAATTCACCAACCGTATCGGGAGCTGCTGATGCTTCTTCGGCAGGAGCTGCAACGACTTCGGTAATTGTTTCTGTAACTGCTGCAACTGTATCGGCAGCGGCTGCGTTTTGTGCCGACATATCAGTAGTAAAACAGCACAAAATGAATATAGTAGTGGCTATCCACAACTTTATGAAGCTATGGCTTTTATATTTTGTATCCATAATAATTATCTTATTTTATACCTATTATTTATTAGTGATGTTGTAAACCTCTTTATAAACGTTATAATCCGCAAGGAAACCTGGGAGCGGCACCTTGCCGCTGCCGATTAACGTTCTTGTTCTGCATTGTAGAGGGCTATGTCACCACGTTCGGCAGTGCGTATGCGGATAGCGTCTTCGATAGGAATGACGAAAATACGTCCGTCACCGATTTCTCCGGTCTGTGCAGCTTTGATGATAGCCTGCACTGTTTTCTCGGTATTTTTGTCGCGTACGACAATAGAGATCAAAATTCGTTCAATGGTGCTGGTGTCATATACTACGCCACGGTAGATACGTCCTTGCCGTGCTTTTCCAATACCTCTTACATCGTAATAAGAGAACCATTCGATGTCCGCTTCGAGTAGGGCGTCTTTTACGTCCTCGAATTTGGTTTTACGGATGATAGCTTCAATCTTTTTCATATACCTTAAATATTAGTGTGTCCTGTAAAAGAAAGAGGTATAGGGTAGCGGCAGCCATAGCAGGTTACCATACAACAAACCGATAAAATCTAAACTCTAACTACCTTTTCTAATCCCTATACGCTCTTTGTATTGTAAATTCTCTCTCTTAAAAACTTAGTCCGAAAGCAAAGTAGGCTCCTTCAGTGCGTGGGTTCACTGTTACTTTGGCAAATGTCGGTACGGAGAAGGAATCTGTGATTTTAATTTCCTTGGATGCTCCGAGACTGATGTCTGTTACGCAGAATCCACTGGTATAGCCATTATAAAAAGTCGTTTCCCAAGGAACCATACCTAAATCTACTGTCCAGTCGAGACCTCCCAATTTGAAAGGTGCGCTAAGTGCGAGGTAAGAAGAGTAAGCTCTTTTGCCGTTTTCTTTCACACCGTCGGCACCTGCAAAGTTTGTGTACCAGTTGACGGCTAGCGGACCGAAATCATATCCCACTTGTGCTTCAAATACATGTGCTGTAGAATAGGCCCCATATTGGAAATACTTATTGGTTGTATAAATCTCCTTTCCGTATTCATCTACATCCCCTGTATATGTTTTATCAAACCAATAATCCGTTATTGAAACACTAAATCCACCAATTGAATAACCGATAGTTAAGTCAAACTCTTTTGCATCTTTGGATTCAATTCCTACTGATCCCCATGCTCCGAGTGATAAACCTTTGTAAGAGATTCCCAGTGAAGGCTGGACGCTAACTCCGCCTAAATTCTGACCGCGCCAGATGTAACCACTTACCAAATCTGCCCCAACGGAAGCTTCTACCTTATCTTGTGCCATCATTGTAGACGGGACAAGTCCTGACAGTAATAATGCTACTGTTATTACCCCCAATTTGTTGTTAATCGTCGTTTTCATCGTCTTTTTACCTTTAAAAGTTAGAAAAATGTGGATGTACGGTCCATTTGTTATATAGTAGCGCGCAAAATACTATCGTTTTTTATGGATAACTGATTATGGATAACTGATCCTGCAGGAATGATGATGTTCGTTTAATGGGGGCATGTTGAACTTTCTATTTCCCGCTATCCATTATTCATTCAGTCAGAGCCAGTTCTTTATTCTTCTCATCGCTTCGATACAGTCGTTGCGTTCGCCGAATGCAGTTAAACGGATATACCCTTCACCGCTTGGCCCGAAACCTACACCGGGAGTACCTACCACATTGGCTTCATACAACATCTGTTCGAAGAATCGCCATGAAGAAAGTCCGTTCGGAGTTTTCACCCACAAGTAGGGAGCGTTGACGCTGCCGTATACTTTCAGTCCTGTGGCTTCCAAGCCTTCCTTCATGATTTTTGCGTTGGTCATATAATAGTCGATTGTTTTCTTAATCTGTGCCTTGCCTTCTGCACTGTAAACGGCTTCTGCTGCCCGTTGGGTAATATAAGAAGTGCCGTTAAACTTAGTACACTGGCGACGGTTCCACAATCTGTTGAGTGGTATGCGATCACCTTCCAGAGTGGCGGCAGTGAGCTCTTTCGGAACCACGGTATATCCGCAGCGTACTCCTGTAAATCCTGCCGTTTTTGAAAAACTACGGAATTCAATCGCGCACTTTTTAGCTCCCTTAATCTCATAGATAGAGTGGGGGACATTCTCGTCCTGGATATATGCCTCGTAAGCGGCATCGAACAGAATCAGTGTATCGTTTGCCAAGGCATAATCCACCCACTTTTTCAGTTCCGGTTTGGTTAAGGTGGTCCCTGTCGGGTTGTTCGGATAACAGAGATAAACGATGTCTATCCGTTTGTCCGGAATTTCCGGGATAAAGTTGTTCTCACTTGTGCAAGGCATATAAGTAACGTTGCTCCATTTACCCGTTTCTTCTTCCAATACTCCGGCGCGTCCGCACATAACGTTACTGTCTATGTAAACCGGATAAATAGGATCTGTAACACCTACACTATTGTCGTGGCGAAGAATATCACCTATATTTCCGGTATCGCTTTTAGCACCGTCACTGACAAAAATCTCGGATGCCGAGAAATGAATCCCGCGTGGAGCGAAATCGTTCTTTATGATTGCTTCAATCAGAAAATCATATCCCTGTTCAGGACCATATCCGCGGAATGTATCTTTGCCGGCCAGTTCTTCTACCGCTTTATGCATTGCTTCTATACAGGCTGGAGGAAGTGGCTGCGTGACGTCGCCGATACCTAGCCGGATGATGTCCTGTTTGGGATGCGTTATCCTGAAAGTATTTACCTTTTTTGCTATATCCGAGAATAAATAACTTCCCGGTAATTTTAAAAAATGCTCGTTTACTAATGCCATATTGTTATTGTTTTAAGTTTCTATTACTATTCATTCTCAACTTTCCATTCTCAACTCTCAACTTCTTCAACAATTTCCCCATCGAAAACCTTGGTTGCCGGTCCGGTCATTAATATATGTCCGGAGGTTTCATCCCATTCGATGGTAACTGTCCCTCCATCCATTATCACATCGCTTTTTCTTCCTGCAAGTCCGTTGATGAAGGCGGCTACTGCTGTGGCGCAGGCACCTGTTCCGCAAGCTTGAGTAATTCCCGATCCTCTTTCCCACACTCTCATCCGTATGGTGTCTTTACCGACGATCTGTGCAAACTCTACATTCGTTCTGTCGGGAAAGAGAGGATGATTCTCCAGTTCAGGACCGATTTCCGGCAGATTAATTCGGGTAATGTCATCAATAAATGTGACAAGATGAGGATTACCCATTGATACTTTAGTAGATTGGAAAGGATATTTCTTTCCCCAATCAATCTCTCCTGTTTCTTGCGGACTGCCCATATCTACGGTGACTGTACTGACTGTTTTTCCCTCTACCTGCAATTTCAGAATTTTAATTCCCGATAGTGTATCCAAAGTTATTTCTGTTTTATCAGTCAATCCGTATTCATATACATATTTGCCTACGCAGCGGCTACCATTGCCACACATCATTGCTTCCGAACCGTCGGCATTGAAAATACGCATACTGAAATCCGCTTTATCAGAGACACCAATCAATATTAGTCCATCGCTTCCGATTCCTGTATGAAACTTGCTCCATTCGATCGCTTTCTTTTCAGGGTCTGCTATCGGATATCTGGTCGTGTCTACATATATGTAGTCATTTCCTGCTCCATGCATTTTAGTGAACTTAATTCCTGTTGTCATTTTGATTGGTATTTGTTGATTGTTATATCCTTTTGTTTTATTACGATGCAAAGATATGACTTTTTGCTTTATATTTTATTGAAAAGTATGTCTAATCTCTATTAATTTTCTGTGAACTTATAATTGCCTTTCATACGGCTATGTTTAGTTATAATTTGGAATTATATATATTCATATATTAATAAACTGTTATTTGAACGAATTGCTTTGTATATTCTTTCATAATATATGAAGAATATTTAGTCCTGATAATCCATAAAACCAGTTATAAAAACAAGAAATATATTCTTTTTCTTTTGACGATATGAAAGTGAAAATCCTTATTTCTCTATCATATTGTTCGCGGAGTGTTTTGAAGAACCTTTTTCTGTATTCATTGTTTTAGCACTATCATTAATATAAAAACGTAGCGATATGAATATAGAGAAACAATTAGAAACAGCAGTTAAAACTAACCATCTGGTGTTGGTGGTATTCTATGCCGATTGGTCTCCTCATTATGAGTGGATAGGGCCTGTGCTTCGAACTTACGAAAAGAGAACTGTGGAATTGATTAGAGTGAATGCAGAAGAGAATAGAACAATTGCCGATGCACATAATGTAGAAACAGTACCGGCTTTCCTTCTATTGCATAAGGGGCATGAATTATGGAGGCAGGTAGGAGAGCTTACGGTAGAAGAGTTGAAAGAGGTATTAGATGATTTCCAGTAAATCGTTTGTAATCTTTTATTGGCATA
>ERZ1673698.1810-NODE-1810-length-17603-cov-34.002336_pt1 | contig 17603 bp, 16 predicted proteins | sample MGYA00580228_ERZ1673698 | MGnify/ENA primary metagenome ERZ1673698 (study PRJEB41218, sample SAMN15661768) | gut metagenome | host: Homo sapiens | place: Canada: London | collected 2015-08-20/2019-03-30 | study: EMG produced TPA metagenomics assembly of... | reverse complement strand
GTATTGAAAATGAGCTATTTATGACGTTTCTCTAAGTTTTGTTTGGAGTTCTTTTCGATGCGTTTTAGTCCATATGAAAACTCTTGCCGCTGCCCGAAGGCCCCAAACAGAAAAAATTGGAATTATCAGTCAGTTTATTCTTTCCCTCTTTTCCCGTGATGTCGATAGCCACCGGCACGCCCTGACGGTCGGTGTAGTAAATCTTCAGCGGCGTTTCCTCGCTGTGCAGCACACGCTCCTTGTACATCAGGCACATCGCCGCATCGGAAAGGGTCAGGAAACGGTCGTATTCCTCATTGAGCGTGTAGCAGTTGCCCGGAAACGAACCGACGAACAGTTCCAGTTGGTTGTATGCCCGCTTGCTGATATGGATACCCATACGCCCGAAAGCGTTTTCCAAGTGGTTCGTACACTTTTGCAGGTCTGCACCGGCAGACACGGCCACCACCATGTTGAAGTGTGTATATACCAGTTGCTTGCTCTCACGGGCGATGACTTCCTGCACACGCTTGATGTCCTCGACCGCCATCTGGTTGTTCGGATTGGGAATGCTCGCGTGGCGGTTCTTCTTTTTGTCGAGCAGCGACAGCTCACGCTTCTGGTTGGGCAGGAAGATGACTTGGTTATAGACCACCGTCTCGGCGTTCGGGATGCTGTCCACCACCGACACCAAATCGACGGGCATTTCCGTGTTGTTGACCTCGATATTCGTGTACGGACGTATCTGTGAGGGCAGTGCGGCACAGTCCACGTCCACAAGGCTGTACACCTTGCAGCGTTTGTCGCCCATCGACACGGTTTCATCGTCCGCCTTGAAGTTCGTCATCGACACGGTGCGGTCTTTGAAGTTCATGGCGAAGTAACGATCGACGTACTCGCTCGCTTCGGCTTTGTTCAGGAATCTGGCCTGTACGCCGCCGTCACGTAACTGGTCGTGTACTTTACGGATTTTCACAAGGAAGTCGCGCCACTTTTTGTTATCGAACGAGAACAGACGGCTTTTCTTCGCCTCTTGCGTGATGGTCAGGTAGCAAAGGCTGTCCGTGTAAGGACGTCCCTTGAAATAACGAAAATAGGATGAAGACAGGAACTCCTGACCGTCAGTCGGTTCGCTCGCAAACTGTTTCCTGACGAAGATGTCCTGCTTGTGGATGGCGTACCCTTCGCCCAACGTCTGCGCAAGGGCGGTGAACAAGTGTGTGAAGTCGTAGTAACTGTCAATGTCCGCCGAATATTTCTGTACCGGATTCTCTATCTTAAGTACGGCGGAATATTCGCCGGTCTTGGTGTACAGCACACCCACACCGTCCGTTTCCTCCGCCGAGAAATAGATGTCCTGAAAGATTCGCTTGCGCTTGCCGCCCGTACCGAACGCATAGACCGACAAGGCCATACCCGCGCACAAAGCGACAAAACATAAAATGATGTATAGGGTCATTTCGATATACGTGTAATTAAATAGGGGCAGGTTCGCCTTGCTTCAAGACAAACCCGCCCGCGTTCAACAATCAATAAAGCCATGCACATTGCCGTGATGGTTTTTCTTTCGTCAGATCTTGCGCGAGTGGGCATACACATACACACCCGGAACGACCTTCTTGCTATGCAGTCCTTTCCGCTGTTTGAGGAGGATGAGCACGATACCGGCCGATACGACGGCTGCCAGCACGACAAGCCCGGCAATGAAACCGAGCAGGCAGTAGGCGGCGACAAAGCCGACAATGGCTCCGCACGTCGTCACCGCCGCCCAATATATATACCGGCCTTGGATGCCCAAAAACTCAAGAGGCCGTTGCAGTCCCTTGAACAGCGGGTAGTCCGGATAGCGTTCGTCCTTGCCTTTCATACTTATCCTTGATGTTTAAGCGGCAATACCGAAGAACAGAGGCAACGCCTTGGCCGCCGCAATGAGGAAGATACAGGCTCCCACGACCATCATGATCTTCTTCTTGACGTCCTGCTCCTCGTTGTTCATGGCGATATATACCGAGATTGCACCCACGATGGCCACAACGCCGGCAATGGCGTAGCACAATTTCACCATAATAGGCACATACTTGGCAATCTCCTCCGCGACAGTGGATAATGCGCTCGTACCGGCGGAATAGTCGCCTGCGGAGTTCTGCGCTTTCGCCACCATGCCGGACAGCAGCATGAAGGAGAACATCATTACTTTGGTAGGGATTCCGTTGACGAATCCGAATGCCTTGCGGCACAGTTGTTTGGTTTTCTGAAACATACGTTTACTTTTTTAGTGAATACTTTATTTGTCTGCGACCTGATACAAGTAAGGTTATATGCGGTAGCCGAAGAAAACCGGGAAAACATAGAATGCCCCGATCAGGAACAGGCACGCACCTACAAGCGTCATTATCGACTTGGTGATGCCGTCCTCGCCCGTGTTCATCTTGATGTATATCTGACAGACGGACACGATGACGTAAACTCCGGCGATAGCGCAACAGATATACTGGACATAGAGCATCATCGTCACCACGAAGTCGTGCATCGTGGCCAACGCATCCGCTCCCCAGCTATAGTTCACGCTGCCGCTTTTGGCAAAAGTCGTGTAGGGGAACGGGAGGCACAGCGCACATAGAATCTTTTTAGCTTTCGACATCTCACAACCGGTCTTGAATTGGGTTCCACTTTATTTCCGGTCGGTTGTCTAACCGTCCCTTGGAAATCATAGCCTTGTACATCTCCTCCGACGTGCGTGCGTCCGACAGGTAAGGCGTGGTCTCTTCCATCTGTTCCTCCGCCTCGGCCTTCAGCCGTTCCAGTTTCTCCTGCGCCGTTCCCGGTTTGTCCTTGACATCCTCAAGGGATGTTTCGGAAGAGGTAGCCGTACTTTCCGTCTCGTAGTTCTCGCTACCGATACTGAAGCCGGTCTCGCTTTCCGTGACAGCCACACTCTCTTCCTCTTCCGGTGCGCCGAGGTCGAAAACTTCCTCGTTCGGTTTGTCCGTCCCCTTTTTCCCGTAGATGTCATGCGCTATGATGACGGCGTAGTAAATGATGTAGGCAACCGTCAGGACGATGGCAAAAATGAAATATGAGTTCATGTATTTAGTATGAATATTAAAATTTGTATTAGTATGATTTTGCAAAGAAACGCACGAAATATAAAACCATAAAATAATTGAGCATTAAACATCTATTTCGTTAATGAGATTTATGTAATTTCCAAAAATCGAACTATTAAATCGTACTATATTGCAGTCTCTATGGAGGGAAATGGAGAAATCGGGGCATAAAAAAAGCTCTCGTGGTGGAGAGCTTTAGGTGGCAAAGGAGAACACTGAATATCAGCGTTTCTTTCCGCGCAGGTAATCGTTCAGGTCTTTGTATTCCGCATAGTGGCAGGATTCATCGCTGACACGTCCATCATACATCCCGGCAATGGTCTCTGTGGTTCTCTGCCCGGCAAGGTCATTGTCGAGATAACAGTGGATGACCGAATATTCCTGTAAACGTGCCAGCGTCTTTTTCAAGTTGTTTACCGAGTTCATCACGAGGTAGTCGCATGGCATGGCAAGACAGACCGTTCGGTCGCCTGCCAGTTTCAGTGTCATATAGGAAAGGAAATCCATGAAGCCCTCGAAAACACAGACATTTTCCTGTGTCTCTTCTGTCAGATGTCTTATCAATGAGATGTCCTTGTTGTTCAGGCATCCCTTGTAATAGGCGTTGCGCACCTCGTAACCGCCTGATATATTGCCGAATGCGAGAGCGAAATAATGACGGCCTCGCAGTTCATAATGCACCTCCTTGCAATACATACGGCCGATGTCCGCGTCGATAAGCCGGGATTGGAGGTAAGAGAACAGGGCGTGATGGCGGAGTGGAATCACGATCACGTCTTTCATTTCAGCCTCCACCGGTCGGGGTGGAGCGGTCGGCATACGGGTTCTCGGTAGTGATGCGCCATTCACAAGCCTCTCGATATACGCCAGTGCCTCGCTCACGCAGTCCGTCCGGCAAATGTATTTTGCCAGTTCCACCAGGTCGCCGCCGGTCGCCTCGCCGAAATCGTACCATTCATTGATTCGGTCATTCACCTTGAACGACGGGGTACGCTCGTTCCGTAACGGTGAGAAGTACCAGTATTGTTCCGATTTTATATGCTGTGCATGGTGGCCGAGCTGTGCCAGAAAATCCACGATGCGTACTTGTTTTGCTTCTGCTATGGTCATCTATTTTTCTTTCACTTGATTTCAAAAAAAGGTTTAGTTTAGTTTTTCCCCTATATATATAAATACTAAAGTAAACTAAATGATATAAGCCCGCGCACGACTTCATTCTTCATCAAAAAGCATGGCCTCGGTAGGCGTCATGTCGTAATAGAACAACTTGTCCCGTTTGATGATGAGCTTGAGGTTGTCTATCAGGTATTGCATCAGTTTTATCATGACACTCCGGCCGCGTTTGAACCCGATTGCCTCGTAGGAGACCATCAGGCTCTGCAGCAGGTTGTCGAATCCCCGGATGGGCTTTTCCCCGAATGCGGCAGAGAGAGCTTCGCGGTGCTGTTCGATGCTCAGTTCCGTAAACCCCGTTCTTGCCTTGGGCTTCGGGGGCTCGCCAAACGAGTGTACTTCCGCAATGACGGGCAGTCCTGTTTCATTGATGGTAAATGCAAACGGCTTGAACTCTTTTTCCCGGATATGGAGCGCATGGACTTCGCTGATGCCGGGATTCTCGTTACTCTTGCTGATGACCAGCACGGTCTCCGCCTTGTTGCTCATCTCCGTTCCGATATGTCCGCGCACGTTGTTGTCCCCTTTGTTCAAATGAAGCACACAGTGGATGTGCAGGTCGTATCTCGAAGACCATTCCATCATCCGGTTGATGACTTCCACCGATTCACCGGCATTATTGATGTCGAGCATCAGGTCGCGAATGCCGTCGATGATGACCAGTCCGTAGCCTTTCTGTTGGCGCAGCGCATAGTCGATGACCTCGATACGCACCGACGGCGAATATTCACGCAGGCAGAAAAAATCGAGATTCTCCGGATCGGTCGTCGTGGGCAACCCGGCCAGCCGCAATATACGCTCCAATACCGAGCGGCAATGGAAACGGCTCTGTTCCGTATCGACGTACAGAATACGCTGTTTGCCTTCGGGCAGATGTGCACGGTAGTTCAATACTTGTTTCCCCGCCAATGATGCGGCGACAAGCGCAGAGACGTTGAACGTCTTTTTCGATTTCGCCTTGCCAGTCGATGCACTGAAATTGCCGAGCGTGGCAATCGTTGAGTTATCTATCCAGATGATTTGCGGAGGGGTCTCATAAATGTCCGTCGCCTTGATTTGCGAGGCATGGAGGATGTCCGACAGGCGGTGTTCATCCATCCCCATGCTGGTTGTGCGGTCAATCCTTCTTTCGTTTTCCATAGCGTCTCTTGTTAAGGAACGGTTCTGTGGCGGCGGCTTCCGTCACCCTGCGCACTGCCTCGTTCATGGTAGGTTCATAATTCTGCAACAGCCATTCGTCCAATTCCTCCTTGGCGAAATAAACCATTTTACCGCGCGGTTTGTAGTGCGGTATCTCCTTGCTCGATGTGAGCTTGTACAGCATACTTTCAGAAACCCCGATATACATGCAGGCTTCCTGAAATGTGAAAACTCTCTTGGTCGTGAAGATGGTATTTTCCAGCAGCGTAATACGCTCCAAGAGACTTTCGACCGGTTCCAATTTCTTCAGTACCGATTCGATGGCGGCGAGCCGTCCGCTCATCCGCTCCATGAATGTCATTCTATTCGGCATAATAACACAGTTTGATTTTTGACAATGGAGATGAAACCTCCGTTATGCAGCGCGCTAACGGAGGTCAAAGGTATGTCCTGTAAACGAAGATGCCGTGATTTGGGGAATGATACTATGCACGTGTCATTGTAACTCTCATGCTTTTACCTTTCACATACTTCGCTTCTTGTCACTTTCTGTCATTCTTTCAGCCGATCAATGACCTTTCGGATGCTGTATGCGACCGATGTCATGTTGTTCTTGATGGATGACAGCGCGGAAGACAGGGTTGACACCGAAACGGAGCGTGTCCCGTCCTTGGACTGCAGGAATGCGCCCTTGCCGAGAACATTCTGCCACCGAGATTGGATGAACGAGTTTTCAAGAAGCGCATCGAACAGGATTACCACACGGCGGATATTGTTCACGCGGATGGAAAAGCCCTTCTTGCAGGCGAAGAGAGCCTCCATGTCTTCAATGCGTACAGAAACACAGAACAGATGATAAGTATTGGCGCAAGCCACTATACTTTTCATCTGTTCCGGGGTAAAATTACAACCAAAAGAAAGAGAGAGAGCCGCAGGTCGGTTGATACGGGGCGGACCAAGCGGAGACAACGATTCCGAGGTGTCATACATCCGTTTCAACTTCATGCACTCATTAAACGTGAAATCCGGTGCGGCAAAGCAGGGCTGGACGGAACTGGCGCACTCGGTCAGCAGCCCCTTGACAATGTGGATGTTCATTTCGTGGCAGTTCCGGCAGGCCGCATGGTCACAGTCTATGTACCGGTGTCCGTTTACGAAATCGTCCACATAGCGGTGGTACTGTTTACCACCCAACACAACATCGTGGAGATAAACTGTTTTTGCTTCGGTAAGCAGGGCGAAAAGTTCATTCGCCACATCCTTGTCCGCAGCGAAGTGCTGCAGGTGTTGGCTCCCTCCAAAAAGAGAGAAGGCCGTCTTCAGGTCTTTTCATGTCGATTTACCTTTTTGAGTTTATAATATGTGATGGAAGCATTAACTTCGGTTGCATTTACAACCGGAGAAATGCCGTAAATATATGTTTGTAAATTAGACATGGACCACAGAATGCCTTCAATTAGTGAAACAAACCGTTTACAAGATTCACAGCCTCGTCCTTTTTCTTATTGATAATCTTGGCATACACCTGTGTCATTTTCACATCGGCATGGCCGAGCAGCTTCGAGACAGTATATAAGTCCGCTCCGAGCGTCAGCATCATGGTGGCAAACGTATGGCGACTGGTGTGGTAGGAGAACCGCTTGGAGATTCCGGCTGCTTTCGCCCAAGGTTTGAGCTGCATTCTGATTGTATTGGCGGACGGCAGGTCGAACACATTATCTTCTGATGATTTGCCCCCACGTTCCGGCATCCACTTCAACGCTTCAGGAGAGAGGGGCAGGTAAATAGGCTCTTTGGTCTTTTTCATGGACACGGCCAAACGGTACTGTCCCCTGTCAACGAACACGTCATTCCATTTCAGCTTGATTATATCGCTGATGCGTAATCCGCAAAAGCAGGAGAACAGATATGCGCATTTTACAATCTCGTATTCCTCGTGGGGCATAGGAGTGTCAATCAACGCCTGTACCTCTTCGATGGTCATGTACGACCGCATACTCTCCGGCTTGCGGATTTTCTCCGACTTCTCAAGTTCGTTGAAAGGGTTGGCCTTCATCTTTTTCTTCCTGACGGCAGAGTTCAACGCACCGTTCAACGCACGGTAATAATTGTGAAGCGTGTAGTTCGATATGTCCTTGCCTTTCGGATGATATTCCGTCAGCAGATAAGTGATGTAGCCACGACAAAAGTCCCCGTCAATCTGATCCAGTGTGACCATTTCTCCGGCATAGTCTTTCAGTATGCGCATGGCAATCTTGATTTGACTGCCATCTTTCTTACCGGCACTCTCTTGAGCCTCCATATAAACCTGCATCCAATCCAGCAGGAAAGTCTTGTCCTTACGGAATACAATCCCGGCCTCATTACTGGTCAGTTCGATAATACGCTTCGACTTGATGGCATTGGCGGCGTCCATTGTCGTCTGATTCTGCCTGCGGGAGTTGCTATCCGTTTCCGGGATAATATACATCTTGAGGTATTCATATGTCCGCTTTCCGTCGCGGTATATATCCAGATACAGGCTCTTGCTGCCATTGCTCAGCGACTTCATCCGAAGACGAATTGGCTCTTTGACTTTTGTATGATTCTTAACTCGTGCCATAGGGATTCCTTTCTCATTTTTTCTACTGCAAATATACGAATAAGTATCGAATTTGAGAAACAAATGAGAAACAAAATTGCACCAAACAAGAGCCAATCTACTGAAAGTACTGAAAACAACCGAAAATAAAAATAAGATTATAAAACTTTGATTTACAGGATATTTGTTATCAATTTATTGGATGTTGTTTTCATTCTATACATATAATGCGTAAATCTTGTAAATTGCCATTTATCATCAGTGCAATTCCCTATATACGTAATTTCTTTACAACCTCCTGTTTCTATATATTAGCAGACAGTACTACCATTTCAGGGAAATGACCTATATATTATAGACAATATATTAGACGAGAAAAAGCATGCTTACAGAAACTTACGTTCTAATCTTACTAACTATCCTTTACTTTAAAACATAAAACTGAACCCTTTCTTCCGTGAGGCATTGAACCGTTCAATCTCCAAAGAGAGCGATTTCTTTAGCTGACCAGCCATAAAGTCTAAGAAAGGCTGATTAACTTCTTCTTCCTGCGACTGGCGTAAGGCAAGAATGTATTCCTCCCTATTTTCCTTAAATATTTTAGTCGGGAAAAGGTTATAGAAAAACTGGATATAGTTCATTAATAATCGTGCAGTACGTCCATTGCCATCCACCCACGGATGAATCGTAACCAAGTTCAGATGAGCATTGAAACTTAACTCATATTGCTCCCGAATGTCAGATGCGACCTTGATACGTTCCTGTAACAGGTTACATAGTTCGGTAACTTTTCCCGGAACTTTCTGATAACTCATATAAGAACGTCCTCCGATACCAGCCGTAACGCCACACAAACGGTACTCACCTTTAGATGAATCGAAAGAACCGCCTATCACGTTATGGACACTTCCTGTAGTGCGCATTAAAGCAGCATTCAGTCTCTGTAGGAAAGAGAAAGTTATAGCTGTTTTGCACTTTACTTCTTCTTTTGCCAGTTCGTAGGCATTCTTCAAATCCTCATTCATCAAGTGAAAAACGAGAGGTTTACCGCCGGCTACTACTCCTTCATCAAACAACAGCTGAGTTTCTATCTCTGTCAGCGTAGAGCCCTCAATAGCAGTAGAATGGGCTATAAGAGAATATAGGTAGTACTTTTCATAGTCCACCGCTTCACCTATACCAAGCTTCACAAACTGCTGGTACAGTGTTTCTATCTCTTGCCATATATGCTGTTCCATTACTGATTGTTTAATAGAGTTTATTTATATTTCAAAGATATTGTTTTTACCCAATTCTACCAAGAAAGTTACAGATGAAAGAAAAATATAGAAAAAAGAAAAGAGCCAAGCATCTGATTACTCATTCTGCTTAGCTCTTTTCCTGGTACCCAGACCCGGGGTCGAACCGGGATGGATGTTACTCCACTGGTGTTTGAGACCAGCGCGTCTACCGATTCCGCCATCTGGGCAATTATCATCAGGGACATGTTTCCCCTTAATTGCGGTGCAAAGGTAGGCAAATATTTTAAAACAACAAGCATTTGTGATAAAAAAGTGAAAAAAAAATTTATCTAACACTATTTAGAACGCTTTCCAACCTTTGTTCGAAAAATAAAGGTTATCTTAGCATAAACATTAAAAGTTACGCCGATATCATGAATAATAACTACTACTGTATCATCATGGCCGGAGGAATGGGACGCCGCTTCTGGCCTTACAGTCGCAAGGCATTGCCCAAGCAGTTTCTCGATTTTTTTGGCACCGGACAAACCTTACTGCAACAAACCTTCGACAGATACAAGAAAATAGTTCCTCCAAGCAATATCTATATTACAACTTATAAAGACTATAAACAAATCGTTCTCGACATGCTTCCGGAGATAACGGAAAGCCAGCTCATTGTAGAAGAGGAAAGGCGCAACACCGCACCGTCTATCGCTTACGCATCGCACGTCATCCAGAAGATAAATCCTGATGCGACCATCGTAGTGGCTCCGTCGGATCACCTGATTCTGAAGGCGGACGAGTTTAAGGAGGCTATCCTGAAGGGACTGAAGTTCGCTTCCGAAAACGACAAGCTCGTCACGCTGGGCATCAAGCCCAACCGCCCCGAAACAGGATACGGATACATACAGATTGACGAGGAAAAGAAGGGAGATTTCTATAAAGTCAAGACGTTCATCGAAAAGCCTGCACGTGAATTCGCCGAAATATTCGTGCAGAGCAATGAGTTTTACTGGAACTCAGGTATCTTTGTATGGCATGTAAATACGATTCTGAAGGCTTTCCATGAAATGATGTCGGAAATCTGTCCGCGTGTGGAATGCGATGTGCCCGACTTTACTTCGTGCCCCAATATCTCCATCGATTACAGTATCATGGAAAAGGCCGACAATGTATATGTTCAGTTGTGCGACTTCGGATGGGCCGATCTGGGTACATGGGATGCGCTTTACGATGCTTCACCCAAGGATATGAACCGCAATGTGATAATCAACAGCAATACGTTGCTATACAACTGCAAGAACAGCATCGTACTGGTACCTGAAGGACAGCTTGCCGTCGTGCAGGATCTGGACGGGTATCTGGTTGCGTCACGCGACAATGTCTTGCTTATCTGCAAGAAAGACGACCAGGATTCCATCCGGAAATTCGTGAATGACGTAGAGATGAAGTTCGAAGAAAAATATTCCTGATTCCAGCACCGTACATACCTTTCCATCAACTCTGCGTTTGCTTGCGGTAATATGGGAAAAAGAGAATAATGAGGACTTAAAAAGTTTTTGTACAAAGATTTTTTGTTTTTGTACAAAAAATAAAAAAACGTCCCGACAAATAAACAAAAACGTGCCCACGTTCCAAATGAAACGTGGGCACGTTTTTTAGCAATTGTCCGCAGGATGATTCCGGAACCGTATCAATACTCGAAGGTAATGCCGATAGTAGGCAGTAAGGTTCCGCTTTCCTGCTTGATAGACTTCATGACATAGCGTTGTTCGGAAAGGGGTGCCGACGGATTTTCTATCTGCCCCGTACTCATCAGCACATCGGGCTGACGAAGCTTGCTCGCCGTAATGTTCTGGATGTCGAGGTAAATTCCGAACATACACTTCTTCCAGTAGAACATTTTGTCAACACGGATATCCAACTGACCGAATGCGGGCAGACGCTCCGTGTTGTAACGACCATAATCGTAATAGGCTTTTCCCTGTACATTCCACGCTTCTACCAGCGACGACTTCTCCACATCGTAGGGTGTATATGGGGAACCTCCTATGCAACTGACTTTCATTCCTACACTCCACTGCTTAGGGAAATTATAGGTACCGCTCACGTTGAAGATGAAACGGTTGTCCCATGCCGACGGAACATAACTGCCTTCCTTGCCGTTGCGGAACTCACTCTTGAAAAGGGTCAACGACGAAGACAGGTTCAGACGCTGTACCAGCAGCCACTTGAACATCAGTTCCACGCCATATGAACGGCCCTCGGCTGTGGATACCAGACGTTCGTTACCAATCACGCCGTAGTCATTTCCCTTGCAGGCCAAGGGGATGCCGTCGGTTACCGACAGCGGCATATCGTGATAGAACTTATAGAACCCTTCGGCCGATAGTTCCATGTTTTCATTCGGCTGCCATGTCAGTCCGACACTCTCCTGCGATACGGAGATATAATCCAGGTTACGGTTCAAGTACGTCCCGTCGTTTCCCTTGAATCCCAATGCCGTATAAGGCGGAAGCTGGTAATACAAGCCCATGTGTCCGCTCAGGAACAAGTTATCAATCAGGCGGAAAGACACCGACAGACGCGGAGAAAGCTGTCGCCAGAGTTCCTTCATCTTATCATTGTAATTGTTTCCGTCGGTACGTACGCCGAGCGATGCCGTGAAACGTTCGTCGGGTGCCGTATAGTCCATCGAAGCAAAGAGCCCCCAACGGAACAGATCCAAGGCTGTACGATAGTCGAATACCTGTGCCTCATCGGTAAAGACTCGCTGATAAGTCGTATTGGAGTATTGTGAATAATTCAACTCGATGCCGGCATTCAGTTTCCATACGTTCCATGTAGACGTATTTTCCATACGCAGTTTTGTTTCCTGTTCTACCGAACGCAGGCGGAGGGTCAGGTTATCTTCCGAACTTTCGTCGTTGTTATGATACTTCAGGTTACGGTTATTCAGGTAGCTGTGGCTCAAAGTGACCGACTGTACATGTGGTCCGGCATAATGGCGATAGACACCTCCCAGCGTAAAGGTTTCCTGATTGATTTTCGGCAGATACCCCAAAATGTATTCGGCATCCTCACCTTCGATGTCAAAATTCAGTTTCATGCGGTCGATACCTCCCAAGCCGAGCAGGGTAAGTTCATTCCGATCGTTGAAACGGGTTTTCAACTTAAACGAAGCATCCGTATAAGCCGGAAGCAACGGCAAGCCCAAAACCTTGAAAAGCATCTGCAAATACGACTGACGGACAGATACCAGATAGGAGGTTTTGTCGCCCAAATGTCCGTTGGAAGTAAGTGACACTTCCGAAGCTCCCAGTGTTGCCTTCACGGAGTTGTGCTCCATATCACCGTCGCGCAGACTGAAATCGAGCACCGAACTCAGTGCATTTCCTCTGTTGGCAGGAAAAGCTCCGCTGTAAAACTTCACATTTCGTATCAGATCGGCATCAATCAGTCCCACCGGACCTCCCGAAGCTCCTTGCGTACTGAAGTGATTAATATTCGGAATTTCTACGCCATCCAGATAAAAACGATTTTCCGACGGTCCGCCTCCGCGTACAATCAGGTCGTTTCGATAGCCAATCGGCGAAAAGGCCACTCCCGGATAATTCTGCACTACTCGCGAAATATCACGGTTCGCCCCGGGAGCTTTCTCTATTTCCTGCAAGCCGATAACCCGAAGGCTGACCGGACTCTCGGGTACCCGCTGAAAAGGAGAGGCTGTGATGGTTACTCCTTCCAGCTGCGTTCCCTCCTCCTCCATTTCTATCTGTATGTGCGGAGTGCGGTGATTGACACGGTATTCGGAAGTAAAGACCGTTTTATACCCCAACATAGAGGCTTGCAGACGGTAAATTCCGGGAGGAACCTGCCCGACCGCAAAATGTCCTTCGGCATCTGTAGACGAGCCTATTCCCAAGCCGACTACCAGCACATTGACAAATTCCAGCGGCTTTCGGCTTGTCTTGTCGATAACCGTACCTTCTATCCGGTAGGTCTGAGCATGCACCAGCATACAAACAGCCAGGAGCATGAAGAAAGTAACTGTTCTTTTCGTCATAATATCTTCTTTAGGGTATTTTATAAATCAAAAAAGCCATCCTGTAAAGAAGGATAGCTTTTATTCTTGTGTATATCTATAGGAGGAGGTATCAAGCTTTGCCTTCCCAGGCTTTATGAATACTTTCGGCAATGGCCTTAAATTCTTCATCGCTCAATTTCAACTTCGGATTAGAGAAGAGCATGTCCGATTCCTTCTGCATGGGAATCAGATGAATATGAGCATGGGGAACTTCCAGACCAATCACAGCCTCACCTACTTTACGACAAGGGAATGCCTTCTGAATAGCCAGTGCCACATGTTTGGCAAATACATGCATAACAGCCAGTTCTTCATCACTCAAGTCGTAAATATAGTCGACTTCGCGTTTCGGAACTACCAGGGTATGTCCCTTTACCAACGGATTTATATCCAAAAAAGCATAGAACTGCTCGTCCTCTGCTACCTTGTAGCTGGGTATTTCGCCCGCAACGATCTTACTGAATATAGTTGCCATAATCTGTATATATTAAAAAAGGCAAGCCTGCGACAAAGCAGACTCGCCTTATAGTTAAAACGATATTCCTGTTACTTCAAGACTGATTTTACCCTGCGGGATTGTGATTTCGGCAATATCACCGACCTTTTTGCCCAGCAAACCCTGTGCAATCGGAGTATTTACAGAAATCTTTCCCTGCTTCAGGTTAGCTTCCGTTTCCGATACGATAGTGTATGCCATCTTCATACCTGTCTTTACATTCTTCAGCTCTACGCGGCTCAGAATCTGTACGGTATCAGCCTTCAACTTCGATGTATCGATAATCTTCGCATCGCCGATAGTTGCCTTCAACTGGTTTATTTTCATTTCCAGCATGCCCTGAGCTTCCTTGGCAGCATCGTATTCTGCATTTTCCGACAAGTCGCCTTTATCACGAGCTTCAGCTATTGCTGCTACGATTTTCGGACGCTCAACCGACTCCAGTTGCTTCAATTCTGCTACCAGTTTCTGGTAACCTTCTTCTGACATATAAGCCATAATTTTTCCTCCTTGTATATTCGTTATTAATTAAATTGTTCTTGCTTATAAAACAAAAAAGAATCCCGATACACAAAGATGTATCGGAACCCTTCTCTGTTATGACTTTGGCAAAGATACGCCTTTTTACGATACCAGTCAAGTATCGAAGCGTACTATTTTCACATGCTTTTCAACATGTTATAATAATTTCTTAATTGCTTCTTCCAGATTGGTTTTCTCTCCGATTCGCATGCTTAATTCATTGCTCCGGTTCACGAGAAAAGCTGTAGGCAATTTCGTTACACCATACAAATTTACGTAAGTAGAATAAGGTCCTTGCGGGTCGCGTACACAAATCCACGGCAGGTTGTCGGCTGCTGTCTTCCAGAAATGTTCATCTGTATCGAGCGAGATCTGATAGATTTCCAGACCTTGTGAAGCATACTTGTCATAAATCTCACGCAACAACAGGTTACGTGCTCCCGATTCTGCACTACCATAAACTGTAAAGTCTATTAAAACAACTTTTCCTTTCAGATCTGTAAGATGACGGGTAGTACCCTTTATATCTTTTAACGGAATATCTATAATAGATGTTTCCTGAATTTTATCAGCAGGAATTTCCAACGGTTTTACCTGTGGTGCACGAGTATTTTTCATACCCTTTATCACCATATTATATAAGTTACGCGAACGGTCGGCATGCGGATACAGGTTGTTCATACTTGTAGCAACGGCTGCAAAGCACTTTACATCTTCTTTGTTATTCAACGGATCGAAAATCATATATCCGTTCAACACCTGGAACAAAGCAAAATAAGCGTATGGCTTATTAGGGCCTACAAAAATATAATTCCGCTTTACATTATCCTTATACGCATTCACCATGCGGGAAAGACTATCCTGCACAATACCTACCGGAATACCCGACTGTGCCAGCTGATTGACACGTTCCTGCAAATCGGTTTGCAGCAAGACCAGCTCTTTAATCTTTTGGTTGTTTTCCGATCCTGGTATATTATAATCTGTCGCAAAGTTCTTATAATCCGCTTTCACCTCGACGGTTTCTGTAGAATCTACCGAGAAGTTTATGACTTTGTCCTCTATTCTCAACCGATAGAAATCGGGCGCTTCGGGACGCGCAGCAGAAAAACTAAAAGTTCCATTACTTCCCAATTCCATAGAATCGAGTGCAACAATACCATCGAGACCAGTCTGCTCCAGATACAACATTTTATCGGCCGCATCGGTCACTTCTCCCTGCACTTTAAAAGCAGGCTCGTTGTTGCAGGCCGTAACGCCTGCGAACAACAGAGCTGCAGCGATATAAGCATTTCTTTTCATTAGCGATTATTATTCATTTCGGGATGCAAAGATACGGCTTTTTACGAGTTCACAAAGTTTTTATTCAAGTTCTTACAAAATGACATAATTTTTTTAGCCCGATTATCCATTCATATATATAATGTATAAGACAAGGCACATACAGATAATAGAAAAAGGTGAACAGAATAAAACTTTTATCTCATTTTCACCCGATTACTACAATAATATTTGTATCTTTGCGCGAACTTTAAGAAGACTTTTATATTAAAACATTTTTTATGATCAATCCTATTGTTAAGACGATCGAGTTAGGCGATGGAAGAACCATCACCCTCGAAACGGGAAAGCTGGCAAAACAGGCAGATGGTGCTGTTATGCTACGCATGGGTAATACCATGTTGCTGGCTACTGTTTGTGCAGCAAAAGATGCAGTTCCCGGTACAGATTTTATGCCGCTTCAGGTAGAGTATAAAGAAAAATATTCAGCATTCGGACGTTTTCCCGGTGGCTTTACCAAACGTGAAGGCAAGGCTTCTGATTATGAAATTCTGACTTGCCGTTTGGTTGACCGTGCACTGCGTCCGTTGTTCCCCGATAACTTCCATGCAGAGGTTTATGTAAATATCATTCTGTTTTCAGCAGACGGCGTAGATATGCCCGACGCACTGGCTGGTCTGGCTGCTTCCGCAGCATTGGCTGTATCTGATATTCCGTTCGGAGGCCCTATCTCAGAAGTTCGTGTAGCACGTATCGACGGTCAGTTTGTTATTGACCCGACTTTCGAACAGCTCGAAAAAGCAGATATGGACTTAATGGTAGCCGCTACCTATGAAAATATCATGATGGTAGAAGGTGAAATGAACGAAGTTAGCGAACAAGATTTGCTGGCTGCCCTGAAATGTGCTCACGAAGCTATCAAGGTACATTGCAAGGCACAGATGGAACTGATGGAAGAAGTTGGTTCTACTGTAAAACGCGAATACTGCCACGAAGAAAACGATGAGGATTTGCGCAAGGCTGTTCACGATGCTTGCTACGACAAAGCTTATGCCATTGCAGCATCAGGAAACCACAACAAACATGAACGTCAGGATGCTTTCGATGCTATCTGTGAAGAGTTCAAGGCTCAGTTCACTGAAGAAGAGCTCGAAGAAAAAGCACCTATGATAGACCGTTATTATCACGATGTAGAAAAAGAAGCCATGCGTCGTTGCATCCTCGATGAGGGTAAACGTCTGGATGGTCGTAAGACAAACGAAATTCGTCCAATCTGGTGCGAAGTAGGTCCGTTGCCTTATCCACATGGTTCTTCAATCTTTACTCGTGGTGAAACACAATCATTAAGTACCGTTACTCTGGGAACTAAACTTGATGAAAAGATTGTAGACGATGTACTCGACCAGCATAAAGAACGTTTCTTGTTGCATTATAACTTCCCTCCGTTCTCTACAGGTGAAGCAAAAGCACAGCGTGGTGTAGGCCGTCGTGAAATCGGTCACGGACACTTGGCATGGCGTGCATTGAAAGGCCAGATTCCTGCCGACTATCCTTACTGCGTACGTGTAGTTTCTGATATTCTTGAATCAAACGGTTCTTCTTCTATGGCTACAGTATGTGCCGGAACATTGGCTCTGATGGATGCAGGTGTACCTATCAAGAATCCGGTATCAGGTATCGCTATGGGATTGATCAAAAATGCCGGAGAAGAAAAATATGCTGTTTTGTCGGATATCCTGGGAGATGAAGATCATCTGGGAGATATGGACTTCAAGGTTACAGGTACTAAGAATGGTATCACAGCAACACAGATGGATATTAAGTGCGACGGTTTGACTTACGACATTCTTGAAAAAGCACTGATGCAGGCAAAAGAAGGTCGTGAATATATCCTGAACAAACTGACAGAATGTATTGCTGAACCTCGCAAGGAACTGAAACCGAATGCTCCACGCATTGAAACAATGACTATTCCGAAAGAATTCATCGGTGCTGTAATCGGCCCGGGCGGAAA
>ERZ1673698.1800-NODE-1800-length-17720-cov-22.991678_pt1 | contig 17720 bp, 20 predicted proteins | sample MGYA00580228_ERZ1673698 | MGnify/ENA primary metagenome ERZ1673698 (study PRJEB41218, sample SAMN15661768) | gut metagenome | host: Homo sapiens | place: Canada: London | collected 2015-08-20/2019-03-30 | study: EMG produced TPA metagenomics assembly of... | reverse complement strand
GAGAAGTGTCAGCCCTAATTTATTTTCTTAGCAAAAGTTTTACCGGACAGTAATATATCTTAATCATACGGCAAAGGTAAGCGTGCAAATCGCCAAAGCAAAAGACACGAAAAGCGGCAACCCGGTGAGGGCTGCCGCCGTGAGATGCGGAACGTTTGGAGAATTTATTCTTCCAAACTGTCAGGAACGAAGTCCGGCGCATCAGGATCGATGCCTCTGGCGATGTACTTTGCACGAATGGCGTTGTACGATTGATGCACAATCTGATTGATTGCACGGAATTGTTCGTCTTCAATCAGGAGAGCCAGTTGTTCTTTTTGGCTCGGGAACTGTAGCCCGAAACCGTAGTTGATTGTGCGAGCTGCGTTCAAAATAACTCTGAGTTCTTGTTCAGTGAACTTGTTGTAGTCGATTTTCATTATTAAAAGAATTATAGAGTGAAACATTCGTGAGAGTTGTTGTCGATGTGGAAGATTGAGAGCGTGTAGTTCTCCGCACCCTTGCGGAATTCGAGGCGGATAAAGTCTTCGTTATCACGCCAACAGTAGTAAAGGGCGGTTCGCATAGCGTCCATATCACTGTCGGCAGTCAATTTCCATTTGCCTTGTCTTGTGTAGCAAGTATATTCTTTCATTGTCGTGTGAAATTAAAGAGTTATACATCGAGGGAGAAAGACAAAGAGGCTTACGCCTCTTTGCTCGCTTCCAATTTGAGTTTGTCGTAGATGTTTTGGCTGATGACCGCGCCGTAGCGATGTTTGAGCAAGTGCATATAGCGGAGAGCACTCTTGGCTGTCTTGCAACCGCAGCCCACATTGTCTTTAGGAGCGACGCCCTGGAAATAGACATACCAGCGGTCAAACTTGCGTTGAGCGACGATGAGATGTGGAGTAACTGTAGGCTGTGGGATAACTACGTTCTCGACTTGTTGAGCAGCCTGTTCGGCTTTCTTAGAAACTTTCTTTGTCATGATTTTTAATTTTTTGATGATTGAACATTGGCGCATTAGCGCCGTTTATTTTACGTGCAATCAAGTGGACGAAGCAGTGAAGTCGAGCCGCAAGGGTGATTGCCGCATTTTTCGCTTGCTAAAAATCGGAGGAACACGGAGTGCACACTTGCCCTTGCAGCCTGAACATCGTCCTAACTTTGCACAGTTAAAATGAATGGTGCGATTGCGTGTCATCAATGTTCTTCGTCGGGAAATGTCGGCTTGCCGAAAAATCATAGCAAGAAAGGTAGCCGATAAAGGCAATCGGCAACAAAGAGGTTGTAGCCACTGCCGGAAGTGAAGCCACACTCGAAGTCGCTGCAAGTGCCGAACGCACGTCGCAATTTCCGTGGCGTTGCCCGACAATGGGCGTAGGTTGCAAGTCAAGAGTGCCGCTATGTGCCGTTCAATCATCGAGCGGTCAGCACCGACATCGGAGACATCAAAGTGGAGAGCGAGAAAAAGCCGGGTAGCGGCGTTTCTCCGTCGATGTATCTTTAATTTGACGATGAATGAATAGCTGCACTGACTAAGCAAATATGACTGTCAAGTGCGATATGCTATGCAGCCCTAAAGTGTTGGCGAGAAGACTTATCAAGCACGAATGTGGAGAACAGCACTCTCAATCTATCGGCAACAGCCACGAATACACTATAATTCAACCATGGAAAGCAACAAAGTTCACGAAGAACTGAGGTATCAATGTCAGCGGCAATCAACCACTCCGGGCGGAAGAGAGCCACAAAGACCGGCTCGGTGAAGCGACAATCGCACAAAAGCAACGGAGCGGCGGTAGCCGTATGATTAAGATACATTCCTATGAACAGCGGTGGAGTGAGCAAAAAGAAAGTCAGCCGTTTGGCTGACCGTCTTTCCGGAAAGAAGGCTTGCTTAGTTGTAAGAGTAAACCATAACGTAGTCAGCGTTGCCGACCTGAGCTGCTGCCATGTTTGAGGCTTCGTCTTCGTTGTAGGCTTCAACGTAAACCGTTTCACTCTCACCGTCGAAAGTAATCACTTCCACTTGATATTCTTTTAACTCGTTGCTGTTTTCGTAAGCGTCGAAGTCCTTAACTGCGAATTGAGAAATATGTGTCATTGTCGTAAGAATTAAATTGTTAATAACTGTGCGCCGAGGAGCGATTGATTTTACATTGCAATCAGGAGCGAATGAAATCAGTGCCTTGGCACGACAGCCGACAAGGGCAAGACCGATAAATACTCTTTTTTTATAGGCACGACGAAAAAAAGGAAGATTTGTCGAGGCTGCTTGTTACACCCTTTTCGAGCGTGGATAAATCGCTAACTTTGTAATGGAAAATTCCCTATCGTGCTTTAGGCTTGCACAATGTTATATGACAATCAATTCTGTTAAGCGACAATGACTTTATATTTATCCGCAGTTTGGACTCAGAGCGGAGAAAGCGGCAACACCTTAAAAATCAAGTGCAGTGGTACGTCAGACGAGAGAGCAAACATCTTTTCCGTGCCTACAACGTCCGTAACCGAGTGCATCAGCCAATGTTCGGTGAGCGACACAATGTCTTACTCTTACTAAGCAAGCCTCCGCAAAGACGACAGAGTGGCGCGGTAGCCCACGACTTTGGCTCACTCCACCGCAAACAAAAAGCCCCGGAGGTATCTCCGAGGCAATGCATTAGGGATAGAAGCCTTTCGGCGGAGACATCAGGCTCCGTTTACGATAGCCCGACGGCGGTGCCGGAACGCCCTATATAAAATATCTCTTAGAAAGATAATCCCATAAGTCGGGATACATATCTTTAACCGGCGATATGAAATGCTGAGGGTCTACTATTACATACTTTGACTGATCAACAAGACAAGCCCTCCAGGTGTCTTCCAAGTTATTTCCTTTCGACTGACGGTATTTCTTATCCAACAGATCGGTGTCTTGTGAAGGGATAATATGGAGATGCAAATAATGGTCTGCTTTAATATCTTCAGTATCTTTATGCTCAATCATCTGCTCAGCCCATAGGGTTTGACGCATAAGCTGATAGAATGGCTCATAAAAATAGATTGAACCTTGCAACTCGTAGTCGTCTCCGTTAACGAATGTTGGAACGGAACGAAGTTGTTTGGATTTTTTAATCAACGTTGAGTATCGGTCAAGACGCACCTTTCCTTTTGGTTTCTTTTTGGGATTGGTTTCTTTCTTATACGTTATACCCTCGTTGGATTTATCTGCTGAGTTACAATCATCATAGCTTTCAGTGTATTTCCACTCGATAGGAATAATCCATTTTTCGCCATTATTATCAATTGCATATACAAGTGCATCTACCGAGGTGCAATTTGAGCCGCGAGTGGGTCCATCTTCATTGAGATGATCTGATTTACTTACCGCTTCAAATGCGATATAAGATTCGTCGGTATCGCAGGGTATCGGCAGAACTTCCTTAAATTGGGTTCTGACTGCATTTATAAGAGCGAGAACAGCGACCGGGTCTTTACGAATCGCCATAAGATAATTTACACAAGCAATCTGAGAGGATAAGACGTGTCCTGTTGGAAGTTTCCCAGCCCACCAATCGATCTTATTTTCACTAAAGTAAGCCAATGCTTTGTTACGAATTGGCTCGTATAAATTAGTAAAAACATTATTTTTTTGTTGAAGAACAAAAGGATATGGTTTGCCTTTGAAATTTCCATTGCCATTTTCAGAAGACCCAAAGAATCCATCCTTAATGAGTGTGGTTTGGCGAGCCTTTTCAGCTTCATAAAATACTCTTGTTTTTGACATAATGTTTAGTTCAAGTAGTTTAGTTCGTCAACAATTTCATCAATATCTTCTTCGTCGAACACATCGGGTTCCCCGGTGTTCTGATAATGGTCGTAGTCAACCCACATATCGTGTTCAACATCGCCATTGTATGAACCTAAATCGTCGTATTCGTCCATGTTAGTAGCCGGGGTTTTGGCGCCAGCCCGAAAGTGCTATTTCTTGAGACGGAATAGGCCAGAGCTTTTGATATTCAGCATATCCGCCGAGGCTATTACGCTTTTGGAAGGCGAAATAGCGCGGAGTATATAGCTCTTTACGCAGGGTTTCAATCGCAGTAGTTACGTTATCGGATACAGTGATGCCTTTTGCTGAAGCTACTTGGTTTACAAGTTTCTTGGCATTAGCGGAGTCTCCTGAGTGCAAATAGCACTCAGCTCGAGCCAACAGCACATCAGAATAGGTGTAGAAACCTAATGTGTGTCCATTGACAACTTCATTAGGCACAGCGAACAATAGTATAGAGCTACTGCTTTGTGTATAGTCGTTCCCAGCATTTAGCGAATAGCGGTGTCCGTCAATCACTATTTGAAGAAGTGATGCAGCGCTATTGTAATCTTCGAGTTGTAGATATACATTGGCTTTTGCGATACGCCAAACGTCTTTTGGCATATCGAAAGCAGCTTGCGGGTTATTAATTGTACCTACTGCTTTAGTATCAGCAAAAGCATATGAAATTTCGTCAAGCTGCAATTCTGCGTATCGCAAAACTTCTCTTTGCGTAGCCTGAGGAATTACGTAATCGCCTCTACTGTAATCATAACCGATATTGCCCCATTTGTCTGCCATATCTGTAAATATAATGGCTCGGAGTAATTGGAAATATGGAAGAGCGTCCAAATACTCGCCATTAGAATTTAATGCAGAAATGAACTGATTAATCGTTGCTATGGCATGATATGAGCTGCTATATGCTTTGCTATTATAGGAGTCGGATGGAGAAAGCGGAGCTTTCACGCCATGAAAATCGTACATGCCGGTATAACCGCGTTCAATATAGTATGACCACGATATGGCTTTTGTAAATAGTTTGAAGGTTTCATCTACAACTTTCTTACCAGTTTCGCTCAAAGTAGTCTTGACTGTTGGGTCACCATCAAGTGTAACAGTTACGTTACCTTGTACTTGCCCCATATAATCATAGAGATAAATCTCTGCTTTTTGTGTGTTTTTACGTTCCGACTTAGCTACTTTAATTGTTAGTTTCCCATCAGCATAAGTAGTTTCGCAGTGTATAGGATTGCCTATATTTGCATAAAATCCGTCGCCGAAAATATCACCTGGGCCTATAACGCTTGGGTTGTCAGGCTCGTTGGGGTCTTTGGGGAGTTCGAGAGTCAATGGCAGATTTGCGGTGACGATAATTTCAGCAGTGCCGCCGTTTTTGTCGAAATGGACTTCGGTTTGAGAAAGAGAAACTTGTGGATTTTCTATGGTTTCATTACCGGCGATACCGTCGTTATTCCAGTCAAAGAAAAAACGGAGGTCAGGAACTGTAACAGTTCGACCGAGTTCATTATAACGCGAGATAATATTGTCTGCGATATTGCCAAGCGATGATTTTATGCTCCAAGAATCCGAATATATTTTTGCTTTGATATCGTCATCAAACTTGCCATTGTTGGCGAGTTGCGAACTTAAAACAGAAAGATATTCTGTAAACTCTGCTTCTGAACGGTTGTTCAGGAGTAGCGACGAAACAGCTATAATAACTCCTGCGCCGTCCGAGCCATCAGCGATGGTTGCGGCGGAGAAATCAGTATCTTTGAAGCGCTGAAGTCCAAACTGTGTAAGGACTTCAAGCTGCGCCTGTGCATCGGCATCGGTAAAGGATTTACCTGAGCCGACAAGTTTCTGTATGCGCTGTGCCTTAAGGTGAGTGAGCAGATTGACGTTGACCGAAGTTTTATTTGCAAGGTCAACAATGCTGTTAAGCGTTATTGTTCCGCTTGACAACGAGCCGGACACTTCATTAAAGAAGTAGCCCGAGGCAGTCAGACGCGCGAAAGAATAGTCAAGTTCAACCTGGCCTATGTCGAAAGAGCCGGCGTTATCGGTGATTTCGCCATTGAAGATTGAGCCAACAGGCGAAAGCGCTCCATTAAGCGGTTGAACGCTGACAGTAGAGCCTTGCACAAATGGGCCTTTTTCAACTCGACCTGCGAGTTTGTATTTAGTTGGATTAGGTTCGATGCCGCTGCCTGGTTCATCGCTTGAACAGCTCGGCAATACTAATGCTACAACAGTGGCTATTGCAAGATATATAGATTTAATTTTCATTTTCATGCTCTGTAAATTAAATTATTGTTGGGATGAGAGATTTGATGGATTGGCAATTGCTAATATACCATTTGAAAACTGAAGGCCATTGAGCGGAATCGGTCATGTCAAAAGTTTTCTTCAAATAGAAGCGGGTGGCTTTCGATGCATCTTTCCACTCGATGTCTCTTTCTGAGACTCCAAGCGCAACGGCGATTTCTGCTTTGTGTTTAAGAAAATCATTATAAAGTTGCTTATCGTCAGGAATGTATATTCCGACGGTTGCCTCGTTTTTCTGCTTCTTTGCTTCTAAGCAAATATGGAAACGGCTGTCACCGACTGCGAAGTCGTACCAATTTTGAGATTTAGCAGAGCGAAGTCTGAAAGACTTTGTAAATGTCGTTTTGGCTGCATGGTCGTTAAATGCTTGCCAAAACTCCAGTTGCAAAACCTGAGTATCGGAAGCATCGGCAGTTGGTTTTATTGTCTTCGCCCATTCATTTGGTCGTTCCACAATATTAAATTTTGGAGCCAATTTGGATGAACCTATTTGCCACAGCTCTATTTCAAGTAAATAAAAAGCGAGCTGAGGGTCGGTATTTTCGTTAAGCCACTCGATGGCCTCGCGATGTTCGTCACGAGCTTTTTTTACGACCCATACGATAGCTTTAGCTTTTTTCCCAGCGGCGTATGTAATCAGTTGTCCGAGATGAGTGTGGTTTGAATCTTCTAACTGATTTTCAATTACGATGTAATTATCTGTATTGGTTTCTTTTGCCAATATGTCAGCGGAATATCCACCAACTTTTGACTCTTTCTCGACAAGTTCCAACTCCATATCGAGTATGTCGCCAACATAGCTTAAATGTTCGGCGAGCCAAGGAGTGAAGTCTTTCGCTTCATTAGGCCAAGCCTTACGAAGATTGGTTTCTTGTTTGAGTGTATCGAGTTCCATAGATATATATTTTCTTCTTATATTTCGGTCATTCTCAGAGTTTAATGCTTTGAATTGCAAAGTTAAGAATTTTTTCCTATATAATGTATAAGAGCATCGTATGTTTTTTAGCATACCTTTGCAAATTCAACTACAAAGATAGTCTAAGGTATGGGCAAAAATCGAGCACACCTTTATTATTTAATTTTAAAATTAGGCAAAATTTTGCCGTGCGATAGGGATATATGCCGTATGGCGGAGACCGAGGCTCCGTTTACGATAGCCCGGCGGTGGAATGATTTTCTCGAATGTCCGTAAGGAACTGCCCATAGCACAGCTTTTGCGAGGGCAAAATCATTTCAACGCATCGCCCAAAAATATAGGCATTAATTAAATAACCCCCGAAACATTGATAGAGAAAGCGTCTCTATAAGGGAATTTCTCGCAGCCGATGTAGAGAGTGTCGAAGGCATCGGTGCCGTCGGTGCGGTGTTCGAGGAGGTCTTCTTCCGACTCGGCAAGTTTCTCGCCGCCTTTGTCCTTGCGAAAACCGTTGCGGCCGCGGCTCACGCCGGCTGCTTGAATGGCGAGGATAAGGTCGTCGTTATTCTGTCGGTTGAAGAAAGGCATAAGGCGTTGCTTTCCGGCAAAACCTTGGTTGATGAGCAGATACTTCTCATCGTGCCGCATGGGATTGCCGAGATAGACAGCCTCGACAGTCCAGCCGTGGCGTTCAAACTCGTGGACGACCACCCAACGGAAGTCCTGTTCGTTGACGGCATAGTTTGAGCCGAGAGCGGTAGCGTCATAGTAATAGACCACTGTCTTATTGCGATGCGAAGCGTAGTAAGTGCAGAAGTCGGCAACAACTTCGGGAATCTTACGCTCAAACTTGACGTAGAACGACTTAATGACATTGAGCCGCCGCCCATCGGGCTGCCCGGCTACAATCCAGTTGATATTTGCATTGTAGTCCATACCAATGCAAATCGGCGCATCCTTATTCACGTCGGAATCCGCATCACAAGTAAATGCCTCTCCACTCTCCGCACTCCACTCTCCACTTTTGAATTTCTCGTCAAGAAATTCAAAATCACTCGCATTATACTTGTGTCCCTCTCTCATTGACGAATAAAAACCATCTTTGGCAATGCCGATGCGTTGGCAAAGGATAGAGGTTTGGAACGTCAATGGCGTTAAGTCTCGCTTCATCTGCTTTATGTAGTTTTCACCGAGCAACTGCAAGTTTTCGATGCTGCTGTACTCTTTGTAGTACACAGCGACAGACCGCATCTGATTAAGATTGCGGTCGAGACGTCGAAGATAACCTTTAAGGTAGTCGGGTACCGGCTGCCGCTTGGAAGAAAGCGCACGAATTCTCTCCTTTGTGCGCCATATTTCATATACTGTTCCCTCAATAGTAGCAATAAGTTCGGGGTCCATTTTGTCACGGTAGTGCAAGAACCACGAACCTTTTTGCGTCTGCGGCATATCGCTCAAAATCATTATCGAATGATTGAACGAGTGCCGACCGAAATGCGACTTGATGCCACCATTGGCAGGGAGCGTTTCGTCTTTGAGTTTCTGATAGTCGATGAATTTAGCCTCGTCAACGAGCAGCCACGAGAGCGTGAGCGAGTTTGAAGAACCGGGGCGGTCCTGCGAGATGATGACCGCACAAGAGCCGTTGTAGAACGATATGACGTGTTCATAATCGTTCGGCTCGATGATAGGGCGAGCAAACGACTTGGGCGGACGGCGACCGACAACGTAATGCACGCCGTGGATATAGCCCCAGCGTTTCCACGCGGCGAGCAGCCCCGGCAGCGTGTTGGTCAAACCGTGTTTGAACGTAGGCACCACGATGCCTCCTGTCGAGCCGGGCATACGTTGCATATTACGCAAAGCAAACGGAGCGGCGATGCTGTCCGTTTTGCCTGTGCGTCGTCCTGCGACAATGACGGTGGTGTTAGCACCGATAAGTTGCGTCAGCCTTTGAGGGTTGTTAAAATAAATTTTTTTCTTGCTCATTGTCGATAATTATATGTAATTTTACAAATCATTTCTTATGGGAAAAGTACTTGTATATATTGAAGCAGGAATAGGCTGTCTAACAATGCCTATTATGTTATGTGGCTTTGCAATCATTTGTGCGGCATTACCTTTATGTATAGTTGTAGGTATTACCGAACTAATTGCATATGGGGTTATTGGTTTAATATTAAGGTTGATAAACATAGATATTTTTACAGGAAAACCCGGGAATATTTCATTCATTGTATTGGCAATACTTATGATTGCCATTGTTGCGTATATATTTTTTCAGTATCCTAACATATTTTTCAATCTACTCCTTTTTGGAGAAGATTATTTTCCGAGATTGAAACCATAGTGGAAATGGCATTAAATTGACTTCGGCTCACCAAATGGCGCACCAGCCTCCGGCTGACTATCGCCGCTCGCTTGGTCGATTCTCGGAAATAGTTCCGAGAATTCGAGGTCTGCTTCCTCAAACTCCACATCTTCGATGTCGAGCGTTTCGGCACGATATTTCGCAATCATATCGGAGATTTTCTGCTGAATGTTCGGGATAGGCTTAATGCCAAGCACCGTTGGGTCGTCCGTTGCCGTGAACGGCTGCACCACGATAAGTTCGTAAGGCAAAGTCTGTTCGTCCTCCAAATCAACGCGGTTGTATTTGGCATAGGACGCGGCGGCACGTTCCATAGTCTTCGTGTCGCCCTTTGCCTGAGCCTTGGCATAAGTCTTCATAATCATCTCGTTAAAACGCCAGCGGTGGAAATCGCGGCTTGCCGAAGCGAGCAGAGGCATAAGCGTTTTCACGACAGCGAGGTCGGAATAGGCGGTCACTTTGGAAACAGAGTGCCGCTGCATCACTTCCGACACAAACTCGCGGTCAGTTCCGCCGGGGTTTGAAAGAAACCAATTATACATCTCACGCACACGAACAACCTTATCCACAATGGCTTGTGGATATTTTTGCTGCAAGTCCTCGACTTTAGTAAAAAGTTCGGTGCGGCATACTTCGAGTGCGGAAGGAGTTCCCATGGCTATTCGTCGTCTTCCATGTCGAGTAAGTTGCGGTGAGCGTTCTCGATAGCGAGCGGTGAGCCGACCTGCGCAAGCATCATTTCCTGCGAGTGCAGTTTCACCTTAGAGCCGGCTTTGCCACGGCGATACGCCTTAGAAACTTCACTCGTGCGGTCGGCGATGTCCTCACGCAACAAATCGGCAGGAATATCGAGTATAACTGCGATGTCTGAAATCTTGAGGTAGATTGAGGCAAACTTCTCAATCTGCTTCAACTCGTTGTCTGAATAGTTCATTGAGAGGTACTGAGTGATTGGCGATTAAATCTTCGATTTGAGCGTAGAGCGAGGCAAAGATATTCGGGTCGGTGCTGATGAAAGCACTTTCGGCACGATTGCCTCGCGTAAGGTTTTGAGAAGTGATTACTGACACTGTCTTGCCGGACTCCGACTTCACCAACAAAATCTTGCTGTGATTGTCTGCAAGGAAGGTGCGTTCTATAACTTGGGTGATGAACGCCCAGAGTTTGAGCGTCTTGTTCGTCGCCTTATGGTCGAGAACAAGGTTGATACGCGAAACTTTCTTATCCTTGCAGATAAAGAACAGACGGCGGAGAAATTCTTCGGAAATGGAAAACGAAGTTTGCCAGATTTCCGCCACTCCGACCTGCGAGAGAATCCAATCGAGAATGTCGGCAACCTGAACAGCGTTGGAAAGATACGCCTGAAACGGAGTATCTTTCAGAGGTTTAAGAATTTCGTTTATGTCGGCGGTTCGTTTCATTCCTTTGCCCTGGCTTTGGGTTTGGCAGCGGCTTTAGCCGAGGGAGCAGAGGCAACGAAGTGGTCATACTCCTCCCAATTAGCGTGCATCTTCTTGTCGAGGTTGATAAGTTCTTTGAGGAACGGATAGCGTTCCGAGTCGGGACACGGCGCAGTGTCCAACGACAAAGAACGGAGTTTGAGATGCAGTTCGCGCATACGTTGGAGAATGGAAAGATTCTCAACGTACTTTGCCTTGATTTCATCAGGCAAAGAGTCGTGGTCAATACGCTTGCCGGTCTTATGCTCATCGGCATTAGCCGCAAGCGAAATGTGTTCGGCAACGATTGCATCGACTTTCTGCTGCATCTCCTCGACTTGAGCGTGAGTGAGAGCTTGAACACGGAAGTTGTAATATTTTTGGATTTGATAATCCACAAAATCGTGGCGGCGGTCGAGTTGAGCAACGATGTTGCGATACATGATTTGATTGCCGCTGAGTTTCAACAGATAGAGAGCACCAACGGAGTAATCACGTTGGTTGCTCGGTGTTTCAAGCCACTGCTTTATGAGTTCTGTAAATTTGTTATCCATCATAGTTTGTTGTTAATTCCGGCGAAGAACGAGCAGTTCTTGCCGAGCGAAACGAGTAAATTCTGCATCGAAACGAGCGTTTGCCCTGTCGTAACGAAGTCGTCAAAGACAATGATGTTACGTTGCGGCGGTATGTTGTTGGCGGTGAAAACCGTCCCGACGCGGTGTTTTGAGGGAGCGAAAGCACAATCCTCAAAAAACGGCAAACCGAGTTGTTCGGCGATGCGTATAGCAATGAGCGTAGCGAAGTTGCGTTCCTTGTGGCGACGCTTCGGCGTAGTCACCACAGCGAAGTCATCAGGCGAGAGAAACGAGCCGAGGACGGAGCGGATAAGCGGAGTGATGTTGTCGGCGAAAAAGCCGACCATATCATCATCGCCTTTGATGTCAGTAAGAGTACGACCGTACACCGACTTTTTCCAAAGCGTGATGAAGAACACACCTCCGCGGTTGGTGATACGCATTCGGTTCGGAGCGAAATCGCAGCGAGCTTCGGCAACGTCGAGTTCTTTCCACGCCTTGCGTTTCTTCTCCTCGAACAAGTTCTTTGACTTGTCGGAAACTAAAAGAGCGCCAAGTTCGGGAACATCGAGCGATGGCACTTCGATGTCGTTCAACATCTCGTCCAAAGCAATAGCCCCCGGCTTGGCGTTCTGTTCAATCATCTTATGCTTCACCTGAGCAGTCGATGTCGCCGTCCTCCGTTTCGATAGTGCCCTTGTAGAACGGAGCAGGGACTTCGTCGGTTGCTTCAACGCTGATAGTCGTTGAAGTAGTGCCGGTGGCACCTTGACCGAGGTCCTGGGCGACAGTCGATTTCGTGCTCCACTTGTCGTTTCCGAGCACACGATAGTTGCCTTTCATATCCTCGACGATAAATACGTTATCGGAGTTGTTGATATAGGCGGCAGCGGCGGAAGCGTCAGCACCGACGCCGGGGTGAACGGCAGTTAACTTGTTTAACTGGGTTTGGCTTGGGAGTTCACCCTGCGCCTCCGAAGTGAGTTGCGACTTGTCGGGAAGTATGTCGATATACTTCCACTTCTGGTCAGCAACGAGCGTGAACGAGCCGTCAAGAACAGCCGAAGTGACACGACCGTTAGCATCGCGCGGCAAGGTCGGGAACTCCACTATCGCGCTTTTGGCGAGATAGTAGATGCGGCGTTTCACGCCCGGCAGTTCGGGAGTGCCTTGGCACCAGGCGAGCGATTTCTGTAAAGCGTTGCAAGTATTTGTAGCCATAATCTTTGAGAGTTAAGTGGAACGAGTTAAGAGGTACGAGAGGCGTGCCTCCTCGCTCGTTCCTGATTAGTTACACAGTGAGTTCAATAGTTTTGAAGCGTCGTTTGTCGAGGCATTCAAACTGAACGCCGAAGAACATAGTGGCGATATATGTTAGAATGAACGGTTCATATTCCTTGACCATAACATTCTCAATATCGCCCATTTGGTCGAAGCCAACGAGCATATTGCTCTTGGTGGTGACGTGCATAAACTTGGAATCAGCCTTGTTGTAGAGCGGAACAAACTTCAGTTTGCCGTTCGAGCCTTCCACAGCTTGCTGTCCGTACTGGGTGTTGTACTGCAAGCCGCCATGGGTGAGCTGATAAGCCTCGTTGTACTTATCCACGAAGTCCTGCGAGCAGTAGAGGTAGAGATCCTGCGAACGGAGGCGCGGGTCGAGCGAGAAAAGGATTTCCTTTGCAACGTCCACGGCGTTAGACGTGGTGATGGCTTCCGGCAGTTTCATGTAGTTGCCGTTTTCGGCAGAGATAGCACCTGCGGTGATTTCGTTCTGCGTGATAGTGTCGAAGCCGTTGAAAAGGTCTTTGGTTGTGTCGCCGGAGGCGTTACGCACACCATTCCAGATAGCATCGTTTAGATGCTCAGAAAGACTTTTCGCGATGAGCGAGAGCACGTGCTTAGCCGTAGGCGTTGACATCTGACCGTCACCTTTCGTAGCACCTGTGCCGAGCAAAGTTGAGATAGCCGAGTTAGGCTCAAACTTGGCGACCACAGAGCCGAAATAGGTCTCTATTTCGCGGAAAGAAAGGTGGAGGTCAAAATCCTTAGAGCGAGCAGGATTGTAGGGGGCGAATTGAGCGTCGCCGGTGATATTGCCGACACGTTCCTTGTAGCGAATACCCGGGCGAGCGGTCATATACTGCAACGTGTCATTACAGCCGATAATCGGCAAGTAAAGCAGTTCCTTGCGGTATTTGATAGCCGCCTCTTGATAATCGGAGGGAGAGAAAGAAAATTTTCCAGCCATATACGTTAGGTTTAATGGTTATACTTCGTTGTAGAGTTTGTTAGCGGCATTTACTGTGTCGCAGAAAACTTCATAGTCGCTTTTCTCAGCGGCTTGTGTTTGTTTGCTGTCATCGACAACGGCGGTAGAAGTAACAGCAGGAGCGGCCTTTAGTGCAGCAATCTGCGCTTCGAGGTCGGAAATGACTTGAAGTTTCATTTCGACAGCCTTGTCGAGGGCGGTCAACTGTTCATCGGTCAGCGAGGCTTTGCCGTCGGTGAGTGCGATGCTTTCAATGGAGAGCAGTGCACAGATGGATTTGTAGTTCTTGTTCATTGTGAGTTGTGGTTTGGATTTACTTTGGAAGATAGCCGCCATTTTCTCGAAGAAAGCGAGAATCGGATTCTCCTTTTCTTCGACAGGAAGATTAGGCAAGGGGATTCCGGCTGCTGCGAGTTCCGAAGCCACAGCGTCGGTGAGCACTGGAGCCGGCTCGTCGTCAAGGTCGGTGATTTCATCAACGAAGCCCCATTCGAGGGCGTCCTTGGCAGAGAGCCAGCCGCCGACTTTCATCAAGTCAAGCAGGCATTGCGTTTTCTTCTTGCACTTCCCGGCATACATCGAGGCGATGTTCACGTCGAGTTTGTCAAGGTCGGCGGCAGCCTTTTCGCAGTCTGCGATAAGGGTGCGGAATTGGTCGGCATTGAGGCTTCCCCATTCAAAGAACGCAGTCGAACACTTGTGGACGAGGTACATGGCGTTCTTGTCAATGGAGATATGAGCCGCACCGAGCGAAGCGATAGTTGCAGCGGAAGCATTCATGCCGACGAAGTGAACGCTGACCTTGCCGTGGTTCTTGAAAGCAGCGGCAATGGAGAGAGCGGTGGCGAGGTTGCCACCGAGCGAGTCAATCAGCACGTTCACTTCCTTGCCGGCATTCTTGGCGAGGATATAATCGACATAATTGCGGTCAAAGTCGGCACCGCCGACGAAGCCTTTCAGGTGAAGATTGTATTGAGTTTGCGGCATAACACATTTTGTTTTGCCACAAAATTACCTATCTTATAATAGTGATGAAAAGACACGATTTTTCGCAAATATTTACTAACTTTGCACGAACTATGGGCAATATAGCAAAAAATGTAGATGAACAAATCGACTTGCTGCAAAGCAGAGGTATGATTATAAATGACATCGAGAAAGCAAAAGAAGTGCTTCTTGATGTAGGTTATTATAGGCTTGGATTCTATTGGTTTCCCTATGAGGTAGATTATCCACAAAAGCATCACCGTACACACGAGTTTACCAAAGGGGCTGATTTTGATAACGCAGTTAAATTGTATTATTTTGATTTCAATCTGCGAAACATACTTCTAAAGGCGTTAAGTCGAATAGAGATTGCATTTAGGACTAAAGTAATTTATTTCGTGTCTAACAAGTATAAGAACAGCCCAACATGGTTTGTAGATACCAATGTGGTAAGCAACTCGCAAGCTCGTTCATTTTGGGAAAAGGTTTATAAGCAAATATTAGACAAAACACCTGTAATAGCCTTACATCACCGACATCATATAAACGACAAATTCGCCCCGGCATGGAAGACCTTGGAATTTATGACATTAGGCGAAGTCGTTCGTCTTTACAAAGCTATAAAGGATGAAAAATTAAAGTTGCAGATAGCAAATGCATTTGGCATTAAAACACTGCCAACTTTTGATAACTATTTAAATTTAATCAAGGATGTAAGAAATGCTTGTGCGCATGGGAATGTACTTTATGATTTTACTCCTGAAAAATCAATTAGAAAAGGTCCCGCTATGATGAAAGGCATAGGTGAAAATCAAAATCTTAATGGTGCGTTAAGGGTTGTAATATATATGCTAAGTCAAGTTTCGGAAAATAGGTCTAAAGAATTGATGAATGAAATTGACGCGTTAATACAGAAACACAAACAATTTGTACAAGTTAGTCGAATCCTTGATGAAATAAGTGGCTTAAGCCAATTCCATCGAAAATAATTCAAAAAACTTTCAAAAAACTTTCTTTGTTTTTTTGTCATATCAAAAAAAAGAGTTAACTTTGCAGTAGCAAAAGTGCCGGTATTGACTTAAGGCTCAATACCAACACTATAAAAAGGAAAAAAGAGGTCGTACATTTACTGTACGACCTCGACTTTTTATAACATTATAGCAAAAGAGCCGCCTTTGGGGGTCAGTAGAAATTTAGTGGGGATAGGCATATAATTTTGAAATACGGAAGAGGAAGAATTTCTTGTCAGCAACCCCTCTAAGGTTGGTACGGAAGAGTTTGATTTTGGCATTGAAAGATTCTGCAAGCGCATTGGAGGAACGGTTATTGTAGAATCCACAGACAGGAAGGCAACAGAGAGAAAGCTTCACGAAACCCAAGTGGAAAAACTATGATGTTACTATGTTTTGTCCCGTATTGCTACCTCTCGATCCATAGCAGTTAATTGATATCTGAGAGTATATTGACTGCTTCCTCTTAGCATCGTCGATTCTTTTGCTTAGAATCGACGCTTCTTTTGGAAAGCACCGACGAATACTTGGGCTAGTCAATCAACTTCATTTCCCAAAGGAGTCTTTTCCTTATTTCAACGGACTCTTTTTCTCTTCATTCACTACAAATAGTAGATAGCTATAAGAAGCCAAACAGGAGACAAACCTTTGAGAAAAAGGATTGTCTCCTGTTATAATTGGCAGATTTAATTAGTATTTTTGCCATGTCTATCGTCGGATTCTCTTGTTTATTTTTGCAACACTAAGACAAGTGAGTTCTTCGATATGACAAAATCCTGGGCGCTCGGCTCTGCCGCTTGCCAAAATAATTTTTTTTGTTGCTCAGCTACTTAAAAGGTTTAATTTACAATAGTGTTGCGGAATTAAAAGAGACAAGAAATGTGCAGATTCTACCTGCAAGTGCAAAATTAACAAATAAAATTGAAGAATTCAACGACCGGGGATGAAAATCCAAGTTTCAACCTCGGTCTTTTGTTTATCTTAATCACGATTTCTTTTAACATTTGATCTGTTACAGTATTAAAATCAGTTCCTTTGGGTATATACTGCCGGATTAGTTTGTTATGATACTCAATACAGCCCTTTTCCCAAGATGAATATGGATGGGCGAAAAAGATCCTGGTTTTAAGTCGGGAGGCAATCCTCATATGTTCTGCGAACTCGCTGCCGTTGTCGGTTGTTATGGATCTTATCTTGCCGATATATGGCAATAGCATAATGATAACCATCTGGGCCAAAGCCTTTGCATTCTTGCCTTGTGGGAGTTTGCGAGCAAGTGTAAAATTAGTGTTGCGTTCCACCAATGTCACAATTGCGCCGTTTCCATCTTTTCCCACGATTGTGTCCATTTCAAAGTCACCCGGTGTTGAGCCATCCCATTCCGCAGGTCTTTCGTCTATCATTGTGCGATTCTGAACGGCTGTATATTGGGCAGACACCTGCCTCCTGCGGTGCTTGAGCTGATGACGGCAATGCCTCCACAAGTCACCTCCATTGGCTTTATCAGCACGGATGTAGGCATAAATGGTTTCAACGCATACGCTTGGCTTGCCATTCCTGCGGAGATAGCCAACAATCTGAGCCGGGGACCATTGCTCTCCGGTCATCTTGGCGCGTATGAAATTGCGTATCCCAAGTGTCAGGTTTCGGTAGTTCTGGAGCCTACGCTGGCGGTCAGCGGCTTTGACTTGCGCCTGTTGCCAGTGGTAGCCGCGTTCACCACTGTTGCGCTTGAGTTCTCTACTTAAGGTCGATTTCGAGATTCCAATTGTCTGGGAAATCTCTTTTCTGCTCTTTTTTTGCCGGAGTAACACAAATATTGTGTATCTTTGCTCCGCAGTTAAGTGATGATATTTCATATGAGCAGCACAAAGTTACTTAATTGCAAGGAGACTTCGGTCTCCTTTTTTGTGTTGCAGGCTTCTTTCTGTGAAAATTTCCCATTCGAGAGTGCGCTCAATGGGGGCTTGCGCAGCCCCCTCGGCGGGGTCAGTAGAAATTTAGTGGGGATAAATTTTAGGCATCCAAATGTTATGCCG
>ERZ1673698.1794-NODE-1794-length-17796-cov-29.875204_pt1 | contig 17796 bp, 18 predicted proteins | sample MGYA00580228_ERZ1673698 | MGnify/ENA primary metagenome ERZ1673698 (study PRJEB41218, sample SAMN15661768) | gut metagenome | host: Homo sapiens | place: Canada: London | collected 2015-08-20/2019-03-30 | study: EMG produced TPA metagenomics assembly of... | reverse complement strand
TTCCCAGTGAGCAGGGATAGAGCCAATCCAGTCGATGCCGGAGTCGCGGAGCGCGGCATCGGGATTGAGGCCACGGGTTACGGCGCGAGCGATCTCAGCTTGACGGAGTTCGTCGAGAGCCGCCAACAAGCATTCCTGCTCGGCGATGTAGCGGTCTATCTTCTCCGACTTCTCGGTAATAAACCGCACTATCGCCTCCTGCTCATCAACAGGTGGCTCAATAAAAGGTATTGATTTTAATGCCAAGGGGGATAAATCCCATTGGTCTACACGAATACCCTTTGAATATTGAGTAAAGAAAGGAATATATGCCTTGCTCCTAATAGCCATGCTAAAGAATGGCTTATAAGGGAATGTCAAATCACATACAAAGTAAGCAGGGCTGACGATGCCTTCATATTCGGAAACGCCATAGGAGCCTTGCCATGATTTCATCTTGTTAATGGCAAACTGCCCTTTCTTGACGAGCTTATATCCATTAAGGTCATCGGGGATAAAATTATGGTTTTCTTCTTTACTGTCAGTGTTTCTGACAATCACACCTTGTTCCCTGGTTACTGACAAAAGCTGCTTATCACCATGACCTTTCTCTGAAATCATAGTGAGGTACGACCGAAGCCCTTTGATTTCCCAATGGCTCGGTATCGGCCCAATCCAAGCGATGCCGGAGTCTTTATATGACGAGTATTCCTTCATATTATTTACCAAGGATTTCGTGTAACAAGCCGTCGGTTGCCGATTCGACAGCGAGAATGTCGGCGGTAATATCTTCGATTGAACGTAGTTCTACGGGCTTGTAGAAATACTTGGTGAACGAGAGTTCGTAGCCGATGACGGTTTTCTTGGGGTCAACCTTTGCATCGGGAGTGTAAGGAAGTACCTCTTTCTCCATGAAGCCCTCTATGCCGCCCGGATAGAGCAAAGGCACTTGCTCGGAGTCTTTGAGCGGCTTCTTGGGATTTTCGGGATTGGGACGTACAACCGTGATTTGCCAGTAGCCGAACTCGCGGTTGTCAAATATTTTTGATTGCTCGTTTTCCTCGAAGTCGGTAAGGAGTTTGAGGATAGCCCGGCGTTGCTCGGGCCCAACTTCGCAGTTCTTGTTGCCGAGATTCTTGCGAAGCGGCGCAGAAATCTTGGTTGCGTCGATGAGTTGCACCTTACCCTTGCGGCGAGCTTCCTTTCGGTTGGTAACAATCCAAACGAAAGTGCCGATGCCGGTGTTGTAGAAGGAGTTTTCGGGCATAGCAACGATAGCTTCAAGCATATCGTTTTCGATGATATAACGGCGCAGGTTGCTCTCGCCACCTCCGGCGTTGCCTGTAAAGAGCGACGAGCCGTTATGCACCTCAACGATGCGAGTGCCGATTTCCGACTCCTTCATGCGGCTAACATTGTTAGCGAGGAAAAGCATCTGCGGGTCGCCGATGCCCGGCACGAAGTCAAGCAGTTCGCCGTCAACGGTCGGCTTGAAGCGTATGTCGGTGATGTCTTTCTTCTGATTTTCTTTCAAGCCCCAGTTTTCGAGGTCTCGCTTCCAGGGAGTGCCGAACGGGGGATTTGAAATGCAGAAGTCAAACTGCTTGTTGGCGTGGCCGTCCTGCGAAATGGTAGAGCCAAAGGCGATGCGGTTGCGGCGCTCGCCTTGGTAGGTATATTCAAAGTTGTCTATCTGCTCGGAGAGCATAAGGTCGGCCTTGCAAGTGGCAAAGGTGTCGGGCTGCAACTCCTGTCCGTAGAGATTGGTGCGTACACGCAAACCACGCTCGGTGCTTATCTTGCTGATGCGGTCGGCAACAATCGAAAGGATGCCGCCGGTACCGCAAGCGCCGTCGTAAATCTCATAGGTGGAGTTTTTGAGTTGCCCGGCTATGGGAAGCACTGCAAGGTCGGCAAGCAGGTTAACGTAGTCACGGGGCGTAAAGTGCTCTCCAGCCTCGGTCACATTGTTTTCCTCGTTGAAGCGACGCAGGAGTTCTTCAAAGAGTGTGCCCATCGTATGGTTGTCGAGGGCCGGCAATATCTCGTTGCCGTCGTCGTCAACTACGGGTGTGATGCCGAGGTTGATGCGTTCATCGGTAAACTTTTCGATGATCGCACCGAGGCGTCCCACCTCGTTGAGCTTTTCGGCATGGTGCATGAGGTCAAACTTGCCGATGATGTCCTGAACATCGTCGCTAAAGCCGTTGAGGTAGGCGCGGAAATTTTGAAGCAGACGTGCCGAATTAGGCTCACCTCGAAGCGACTTCATTGTGTAGGGTGACACATTGAAGTAAGGTAGCCGAGTGATTGATTTCAACAACTCGTTGCGGCTCGCTTCGGGGAGGTTCTGCTGCTCGAACAGAGCCTTGCGTTCAAGTACCTGCTCCTTGGTGGGTTCGAGCAGGATGTCGAGGCGACGAAGCACCAACATCGGCATGATTATTTCCTTATACTTGCCTTTCTCGAAGGCTTGCACCAACACATCGTTGGCGATGTTCCAAAGGAACGAAAAGAGCTGATTATATTGCGACTGGTTCATATATTATTCTGACTTGCTTGTTTCATACCAAAGTTTCTTCACTCCTGTTTCGGTTTTGCATTCGAGAGCAAAATCAACAAACCACCTTATAAGGTCGATTGCTATGTGGAGGACTGAACGCAAGATGTTTGCGTTTTGTACTGTAGTGACATAAGCATCAACACCGAGTTTTAGGTCGCCTTTCAGGTGACTGCCGTCCTGGGTAATATCGAGGTAATACCATAATGCACGAGCCAAAGGCTTAGGCATTATTCTTTTTGTATGCTTATAGTCATCGTTTTTGCCCTGCAAGAACTTGCTCATTTCGTTCAACTCCTCGATTGGTGGCAGTATGCCCCATTCTTTACCCACGTAGAACATAGCTTCTACAATCTTGCGAGCGGTATTGAGCATTTCTTGCGGTCTCTCGGACTCGAAATCCCATCGGTTGTCAAAGCTGCGAATAAGGTTGGTCCTTATAAATTTTTCAGCATTGACCGTTGGGATGATGCTATCAAGCATCTTTGCATAACGGATTTCTGCGGAGAAGTTATTATCAACGCAAAATGCAGTGGTTTTGCGAGCCTTTACATCCTCGCATAAGCGCTCTAACAAATCTTTTAGATTCTTCTCATCATCACCTACATTTTTGTAGTATATCTCATCGAAATTCTCCAAATCACGAGGTCTTGCTATTTCTTTAATATTCTTACGCCCGGTATAAAGATATACTGGGATTGTATGGTAGCTTGACATAACTTCGAGAACAGTTCTTAATCCGTCTACATCTCGCTCCTTATCGCTATCAAACTCTTCATGTGGGAAATTCGCATCGGTTATAACTGCGTCTATACGATAGTTCCATAACTCTTGTATAGCGACTTTAAAAGATTTACCGTTTGGGCAACCTCTCAATACGTTTATATTGAAACGCTTGAACATTTGTTGGTATTGAGAGTCTTTGATGAAGCGCATGACTTCATCGTCTGCCCAAATGATGTTATATGTATAGTTTTCCATATTCATCGATTTGCGGGGATAAAGAATAAGAAAGTTGTCTTGCCGTCGGAGGCATCTGTCAGCAAGTCCATATCGCCTCCGAATGACTTGCAGATATTGTAGACCTGCCTACCACCAAGACCCGATGTGCCGGTTTCCTTATTGAACTTACCAGCTGTGATGTAGTCGTCAATGGTGAAGTCTTCCGGAAAAGTCTTGCCATTGTTGGTGACATCAAGCAAGATTTTAGGCTCGTCGGAGTCCGCATCAATTAACTCGACGCTGATGTCAACATAGTTTTCGTCAGAGTATTTCCTGCGGAAACCATGCTTATCGGCGTTGCGCAGCAATTCGTCAAGCATAACCGTGAGGGCTGTTTCGTTGCCGACGATATAGGTTCCGGGGTCAATGCTGAAAGATATTTTCAGCTCGAAGTTCTTTGACCCATAGTTGTTCCACTTGTCAACGTAGGTCTTGAAGAACTTTTCGACATCAATCTTCGACTTCTTGGAAGTGTCGATTGTTTGACAGTTAAGGTCGATCAATCGGCTTACATAGTCGAGATTATCTTTGAGATAATCGAGAGATTGTTTATAATCCTCGTTATCGGGAAGATACATTTTCAAGTTCTCGATAGCAACAGAGATGTTGCTAAAAGGAGAGCCTAACATGTGGCGCAGGTTACTGACCACTGAGTAAATGTCTTTGCGACCTTCGTCTGCCAAATAGGCTTTGGAGTGCAATCCCTTAATTCTGTCGTACTCTTCCTGGAGTAGACTTAACTGCTTGTCACGCGGAGGGACTGGCACTAAGATTTCTTTTAGTGCGTCCGGGCTGATGCGAGGGATAGTAACACCTGTGCGCAGGTTATCAAGCTGCAAAGTGATGTAGTCGCTTTTCAGCGTAAGCAGCAGATAGTCGCGCAGCACTTCGTCACCCTTTACAACAACATTAACTGCTTCCGAAGATGCGACAATGCTGGGGTTGTTGTCGGCTTTCAGATCATCGACAACATACCTATATTTCAGCGAGCTGTGAGCAAGCAGGAATATAACCATAGAGTTAGGCTCGACCTCAATACCACGTTTTAAGGTGGTCGTATTGCAACTTGACAGCGACACGCTGAAATCCGAAACGTATTCGGTGCTTCGAGTAGGTGCCGTTATGAAGTAACCGGATATGTCGCGTTTAACCCTGCGAGGCAGAAATTCGACTAACTCACCTAACGGAATAGTGGGATATTCCGATTTAGGAAGTTCCTTGCTAAAGCCAATCTGTTGAAGATTTGCATCGGGCTTTTGAAGCAACTCGGCATAGGGTACGCTTTTACCGTATTTGAGGTTTTGCTGTTCGATTGCTTCGAGAGCAGAACGGTAAGAGAATTTACGCACATACTCATCTGATGCCATGAGCGAAGAAAAGTCCAAGAATATCATATTCTCGTTACTTTTCTTGGTAAGGCAGAGAACGCAAACCTTGACATTGTGCTGCGTGTAGACAGGCGGCAAAATCATTGCCGAAAGAATTTGCCTACGTTCAACCAGCTTTCGGCGGATTTCCCCGGTGCGTCCATTCGCAAAGAGGAACGAAGTTGGAAGTATGGCAATGAGATGCCCGTCTTCTGTAAGTTTATTCTCGACAGCGTCGTGGAGTGCGGTAAACTCAGTGTTACCATCGGCATCTCTGAGCATGAAAGGCGGCATCATCAAGATTGTGCCGTATTTCTTTGTCGGGTCCTTCAACTCGTCGAAAGAATTGGCACACTGAATATCAGCGTCCAAATCATTCGCGAAGATGTTGAGTTGAGCAACAGCCCATACATGAGGGTTGATTTCCTCGCCTACATAATGGGCTTTATGTTGTGAGAACTGAATGTGGGTGCAGTAACCAGCAAAGGGTGTATAGATGGTTTCCTCCTGGTCTGCCTCAAAGAGAGAGTTGATGAACGACGATATTTCACGCGGCTCGGAGAATATGCCGTCGTTGGGAGTCCTTATTATACCCCAGTCGGTAAAGATGAAGCGTTCAAGAGCGTACTTCATCACGTTCTTGTAGTTCTTGAGCAGAACTTGCAGGTCAGGATCGCCAAGAACGAGCTGTATCTTTTGGCTCATTTCTTCTCGCAGAGCAGAGCATATTGACGAGAACCATTCGGGTCTTGTCTTGTCGAGTTGTTGCTCGGTAGCAACATACTCGAATAGAGATGCGGCTAATTTCAAATAGCCCGGAAACAGTACGGTGCTATTTGTGTTCTTGAAGAAAGTATCGATTACCTTCAGTTCGGTGTCGCTCAGCAGTGCAGAAGTCTTTGCCATAATGAAACAGATTTGGGGTTAAACTTTCTTAGACGATGCAAAATTATATAGGACTTGTGCACTCATTCTGCAAAGGTTGAATATTTGTTTGACAAATTATTTACCGATGCAGCAATTTTATCTCTAAACCATTGTGGAGAAATAACTTCCACTTGGTCGCCAAAAGAATAGATGACTGCTTCGAGTTCTCGGTTGGGTATCACTGAAATTTGCACGATGCAATTATCGGGGTCTACAAATTTCATTGAACCATGCAAGGGTTTGGAAACAATATAAGGATAACGCTCCGGGGCGAATTTCAAAATTATATTCTCCACTGGAGCGTCCTTGATTGTCACGCCAATAACGTCATCGAAATATTCCTCGAAGTCAATATTTTCATTATCAATATATTCTATACCAACAGGAGAAAACTCCTTGATGCGGTCAAGAGGAATATTAGTTATTGTGCGGTATTTGTCATTAAGCCCGAATAAGAACCAGCGGTTGTTATACTGCTTAATATAATAAGGGTGAATACGCCAAACCCTTTCTGAGCCATCGAATTTTTGATATACGATGCGTAAGGGTTGCTTATTCACGATGGCGTTAAAAAGGTCAGACAGGTGTCGGTTGGCAGAGTAATCTATGTTCTGCTCAAAACCGATAACGCTTCGACTTTGACCTTTTAATGAGAAGCGGTCTTCGAGTTGAGATAGCAATTCTGCCATCCACTCGAACTGAGGCATACCTTTGAAGCGATTGAGCATAAAGATGGTCTCTTTCAGTTTGTCAATTTCCTCATCGGTAAGTTGTTGACTTTGAGAAATAGAAAAATCAGGGTCGCGATATTGAAAATATTTCTTCCTGCCGTCAGGAAGCCTATCAATATCTACGCCCCATTTTTCTTCTATAAAGTCAAGGTCTTTGTAAATCTGGCGTTTGTGAACCGGCTCGGCTTTCTCGGAGAAATCTTTAAGAGCCTCACAACAAGCCGCAACAAGGTCGTCGATATAATATCTTTTATATCGGTTACGCAAGCATCTATCGAGGGCTTGGTATCTTATGAGTGCGTTCTTGTTTGTCGCCATTATATGTCGAACTCCGAAACTATCTCTGCGAGGCCGACCAAAGCCTATCAGATAGTATCGGAGTCCCGTATATCGTGATTAGAAGTTTTCAGTGGGTCATTTCGCAGAAAGTATTGCAACCGCAAAGTTAACAACTTTTTACGGATTAACCAAGATAAACCTTTGATTGACCGAAGAAAAGTTATTAACAGTGCAGCATGGATGCAAAGGTGCGACAACGGGTGTGCAAAAAAAATGGAGCACACCCTTGTTAAATTGTGTTATTTGTTGGTTACTTAAAAGCCGCGTCAACAGCTCTTGTTATAGCTTGCCTTATGTCATCGGCTTCGGTCGAGCCTTGACCCTCAGCGGTGGTTGAGCAAATAATCTTATGCTCTTTTGCCGTAATGAACTGTATTGTTACTTCAATGGTATATCCTAAATTTAGGTTGCGTCGACCGCTTTCTCCATAGTTAACAATAAGGGTCTTCTCGGCAATTTCAGGTGTTATCTCAGGAACCTGCACATAGCCACGTTTGAAAAGTAAGCCCGCAACAACTTCTGAGGGGTTTACGCTTTTGGTCGTTGATGACCCGTAAACACCATATTGATTGCCATAAGTGCCACCAGCGCTTGATGTCAATTCTTTTGTAGGAGTGATGTAAACGTAGGTGTAATCACTCAGCCTACCATTTTCAGAATAATTGTTGACTATTGGGGCTTTGAGCGAGCCACAACTACAAAACAGGATTAAGAACGTTGTTAATACAACGATATGATTTACAATTCGCCTCATCTGCATACTATCATTATGAATTAGTATGCAAAGTTAGATAAAATTATTGAAATTGAATTATAAAACGCCTGAAATATTGTATGTTGATGCAGAATGTTGGGGGAACTTCTCGCAACCGATGTAGAGAGTATCGAAGGCATCGGTGCCGTCGGTGCGGTGTTCGAGCAAGTCCTCCTCGGACTCGGCGAGTTTTTCACCGCCTTTGTCCTTGCGGAAGCCGTTGCGACCGCGAGTGACCCCGGCGGCTTGGATTGCGAGAATGAGGTCGTCGTTGTTCTGACGGTTGAAGAACGGCATGAGGCGCTGCTTCCCGGCGAAGCCCTGATTGATGAGAAGGTATTTCTCATCGTGGCGCATCGGGTTTCCGATGTAGACGGCTTCGACCTGCCAGCCGTGCCGTTCAAATTCGTGTGCGATGACCCAACGGAAGTCCTGCTCGTTGACGGCATAGTTCGAGCCGAGGGCGGTAGCGTCGTAATAAAAGACCACGGTCTTGTTGCGATGCTCCGCATAGTAGCGGCAGAAGTCGTCAACGAGTGCCGGTATCTTACGCTCGAACTTGACGTAAAAGGACTTGATGACATTGAGCCGACGGCCTTTTGGCTGTCCGGCAACAATCCAGTTGATATTCGCGATAACATTGTATCACTTTGTTTTCTAAATAATTGTGAGTTTTAATGGGGTTTTATCCCCATATATTATCCCACATATTTAAAATTTTTCTTTATCACAAAGAAATTTTATGGGGATGAGTGCTTTTCACTCTGCAAAAGTACAAATCATACATGGATTTTCAAAATAGCAAAAGGAGGGGCTTATCATTTCGAGCCTTTCCATATCGGATCAGCCCGGCGAGAGGGAGGGGTCAGACGTGGCGGAACACGTTGCACCCGGAATTGGTAATCTCATTGCACAACACGTCTCCGTTGCCGAAGCGCGAGACCGCCCATTCGTGGCACTCATTCGGATGTGCCGTGTGCCTGGCCCATCCTCTGCAGTTGCCCTTCGGGTGTCGGATAGTCTGCTCCGTAGTCGTCGCTCGCCATTGTGTTTATCTTTTCTTTCGGAGGTCGGCTTCCTCAAACATTGCCCTCGCAGTTCAGCGGTATGCATGGGAGCATTCGCAGTCCGAGCCTTATTTCAGTGGTGGTCTGCCTCGTGGTGGAACGCCTTGCAGTTTATGGTGTCGCAGTCGCCGAGGAAAGGTCTTACCCAATACGACACCGCCGACATTGCACTTGCCATAATTGTAAGCCCCGACACTCCGGGCGCACCTGCATTGGCTTTTGGGCGATTACATCATCGGTCGGGAAGAGCCCTGTCCGTGGTGGTGAACCACTCTACGCGAGTATCGTTCTCCGTATTCTCATCTCGAAACTTTCGGACATATCGCTCATTTTAGTTTTCCTGTCGCAAAGGTAGGACTGACCGTTCAACGCAAAACAAGCCTACGGATTTCTGCATAAATTTTTATCAATCTCCACACCTCCATATTCATTCCGGGTAGTATTGACCGGGCAAGCCTTAAAATTTTATTTGAAATTTTTGCTTCATCTCACTTTCTCAGTTCTCCCAATTCTTGCAACGTAAAACTTCAAAAAATGAACAATATGTTTAACCCTCAAATTTCAAACAAGATGAGACTACAATTTGGAGAACTCAACATCACTCCGAGAGTCGTTAACCGACTCCACGAACTGGACTTCACAGTTCCCGAACTCGAAGACGCAATCGCGGCACACAAAAGCCCCTGCGACGGTGAACCCTCCGTCTATGTCGGTACTTACGGCAAGTACAACGAAGGCTCGCTCTGCGGTCTTTGGGTGGACCTTTCCTCCTTCGACGACTACGACGAGTTTATCAACTTCTGCAAGGCTATCCACGCCGACGAGGAAGACCCGGAGCTGATGGCTCAGGACTACGAGTGCTTCCCCCGCCAGTGGTACAACGAGGGCTTCATGGACGAGGAAGACTTCGACCACATCAAAGAATACACTGAAATGTGTGATAAACACAGTGTCGAGGCTGTGGACGACTACATGGAGCTGCACGACGACCTCGACAACTTCGAGGAAGCCTACTGCGGAGAATGGGACAGCGAGGAAGACTTCGCACGGCACATCGTCGATGAGTGCTACGACCTTGAAAGGACAATGGGCAATCTCGCGCAATACTTCGACTACGAAGCCTTCGCACGCGAGCTGTTCATGTACGATTACTCAATGGGCGCAAACAATCACGTGTTCCGCCGCATCTGACCCCGTTCCTCCCTCTCTCCCACAAGGGCTTTTGGCTCGGTGAGCCCTCGCCGAGCTAAAGGTTCCGCAAGGAAAGGCTCTTAGCGTTGTGATTATATAGCAGAGATTACTCTGTCAAAATTATTGGAAAATCAGGGAAATCTATTTTAAGGCTATCAATCTTATGTTGCCATAAAGGATTCTCTGGATTGATACGTTTCATTTCAAGGACGGCTTCCGGATAATCGTTAAGTGCAGACTTTACAAGATAATGAATTGCCTTATCGACATCTTCTTTCACTCCGACATTACCGATATAACACATCGCAAGATGCCATCCGGCACTCTGTTCGCCAAGTTTATCAGCTATTGTCAGATACTTGATTGCCTCCTGACCACGCCCTTGATTGAACAAAGCCGAACCACAGAAAAGGGCCGCACGACTATATCCCATCTCAGCTGCTTTGGATAAATACTTCAACGCCTCTGCTTCATCGGTATAATATAAGCGCATACCCTTTATATACGTTGCAACCGGATCGTTCATTTCAATTCCTCTTGTCAGCCAGTAGTCAAGACGAGCTGCATAGAGAGCCGCCATTTCATCAGAAATCGGTGCAACAGAATCACATTCAAGACCTTCATCTACAACCACCACGCTGTCAATATACTCCTCCTCCGCCTCAACTTCGATAATTTCTTCAACTTCAAGATAAACTGGAGAATTATCATCATAGAATCGAAGAAGTTGGTGCATGGCTACGGTGTCGCCACTCGTCGCCAAAGTTTCCAATTTTTTGATTTCATCAGGCAGCTGAGCGTTGTTAGTTTTGTTACTCTGACCAAATGCAACTGCAATTACAGCACCTATAAGAACTATGGCTAAAAAGATTTTAGTTTTCATTTTCGGTTATTTTATTGTTCCAACATTCATCATATAAAGACATTTCATCAAGAATAGAATTATTTCCAAAATAGCACGGACTATTACGGGTAATGTTATATTCCATTGCGAGACTTGCAAATTTGTTGAAGGCTATCTTATCAAAAGGATTATTTTTAAGATGGGTGATGAATCTCACGGCAATTCGATTTCGCATATCATTATAGAACAGGTTATACATCGCACCGTCATTGCTTGGACTCCCTAAGATATCTTTCTGTAAGGCTGTTCTCCACATTAACCACAAATCGTATAATAATGGAGAATATTCATTTGATCTCAGGATCGGATCTATAATTGCCACCAACTCCTTATCATTCCTTTCTTTGCTTTTGAAGTTGGCATACGCAAATTCACGTGCAAGCACACATTGTTTCTGAAAGTCTTGTTCTGCGCGTACTAATTTAAGCAGTTCATACCGAAAGGAAAGTGTGTCATTAATTGCCTGCTTATGAATTGTTCTATAATTCTCAATGACATTATTCGGATCAAAGTCTTCATCCGATATATGATTATCTATGAAAGGTATTAATATTTCATCGTAGGTATTATAGAAATCTCCTATTTCTTGATTTTCTTGTTCATTGGGGTATTTGCCTTTTTTAATCCAATGTCCTGCCTTCTGACTGCAAGCCAAAAGAGCATATCGAATCTTCTCATTGTGGATTCCCGATAGATTTATGCTATCAAGAGCGTTTGCCTGTTCAAGACAGAGTGTACTGTCATTCATGTATCTCTCAGCGGTACTTACGTCATAAGCCTTAGTATTGTATGCTAAATCGTATTATACATCAACAAAAGACTATCGGCAAAATGGCTTAGGCTGAGTTCCACTGGTAGTTCCGGATACCTTATGTTATTGCTGATTGCATCAAAGCCATATCCGTCATTACCAATTTTCGGAGACCACTGATCTTCTTCAGATAGTTCAAGATATGCTTCATAAGGAAATGGTGGAGCCTGCATCCGGTTCTCAATCTTTTTCTTAGAACATCCAGCAATAGCAACTACCACTATTACAAAAAGGGGGTATATCTTCCTATTCATTAATGTTTTTTAGCGATTGAATGGTTGACGAAAAGTCTTTTATTCCGAAATATGTGGCAAGGGAGCCATAAAGTAGATACATTCCAGCAATTGCTTCTTCTGCGATTGAGCAACTTCCAATCATGATTACTGCCGCAAGAACAACGTAGAGAATACCCAGTAACGAACAGATTCCTGCGATTACTATTGAGAAAATCTGGAATGCTTTGAAGCAGCGTGGACGAGGAGGTAACATCTGTTCATATGCGTATGATTGTCTCCCCTCATAATAGGTTGCATAATCAAGTTTGTAAACATCTTCTGCCGTTTCCGCACATTGTTCCGGAGTTGGATTGGATTTTACAGCTGTCAGAGCCTTGCTAAAATTAATAGACCGTGATATGGATCCAAAAGTGAAGAACCCAAATACAACCAGTGCAATCCAATCATTGACACCGACTTTGAATACTGCGTATGCTATAACCACAGTAGTTACGAGAAAATATATAGAGGTAAAGGTTTCAATGCGTGTTTCGGTACGAAGACGTTTGATAAATGCGTTCACGTTGCCAGTATATATATTCTCCATTGTTGGAGCAATTTGAGATACACGCTCGTATGTAAGTATCTCAGGCATCATGCGGTTAAGCAACCAAGACAGACCCCATACAACAGCTATCGCAACCACAAAGGCGTTTTCAGTGATGAAGTCATTGTTGAAGAGTCCAAGTATGGGATAGATTAGAATCCATAGGACGAAGTAGAAGCTGGTTTTCATTCTTGTTCTGGTTTATCAGTGTTTATATTTGTGGAAAAACCTACCGGACGTCGATTCTTACGAACCTCCGATTGTTGAGACTTAAGTTGTTGGAATTTTGTTCGCACGTTTTCTTTTGCATCAAAGAAAGAGTCAAGAACTGCCTTGACGAAAGGCACATTATCGGGACAAGCAGGATGAAGCATTATGTCTCTTCGGCTATGAAAACCAATCACACCTTCATCATCCGGAGCCGTCATAACGACCGTTGGTCCAAAGTTGAAGTTAGCTGCGTTTACTGCTTCTCGAACTTTCGGAAGTTCAGGATCATCCGCTTTAATTCCAGACCACATAGGATCCCAAACACGAGCATACATTCCACCGAACTCCATGTGGAAGTTCTCTCCTTGATAGCTGACGGACAATGTACCGTCGTCATTTTTCGTTGGCTGACAGCCTAATGCGCTTAAAGTATTGTACATTAAGCCCAAAGTGTCCGGCTTAACTTCCTCTCTGTTCATGGACGTTTCTTGATAGCTTTTTTCTTCCGATTCTGATTTAGGATAACGAGTCTGCACATTATCCCAGTGCTCATCTCTATCTTTGTTGATAAATTTGTTGATAATGAAGCTAAGACCAATTAAGCCTCCCAAGATTCCGATAAATGTTTCCATTATTTTTATTTTAAATTTTACAATGTATTATACCGGAAACAGAATAAGGTAAATGCTAAATAGATGGAGTAATAATAATTTTTTTGTTTTTATTGTCAATCTCAATTTTGCCCAATCGTCCAAGCACAGTTTGTCCAAGCAATAATGGAGCACGTTGGTTCTTTACTACTGAAGCCTTGACATCTTTCAGTTTCAGACCGCCGAAGTCAACTTCTCGAAGGTTGATGATTGTTCCTTCACTCACATCGCCATCGGCGTTTATGAATCGCCCTTTTCCGGCAATGTCTTGTCGAGTCAAATAGCCATTCTTTAGCATAAAATTGGCTTCGGTCTGAGAAATGGATACTATTGAAGCTCCGGTATCAAATATAAAGGAAAGTGGGAGTTCGTTAATACTACATTTTACCGAAGCGCAACCACCAACAGGCGTAAATGGTATCTCAATTGTTTCATTTGAAATAATCACTTCTTCCGGGTCAGAGTCTCGCATTTGCTTTATCTGTTGTGAATCTTTTTCAAACTCAGAGATTATTTCCTCAAATTCCGGCAATTTTCTCAATTCATCCAAATCATCATCGTGGCGTAGATGATAGAATCTTCGGAAGCCCTTCTCCAAGGCTGTTCTTAAATGATTTAATGCTGTCAGAGTTTCTCCAATGCGACTATAAAAACAAGCAGCGTCATAGAAATTCCCGCAGTATGTAGAATCATTTTCAATTACGTTATTCATAAAGGCAATAGCATCATCTTTGCGGTCTAAAGCTAAAAGGGCATACATCGCACAAGATTCATTGTTGGGAATGGAGTCAATTTCAACGACCTTTTGATATTCTGTTTTAGCTTCTTCAGTCAGACCTTTACGCATAAGCATATCTGCAAGTCCGAAATGCCCGTAGGCATAATCAGGCTGGAGCATAACGGCCATTTTATAATCCTCAATGGCTGCGTTAGTTTGCATTGACACATCTTTGAACCATCCGCGACGATAGTAACCTCCAAAATAGTCGGGAGTATTATCAATATAGCGAGTCCACTCTGCAATTGCACCTTCAATATCTCCACTTTCACCCAAAATATCTGCCTTTAGTTGAATCAGATCAATATCATCAGGCATCATTTGCTGTGCCCGGTCAATATATTCCAAGGCCGATGTATAATCTCCGGTCGCTTGACAATTTTGAGCTAATTGTTCAAGGAAGCAAGTACGAGCGTCAATTCCATAGCCGGCTTCAAGTGCTTCATTTGACTTCTCATACATCTTGTGATGAGCATACAAAAGCCCTGTATAGTAATAATACTCTCCTCTATATGGTTCCTTGACCGAAAGTCCTTTTAACTTAGTCGCCACTAACTCCATTTGTTCTTTAGGGAATTTATACATCAAAGCATAAGCCCTGCTATCGCTATCTATTTCGAGTGCTCGACAAATATCATCGATGGCTTTAAGATATTCATTTTTCGCAAGATACGATTCGGCACGAAAAGCGAATGCAGAGGAATAATCCGGATTCATTCCTGCAACTTTGTCAAAGAGTTTTATGGCTTCATCATGTTGGCCTTTAGCTTGGTTGTTGCGTCCTAATCCCATATATCCCATCAAATCAGCCGGATTAAGTTCCACTAATTTATTGTAATCACCATCAGCCAAATCATATTGTTTCAATTCATAATATATTTGTCCTCGTTTCTCGTATGCGTCAGTGAACTTTGGCTCTATCAAGATAGCTCTACTCATTTCTGATAAGCCATCTACAGTATCTGTGGTAGCAAGTAGTGTTTGACCCAAAAGAAGATGTGCAGCAGCTGTTCGTGCCTTATCCTTCTTGGGTAATAGGCGCAGACTCTTATTAATGGAGGTTATAACCTCATCATAATGCTTTTGCTCAAATAAAATAGCTGCTTTGCCGAGGTAGGCATATCCATTCTTAGGATTTTCGACAATTTCCTTATCGAAGAAAGACAAGGCTTCAGTATAGTTCTCTTTTCCTGCTTCTTCGTAGGCTCGGTACATATTGTAGGTATTGGTATAATCTACTTTTGCCATACCTGACCCGGCAATCACTATAAGTGCGATAAGTGAAATGATAATCTTTTTCATTTTCGACAGTTTTATTGATTCAGAAAGTTGATAATTTGTTTTTCAGGGATTCCGAAGTTGAAAGAATCTGTTCCTCTTAGCTTTGCAAAATTCACCGCCCTTACATATCCATCGCGGTCAATTACCGGCGAGCCGCTTGAGCCTTGCAGAGTTGGAATACTATACAAAACCTTTGAACCGTCAGGCAACTGAGAAACCTTGCCGGATGTCATTTGCGCTTGGATTCCCTGTTTAGTATTCCCCAATATGAGACCTGCGTTAAAACCTATCATTATCAGGTCTTGGTCAACTTGTAGGTTGTCGTTCTTTTTAACCCCAAATAAATCAGCGACCTGTTCGGTGAATGGTTTTTCAATCACATCCCTACCTTTTATTTTGAAGATATATTTGTCGGAAGGTGTTTCTTTGTTCTTCAGTTGGATTGTGGCTAAATCGACATCTTCGCTGTCAGAAATTTTTGTTACGACGCATGGATTATTGCCAATAAAGTCCTCAATCTTTGTTACATATGTATCATTATAGGCTATTCCAATCTCGTTTATTGGTCGCACTTTAATACGCGACGCATCTATGCCTGTAATTTCGTTCACAACAATCTGCGCATCATTAAAGTCAGATGCAAGTCGTTGTTGGGCAGTTTCTATTTCGTAGAAACGTTGCCTGTCAATACCATAATTGCCCCAATAATCGATATAGTAGCATTTAGACTTTTCTTCCTCAAGGACTTCATACTGTTGTGCATATTCGAGTTGGGTGTATTGTGCGTACTCTTTCAATGATTTCAATAGTGATGAGGTTGCTTTCTTTATTACATCATTTGACACAACCGGACTTACAACATGGCGATTTGTCATAAGCGTGCCTTTATCGTCTATAAAGAACGCAGTGCCGGTTGCCATTGCCTTATGTTCAAGCACTTCGTCTCGATCAAGAGTGAAATTGGCGAGATCTCCGTCTTCATCAATTCCGGAACAGTACCAAACTGTGCCATTGGGTAGCTCAATCTCATAATAGTAAGAATTGAGAACCATGCACACGCCTGATTGTTGTTGCTCGAACAACTCTCGCGGTTGCTTTTCGGTATTACATGCTGTCAGAAGGAAAGTAAGCAATGAAAGCAAGAAGTATGAACGTATCATTGTAGAAGTCGTTATGATGTAATTAATTGAGACCGCAGAAGAGAAGAATGCCCCAGCCAATTGCAATGGCTTTGTCTCCGATTGCTCCTTCAATGAGCATCTTTAAAGGCCAGAGGATATTCCAGTTGCTGATCCAACACATAAATATGTAGATGATTGCTGCGAGTGTTAGCATAATGTCTGTTTTTTAGTTCAGCCTCAATATTGAGGTTCAATTGATGATACCGGGATTCGAGAAAGGTAAATCACTTTTATACTTTCTTACATTCGTTGAAAAGAACGAAGTCGAAATGACTCCCCTTGAAGCGTGACAGATCGGCTGTATTGAAGATAAAGTCGGGATAGAGTTCAACGATTGTACGAGTCACTCGAGGATATATTTCACGAATTTCTGCTTCCGAGAAACCGTCTGCTTCGAGCAGGAGACTGAAGCAATCCATATAGATTAGGAGGTCTCCGAATATTATTCTTCCACATCTCGCAAGATGATCCATAACGACTGCCATAAGTCCGGCTATATGAACATCAAGCAGGGTTTCCTCATTGCTGACAAGCTCCATCGCTTTTACCTGATTGGCGCAGTCTGTCACAAACTCCGTTACTATTTCGCCATTTATCGCAGTGACAAAACTTAATCCACCGGTAAGCAAGTCTTGTGGACAGAACTTATTAGTTCTCACTCCTCCCTTCTCAACAGGGGCTTTTACCGTCAGGTCTCTCACTCTGCCTTGTATTACTCCGGCAAACATAAACTCTTGCATTTCCATACTTTATGCGTTTTGGATTCGACATGCCATTTCCCACATTCCATCGCCCACGAGATAGTATGTACCCCAATCGTATTCCTTGACGATTGTTGCTACAGCCATTGCTGCACAGTAGAGAGATTGTGCGTCTCCAGACGTAGCCCACTGGCGTTTTGCCAGTCGAGCCAACTTATCAACCATGGATTGATTGACTCGACAGTCGCGCACATCTTCCATTTCCTTCCGAGTTGCAATTTCAAGCACTTCTCGCTGTATGATACTTTTGTAGTTGATCATCTTGGGTAGCACCGCCATAAAGTTGTTGCCAACTCTCTTAGCTGCATTTTCAAATTCAATTTTTGATACCATATTGCTGTTAGTTTTTTGTTACACTAACTGATACCGACAAAAGGAAAAGGTAAACAAAAAAGTCCACCCCGAAGGATGGACTTGAGAATGTAATATTTCCTGACTTTATCACTCAAAAAACTGCCGATGTTGTTTTGTTTTAATTATC
>ERZ1673698.1789-NODE-1789-length-17832-cov-9.638015_pt1 | contig 17832 bp, 10 predicted proteins | sample MGYA00580228_ERZ1673698 | MGnify/ENA primary metagenome ERZ1673698 (study PRJEB41218, sample SAMN15661768) | gut metagenome | host: Homo sapiens | place: Canada: London | collected 2015-08-20/2019-03-30 | study: EMG produced TPA metagenomics assembly of... | reverse complement strand
AACTAACTCGCAATGAAGTAGTTGCCTTAAATTTTATTATTTTAGGAATATCCCTCCTTGTTTTCACGCACAAAAAAACCCATCCGGACTTACAGTACCGGACAGGCAAAAAATTAAAATATGCAATAAAAAAATGATCTATTTCTTTACCGGTGAATATCGGGCATTCAATCCGTTTACGATTTCTTCTGTAATATTAAACGCGCTATCAGCATAAAGCAGATTATCGAAACCGGTGTTGCTGAAAATCAAGCTATATCCGTGAGTCCTATTATATTCTTTCAGGAATGCGTTGATAGAATCACGGAACTGCAAGCTATTCTTGTTGTTCTCTTCCATCAAGCCATTCTGAAGCTTATTGCTCAGCTCTTGCAAGTCTTGTTCCAACTTTACCAGACGGTTATATTCCTGCTGTGCTCTATCTTGTGATAGGAAAGCATTGTTTTCCACTTTCTTCTGGAAGTCCTGCTTTTCCTTATTCAAGGAGTTAGCTTTCTGATTCAATGTCATACGAACATTCTCGCTTTTCTTCACCATAGCCTCATTCAAGTCAATACAAAAATTGTATTTGGCCAACAGCGAGTCTATTTCGACATAAGCAATTTTCATTCCTGACAATTCAGCATTTGCCTGAACGGGAGTTGTAGCAGTTTGATTATCAGTTTTGCCAGCGCATTGTGAAAATAAAACGATAAACGCAAGAGCAGCCAAACCGTTCACGAGGTAGTTCATTCTATTCATAATTAATAAGTATTGTTTTTAATAAATTTAATTCATACTATCGTTCAAGGCTTTTTCCAACTCGTTAATAGAAAAACGCGGCTTCTTTTGTGCTTCGCGATCTTGCGACTGTGCGCATCCGATTCCTTTCTGACGCAACGCTTTATTCCCACTCACGTGACCATTCGGGAACTTCCCACCCTTCGTAAAGAATACTTTCACCCCTAATAATACCAGGGAAATAGCAACTATTAACAAAGTTATCAGTATAGTCTCAACCATTTCTATTAATTTTGTGAGTGCAAAGATAGGCTTTAATGAGATATGAGTTCAGATAAGTCAATCAAATTAACCATATTTAGCAATAGAAGAAGCTAAAACCGCCCTTCTATTCCTTATTATAATAAAGAAACAACATGGAAAAAAAAGACCTAAAGCCGGCCGGCGTATTCAAGTATTTTGAAGAAATCTGCCAAGTACCGCGCCCTTCGAAGAAGGAAGAGAAAATGATTGCCTACCTAAAGGTATTCGGAGCTAAACATAATCTTGAGACCAAAGTGGACGAAGCGGGCAACGTACTGATTAAAAAGCCTGCCACTCCCGGAAAGGAAAACCTGCAAACTGTAGTACTGCAATCGCACATTGACATGGTATGTGAGAAAAACAATGATGTTCAACACGACTTCCTTACCGATCCAATTGAAACAGAAATAGACGGTGAATGGCTGAAAGCCAAAGGAACTACACTCGGAGCTGACAATGGTATCGGTGTGGCTACGGAGCTGGCTATTCTTGCCGATGACAGCATAGAACACGGACCGCTGGAATGTCTGTTCACCGTAGATGAAGAAACCGGACTGACCGGAGCATTTGCCCTGAAAGAAGGTTTTATGAGCGGAGATATCCTTTTGAATCTCGACTCTGAGGATGAAGGGGAAATCTTTATCGGATGTGCCGGTGGTATTGACTCCGTAGCAGAATTTACGTATAAAGAAATCGAAATACCTGCCGGATATTTCTTCTTCAAAGTAGAAGTAAAAGGACTGAAAGGAGGCCACTCTGGAGGAGATATCCATCTGGGACGAGGCAATGCCAACAAAATCTTGAACCGTTTCCTTACCCGCATAGCCAACAACCACGATTTGTACCTTTGCGAAATCAACGGTGGAAATCTGCGCAATGCCATCCCTCGTGAAGCTTATGCCATCTGTGCAGTTCCCGAAGATGCAAAACATGACGTACGCACCGAACTGAACATCTTCGCCAGTGAAATGGAAGATGAGCTGTCAGTTGTAGAACCGGATTTGAAATTGGTTCTCGAATCAGAGACTCCCCGCCAGACAGCTATCGACCAAGATACCACCGACCGCCTGTTGAAAGCACTGTATGCGGCTCCTCACGGAGTATATGCAATGAGTCAGGACATTCCGGGACTGGTAGAAACATCCACGAACCTTGCTTCGGTGAAGATGAAACCCGACCATATCATCCGTATTGAAACCAGCCAGCGTAGTTCTATATTGTCCGCACGCAACGATATGGCAAATACCGTACGTGCCGTGTTCAGACTGGCTGGAGCGGAAGTCACTTTCGGTGAAGGTTATCCGGGATGGAAGCCCAATCCGCATTCGCCCATTCTCGAAGTAGCAGCCGAATCTTACAAACGCCTGTTCGGTGTAGAAGCCAAAGTGAAAGCAATTCACGCAGGACTCGAATGTGGCCTGTTCCTCGATAAATATCCCACACTGGACATGATTTCCTTCGGACCGACATTGACGGGAGTACACTCTCCGGACGAACGGATGCTTATCCCTACCGTAGAAAAGTTCTGGAAACATTTGTTGGATATTCTGGTACATGTCCCTGCTAAAAAATAAAAGACGGATAAGTCTGCGACAACTAAAGTATGGTAACAGTGAAACAAGAGTAGCTGTTACCATACTCTTGTTTGTTATCTGTTCATGGAGCGTACCGGCACAAGAAAATATCCAGTTCCGTGTTGCCTGCTGGAATACAGAAAACCTGTTCGATACCCGCCATGACAGTCTGAAGAACGATTACGAGTTTCTTCCCAATGCCATACGCCATTGGAATTACAACAAATATAAAAAGAAACTGAGTGATATCGCACGTGTCATCACTGCTATCGGTGAATGGAATCCTCCAGCACTCATAGGTCTCTGCGAAGTAGAGAACGACACAGTACTCCGTGACCTCACCCACCGTTCGCCTTTGCAAGAGCTCGATTATCGTTATGTAATGACTGACTCTCCTGATTTGAGAGGTATCGACGTGGCTCTTCTTTACCAACGGGATTTATTCAAACTCTTATCCTCCCGCTCTATTTCCATTCCTGTGTTCAGGCAACATCGCCCGACAAGAAATTTGCTGCACGTCAACGGTCTGCTGCTGACCGGAGATACATTGGATGTATTCGTCTGCCATCTTCCAAGCCGCTCAGGCGGAGCAAAAGAATCCGAGCCTTATCGACTCCATGCCGCTCAAATTTTACGCACAAAAGTGGATAGCGTCCTGCATACCCGCCTCCATCCTCAAGTCATCATCATGGGCGACTTCAATGATTATCCCAACAATAAATCAATTCGGAAAATACTCGAAGCGGAAGCTCCTCCTATCCGTTCCGATAGTTTGGATATAGCAATCCATCCTGCTACCTCACCCTCATCCCTATCCCCGTTAAAGCTCTATCATCTGCTTGCCCGAAAAGCAAAGACTGCCAACTTCGGTTCATATAAATATCATGGGGAATGGGGATTGCTTGACCATTTAATTGTATCCGGTACATTGCTCAACACTTCCGGTAATTTCTTCACTCGTGAGGAAAAAGCGAAAGTCTGCCAACTTCCTTTTTTGTTGACCGACGACAAAAAGTATGGAGGTAAAGAACCTTTTCGCACCTATAAAGGAATGAAATATCAAGGAGGGTTCAGCGACCACCTTCCCATCTATACAGACTTCGAACTAGTACTCCCCTGACAAAGCTCACACAACCACAGGAAGTAGTTTAGTGCCACCACGTTGGCACAATAGTGACATCGCATTGGCATAACAGTGCTAACGGAGTGGCACAGTCGTGACACTAACGTGGCATGACCACGGCATTAACGTGACGTATTCCATTCAGTCCGAATACTGATAAACCTTTAAGTCAAACTTGGGAACCATTGCCAGCAAATGGTCAAAGATATCCGATTGGATACGTTCGTACTCTTTCCAGATTTTATTTCGGGAAAAGAAGTAAACCTGAATAGGCACTCCGTACATCGTAGCCTCTTTCTGGCTGATAATCAAATCCAAATCTTGGTTCACTACAGGCAAGCTGCACAAATAGCGTTCAATATATACCCTATATACTTGGGAATTGGTCGGAACCGTCCCTTCTTCCGGCTGATAGTCTGCCATCAAGGGAATCTCCTTCCGGTAACGGTCCAGCATTTCCGGTGTACAGAACTGTAAAGTAGTCAGATCTAAGGTAATGTTCTTCATGACCCTCCGTCCTCCCGACTCCGTCATTCCCCGCCAATTCTGAAATGGCGTGCTCACTAACGTATAAGGCGGAACCGTAGAAATTGTATTATCAAAATTCTGAATCTTAACCGTATTCAACGTAATTTCCTGCACCGTGCCATTGGCTTCCCCCGAAGGCAGCGTAATCCAGTCGCCCGGACGTACCATATCATTGGCAGAAAGCTGAATGCCCGCCACAAAGCCCAAAATAGAATCCTTGAATACCAACATCAGGATAGCTGCCGACGCTCCCAATCCTGCAAACAGACTGGCGGGAGATTTATTTACAATAATAGCGATGATGACAATTCCGCCCACAAAAAAAAGAACGACCTGCAAGACTTGAATAAATCCTTTCATAGGCCGGTTCTTCATAGATTCTTTACCATCGTAAATATCCATAATCATCAGCAGGATACCATTGATAGCCAACAATAGTGAAAAGATTATATAAATGGTACACGCTTTCTGTGAAATCAGCAATAACTCTTTTCCACGAACAAATGCCATTGGCAAAAGAGCATAGACAAGAAAAGCCGGAACAGTATGAATCAGATGATGGAACACTTTACGCTTCATCAGCAGTGTATTCCATTTATGCGGCTTTAGCCGGGTATACTGTTTCATTCCTCCTATGAGAATCGCCTGGCAGAGATAATTCAAGCCGACAGCAATCGCTATCATCAATATAGCAATAATAGTTTCATCAAAACGGTCGGCAACTTCCGGGTCTATCCCCCAATCTATCAGGATTTTATTCATCCACTTTCCTAAATCTACCACGAGCATAACTTCTGTCTTTTTTAAGAAATAACAGTCTGGATATACATTTGGTTTAGAAAATAAAAAAAGACCGGCATCCGACTCATAAAGAATCAAGACACCGGTCTACACTGCTACTCTCTAAGCATTCTTTTACAAAGGCAAGCCATAACGGCCGTCTACTATCTTTTCCAATTGTTCCGACATTTTCGTCACTATTTTCGGATTCTTCTCTGCTACGTTATTCTTTTCAGCCGGATCTTTCTTTATATCATAAAGTTGAGGTTTCATGCTGTTGCCCAATTCAATATTGACATTTTTGTTATATGCAGGACCTTTTCCGGGACGCAGGTATTTCCACCGTCCATCCGTCACCGACAGATTATTCTGTGCATTCTGAAGTACCAGCCATTCCCGACCTTTCTTTTCTTTACCTGTCCATGCATTCAGTAACGGTTCACTATCTGGAGCAGCCCCTTCCGGCAAACGGAAATTCATCATTTGCGCAAAAGTAGCAAACCAGTCTATCTGACAAAGCAACGCATCCGAAACGGTACCGGGACGAATCACTCCCTGCCAGCTCCAAATACACGGCACACGTGTACCGGCTTCGTAAGCACTGTATTTTCCTCCACGATAAACACCTCCGGGTTTATGATCGCCCAGTAATTCTACCGCCTGATCCTTATAACCGTCATCCACTACCGGCCCGTTATCACTAGACAAAACCACTAATGTATTTTTATCCAGTCCCAAGCGTTCCAATGCATCCAGCACTTGTCCTACCGACCAGTCAAACTCAAGAAGACAATCTCCACGAGGTCCCATACCGCTTTTGCCTACAAACTGAGGAGACGGCACACGAGGAACATGTGCATCCTGAGTGGCGAAATACAAAAAGAAGGGAGCATCCTTGTGTCCTTCAATAAAAGATATCGCTTTCCCGGTTAAAGTTTCCGCAATCTTATCATCTTGCCAAAGAGCGGATTTTCCACCTTTCATGTATCCGATACGCGAGATACCGTTAACAATACTTTGATTGTGACCATGGGAAGGATGCATTTTCAGCAGTTCCGGATTGTCTTTCCCGGTAGGTTCACCCGGAAAGTTCTTTTTATAACTTACCTGAATCGGATCATTCGGATCAAGATTAATCACCCGGTCGTTTTCCACAAAAACACACGGCACACGGTCACCGGTAGCGGCCATGATAAATGAATAATCAAACCCGATATCATTTGTGCCCGGTTTCAAAGGCTTGTTCCAATCCTGTTCACCTCCCTTGTCGCCAAGTCCCAAATGCCATTTACCTACCACCCCCGTACTATATCCTGCCTCTTTGAACATATCCGCCATTGTATAACGTTCCGGGCGAATGATAGACGCGGCATCTCCGTCTGCAATTCCCGTTCCTTCCTTACGCCAAGCGTATTCACCGGTCAGCATAGCATAACGGGAAGGCGTACTTGTAGCGGCAGCACTATGCGCATTTGTAAAACGTACTCCCATCTTTGCCAAACGCTCTACATTAGGAGTATGAATCGTCTTCGCTCCATTACAACTCAAATCACCATAGCCTATGTCATCGGCATAAATAAAGACTACATTCGGACGGTTTATCTGTCTTTCCTGAGCAGATGTCTGAGAAACCAGACAAGAGGTTAAAGCCAAAGGCAATATACCATAATAATATTCTTTTTTCATCTTATGTTCTGAAATAATAGGTTATCTGTATTAAGGAGCTACTGTGACTCCGATCTCATTCATTTCTACTTTAGCAATGGTGGCAGCAGGCGTTGTAGCCTCCAGTTTGATGAAACGCGCCTGTACGCCTTTGTTGAAAGTAACCGTTTGCGGCAGAGGATTGTGCATGATATTGCTAAACTCACCATTGGTCGGCACCTCCGCCCAACTCTTCCCATCCGTACTTACATAGAACTTATACTGAAAAGCCATTGTCGGTTTTGCTTCCGCCTTCAAGGGAGCGTATGTAAAGGCTGACAGCTGCACCATCTTTCCCAAGTCAATCGTCAACGGAGAAGCAGCCACCTGTTTCCATTCTTTACGAGGTAAGTCATTCCAACTTTCCGTCTGATTATCTTCCTGCAACGGTGTTGCATAGAACGCGCCGACCTGACTGATATGAGCCGACAACCGGCATTCATTGATTTTCACTTTCAGTTGACTGGCCTTTACTGCCGGAAAACGCAGCAAACGTTTGTAACCTACGGTAGTACCCTGTCCGACTTCCTGCCATCCCTGTTCGGTCAACACCTCTACGGCAAAGGATTCAACCCGTTGTCCTTTAGCGATATCTTCCTGAAGCATTACCACATTGATTTCCGATTCCGATTTCAAAGAATAAATCTTCTCACTTCCCGAAACCGCATTCCACTCTTTCCGACCTTTCACTACACGATTGTCTGCAAACACTCTTTTCCGGTAAGCAGCAAAATCTTTCAGTCGCTTCACATCGGCCTCGTGAATCAGACCTCTGCGGTCAGGAGGAATATTCAATAAAAGTACTGAGTTATATCCTACCGATTGGAAATAGATATCCGACAAATGTTTCAACGACTTCACTTTCGTATCTTCTTCCGCATGATAGAACCATCCCGGACGAATAGAAACATCCACTTCCGACGGATACCAGAAAAGTTCCGTAGCCTCCGCCAACATCGAACGGCTTCCCAAATCTTTCGCTTTGCTGAATACGCCCAAACGTTTGTTATTCTCCTCCGAACGGGTGTAAATGCCCGGAGTAAGCACCGTCGCACTCCATTCAGTTTCACGTCCCAAACCTTTTTCATTACCAACCCAACGCACATCATCGCCCATTATTGCCATCACAGCCTTCGGTTGCAGACGTTGAATCGTTTTATAGAAAGCTTCCCAGTCATATACCTGCTTCCTTCCGTTCGGTCCCTCCCCATTCGCTCCGTCAAACCAAACTTCGTGTACCTCCCCATAATTGGTAAGCAACTCTGTCAATTGGCTGATAAAGAAGTCGTTATATCGGGGAGAATCTCCATAACATTCCGCGTTACGATCCCAGGGAGAAAGATAAACGCCAAACTTCATATCATATTTATCGCAAGCCTTACGCAATTCCCTTACTACATCGCCTCGTCCTTTTTTCCAAGGAGAAGAAGCTACGGAATGTTTGGTGGTAGCCGTAGGCCAAAGACAAAATCCATCATGATGTTTTGCCGTCAACAGCACCATCTTGAAACCAGCTTCTTTAAGAGTACGAACCCATTGTTCCGCATTCAGTTCGGATGGATTAAACAGCGCCGGATCTTCTTTTCCATCTCCCCATTCACGTCCGGTAAAGGTATTGATACCAAAATGGAGAAAAGCAGTCAACTCCATTTGTTGCCAAGACAACTGCTGGGGAGTAGGGATTAATCGCGCAGCCATATCTACCTTTTGCTCCAAAGTCGCATTTTGAGGAAACTCAAGATGTTTCACATAATAATTCTCTTTTTTCTGCGCCTGTCCTGCCGACTTCACCGGATAAAGAGTGAATTCAAAACTCTGTTTTTTTAACGGAACCAAATACTGAGGCAATACTCCGGGACCACAAGTAGCTGTTCCTACGCCAGCCTGCTCTGCATCCAAATGCACAGTCACCAGTCCGTCACGTTCCAACTCATTAATATGACGGGCTTTCTCCAATAATACATCCGAGAAAGGAACTATGCTAAACTGGAAAGGACGATTTGAATCGACAAAGATTCCTTCACCGGAACGATCGGTGAATTTCGTCCAACGCACATCTGTACGGTTACCGGTAGATTGCGGAGTGACATAATAGTGGAACATCCGTTCGGGTGTTGTCTGATATAAGCCAATTTTACCGGACTGGACACGGTCAGCATACGTTTCATTGTCACCACGTCCCAGATAAGAAACTTGATCGTAAGTATCCGCCACACGGAAAGTCAGTCCCAGACGTGCCATAGACTTGACAATCGCTGTATCCGGTTGGAAAGTAGTACGTATCTTTAATGCACCGTTCTTATCAAGCATATAGATAAAGTCGGCAGTTCCCACTTTCTGACCTTTTGCATTAAGAAGCTCGATAGTCGCAGTTGTCGTATTCTTCCCTTCTTTCAATGAGGTCACCTTTTGAGTCAGATTATCCAATCCCGCTTTACGCCACAAGCGAGCTCCGTTCTTGTCACGGTTATCATTATCCGTAGCCGGACGGAAAAGACTAAGAGTGATCGGAGTAGCCAACAGTTCCTTACCATCCAAAGCAAGAGAAGTAAGCGCTCCCGTTTCTTTATCCACCGTGAAAGCCGTCTCACCCGCTTTTTGCGGACGATAGCCCGTATAATTCTTATTGCCGACAATAACAAACTGATCGTATGCCACTTCCCAATCTTCGGCTATCATCGGAGAAGCTTCCCTGCGTGTCCAACTAATATTCAGATAAGCCTCACGGACTGTCTTCGGCAGAATCACATTTCCTAACGACACGTCTATGGTAGCGTGTGGTTCACAGTCTAATACTTTCGTACCTTCTGCAATTTTCTCTCCAGTATCAGCCGTCACATTCCAATGAAGTTCATATTCGTTCAGGTTAGAGAAGTCGTACCAGTTCTTGATACGAAGTTTCATGTTCTTCGGACTCAGCAGAGTTGCTTTTATATTCTGATACACTTTCTTCACTTCGAGCAGATGAGGATGTGGCTGACGGTCGGCATTCACCAAACCGTTACAGCAGAAGTTGCCGAAGCTTGGTATTCCTTCCGGTCCGTAATCACCGCCATACGTCCAATACCATTTGCCGTTCTTGTCTATTTCACGGAAAGACTGATCCACCCAGTCCCAAACATTACCGCCTTGTGCCATTGGTTCGTTTTCAAAAACATCCCAATAGTCTTTCAATCCACCACAACTGTTACCCATCGCGTGCAAATATTCGCAAAGGATGAAGGGACGGTAAATATCCTTTTTCGCTACATACGCTTTTATCTCATCTACACTACGGTACATACGGCAATAAATATCCGTATTGTAATTCAGTTCGGCACGTTCATATTGAACAGGACGAGTCTTGTCCACCGATTTCAGCCAATCGTATGTACGTTCAAAGTTGATACCGTTTCCGGCCTCATTGCCCAATGACCAGATAACAATAGCGGGATGATTCTTCGAACGCTCGTACATACGATGTGTACGGTCCATGTGCGCAGTCAGCCAAGTGCTGTCTTTAGCAAGAGAAGCAGGACCGTAGCCCATTCCATGTGATTCGATGTTAGCCTCATCAATCATATACAATCCGTAACGGTCGCAAAGCTGATACCAATAAGGATGAGTAGGATAATGAGAATTGCGTACCAGGTTGATATTATGCTCTTTCATCAGCTTAATATCCAGTTCCATCAGTTCCTTACTTACGGTACGTCCCAATTGGGAATGTTCGTGACGGTTAGTCCCCTTTACCAATACCGGCACACCGTTGATACAAAAACGCCCGTTCTTGATTTCCGAAGTACGGAAACCGACTTCACAACCGGTCAGTTCGGTTACTTTCCCTTGTGCGTCTTTCAGCTCAAGCACCAGTGTGTACAAATTAGGATATTCGGCACTCCACGGTTTTACATTAGGAATCTTCTTCTCTTCAAATGCTATAAAATTACTCAATCCACGGGATTTGATATTGATAACATCCTTCAGAACGGCTTTGCCGAAGGTATCCTTCAGTGTATAAGCAATCGAGCTTGCCGTAGAAGACGGACCTTCTACCGTCACTTCAAGTCCGAAAAGTCCGTCTTTGTACGTTTCCTTATCCAAAGAGGCATTCAGTTTGTAGTCGGCGATATATTGTTTTGGTGTACTGTAAAGATACACATCCCGCTCGATACCGCTCAAACGCCACATATCCTGACATTCCAGATAAGCACCCGAACTCCAACGGTAGACTTCCAAAGCTACTACGTTCTCTCCTTCGGTCAATACCTCTGTAATATCCCATTCAGCCGCAGTTTTCGAACCTTGATTATATCCGAGCAATTTACCGTTCACCCATACATAATAAAAAGAGATTACCCCCTCGCAGCAAAGTACTACCCTACGTCCTTTCCAATCGGCAGGCACTTTGAAAGTACGGCGATACGAACCGACTTCATTCTCGGCATGAGGCACTAACGGCGGATTCTTCTTGAAATTGAACATCTTATCATCGAACTCATACGTCTCATTGACGTAGATAGCTGTTCCGTATCCCTGCCGTTCCCAATTTCCGGGCACATTGATGTCAGCCCAACCTCCTGTATAATAAAAAGGTTGATAAAAGTCTTTCGGACGGTTGTCCGGGTTCTTCACCCAATGGAACTTCCATTTCCCGTTCAAAGACATATAATAAGGAGATTGCTCATAGCCTCCCGGCTTCTCAATATCGGAAGCATTGGCATAAGGCCATACATAAGTGTGAGGAGCGAGTTTATTCAGTCCTACAGCATACTGGCTTTGCCATTCGGGCAACGGCTGTTTCTGTGCCGAAGCAAAAACAGTAGCAGTCAGTCCTGCCAATAAGAGTAAAAAAGTTCGTTTCTTCAGGTTCTTCATGGTTATTGTTATGACTATGTTGTACTATTCAATAATGATCTCATCAAAATATACTCTCGATTCCTGTCCCGGACGAACATGGTCGGCAGGACATTCCCCCGCTCCATTCACCGTTACACGAATATACCTTGCCTCCGTTCCTTTCATATCCATAGAAAGGTCTTCAATATAGGTGCCTTCACGGAATATTTCTTCAGGAGTGTAGTTCAATCCGGTTACGTCACGATAAGATTTATTATCGTCTGATACAGCTATACGTATTGATTTCGGTTTATGTACGCCCATACCATAGTTCGTGATACAACCGATTGTAAAAGTATTCATTTTTTCCTTCTGCTGCAAATCTATGGTAAAAGAAATAAGGTCGTTCTTGTCCCAACAGCACCATTCAAAGTCAGTCTGTTTCAGGCTTCCACGAACACCATTGAGCATAAGCATCTCATTCTGTTTATTTCCAAGTATCGTCTTAGCAGTCGCTTTGTTCCACGTAATCGGCAATACAAGCGTCTTTCCCATCTGCACACCTTCTGCAAAGGTAGCACATTTAATGAGTTGAGTCCCTGTTACAATCAGTGAGTCTGAATACACAGAAGAATTTGCCACAGGTTCACTGCCATCAATAGTATAGCGAATCTCTACATCGGGACGAATACATTCCAGATTTAACTTCAACCCACCATTTTCCGGTGTTACTTTATGCTGAATATTGTACATCGAACGGGCATAGACAATACCTTTTTCTGCAATATGCCCGTTATACCGGTCCATAGCTTGCAAGAACGAAGCCCAATCTTTCTTTTCCGGTTGTGTCCACGCTACTTCCGCCACCGCTGCCAGACGAGGGAACAAAAGATAATCCACATCTTCCGGTTTATTGCAGAATTCCGTCCACATAGAACCTTGTACCCCCATCAGCAATGAAGCATATTCCGGTTTCCAGTCTTTTTGTACCGGTTCATAGTCATATACATCTTTCAATGTATTATTGCCGAAATATGTCAAAGGTTCGAACCATTGCGGCCCTTGATAACGAATCAGATACATGATACGTGCCGGAGTCATAATGAAACGGTGTCCCTTTTCCGCAGCTTTCAGTGCAGCCTTGCCATATCCCTGCCAACCAAGAATAATAGAGCCTTCCGGCAAGAAACTACTGTTAGTCAGTTCATCCCAACCAATCACTTCACGACCTTTACTACGTACATAGTCACTTATCCGCTGCATAAAATAGCCTTGAAGGTCTTCTTCATTAGCCAAGCCTTCTTTCTTCATACGAGTCTGACACAACGGACATTTTTTCCAATGTGTCTTTTGAGCTTCATCGCCTCCGATATGGATATAACGGGAAGGGAATAACTCCATAATCTCATCCATCACATTCTGCAAAAAAGTGAAAACACTGTCATTTCCGGCACAAAAGATGATTTCTGAGTTTCGTCCTCCCAAACCGGGCAATACACCGATATAGTCCTTCACTACCGGACAAGCCAATTTCGGATAAGCCGTCAATGCAGCGTTACTATGGGCAGGCATATCTATCTCCGGCACAATCTCGATCTGGCGTTCGGCCGCATAAGCTACCATTTCCTTTATATCTTTTTGCGAATAGAAACCTCCTATCGGAGTCGGTTCTCCGGATTTCGGATTACGCCGGGCCGGAAACGGAACGTCCATACGATCCACTCTCCATGCGCCAACCTCAGTCAAACGAGGATACTTCTTTATTTCTATGCGCCAGCCGTTGTCATCTGTCAGATGGAAATGCAGTTTATTTATCTTCAACATCGACATACAGTCAATGATACGCAAAACGTTCTCTTTAGGAATAAAAAAACGTGATGCATCCAGTAACAAGGCACGGTACTCAAAACGGGGTTCATCCTGAACATTCATGGCAGGAATGCTCCACTTCTCTTTTTTATCCGACAGACTTTCTCTTTCGATAGATGCGGGAAGTAATTGCCGGATAGTTTGCAAAGCATAAAAGAATCCCTTATCACCGGAAGCCTTAACGATAATTTCCTCTGGAGAAACTTCCAATGAATATGCTTCGCTCTTTAAAGAAGCATCCGTTACAAACCGAACATCCCCCTTTTCCGTAGCGCCCACAACCAACTTGGGAGTAAAACCGGCTGCATTGGTAAATCGGGAAATAAGACTGGCTGCCACAGCCGCCTGTTCCTCATTCTCCACCACAAATACAGTTTTGTCTGAGAAGAGATAGTTGCCACTGCCCGGCACCAAATGTGCCGGACGTGGAACCAAGGGTATGTCATGTGTCAAGTTAGTATCAGTACATCCCGTCGTAACTGGTAGTAAAAAACCTATCAATAAGATAAAGATATATTTAATCATGCTGATGTATTTTATTTATTCTTTGTCTCTGTCCGGTGAAAAGCGAACAGGATCATTGTATTGTTCTTGCAACTTTTGCAATTCTTCTTTCAGTTCGTTCACTACGGATTCATATTCAGGTTGTCCGTAAAGGTTGTGCATTTCGCTCGGATCCGTCTTCATGTCATACAGTTCCCACCAATTAATGTCATTGTAAAAATGAATCAGTTTATAACGTTCTGTACGCACTCCATAATGGCGTTTTACCATGTGTTCTGCCGGATATTCATAGAAATGATAATAAAGGGCTTTTCTCCAGTTTTCCGGCTGTTTTCCTTTCAATAAAGGAACCAACGAAACTCCTTGAATATCCGATGGTATCTCCACTCCTGCCAATTCGAGGAAAGTCGGTGCATAATCTATGTTCTGTACCATTTCAGTAATATCTCCTCTACGATCGAATCCTTTCGGTAGACGCATTATCAAAGGAGTACGCATGGACTCTTCATACATAAAGCGCTTGTCGAACCAGCCATGTTCGCCCATATAGAATCCCTGGTCGGAGGTATAGACAACAAGAGTATTATCCAACAGTCCTTTTTCTTTCAGATAGTCGAGCACACGACCTACATTATCATCAAGAGATTTCACAGTTTTCATATAATCACGCATATAACGCTGGAATTTCCAGTTGGCAAGTTCCTTTCCTTGCAGATTTTGCTTATAGAAATCTTCTATAATCGGAGCATAGAATTTATCCCATGCGGCACGTTGTCCCTCGTCCATCCGTCCCAAAAATTTCTCATAAAGAGATTTCAGGCGTGAATTTTTATCCGACCGCAACATTTTAAGGTCGTAGATCATATCCATATCTTTCACGACACTCATTTCCTGAGCAGCCGCTGCAGGACGTCCTTCATAGTCGTCAAAGAAATTATCCGGCAATGGGAAAGTTTTATCTTCGTACAAAGCCAGATTACAAGTATCCGCCATCCAATTACGATGAATAGCCTTGTGATGAATCAACAAGCAGAAAGGTTTCTCCGGGTTTCGCTTGTGTTCCATCCAATCAATGGCATTGTCCGTTATAAGATTGGTGATATATCCATGTTTCTGAATCGTATCATTTTTTTGTGTGATGAAATCCGGATTATAATAATCTCCTTGTCCCGGAACGATTTCCCAATAATCAAATCCTGACGGCAAACTCTCCAAATGCCATTTTCCTACCAATGCAGTCTGATAACCGGCTTTCTGCAAAAGTTTTGGAAAGGTTTGTTGGGAACTATCGAAAACACAAGTCGTATTATCATAGAATTTATTGGCACAGCTATGTTTACCCGTTATCATACAGGCACGGCTGGGACCACTTAACGAATTGGCTACAAAACTTTGAGTAAAACGGACGCCATCGGCAGCAATACGGTCAAGATTCGGCGTTTCCATATAGCGAGTATCATAACAACTCATCATCTGAGCCGTATGGTCGTCTGTCATGATATAGACAATGTTCAGGGGAGGCTGTTCAGCAGGCTTTTGTTTACCGGTGCATGAAGCAAAAGAAGCAAGGGTAGCTACTCCCGCTAAAGAATAGAATAAGTTTGATTGCAGATTTTCCATAATAAATTTGTGTTAGATTGAGAAAGCAAAGATAGGGAGGGATTCCTATCTTCACTTCCACAAATCATTAATTAAATTCCTTCAATATTTTCAGTTCAATTCTTCTCACTCAATCTATACCAAAGTACGTCCATTTTTTACAATCCCTCTTTAGCACAGACTTTACCTCAAACCATTGAACGTTTCAATTTATTAATAGAATATTGTATTTCTATTATTCGTCTCATTGCTTTCAACCTTATAAGCATCATTAACATAGAAACGAATCCAATCAATCTCCATTCTCGGTCCCTCTGTTTCAGGATCAGACACAGATTTCAGGTCTGAGTCCCATCCCGGTTCCATATTTCCAGCCTCAAGATCATCTGATGGGCTCATTCGCATTACAAGAAAAAGCCCTCTACATCCAAGCTTATTAGAAGGCATGGCAGCCTTCTCAAAAGGCCAACTTCCTAAATCATTCTTACTCACAGTCATTGTAGCAACCCCGTTAATACCAAGTTGAATATGTTCATCATCAACCAATTCCACCCAATAAATATTATATTCATTCGCTTGAGGTATGGCAGTAACCTTTGATACAGCATCGGCAACTTTATCGCCTGTCACAGATTGTGTAATAAAAGAACCTGCTTTATTCTGAAGAATTTTTATCGCCTTAATTGCTCCATTAGACATTACATCCGGATTTTTAATTTCTATAGTAGGAACAAAGCCTGTTCGTACACCTCGCAGGCGAACTTTGAATTCAATTCTCATACCCGGGTAAATTCTGGTAAAGTTACCTAAGAAAGGGGATCCCTGTCCACCATTAACCTTACAACATTGCATAGCACTAAATCCATACGCTTTACTGCCCCCATGCACAGCATCAGCCCACATTACCAACTCTCCATTATTATTTAAATTAGAGCATTCTTTATTGTTCACTGTTGCTACTTTCTGAACAGCTGCTTCGTTGGAACTAGCAAAACATTTTAGCATATTAGAAGTAGCATCCCAATAATTAGCTGGCTCTATTTTATGAAATTCGACAGCATAATGAAATCTCCACCCTTCAGCAGCCAATACCTCATTAGAATGGACAGAATTTTCTTCTATATCAGTAACTCTTCCAGTAAACCATGAATGAACTAGATCTCTATTTTGAGAAGATGCAAATGGACTCTCCGGCAATAAATAGACTTTTGTCATATCATACAAATCAGGATCAGCTAACGATTCAAGATCAGTCATCACAATACTTAATGTCGGGGAAATCATTGGATTTACAGAAGAAGAGCTTTCAAAATTTAAAATTAAATTCAAATCACCCGTTTTTTCTCCATCCGCTTTAATTGTGATAGCTGCACTCTTCACACTAGTTCTTCCCGCAGGAATAGTTATTGACGAAGGCAAATTTTCATATCGCCCTTCCTCGCCCTCTTTAGGAGTAATAGTCACATCAATAGGTATTGCCTTTGCCTTGTCTATTTTTGCCACTAAAACAAATTTATCTCCTTCCGTTACTACATTATCTACATTATTTTCCAAAGACATGGTTATCCGATAATAATCGGATACTTTAATTGCTTGACTCGAATTTGCCATTTTATAACCACGCGCGAAAGCAACAAACTCCATCGCAGTACTCCCCGTCAATCCGGATTTCTTCACTGGAAAATCCACCTGAATTTGTTTTTCTCCTTTTGGAAACGTAACAATACCGCTAAATGGTTCAAATACATCCGATACATCTTCAGTACCAGCTTTAGCCGTAAAGTAAATATCAAAGTCCTCGTTGGCTACCATCTCATTCCCATCTGCATCAGCATCCACATTGATGTTTACTTTCAGATTTTCTCCCATCACAAATGCCTTTTCGTTAATGCTCATAGTCAACGGCACCGCTTCCGGCAAAGGACGATATTTTGTTTCATCTTCACAACCTGTCAAACTTATAGTAAACAAGCATATTGGAAGCATTCTATATAATATGTTCTTCATATCTTTATTTATCTAATTATCATCAATAAATATTGTTCTATTCTCTTATTTCCTCTGCCATCCCGGATTTTGTTCCAGTTCGTGATTCAGTGACAATTCACTCGGAGGAATTGGCAGCAGATAGTCACGGCTAGAATCAAACTGGTAGCCTCGTGGAAGAACCTCTTTCTGTGGATCAAGCCAACCATCCGTAGTTAAAATAGTCTTCAAATCTACAGCTGTTTTAGGATCAAATGCTTTGTATAACACACCATCTGCTCCAAAATATGCCCCTGTTCCACGTTTTCCCTGAATCAATTTGTG
>ERZ1673698.1770-NODE-1770-length-18153-cov-6.464305_pt1 | contig 18153 bp, 8 predicted proteins | sample MGYA00580228_ERZ1673698 | MGnify/ENA primary metagenome ERZ1673698 (study PRJEB41218, sample SAMN15661768) | gut metagenome | host: Homo sapiens | place: Canada: London | collected 2015-08-20/2019-03-30 | study: EMG produced TPA metagenomics assembly of... | reverse complement strand
ACTATACATATTTGTATTCCAAGCATCATTAAGATAAAGTTTAGAAATGAATTTTGCTTCATTCTCAATATCTTCAATCGTGATATTGTTGATTGATTTGTCTAGCATACCTTTAAGTGCAAAAATACCTGCATCAATAAAAGGATTCCCAGTTATTTTTAAATCTAAATTTTTAGACATGCTTTTTCTCCTTATTAAATTTATTTATCCTAAAATAGACTGATTTTAAGAATATGTTCATTTTTTCAATCACAAAATGTACTTATTATACAATCTAATATTTTGTAACTCCAACTATTTAAAAGTAACCTAATGACCATATTCTTAAAAAAAAAATTATTAATGAAAGATAATAACTTGTTAATAAATAATATTATAATCAAATATTTATAAATATATCTATTTTAATATTAAAAAATAAAAAACAATCTCTAAAATATTATAAACAATGTTCAAAATTGATTTTAAATTCAAAAACAAAAGATACTTTAATTATCCAAAATAAATAAGAATATTAATGAGACTCGAAATTATCTTAAAAGGAAAAAACAACTTTAAAGTTCCATTTAATTACAATCATATTTTATCAGCAATTATTTACAATAAAATAGCTGATTTAAATTTTGCCAATGAATTGCACTCCTCAAAATCATTTAAATTTTTTACTTTTTCTCAAATTTATATTCCTAAAAGAAGAATCGTTAAAGATGGAATAATAGCTAAAGACGGAGTTATTAGTTTTTATATATCTTCACCTAATGATTTTTTAATTAAAAGTCTTGTTGACGGATTTCTTGAAGATTCAGAAATAAACTTTCAAAACCAAAAATTAACAATTCAAAAAATTGAAGCATTAAAAACCCCTGAATTTTCATCTAAAAGTGAATTTAAAACCTTGGCACCAATAATTGTCAGAACTAAAAAAGAAATTGATGGTGAACTTAAAATTTGGGATCTTGCACCTTCAGATAAGTTTTTCAAATCATTGGAAAATAATTTAATAAAAAAATATATTAAATTTAATAATTTAACAAAAACTGATAAAAAAATCAATATATATTCAGATATGAATTTTGTAAAAAGAAAACGAATTTCAATAAATAAAGGCAATGCTACAACTCATCACAGGGCTTATATGATGGATCTTATTTTAGAAGGTGACCGGGACCTGATTGAATTTGCTTATGATGTCGGAATAGGTGAGAAAAATTCAATGGGTTTTGGAATGGTTAAGTTATTGGAATAAGTTAATAAAAATAAAAAAAAGAGTTAAGATAATATTTTTCCTAACTGATTGTAATTTTATTTCCAATTTGATAACTGTTCCATATTGAAGTGATGATATATTCTCCCCTGAGAAGTCTGATATTTAAACTTGCAACACCATTATCTGCTGTTGTTTTATTGTAAAATACTCCGTTTATATTGAATATCACTGTCTGATTAGCTAAGGGTTTTCCCTGACCGTCAAGAACAGTTGCATTAAACTTACTGCCGTCCTTAAACTTCATGGACAAATCATCAGTAAGCAGTACACTTTTAACAACCACATTATTTCCCACATCATATCCTTCATATATTGCAGTTACAATATATTTTCCGGGATTCAAATTGATGTTTAGTGTTACTGTACCATTTTCATCAACTGTCCTTTTATAGAATACCCCGTTTATGTTGAATGTTACATTTTTACCAACAGCTAAGCTTCCGTCTTTATCATAGACTTTTGCTGTGTATTGTGTGCTGTTTTTATAATATTTAACTATATCATGGTTTTCACAGATAAGAGCTTTGACAGTTATGTTGAAACCTTTTTTCTCATTGTTTACAGGGTTGTATGCCGTTAAAATGTAGGTTCCCGGTCTTAAGTTAATGTTTAATTTTGCATAACCTGAATCATCAGTGTTTCTTGTGTAAAACACACCGTTGATATTGAATGTAACTGCCCTTTTAGCTAAAGGGTTTCCTGAACTATCAATGAATTTTGCATAAAACTGGGTTTCATTTCTGAACATCTTTACAATATCATTTCCTGAGATAGTTTCATATACTTTTACATTGGCTTTTTTGGAATCACTGCCGAAACGCCCATTATAACTTACTTTGGCAAGATATTCACCAGAATCCAGATTAATGGCCAGTGAAGCAGTGCCCTTATCATCACTAACTTTTTTATAATCAACACCATTGATATTAATAATAACATTTTCACCAACAATAGGATTGCCATTAACATCCTTTAAGCATATGCTAAACCTTTCAGGACCTCTATAATATTTGTTTACGTCATCTGCACAAAGTACAGCACCATAATCATTTGCAAATAATTTATCGCTTCCGACAAAATTGTTGTCCAGTGAATGGTATAAATCAAACTGTCCTGATTTAAGTGCCTTAAGAGAAATTGTGATGTAATTATTCATATCACAGTCATTTAAATTCCAAACTACAATACGGCCAGAATCCAATCTGTAATTTCCCCTAGATACTGTTGCATTATTAAAATCAAATCCTTCAGGAAGAGCAAACTGAACTACAGGGCTTGAATGAGCAATATAGTTAACCTGATATTTCAGCTCAATACTATCGCCAACAGGACATGAGCTGACGGGAGTCAGTAATCTGAAAACTTCAATACTGTTTTCAAAAACATGAGTTCCCAAAAATAGTTTATCTCTGGCTAAGGGAAGGGAATTTCTTGAATGGAAATTACTGAAGTAATAAACATTATCTGCCATATTGGATGTTGAGCGGCCAACACCTCTACCGTCATCATTTGATGCATAGGAATCTACTCCATAGGACAGTCCATTAGAAGAAGCAGTCAGCTTCCAGTGATAAGTCATTATATTTCTCCTATTGACACCATAGCTGTCAGTATAAACTTTTTTAACTGCAGCATCAACCGGATTCAGACTGCTGTCATAACTGCCTTTTTGAGACATGGAATAAACATTAGGACATAAAACATACTGTCCAGGCTGCAGTTTAGAAACATGATACAAATTACTGAAAACAACACCATAGGTTCCGTCAGCCGCCTTAATTACAAAATGACCTAAAGAATATCTGGACATTATCTTATAAATTCTTGAAAGATAATCATTTGTAATCTGATTGGTGACAACCATTTCAGAAGCTATGCTTTCAATCTGGCGAAATACAGAACCGTCTGTTACACCACCATTACCAATAAGCCAGCCATTGGATGTGACAATTGCATGTGAAAAATAACCCCCGCTGGTTTTATATTGCTTCAGATAACCAATATCTCCCCAGCTACCGCTTTCAATATAAATATCAGCAGCATTTGCAGCATCACGCCTGACACAAATAACTCCTTCATTATCACTTACCTGAAGAACAGCTGAACTGCATTCACTTAAATTAATCAAATCATCAGCAGTCTGACCTGTGTCCTGCCTTACTCCACCGTCTGCATAGTGTTCTGCATCAGTGTTAGTATCCAACACCACATTATCATTAAATGACAATTCATTTAAATCCTGACTAGCTACAGCATCATCCTGCGCACTGACTGAAGTTATAGCTATCAGAAAAACAAAAAAAAAACTAAAATAACATACTTTCTATTAAACATGAATTCACCTGTAACCTATTAATTAACAGATATTTAATGATTGTATGTTAAAATATAAACATTTTTATGAAATTCAGATGTGTTTTTAGAATATAAATCAGTATACGGATTCAACTAAAAAACAGAAAATATCCGAAAACTAAAAAATTCAACTGTGGTTTTTTTATAATTTCATGCATAAAAATAGCTTTTTTAATGATCATTAAATAAGATTTAAAAATAATAATTGCGATTTAGCGGATTTGATGATGAATGGATAGAAGATTATTTTATTAATTTTTATTATTTTTCTAACTATAATTGTATCAATTTTGATTTCAATTATCGTTATTATTAAATATAGAAATAAGGATATTGGTATTCAAATTTCCGCTTTGATTCTAATTTCAGTAGCTAGTCAATTTGTATCAGGAAATGCTCCGTCTTCAATAATGTTTTATCCAGAATATCCCGGCAGATACTGGATAATTTTCAATGGAATTTTAATGATTATAATAGGATTACTGATCTATGATTTATTGGAAAACTGGGAATTTTCAATAAATAAACTTCAAAAGTAATGCATATCTAAAACAAAATATTATATTTTTTAGTTTTAAAAGATTTAACAGGTTAATATGACTAGCCTATTACCACAACAATACCCAAATTATTTTTAATATTTGTTGTGCTCTTTATATACAAGTTACTGTTAATTTCCAAGAAAATAATAAAAGCAATCCATTAATAGCAATGAAAAAATAGCTAATCTTAAAAAATAAAAAAAGCTGATTTGAGTAGTTAAACCCAAACCACAAATAAATTTATAATTTTCTTTTTCTAGATCCGACGAATATTACACTTAAAATACATAAGAGCAACATTACAAGTGGATTTCCTGTATTCGGTAAGTTTACAGATCCTTTACCTTCATTATCTGAAGATGAACCCTCTGGATGAACCGGTTTATCCTGATCGATCGGAGCTGCTTTTTTAAGGACTTTAACAGTTACATTGTCGTAGTTGTTTTCCATGATTACTTCGAAGGTTTCGCTTGTTACATTGACATATACTGTTGAATTGCCTTCGTTTAATGCTTTAGCTACAAATGTTAATACGACTGTTTCACCATTTGTTAAGTTTCCTATAGACCAGTTGCCGGAAGTTATGTCAAATGTTCCTTTTGTTGCATTATATGAGAGAATGCTTAATGCATTTGGTATTAATATGTTAGCAATAGTATTTATTGCATCGCTTGGTCCATTATTTATGACAGTAACTGTGTAGACAATATTGTCTCCAACATATATTTCGGATTTGTCAGCAACTATGTGTATTTCCAGATCAACAATATCTCCGGATTCGATAGTGCAGTTGGAAGTTTTGTTTCCAACATTTACAGTATTTGTAATATTTCCTGATTTGTTTACACATACATCAGCAGTCAAATCAACAGTTGAATTAGCTGTGATGTTTAAAATCCATGTAATAATTCCAGTAACAGGGTCATATACTCCTCCGTTTGAAGCATTGATGAATTTTAATCCTTCAGGAAGAATATCTCTAATTACAACATTTGTTGCATTGATTTTTCCAGAGTTGGAAACTGTAATAGTGTATGTTATTTCATCTCCAATATGAATATCAGAGGAATTAACTTCTTTTACAGTGATTATTTCAGGAACTGTAATGTTTCTGACAGCTGTTTTATTACCAACAGCAACAGTGTTAGATAAAACACCATAACCTAAAACAGTAACATTTACATTGAATGTTTTGGTTTCGCCTTTATCCAAATCAACAATCCAGGTAATTGTGCCTGTTTTTTCATCATATGTGAAGTTTCCAGTTGCATTTAAGAATTTCAATCCTTTATCTAAAACATCTGTAATAACTACATTGTTAGCATCCCCGATACCGTCATTAGTAACTTTTACAGTGTAGGTTACATTATCACCGAAATTAGGAATTTCGTTGTCAACTGTCTTATCAGGAATAATCTCAGGAACAGTCACATTAACACCAGCAGTCTTATTACCAACAACTAAAGAGTTAGTAACATTTCCATAACCTACAACAGTAGCAATCACACTAAATACTTTACTTTCACCTTTAGCCAAATCAACAATCCAAGTAACAGTACGTGTAACTTCATCAAAGGAGTAATTACCAGTTGCTGAAACAAATTTAAGACCTTCACCTAAAACATCACGAACAACAACATCCTTAGCATCCCCCATACCGTCATTAGTAACAGTAACAGTATAATCTACCTTATCACCGAAATTAGGATTAGTAATATTAGCTGTTTTATCAGGATTAATCTCAGGAACAGTCACATTAACACCGGTTGTTTTATTACCAACAACTAAAGAGTTAGTAACATTTCCATAACCTGAAACAATAGCATTAACATAGAAAGTTCTGCTTTCACCTTTAGCCAAATCAACAATCCAAGTAACAGTACGTGTAGCTTCATCAAATGTGTAATTACCAGTAGCATCAACAAAAGTTAAACCTTCACCTAAAATATCTTTAACAACAACATTATTAGCATCACCAATTCCATCATTAGTAACTTTTACAGTGTAGGTTACATTATCACCGAAATTAGGATTTTCAATACCTACAGTCTTATCTGGAATGATTTCAGGAACAGTCACATTAACAGAAATGGTTTTATTACCAACAACTAAAGAGTTAGTAACATTTCCATAACCTGAAACAGTAGCAATCACACTAAATACTTTACTTTCACCTTTAGCCAAATCAACAATCCAAGTAACAGTACGTGTAACTTCATCAAAGGAGTAATTACCAGTTGCTGAAACAAATTTAAGACCTTCACCTAAAACATCACGAACAACAACATCCTTAGCATCCCCCATACCGTCATTAGTAACAGTAACAGTATAATCTACCTTATCACCGAAATTAGGATTAGTAATATTAGCTGTTTTATCAGGAATAATTTCAGGAACAACAACATCAGCAGAAGCAGTGTTATCCCCAACAGTTACATCATTGATTAAAACACCATAAGCTTCAGCAACAGCAGTCACATAGAAAGTTTGAGACTCACCTTTAGCCAAATCAATAATCCATGTAACAGTATGACTATCTTCATCAAAAGTATACTCGCCAGTAGCTTTAACAAATTTCAATCCTTTATCAAGAATATCCTTAACAACAACCTGTTTAGCATCAACAACACCATTATTTGTAACAACAACAGTATAAGTTACAGTATCGCCGAAATTAGGATTTTCAACATCAACAGACTTACCCGGAATAATTTCAGGTACTGTAATGTTTTTTGTAGCTGATTTGTTTCCTACAACTACTGTGTTATTTATGTTTCCATATGCTTCTACAGCAGCATTTACACTAAATACCGCACTTTCACCAGCACCCAAATCAATAATCCAGGTAATGGTTCTTGTAGATTCATCATATTTGCCGTTATGGCTTGCATTAATGAATTTTAAACCTTTGCCAAGAGTATCAACTATGACAACTTGTTTTGCATCTTTATTAGCATTATTGTTAACAGTTATAGTGTATTCCACTTTATCTCCAAAGTTAGGAGTTGTATTGTTAACATCCTTAGCAGGAATGATTTCAGGTATATCTACAGTTACAGCAGCTGTTTTATTACCTACAGTTACTTCATTGGTTACATCTGTGTATCCGACGATTTTAGCAACAACAGTAAATGTTTTAGTTTCTCCAGAAGCCAGGTCAACTTTCCAGGTAATTGTATTGGTTTTATTATCATAGTTACCAGTAGAACTGACATATTCTAAACCTTTGCCAAGAGCATCAACAATAATTACATCATTAGCGTTTCCATTACCTTCGTTTTTAACAGTAACTGTATAAGTTAAATTATCTCCGAAGTTAGGGTTTTCCTTGTCTACTGTTTTGTCAGGAGTGATTTCAGGTACGGTTACATTTTTATTGAATGTTTTGTTACCAACAACTAAAGAGTTGGTTACATTACCATAGTTGATAACAGTAGCTACAACAGTAAATGTTTCTGTTTTACCTGCATCTACATCAACAGTCCATGTAATAGTATTGGTAGCTTCATCAAAGGTATAAGTACCGGTAGCTGAAACAAATTTAAGACCTTCACCTAAAACATCACGAACAACAACTGCTTTAGCATCTGCATTTCCGTCATTAGTGACTGTTACAGTATAAGTTACATTGTCACCAAAGTTAGGATTTTCAATGTCTGCAGTTTTGTTAGGAATAATTTCAGGAACATTTACATCTACAGAAGCGCTTTTATCTCCAACAGATACAATGTTGGTTAAAACACCATACTCATCAGCAACAGCAGTTACAGTCAAATCAAGAGAACTGCCTGCAGCAATATCAACTACCCATGTAACAGTATGAGAAGCTTCATCATAAACACCATTATGAGAAGAACTGACATATTTCAATCCATTATCCAAACGGTCTACAACAACTACATGTTTAGCATCTGCTTTGCCGATGTTATTAACAGTAATTGTGTAATCTATGCTATCACCAAAGTTAGGATACTTATTGTCCGCATCTTTACTTGGGATAATTTCCGGAACATCAACATCTACAGCAGAGGTTTTATTACCTACAACTAAAGAGTTGGTTACATTCCCGTATCCAATTACTTTAGCAACTACTTTAAATGATTTTGTTTCCCCTGAATTTAGATTAACAGTCCATGTAATAGTGCGGGTAATCGGATTATATACTCCTCCGTCTGCTGAAATAAGTTCTAAACCTTCACCTAAAACATCACGAACAGCTACATTGACAGCATTGGATTTGCCGACATTTGTAATGTTAACAGTGTATGTTACTTCATCACCAAAGTTAGGATTTTCAATGTCTGCAGTTTTGTTGGGAATAATTTCAGGTACTGTAATGTTTACAGAACTTGTTTTATTTCCGACAGTTACATTGTTGGTTAAAACACCGTAATCTTCAACAATAACCTTAATAGTTAAATCAACATGACCTTTAGCATTAACATCTACAATCCAGGTTACAGTACGGGTAAGTTCATCATAAACACCACCATAATTAGCTTCAATGAACTTGAAACCAGGAGCAAGAATATCTTTTACAACAACATTCTTAGCATCAGCAGCACCATCGTTAGAAACAACAATAGTATAAGTTACATTGTCGCCAAAATTAGGGTTTTTGTTATCTACAGTTTTATTTGGAGTAATTTCAGGAACATTAACGTTTATTTTAGAAGTTTTATTGCCTACAGCTAAAGAGTTGGTTACATTACCATACCCTACCACAGTAGCTACAACATTTAATGTTTTGGTTTTGCCTGCAGCCAAATCAACAATCCAAGTAACAGTGTTGGTTTTTTCATCCCAAACACCACCATCTGAAGAACTGACATATTTAAGGCCGTTACCTAATTGGTCAACAATGACAACCTGACTAGCATCCACATCACCGTCATTAGTAACAGTAACAGTGTAGGTTACATTGTCACCAAAGTTAGCATCAGTTACATTAGCTGTTTTATCAGGGATAATTTCCGGAACTGCAATATCTACAGAACTTGTTTTATCTCCAACAGTCACCCTGTTAACTAAAACACCGTAATCTTCCACAGTAACATTTACTTTTAATTCTACAGTTTTACCTGAATCAATATCCAAAGTCCATGTTACAGTATGTGTATTTTCATCATAAACACCATTGTAATTAGCTCCAAGGAATTTAAGACCTTTCGCAAGAGTATCTGTTATTACAACTTGTTTTGCATCACTAATGCCGTCATTAGAAACAACAATAGTATAAGCTACATTTTCACCGAAGTTAGGAGTTGTATTGTTAACATCTTTTTTAGGAGTAATTTCAGGTACATCCACATTTTTAAAGATTGTTTTATTTCCAACAACAACTTTGTTAGATATATTTCCATAGCCTGAAACAGTAGCTTCAACAGTAAATGTTTTTACTTCGTTTTTAGCTAAATCAACAATCCATGTAATAGTATGGGTAATCGGATCATATTGACCGTTATCACTAATATCAGTAACGGTTAATCCGTTCCCAACAACATCCTTAACAATAACATTATTAGCTTCAAATTCGCCATTGGTAACAGTGACAGTATATGATACTTTATCACCGAAGTTAGGTGAATCATTATCAATAGTTTTATCAGGAGTAATTTCAGGAACAGTTACATTTCTTATAACAGTATTGTCTCCAACAGTAACTGTATTGTTTAAAACACCATAAGCATCTACAGTAGCATATACATAGAATGTTAAGTTTTGACCTACAGCTAAACCATCAATATTCCATGTAACAGTACGTGTGGTAGAATCATATTCATAATTACCACTAGCACCAGTAAATATCAAACCTTTATCAAGAATATCTGTTAAAGTTACATCAGCAGTAATCTTACCGACATTACTTACCACTATAGTATATTTAACTTTATCACCATAGTTAGGGTTTGTAACATTTACATCTTTTGTAGGAACTACCTTAGGCAGTTCTTGTATGTATATGGTTTTAGTAGCTACATTGTTACTTATGTTAGTATCTTCAGTACTGTTTACTGCATTAACAGTCAGAGTAACAGTACCTAGACTGGTAGTTTTTGTTTTAACTTTAAGAGTAACAACTTCATTTTTGGCTAATTTTCCTACTTTCCATATACCTGTAGCTGCATCAAAAGTACCTTTTGAAGGAGTAAAACCAACAATATCCTCAAGTTTAATTCCATTTACATAACAATTATTGTCAGTATGCGGACCATGGTTAGTTAAACTGATAGTCCATTCAACTTCCTCGTCCAATCCATAATAATTTTTATCAGTTGTAATATCAACATCCAAATCAACAAAACCAACTACTTCAAAATTAGTTTCATTTTTGATAGCTTTATAGAAGAGATCTTCAGGGTGTTCTGCTTTAATGGTATAATTACCCGGAGCAAGACCGCTTAATGAAAACCTGACATCACCATAAATTGAAGAGATTAAAGTTTCATTGTAAATAATGTTTCCGTCTTCATTATAAATAACAATCGGATTGATTGACTGAGTATTTTCACGTTCATCCCTATAGATTAAAGTACCGTTTTTACTGTTTTCCACACCATCAACCGGATGAATTTCATCTGCTCCTGTTGTTCTGTTCATGATTGTTCCGTTTACATTAAATAAGTAAGTTACATTATCAAATGAAATATCATTAAGCTGACCTACATGATGTATTGCATTTGCAATATTGTTTCCACCAATAATCACTACAGTAACATTAACAGTTACTCCATAAGGAGTTTTCGGATTTTGAACAATAATAGGCAATACATAAGTGTAAGCCTGGTTTCTGTAAAATACAATATTTTTAAGAGAAGCTACACCATCTACAAATAAAGCAGAACCGTTAACAGCTGTATTATATCTGAATATTGCATTATCATAAGTTACATTATTACCCACAGTATATATAGCTCCACCTAAACCAGTATTTAAATCATTGTTAAATGGATTAGCATGGTTGGAGTAGAACTGTGAATTGGTTACTTTTATATGACTTCCTTTTACACATATAGCTCCTGCATCACCTTCTACAGTGTTATTTGCAAAGTAAGAACTGTCTATATTAACATTATTTCCACTGATTCCTAAAGCTCCTGCTTGAGATTTTGAAACACCATCAGAAATAGCTTTATTTCCTATAAAAGTAGCGTTCAAAACATTAACAGAACTTCCTTCCACCCTCACAGCACCTGCGAAGTGTGCAGAATTATTTACAAATGTTGCATTTTGAATTTTAACATTATTTCCTTTTACATAAATAGCTCCGGCATGGTTTTTAGCAGAGTTATTTCCAAAATTAGAATTTAAAACCGTGATTCCATCATCAACAACATAAACAGCTCCACCATCATCAGCAGCTTTATTTGATATGAATGTGGAGTTATCTACAGTTATATCGTTACCGTGAGTAGTAATAGCACCACCGATAGGTGCAGCGTTTCCTTCAAAATAAGAATTTGAAATTTTTACCTTTTGACCTGTAGTACCGTCATATCCGGTAGAGATTGCACCACCAAAACCGGTTGCAGTGTTGTTAATAAATATACAATCTTTCAATTCACCGCTTGCATGGAAAGTGGTAGCCGCTCCCCTATATGCAATATTGCCTATAAAAGTACAGTTATAAACAGTACTTCCAGGTCTGAAACAAAGTGCACCGGCATGAGAGTTATTAACATCCGAATTTGCCTGATTATATTCGAATGTACAATTAGAAACTGTACCCAATACCTGTAATGCAGCACCAAAGGCATTTCCATTTGTTGATGTGGCATAATTGTTCATAAATTTAGTGTTACTTACTTTATTGCTGCTGGAACCAACAATTGTAATTCCAATAGCCATTGCCCCTATAGAAGAAACATAATTATCACGAACAATACAGTCAGTCATTGACCCGTCAAAACTTGCAGTTCTGACAACATAACTATTTGTTACAGTATTGTAAGTACTGGTAGCTTTATTGTTAACCAAAGTACAACGAGATAATGTTACTGTATTTTCTGAATATAATGCAGAATGAACATCTCCTCTTGAGCTAGATGATGCTTCACAGTTACTGATAACACAGTTTTCCAAAACAAGATTAGAACCTGAACTGTAAACACCAGCACCATTTGCATCACGTCCTGAATATTTACCATTAGTTATTATAATGTTCTTCAAAGTTATGCTGCTGGCTCCAATGTTAAACACACGGGAACTTGATTTTGCATCTAATGTAGACATTTCATTACCGGTTCCACCTTTGTTTGGATTAATAGAACCGTCAATAGTAATCTCATCTTTATTAGAAAACCATCCGCCAGCTACAGAAATCTCACTGCCGGATCCTGTGAACGTGTGATTGTTTAAATAAATTGTATCACCAGACTGAGCCTGATTTATTCCATTCTGAACATCGCTAAATGTTCCATCATTATTTATATCAATGTCTGCTGCAGAACTAGCTCCAATTATTAATAAGAATAATAAAGCCGATCCAACAACAGCAAATATCTTTTTAACCATTTTATCAACTCACCAATTATAGAATTCAAAAAATTTTCTCATGTAAATTATTATGTGAACATGAAAATTCTACAGGATTATATTTGGAACATATGATGTATATATGTTTCTATTAAGCTATACAAATATTATAATTAAAAAAGTTAATTATATGAAACATTATAAATAAGCTCAATTAATTAAACAATATATAATTTTCCCTCCCCCAATATGATAAAAATACCATACATAATCAGTTTTAACTATATATTATTCAAAATAACAATAATATTTAATTATGTTATAACTAAAAAATATGAAAAATAATTATGAAATATTTAATAAAAAAAGATAATGCATATAAAATTCGTTCAGAATATTAAGACCATCTAATAATCTATAAATTATACCCTAATTAATTAAATAATTGATTAACAAAAATAAAGTTGAGGAATAATATGAATAAACAAAGAAAATACAAACAACGAACTCTGGAAGTTCATGCAGGTGAAAAAGTGGACCCTGTTACCGGAGCCAGAGCTACACCTATATATCATACCAGCTCATATGCTTTTGAAAGTGCTGAAAAAGCTAAAAAATTATATGCTCTTGAAGAAGAAGGTTATCTATACACCAGAATATCCAATCCAACATTGGATGTTTTGGAAAAAAGAGTGGCTGCAATTGAAGGAGGTGTTGGAGCTCTTTCACAGTCAACCGGTATGAGTGCAATTTTACTGTCTATTTTAAATATAGCCAATTCAGGAGATGAAATTGTAGCATCAAATAACCTTTACGGAGGTACATTTACATTATTTAAAAATACCATGCCTAACTGGGGAATCAAAGTAAATTTCGTACCTACCCATGATCTGGAAGCTTATGAAAATGCAATTAATGAAAATACCAAAGCAATTTACTGCGAATCTATAGGAAATCCGAAATTAGACATTCCTGATTTTGAGAAAATAGCTAAAATAGCACACAAACATGATTTGCCTTTGATTGTTGACAATACTTCAGCTATTACAATGGTGAGGCCTCTGGAACACGGTGCAGACATTGTTGTTCATTCTGCCACCAAATTTTTATCAGGAACCGGAACCAGCATGGGTGGAGTTATTGTTGACGGCGGTACTTTCAACTGGGCAAACGGCAAGTTTCCACAGTTTACTACACCTGATCCGGCATATCACGGTTTAATTTATAGTGAAGCATTTGGAAACAAAGCATATATCACCAAAGCCCGTGTGCATTTAATGAAGGATTTGGGAACTGTTTTAAGTCCTATTAATGCATTTTTAATCCTGCAAAGTATTGAATCACTATCACTAAGAGTTAACCAGCACTGCAAGAATGCTTTAGAAATAGCTAAATTCCTGAAAAATCATGAAGCTGTTTCCTGGGTTAATTATCCGGGTCTTGAAGATAATGAAAACCATGAAATGGCTGAAAAATACTTAAACGGCAATTACGGTGGAATTGTTGGTTTTGGAATTAAAGGTGGTTTGGAAGAAGGTAAGAAGTTTATTGAAAGTGTTAAGCTTTTAAGTCATGTAGCTAATATCGGTGATGCAAAATCTCTAGTTATCCATCCTGCCAGCACTACCCATTCCAACATGACTGAAGAAGAACAGCTTGAAGGGGGAATCACTCCTGACTTTATCAGAATGTCTGTTGGTATTGAGGATGCTGAAGATTTAATAGCTGATATTGATCAGGCATTAAAAAAATCAATTAGCTAGAAAGGATTTTTACCTTTCTACCTATATTCCGATACTAAATGACTTATTTGATCAGTAGAGATTATTCCTTTTAATTTAAAGTCATCATCTACAACCGGAAGACATGAAATATCCAATTTTCTCATTCTGCGTGCTGTTGATTCAATAGAATCGTCTGCATGACAGAATTTAACTGTTTTTGTCATTATTTCTTTTAAATCATTGGAATTTGTAGCTATTGCTTTAGACAAATCCCAGCTAGTTACGATTCCAATCAGCTTTTTGCCATTTGTAACAACAGGAATATGTGTAACATTAAGATTAAACATTAATTTAGCGGCTTCCTCTATCTGTGCCTGTTCGGTAATTGTAACTACATCAGTAATCATCAAGTCTTCAACTATGTTGTCTGACAAGAATTTTGATAAAATATAGTTAAGCTGACCTTTTTCAAGTAAAAATGCATCATGACCATAATTAGATTTAAGTTCTGAAAAGCTTACCTCAACATCATTTGCATTAAGTGCTGTCAGGATTTCTGTTCCCTGTTCAACAGGATATAGCCAGTCTGAATCCACTGAAATAATTTCCACTTTTGCCTTTACATCTTTAAGTCCGTCAATCAGAGAGTTGTTTTGGGCAAGGTCAAATAAATCCACTGCTTTTGTAATATAGAGATAACTGTTTGCATCAAAACGTTTTACAAAACTTGCTCCCTGATGGTGCAGGTAGCTTTCAACCTGGAAATCCATTGACAAATCATATGTAATTTCATCTTTATCCTGCAGATCCCTACCAAATTTAAGATACATTGATTCATCACTTAAATAAGTAATATGAGCTATCATACGGGCTACAGACAACCCTTCTTTTGGAATTTTGTCAGTTCCATAATAGTTTCCACCGTTCCAGTTCGGATCGCCTACTATTGATTGGCGGCCCACTTCATTAAATGCTATTTGCTGCGGTGAAGATCTTGCTGTTGTAGCTATTGCAACTGCTTTTTTCATCATTTCAGGATATGAAACAATCCACTGCAGGGTTTGCATTCCTCCCATTGAACCTCCAACAACTGCTGCCAGTTTATCAATTCCAAATGCATCAACCAGTTTCTTTTGAACATTTACCATGTCCTTTATTGTAATAACCGGAAAATCTATACCATATTCCTTACCAGTTTTTGGATTGATTGATGATGGGCCTGTTGTTCCTTTACATCCTCCCAATACATTAGAACAGATTATAAAGTACTTTTCACTATCCAGAGCTTTTCCGGGACCTATTACTATTTCCCACCATCCAGGTTTTTTATCTCCTTCATGCCATCCTGCAGCATGTGCATCTCCGGATAATGCATGACATATTAAAATTGCATTGTCCTTTTCCCTGTTAAGCTCACCATAAGTTTCATAAGCTACTGTGATGTTATCAAGAGTCTTTCCACTTTCTAGTTCAATTGGCTCTTCAATATTATAATACTTTGTTTGAACAACTCCAACTGATTCTTTTTTCATTTAAAACACCTAATATTTCTGTATTTTCAGTTTTTTCATAGCCTGTTTTGAAGCAGCCTGTTCAGCTTCTTTTTTGTTTTTACCTTTACCAACACCCATTTCCTTTCCGTCAATCAATATAGAGATTATAAATGTTTTATTATGAGGCACACCGCATTCATCAATTATTTTATATTCAATATCCACTTCCTGGGCATCCCCGTATTCTTTTATTACTGATTTATAATCAAAGAAAAACACTTTTTTTGCATCGATGTATGGGAATATTATTTTTGAAATGTAATCCTTTGCAAATTCTATACCCTGATCCAAGAATATTGCTCCTAAAAATGATTCAAAAACATCTGCGGTAATTGACAAAACCTCATTTTCAGTTATTTTGCTGTCATCACCATATATTTTGATATGCTTATCCAAACCCAGTTCATGTGAATAATAAATTAATGCTGTTTGACAAACATAATTTGCTCGCAGTTTAGTTAATTTACCTTCTTCATAATCCGGATACTGTTTATATAAATATTCTGAAACAATCATGTTCAAAACAGAGTCACCTAAAAACTCCAATCTTTCATATGTATAATCTAAACCATGTTTTGTTCCATAAGACCCGTGAGTAAATGCAACATCATATAGATGCCTGTCCTTTGGGAGTATGTTAAATTTTTCTAATAAATTCATAATAAAGACCAAATTTCTTTAAATATGTTAATACACTTTGTTTTTAGGCTTATATAAATTTATAGTTGTAAAAAGAAGTATATATAACTATCGTTATAAAAATTATTATTTTTCAAATGCTCTTGCTTTCTTTTTATAAGCCAAAAATAACCAATATTAGAAATAACAGGATTTGGTAATCATGAAATTAAACTGGTTCGAAGAAATAAAAAGAATAGACCCTGACATAAAATTCAGAGCACAGGGCGGATGGTTAAAAACTGTTGAAAAACTAGATAAAACCGTTAAAAACGGATATTCACTTGTTGGAGACTTTGTAAAAGCAGGAGACTTTGAAGAGGAATATGATGAAGGCTTATACCTTGACTGCAATAAAGAAGGAAGTACCAAAAAATCCCAGCAGGACTACAGACTATTCCGTTTTAAAGATGGAAAAGTAAGACTTCTGGATATGGTAATTGACGGTTCACAAGGATGGGCTACTGAATTGTGGGATGCCGTAGAAGATGAAGTTCCAAGTGTAATCGAATAATTTTCTCAATCAAGAGAAGATATATGTGGATTTAAATACTGTCCGTGATTTTGAGTTTTGTTATCATATTGAATTGCAAACTTAGGGCACAAATGAAGACACTCAAACACATAACACACTCATTTTTAACCCATACCGGTTTTTTCATTTGTAAATCAATAGCCTTAACCGGACAGCTTTTTCTACACAATCTCATCCAACACATTTATCATCAACATTTAAATGACTGGTTTTTCTATAAGATGTGGTAATTTTTCTAAAGATATCACAGACAAACTTAGGCAATTTTCTTTTAACGAAATCTCCAGGTTCTTTTCTTTCAATTTTAGAAATTACATCCCCAATCTGTTTATCAGATTTTAAAGTTTTCTTATTAATCTTATCTTCATTCGACAGATTAAAAACCGGCGTCCAGGTATCAACCATCAGAATACTGAATTTGGCAGATACATTAAAGCCTTTAGATTCAATTAAATCAGCAAGATAACCGCAGCAGTACCCAGGACTTGATCCGAAAGTAGCAATTAAAAAAATGTAAGGATTTTTATCTTCAGATTTTATATCTGTTCTGACAAAAACTCCGTGACAAATGCAGGAAGACCCCAAAAATGAACAGGAACTACAATACCTAAAGACTCGCCTTTTTTTAAATAAATGGAATAATCATGTCCAATCATAGACACTGCAATATCTCGTGTTTTATCGGCTATTTTCTTTGCAACGTATTTGCAGTTTCCGGTTGCAGAATAATAGATTATCATATTATTTGGATTTTTGATTTACTTTAGGTACAAACCTGGAAGACCTTTTAGGAATAGTATATTCATCTTTTTTAGGGCATTTGTACTCTTCCAAAAGTATTATCTTATGGTCAATATTTTTGCTGAAATTCTTTTGACCCCCTTCAATAATACCTCTGAAATTTACTCCAACACTTCCTGTTCCTCCAATATTAAATTTTATTTTTTCGGAAGGAGGAAAATTTTCAAAGAACCTTTCAAGTTCAATTATTTCATAAATTGGAGCCTGATAACTAACTGCCATT
>ERZ1673698.1758-NODE-1758-length-18285-cov-11.658036_pt1 | contig 18285 bp, 17 predicted proteins | sample MGYA00580228_ERZ1673698 | MGnify/ENA primary metagenome ERZ1673698 (study PRJEB41218, sample SAMN15661768) | gut metagenome | host: Homo sapiens | place: Canada: London | collected 2015-08-20/2019-03-30 | study: EMG produced TPA metagenomics assembly of... | reverse complement strand
TCTCTACAAATGCCGGAGCAGATGCCAATGGGCCATGCTTCCCGCCTGCTATGGCAAAGCACTGTCCACGAACACTTCCAACGCTGGAACAAAGCCGGTGTCATGGCGGAGATCTTTCGTATGTTTCTTGCGGAATATGAGGAAAAAGCCGGCGTAGATGCCCAATGCCAGGCTATGGACGGCACGTTGCTGCAAGCCCCGACGCTCTCTCAAAAAATCAGCAACTGAGGGCCTTGGACGCACCCCGACGGACAAGGGCCAAAGCGGCGGCAAGACACATCTCCATGTGGATGGTCAGGGTATTCCTCTGGGAGTGACAGTCACAGATGTCAATGTTCATGACAGCGATTGATAGAAGAGACGCTGAAGAAATCCCGGAAAATGGGCGGCTGGTTTCTGGGTCTACCGTACGTCATCTCTATCTGGACAAGGGCTATGACTACCCGCGAGTCAGCGAAGAAGTCTATGTAAACGGATTTGAGGAACATATCCGCAGCCGGAGGAAAGAAGTTCGGGACCGCTGGAGGACTCCTGCCCGCCGCTGGGTAGTAGAGCGGACATTCGCCTGGTTGAAGGGTTTTCGGAGCTTGCGCACTCGCTACTGTTGTTACCTCGTCAATTTTATGGGGCTACTTTACCTTGCTTTGGCCTGTATCCTTTGGAGAAAACTGGTATAGCAAGGTGTATGCCGGACATTCTCTAAGGCAATTATTTCATTAATAATCAATGAAATGTTAGAAATTTGAGATTGACGAAAATATTTTTCCTGTTAAAATGTTATTTATTTACACATATTCAATACAAGTATCATATCATTTGGAGGAAACATGGAAGCATTAATCATCATTATCGTCATTGCATTAATTTTTTGGATGATAAGAGCAAACAAACGTGGAAAAGCTGCATGGAAGATAGTAATTCATGTTGGTCTTGATTGTTTCGAAGAAGAGGAAGCACAGAAAACAGCTGCAATTATGAGAGAAATTTATGAAAATAAAAATGGCCCTTTTGACTATAAACACCCCGCAATAAGATCTATTGAATATGCAAATATTTTTATCATAGCAATATTGTCATTAATCTGTACGGCCGCAAAAGGAAATCATCAAAAATATGACATAAAAAATATTTCTTGTATCATAGCAGAGGATGCAGAGCTTTATTCAAAACTATATAATGCTTACAAAGCAACTATAGATATAGCTAATAAGCAAGAGAATATGTTTGACAATGAACAGATATATGTTCTTCCTAATACTGAATTTATTCACGCTCTTCGTGCTATGAGAAATGTATAAAAAATTAATTTCACAAATATTACTTTAGAGAATGTCCGGCATACACCTTGCTATACCAGTTTTCTCCAAAGGATACAGGCCAAAGCAAGGTAAAGTAGCCCCATAAAATTGACGAGGTAACAACAGTAGCGAGTGCGCAAGCTCCGAAAACCCTTCAACCAGGCGAATGTCCGCTCTACTACCCAGCGGCGGGCAGGAGTCCTCCAGCGGTCCCGAACTTCTTCCCCCCGGCTGCGGATATGCTCCTCAAATCCATCCGTAAGCAATATTATTTTATTAATGTGTTATATTGATCCAGTCAACTCGGATAAAAAATAACCACGTAAGATAAATATGATTCCCTGAATCAGAATTCCTCAAAATCTCAGACTTTTTTCCCGGTAACATACCTAGATTACTGTGCAAAGACGGCCTTCATGGCCCTGCTTTTCTTGTGACCTCCAATGCGCTAAAGTAGACAGGCAGGAATCCATCGCACGAACGGAGATAACGATCATGGCAGTGCTCAATCAGGAAAAAATAATTAAAGCCCTTGAAAAAAAATTATCAAAATTTCTCAATAAGATTTTATCTGGGAATTTTTGAAGTGGAACTTCGTGAAGCCCATACGGCCCTGGATATCGCTGTCGATTCTCTGTACCGCGCAAAGCCGTTTGAAAATGACGAGGAGCGCCTGAGCCTTCTGTTCAAACTTTACGAAGCGTTGATAGGCCGCCAGGCCTAGACGACGCGCTCAAAGCGTTGATAACTTATCGAAAAAAGGAAGATTTTATGTATATCCAGTCCATCGAAGGTAAGAACTTCAGGGGCCTTCCCGATTTTTCCCTGGATCTCCATGAGCGACTGAATGTCTTCATCGGCAATAATGGTGTTGGGAAGTCGAGTATTCTCCACTTCATCGCGATCATGATCTCTCAATGTGGGAATATAACGACAGACAAATTAGATGCAAAAATATCTGATATCAACAATGATCAAACCGAACTCTCAGGAAAAATAAAATGCAAGTATAATAATTCTTACATTTTATCAGAATACTTATACAGTGAAAACTTGACACAAAAGAATTCTTTCGAAAACTTTTCAGGAGATTTTAACGATAAGAATGAAAATAACCGTCCTTTTTCCCAGTTTCGTGCTGAATTAGAAGGCGAGATCATCCCCTTTGAAAAGAATTTCCCTCTTGTTGTGTCCTATCCGACGAACAGGGCTCTTCTTGAAATTCCTGAACGAATCAGAGGTTTCAAACCCGCAGTACATCCTTTTGATGCTCTGGAAAACGCCCTTGAAAGTTACCTTGATTTTCGTTCATTCATTGCCCTTCTTCGAATGAGCGAAAATGCATTCAAACAACGCTCAAATTCTGACCAGCTCACTCTTTTTGATTCCTTCCATCTCGATCACTACGCCCAATGGCAGGCCACACAGGTCAAAGCTGTCAATGATGCCATCAGCGCGGTTGTTCCTGAATTTGGTGAGCTGCATGTCACGCAAAAGCCATTCCGAATTTCCGTACAAAAGAACAGAAAAACATTCGACTTTTTGCAGCTCTCGGATGGGGAAAAATGTCTGATCGCTCTGCTGGGAGATTTGGCGCAGCGACTTGCGATTTGCAATCCCGCTTTGGAGAACCCCCTCGAAGGTGATGCAATTGTTCTTATTGATGAGCTTGAGCTTCATCTTCACCCTGTCTGGCAAAGCTCTCTCATACATAACCTTTTGGAAACTTTCCCCAATTGCCAGTTTATCATTACCACGCATTCCCCCCTTGTTCTCAGTGGTGTACAGGCAGAAAGCATTTGGGTTATGGAGGAAGAAGACGCGCCGTACCATCCTGAACGTTCCTACGGCATGGAATCTTCTGAGCTGCTCCGGGAAGTCATGGGAGCGGAGAGTCGTACAGCAGCTGTGACTGCCGCTCTCGACAGGATAGATCGTCTTCTGGATTCTGAACAATTCGATGCAGCCAGAACTGCCATACAGGAGCTGGCGGAAAGGACAGGAAATATTCCTGCAATACATGCGGCAAACAGCTACCTTACCATGATGGGTGAAAAACAGGCTGAGATAGGGGAGTAGTGACATGCTGCCCATCCATAAAAGCCCGGAGAACCCATTAGAGGATTTTGTGAGGATTCCAGATGTCACGTATGATGATAACAGGCTTCCCAAAAAAAAGCTGAAAGAAAGCCTCCTGAAGGAACAGGGCTATCTATGCGCTTACTGCATGTCCCGTATTTCCGAGGACACCATGAAAGTCGAGCATTGGTATCCTCAAAAATCTGACATGGAAGGAAAAAAACTTTCTGCTGAAGAAAAGGAGAATGAACGACTCCTTTCCATTGATTACAAGAACATGCTTGCTGTTTGTATAGGTAATGAAGGACATCCCAAGAAAGAACAACATTGCGATACCAGAAAAGGAAACAAGCATCTTTTATACAATCCCTCCAATCCTCAGGATCACAATCGATTAAAAATATACTACCTCCCTTCAGGAGAAATAGCGTCTGAGGATACTGCCTTTTACGCACAGCTTGGACGCAAGGATGAAAAGGAGGCAGGCGTACTGAACCTTAATTGTCCTAAATTTATAAATAATCGTGCAGCTGTCATTACTGCTATACTGAAAGCTCTACATAAGCTTCCACAACAGGCCTCAAAAGGGAAAATTTCCGCCATTCTCAAAAATTGGAATACGCCAGATAGTTCAGGAAGGCTCAAAGAGTACGCTGGCGTCGCAATTTATTTTTTAACGAAACGCTTTAAAAAAGCACTTTGATGTAATACGGTAAACCCTACCATCCTCAAGAATGGTTTTCAGTAGACTGGCAAACAGCCCTGGAGATCTGCCAGCGTATCATTGACGGGTCAATCGTTAAGTACCGGATGGATGATACGACAGGTAAAGTCGTCGCCAAGTGACCTGTCAGAAACAGAGGCATCTCTCGGCGCGTGGTGGTGTAAAAATAAATCATAGTAAAATACTATGTTTTTCATATTTCGATTCTAAGCCCTCGAAAGACTCCTCCGTGACTACTGAGCCATCCCCTGCCCAGAAACGCGCCCAAATTTAATATTTATATCCAATAATTTCAATATATTACCTTGTCAACCTTCTAGAAAGCATCTTATCCTACAAAATGCTGACGCTATGTGATGGCGTATGATGACATGTGAAGGCTCTACCGTACCGCCAGTTCTCCCTGGCGGCTCTCTGTCGCTATCCAGGCTTCCCTCTCGTCAAGCTCAGGAAAATTCAATCTCGGATTTGAAGCACACTGTATGCATCTTTTCACCAGCAGAAGAAGATAACAACGTAGTAGATAGTCCCAAAGAAAAGATCCCTGTCAGGAGGATACTATATGGCGTAAATAGCACAATACCACATTAGCATGTTATATTGATTCTGTGGGTATTTTGTATTGATATATTTTGATAAGAAATTAGAACATACTTTGAGGTCAACATGAATAAACTAGATAACTCACGCCCATTTGATATCTGGATTTGGTCAAATAAGCCAGAAATAAGAGAATCGACGTCATTTATTTACAAAAAATTCTTTTCCTACAACAAAATTTTTTCACCTAAACAAACTCGGTATCATCTGCGCTCAATTCTCACAGATCTATTTGTAGTCAGAAATGAAGATCCACAAAAATACATATCGATAAGCAGATCAGCAAACAAATATAAGAGATTAAAAAGAATCAGAATGCTATATCTACAATATAAGTATACAATGCTTATTCTCGACACACTTGAAAAGCATGGATACATAGAACAGCATAAAGGATTCCGCTCTGAAATAACAAGTCGCGAAACACGCATCCGAGCAACTCAAAAATTGATGAGACTATTCAGAAAATATAAAAGTAATTCTGGAAAAATTTTCAAACGAAATTTTCCAATAATCTTACGCGACAATAATAAAAATGAAATCGACTATGACCTTGATGATCTACACATAAAAAACATGATTTCAAACATAAATAAGATCAACAAAATGATTTGTAGCCACCATATCGACCTAGAATCTCAAGAGATTTGGGATGAAATTATCCTCACAAATCACAACTTGTATAATGTGCGATTGAACAATAAATATAGAAGAATATTCAACAATAGCAATTTTGAAAACGGAGGGAGATTCTACTGCCATTGGACGCAACAAATCCCCTCAAAATACAGAAAATATATTATGATTGATGGAAAAGAAACCACAGAAATTGACTATTCTTGTCTTCATCTTTCTATGCTATATGGGCTTGAAAACACCAAACTTCCACAAGGCGATTTGTATCAACTCCCCCTTATATCAGATAATTTTCGCGACATTATAAAATCTGCTGTCAATATATCCATAAATGCCCCGACAAAAGATTGCGCGGCAAAGGCGTTACAACAGTGTTATATAGATAATAAATTATCATCAAAAATAATAGGTTTTAAACCAAAGGAACTTATTAATATGATTACTGAGAGACACTCTCCTATAAAGAAATATTTTTGCACAGGCTATGGACTAAGGCTACAATCTATAGAAAGTGGTATAGCTGAAAAAGTTATGCTTCATTTTGCGAATGATGGAAAATGTGCCCTCTGTATACATGATAGTTTCGTCACTTCACTAGATAATGAAAGTATACTCTTTGAAACAATGAAGAACGAATTCAATTATAGATTTGGATTCCAACCCAGACTAAAGATATCTAGATCAAACTAGTAAATAAAATACATCATTCTGACTTATAATTAATAGTTAGAATACAATACTAATTATACAATATTAATCTGTATTACTAATACAGCTTAACTATACACTACCTCCTACCCTACCTCCTACCCTACCCTACCATTACTAATATAAAAAAATATGATTTTTGCCTTTATTGATGGGCATATCAATATTTTTTTGTCCACCTGCGTTTTTAGCTAATGAAGATAGCTATAAGGACTTTCATACGCAGAATGTCATTTTTTTGAAGTAGAAAAAAGGAATTACATTTTCATAATTCGAGATGCCCCCTATGAGCCAGTAAATTTTATAATGTTTGCCGTTTTCTTTTCTTCAAGAAGTGACCCAACTTTATCAAGCGCCACGACCTTTTTTTCCTCATTACCATGCATATATCGTGCGGGCATAGCAATTTGCTTCCAGCCAAGTAGATCCATCAAAGAACGAATATCCAAATCTTGCGATAGCATCGTTGCAACAGTATGACGTAGCGAATGATAAGAGATACGATCTAATCTATCATGATTTTCGTTTAAGCCTAATTGTTTGATGATTTTCCGAAAAGATTGTGGCGCTTCTTTATATACCTCCCCCCTAGTATTCAAAAATACATTTTCTGTATTTTCTCCCTTTTCAAGCGAAACAAGAAAATTCTTTAGCGGATTTGACATCGGAATTGTACGTGTTTCTTTATTTTTTGTTTTTCTAAATGTAATTCCGCTATCTGTGATATCGCCCCATCTCAATCCCGCCGCTTCACTAAACCTGCATCCGGTTAATGCTCCAAACAGAACGATATTATAGGCATTTCGATCCCTGTCCCTCAAGTGTTCAAGAATACTTTTCATCTCTTCTTCGGAGATTACCCGTGTCCTTCTGTTATCACCAATATTTGATATGCCAAGTTTCTTCATTGTCGGTATAAAAACATCAAAACCACGATCAGAAGCACACTTTAATATTCTACACAAAGTTCCACAAACATATCTTTTTGTAGCAACAGACTTATTAGCTACATCCATAGGCTGCAAGATTCGCTCCCAATCATGCATATTAATATTAACAAGTGGCTTTTTTGCTAAAATAGGCTTAATCCAATTTCGGTAATAGGAAAACTCTTTCTCACATGAGGATTGTTTTTTGCTCCGTGCGGCAAACGGCTTGAACTCGTGTTCATAAAAATCATCAAGAGATATTAGCCTATTTCTTTCTGCTTCTTCTTGTGCCTGCTTTTTTTCTTTTTCAGCCTTCTTACAGTCACGCATTTCCGCTAAAGTTTGTGGCCCTTCTCCTACACGCCAATTTTCACGCAGTGTCGCAAGAAGGCGTTGTGCTCTTTTTAAAAGGCTTTCTCCTCCTGGCACACGATTTTCACTTTCCCAGCCTAAACTTTCTGTTTTGATCTTCCCTCCCAGCCGATATACAAGCGTATAGTAGCGGTCAGGACGCTTCCCGTATTTCCTCGTCTGATGTTCGTAGTAGCGAATCCCTTTGCCGTCTGAAATCCATTTGATTGCCATGACAGCCCCTACCTTTTTACAACTATATTACAACATTTTCCTCTGAAACTAGCCCACGATCTGGGATGCTCTGTGAAGGACTATCTCGCATTTTTACAATAAAATCAATTAGATTATTAAACAATGTGAAGCTACATGAATATGTTATCCATAGACTTAAAATCCCTCGGCCACCGGCTGTGCCGGTTCAAGCCCGGCTCCGGGTACCAGAACAAAAAAAGCCGTCGCAGACCTGTCTGCGGCGGCTTTTCCTTTTTCTCAAGCCCCCCATCCACCGGCAGGACAAGCCCGCAGCCGGGAGGGGAAGCCGGGCAGGCCCGGTCGTCTCTTCCGGGGGATCGTCCAGGCCGGAGCGGGGCCCGGCATCAATAAGAGATGGCCTCGAAAACGCCCTCCACCCGGCAGGTGCCGCCATGCAGATGCAAGATGCCGGAAAGGCTGTCCTGCATCTCCAGTACGGCCTCGTCCCGCAGGGCCAGCGTGGAGCAACGTGACGCGAAGAGCAGCGTCTCGGAGCCCGCCAGGCTGTAGATGCCCTCCTCTTCACGGGTGACGGTGACCTTATGGGTCCCCCACCGCAGACGCTTGCGGACATAGACCGTGTCCACGCTGCAACGCGTGCCGTCCATGAACACCAGTTCGCCAAAGAGGTCCGAGCGCAGCAGGGCTTTTTCCTGAAACGCCCGGACGGAACAGAACTTCGTCTTGATGAGGATGTCCCGGTCGAACGCGGCATAGAAATCGTCGCCAGTCCGGGTCACGGTGAGGGGATGCTGCCCGGCCGGGCAGGCAACAGCGGTCAGAAGCAGGAAGATCAGGGCCAAAAAGGTCCGTGTCATATCGTCTCCAGTAAGATGTTCCGGCGCCGCGGCATCTTCCCGTCCTCTTCCGGGACCTTCCCCATGCCGCCGGGGAACGGAGCAACGCCCGCTGTCCACCGGAAAAACGGACACGAAGGAAAAATGCATCAGAAGCATGGCGGGGCCGCCCCACAGGCAGCGCCTTTCCTGCGCTGAGTACGGGAAGCGCGGCGCAATGTCCAGCGCCCGGTACAGGCCCCGCCCACTGCCTCCGGGGATGTCCGCCACACACCGCCTGCGGAGACCCCTCCGGCTCGACCTTTGCGAGCCCCCGCGCTATACTGGCAGGGTGTCCGCGCAGTCTGCGGACGTTCCCTTCCTTTTCCGACCCGGGAGGTCTTTCATGGACGCCCTGCAATGCATCCTCACCCGCCGTTCCTGCCGCTCCTATGAGGACCGGCCCATCCCCAAAAAAGAGATCCTGGAGCTGCTGACCGTCGGCACCAAGGCCGCCACCGGCTCCGGCATGCAGCCCTGGGGTTTCGTGACCCTGGAGGGACGGGAAAAGATCGCCGCCCTTTCCGACGAGATCAAAGCCTGGCTCAAAGAGAACTTTGCGGACTTTCCCTGGCTGGCCCAGTACAGGGAATGGCTGGACAACCCCAATTACAACATCTTTTATGACGCCAACAACGTCATCTGCGTCTACGGGGACACGACCTCGCACTGGTACGTGTATGACGGCACCCTGTGTACGGCCAACATCATGCTGGCCGCCCACGCCAAGGGCATCGGCTCCTGCTGGATCGGCTTTGCCCAGGACTTCATGGACCGACCGGAGATCAAGGCCCGCTACAAGGTGCCGGAGCAGTGCCGCTTCGTCAGCGCCCTGAGCCTGGGGTACGCCAAGGGGCACCTGCCCGAAGCCCAGCGTAAGGAGCCGGTCATCTTCAACGGCTAGATCCCCGGGACGGGCAGCCGCCGGAGCAGACCGTCTGCAGGATGGTCTCCGCGCCATGACGGCGGCAACGCCGAAGCATCACCATGCCACGAGTCACTATCCTGCCGGGCGGCCCCGGCACGACCGGCAGACATCAGAACGCGAAAAGGCGGATCCACGGATCCGCCTTTTTTATCGTGTACCGGGGCAGGAGCGCAGCTCTTCAAAGGCAGCTCCGCCCCCGCCAGCCTATTGAGAGAAAGACCGGCCTAGGCCTTTTCCGCCGCAGGGCGCCCCTTGCGGCGCAGGGCCTGCCAGCCTTCGTGCACCAGCACCAGCGACAACGCCAACAGCAGCACGGCGATGACCAGTTGCAGGGCCGCCACGGCCCCGCCCGTCCCGGCCAGCAGGGCACGGCCCTGGGCCACGATGCCCAGCACCAGGGCGGAGAGCGTCACCAGCAGCATGAAGAGCATGGGCAGCAGGAACATGCCGTTGCGGCGGGCAAGGTTCTGGAGCCAGCAGGCCACGGCCAGCAGGGCCAGCGCGGCCAGCAGCTGGTTGGCCGCACCGAACAGGGGCCAGATCTTGACATAACCGCCAAAGCCCAGGCTCATGCCCAGGCCCACGGTCACCAGCGTGGCCACATATTTGTTGACCAGCACGGCCCGCCAGCCGCGCACGTCCTTCACGCTCTGGCCCGGGGCCAGCCACAGTTCCTGGAACATGTAGCGCCCCAGACGGGTGGCCGTATCCAGCGAGGTCAGGCAGAAGGTAGACACGGCCAGGATGATGAGGCCGTAAGTGACGCCGCGGGCGCTCTCGCTGCCCAGGCCCACACAGGCCAGCATCTGCGACAGGCCGTCGGCCAGCACCTGGGTGGGCGTCTGGCTGGTGAAGGCATGGCCGTTCTGGGTGAAGATATAGCCCACGGCGATGAGCGAGGCGATGCCCAGCGCGCTTTCGATGAGCATGGAACCAAAGCCCACCAGGCGGGCGTCACGCTCGCTGCTCAGCTGTTTGGACGTGGTGCCCGAGGCCACCAGCGAATGGAAGCCCGAGATGGCCCCGCAGGCCACGGTCACGAACAGGGCCGGGAAGAGATACTGGCCGTTGACCTCGAAGGAGGTGAAGGCGGGCAGCTCGATGACCGGATGCGCGGCCACGATGCCCACCACGGCGGCCAGCATCATGGCGTAGAGCAGGAAGGAGCTGAGGTAGTCGCGGGGCTGGAGCAGGATCCAGACGGGCGTCACCGAGGCCACGAGGATGTACAGGCCCAGCAACCACATCCAGGTATCGTAGCCCGCGTAGAGGGGGAAGCGCAGGCCCAGGGCGATGACGCCCACGATTCCCGCCACGCCCAGCAGGGTGGCCCTGCCCAGGGGCATCTCGAAACGGTAGACCAGCAGGCCGAAGATCACGGCCAGCACGATGAACAGCAGGGAGATGGTGGCCGTGGAGCCGTTGACGTGGTTGTGGACCAGCGCGCCCGAGGCATCGGTCATGAAGCCGTTGAAGGTGCCCGCCACGATGGAGGCGAAGGCCCCCACCACCAGCACCAGGGTCAGGAAGGAAAAGATGACGAACAGGCGCTTGGCCCGCAGACCGATGCTGCCGGCGATGACCTCGCCGATGGAGCGGCCCTTGTTGCGCAGGGAGGCGAACAGGGAGCCGAAGTCATGCACGCCGCCGAAGAAGATGCCGCCGACGACGACCCAGATGAAACAGGGCAGCCAGCCGAAGACGGCGGCCTGGATGGGGCCGTTGATGGGCCCGGCCCCGGCGATGGACGAAAAATGGTGGCCCAGCACCACCGGAGCCTTGGACGGCATGTAGTCCACGCCGTCGCGGAACTGGTGGGCCGGTGTGGGCCGGGAGGGATCGACGCCCCAGACCTTTTCCAGCCAGGCGCCGTAAACGAAATAGCCCAGCCCCAGCAGGGCCAGGCCGCCAAGGAGCAGATACAGGGAATTCATGATGCACGCTCTTGAGGAAAATGGGACGGGAACGCCCTGCGCGCCAGCGGCAGCAGGGTGGCCCGGGCTGCCTTGTTGCAGACGCAGGCGGCATCGGGGGGGACGGTGTCGCGCCACGGCGCGGAAGGCAGGATGAGGGCCAGCGCGCGCAGACGCATCCAGCCGCGCAGGCCCAGCCAGAAACTCTTGCAGACACGGCAGCGCTCCACGGCGGCCGCCGCATCCTGATGCCATGTCCGACAAAGGATGATGACGCTCACATACGAGGCCATATGCTCGTCGTGGGGCCGGATGCGCTCCTGCCCCCAAGCCAGGGCCCCGTCACGGATGCGCTCCCAGGCGGCCATGTCCAGCCGGGGCAAGCAGTGGACCTGCACGTATTCGTGCGTCTCCGCCGCCCAGAGCGTGGCCTTGCGGTGCAGCACATAGGCCTCGTCACGACGGTGGAAGGCGCAGGTGGCGCGCAGGCTGCCGGGCCCGTCCTGCCGCTCCGCATCGAAGCTCGCGGCGGCCAGGGTCGCCAGCAGGGCGTCCAGCTGTCCGTCCGGAGCGCTCTCCTCCCCGGCGGGGCGGGACTGGTCCGCGCGGGTCCCCGCATCTGAAGGGGCATCCTTCTCCATGGCAAAAACTCCCGTCTCCCGGCCGTCCGCTGCCTGTGCCGGGCAGACGACGTGCCGGGGACGCCGGGGACGGCCGCCCTGCCGGGCACCTCCCCGTCAACGGTATCAGGCCCTGTCCAGGGGCCAGGGTTCCACTGAAAAATCCAGGCTCTCGGCCATCTCGGCCAGGGCCCGGCGCAGGGCCTCTTCCCGGTGCGGCGAAAAGACCAGCTTGAGCAGGGCCGTGCGCGGCTCCAGCACGGTGAAATAGGCCGTGTTGTCATAGCCTTCCAGCAAAAAGCGGAACAGGGCCGTATCCTCCGCGGCCAGACGCACCAGCAGCCGGGCGCTGCGGGCCGGGGGCGGCAGGGGCGGCGCGGGCTTGCGCGGTTTGCGCAGGGCCGGGGGAAGATGGGCCTCCCGCAGGTGGAAGGGACAGTGCGGCCGGGGCTCGTGTGCCATCAGTACCACCCCAGGTAGCGCATCAGGGCCACGAAGCCCATGGAAAAGGCGATGGTGCCGAAAAAGCTTTTGCTCCACCAGGCCACCAGCAGGGCCGGGATGGCCGTCATCAGGAAGAGGTTGTGATGCGTGGGCATGAACTCTCCCTGATAGATGAAGACGTCCGGGCCCAGCAGGGCCGCCATGACCGCCACGGGCACGAAGGAGAGCCAGTGGCGCAGCAGGTCGGGCAGGCTCTCGGCATGCAGATACATGACCGGCCCCACACGGGGGATGACCGTCACCAGCATGCAACCCACCAGGCAAAAAAGCAGTTCCGCGTGCTGCTGTATCCAGATCATGCCGCGTCCTCCTCTTTCTTTTCCGGCAGGGCGCTCTTGTTGCGGTGCAACAGGATCACGCCCAGCGTGGCGCCCAGCACCGTGGCCACCACCACGTTCCACTGGCCCATGCCGGCCAGCTTCAGGCTCAGGGAAAGGATGGCCGTCACGATGGCCACCAGCACATGCAGGCGGCTGACGCACTGCGGCACCAGCAGGGCCAGGAACATGGCCGTGAGGGCATAGTCCAGGCCCAGGGGCTTCACGTCATGGACGAGGCCGCCGCAGAACACGCCGATGACCGTCCCCAGCACCCACGAGGCGTGGGCCGTGAGGTTGCAGGTAAAGAGCGTGGCCGTGCACAGCTTCCAGCCGCGCTGGAAGGCCGTGATATGCACGCCGAAGGTCTCGTCCGTCATCTCGCAGCCGAACAGAAAGCGCTGCCAGCGCTTGAGCGGCGCCAGCGGCTCGGCCATGGCGGCGGACATGAGCAGATGGCGCAGGTTGACCACGAAGACCGCCACGATGACGGACATGGCCCCCACACCGGCCCCCCACAACCCCGCGCAGACGAACTGCCCGGAACCGGCGAAATGGAACACCGACATGGCCACCACCAGAGCGGGCGGGATGTTGCTCTTGACGGCCAGCACACCAAAGGCGAACGCCACCGGCACATAGCCCAGCACGATGGGCAGGGCCCGGCGCACGCCATCCATATAGGGAGATGCCACAGCAGCCTCCTCTCCTGAAAATGTTTCAATCCACAGTCGCCCCGTCCGCCGACTGGCTCCGCGACCGACGGATGGGGGTCGCGCGGATCGCCCCTCCCTGAAGGAAGGAATTGCGGAAAAGGCTTCCATCGGCTTCGCCGTCTTGTCAAGCCGCTCTGTTCTCCCTGAAGGGGAAGGTCTCAAACCACAAAGAAATTTTTGATGAAAAGCGATCTGTTATCCCTTTTCCTCCCCCTTTGGCAAGGGTCCCCGGCATGAAAGAATGCCCCCTCCGGCCAGCGCGCCGGCACACGGACCGGCCGGAGACCCGGGCAGCGCGTCCCCCGGCCCGTCACTGCCGCTCTCCTTTTTGCGGACGGATCCCGTCATGCCGCCCTGCGCCCCCTACTCTTGCCAAAGCGGGACTTTTTCGGAACAATTTTTGTTTTCCAACCTTCAGTCTTTTACCGAGGCCGCATGTCCGCCCTGTCGTTCTTCGCTCCTCGCTCCCTGCCGCCGGATCTGGCGACCAAGACGCGCTCCCTGACCTGTCTTTCCCTGCTCTGCTTCGCCCTGGCCGACGTCCGCGACGGCCTGGGGCCCTTTCTGGGCATCTTCCTGCAAAGCCACGGCTGGACGCCGGACAGCATCGGCTACGTCATGACCATCGGCGGTCTGGCGGGCATGGCCGTCACCGCGCCCCTGGGCGCCCTGGCCGACGCCACCCGCCGCAAGCGTCTGCTGCTGGCCCTGGCCTCGCTGGGCATCGTGGCCGCCCTGGCCCTGATCTTCCTTTGCCAGCATCCCCTGCTGGTGGGCGGTGCCCAGATCGTCCAGGCCGTCTGCGCGGCCGCCATGGCCCCGACCATCAGCGGCCTGACCCTGGGGCTGGCGGGCCAGTCCCACCTGCCCGCCCAGCTGGGACGCAACGAGGCCTGGAACCACGCGGGCAACGGCCTTTCCGCCATGCTGGGCGGGGCCATCGGCTACTGGTACGGAGTGCCCGGCGTCTTCGTGGTCATGAGCGGCATGCTGCTCCTCAGCCTTTATGCCCTGCACGGCATCGCGCCCCGCGACATCGACCATGCCCAGGCGCGGGGGCTCGCCCCTGAAGCGGAACACGCCACGCCCGCACAGCGCGCGGCCCTCTGGCACGGCCCCGCGGCCCTGCCCGTGCTCTGCGTGGGGCTGGTCATGCTCTTTTTCCATCTGGGCAACGCCCACATGCTGCCCCTGCTGGGCCAGTCCGCCGTGGCCCGCTTCGCCATCAACGGCGCGACCTATACAGCCGCCACCGTGGTCATCGCCCAGGGCACCATGATCCTCGTGGCCCTCTGGGCCGCCCGTCTGGCCCGCAGGCGCGGCTACGGCATCCTGCTCTGGTGCGCGCTGCTGGCCCTGCCCCTGCGCGGCTGCATCGCGGGCTTCTGGCACAGCCCGTGGAGCATCATCCCCGTCCAGATGCTGGACGGCGTGGGCGCGGGCATCCTGGGCGTGGTCACGCCCGGCCTTGCCGCCCGGCTGCTCAACGGCACCGGCCACGTCAACCTGGGCTTGGGCGTCATCATGACCCTGCAGGGCATCGGCGCTTCATGCAGCGCCTCCTACGGCGGGCTGGTGGCCCATCTGCTGGGCTACGGCCCCGCCTTCCTGGCCCTGGCGGCCGCCCCCTGCGTGGCCCTGGGCATCCTGCTGGCGGGCGTGCGCCGGCTGCCGCGCCTGCACCACGCCCTGCAACCCCTGGAGGACAGCTAGGCCCGCGGCCCTCCCGGCGATGCATGTCGAGAGGAAAAGACAATGACACCTTTGCAGCAAACATGTTACTCCCCACATGTTGCTACAGGCCGCAGGCGATGCTATACAGCCATCCTTCACAAGCGGTTGCGCGGAACACATCATGCATGACAAGGAGGTCACACCATGAAAAAAGCTCTTGGTCCCGTCACCCTGGCCTACCCCATGCCGGCCTTTCTGGTGGCCGCCTATGATGAAGAAGGCAAAGCCAATATCATGACCGCGGCCTGGGGCGGCATCTGCTGCTCCAACCCGCCCTGCATCGCCGTCTCCGTGCGGCCCGAACGCTGGACGCACAAGGCTATCGTGGCGCGCAAGGCGTTCACGGTCTGCGTGCCCTCGGCGGCCCAGGCCGCCATGGTGGACTTTGCGGGCATGGTCTCCGGTGCCAGGGAGGACAAATTCTCCGCCACCGGCCTGACCGCCGTGCGCAGCAAGGTGGTGGATGCCCCCTATGTGGACGAATGCCCGCTGGTGCTGGAATGCGAACTGCAGGCCACGCTGGAACTGGGCAGCCATACCCAGTTCGTGGGCCGCATCCTCAACGTGGGCATCGAGAGCGACTGCCTCAACGAAAGCGGCCAGCCCGACATGTACCGCATCGATCCCCTGCTCTACGACGGCGGCCAGAAACAGTACTGCCGCGTGGGCGAGCCGCTGGGCAAAGCCTTTTCCCTGGGCCGCCAGTACGGCCTGTAACATCCGAACGTCCGCGCCGTCCTCCGGGGCGGCGCTCAACACCTCTACGCTGGAGAACAGACGACAATGAGCGCTTCCAAAGTCTATTTCACCGACATGCGCTGCCCCGTGGGCACCGGCCTGCTGGACAAGCTGAAAAAACTGATCGAAAAGGCCGGCATCGACAGCATCGACATGGACAGCAAGTTCGTGGCCATCAAGATCCATTTCGGTGAGCCGGGCAACCTGTCCTTCCTGCGTCCCAACTTTGCCAAGGTGGTGGCCGACAAGGTGACCTCCCTGGGCGGGCGCCCCTTCCTGACCGACTGCAACACCCTGTATGTGGGCCGCCGCAAGCACGCCCTGGAACACCTGGCCGCCGCGCAGGAAAACGGCTTTTCGCCCCTGAGCACCGGCTGCCAGATGATCATCGCCGACGGCCTCAAGGGCACCGACGAGATGGAAGTGCCCCTGGAAGGCTGTGACCACTTCCAGAGCGCCTTCATCGGCCGCGCCATCATGGACGCCGACATCTTCATCAGCCTGACCCACTTCAAGGGCCACGAGCTGACCGGCTTCGGCGGCGCCATCAAGAACATCGGCATGGGCTGCGGCAGCCGTGCGGGCAAGATGGCCATGCACAGCATCGGCAAGCCCAGCATCGACACCGAAAAGTGCCGCGGCTGCAAGACCTGTACGCACTACTGCGCCCAGTCGGCCATCAGCATCGGCGAGGACCACAAGGCCCGCATCGACCATGACCTGTGCGCCGGCTGCGGCCGCTGCATCGGCGTGTGCAACTTCGACGCCATCAGCAACGCCTTCGACGCCGAGAGCACCATCCTCAACGAGCGCATGGCCGAATACACCAAGGCCGTCATCCAGAACCGCCCGCACTTCCATGTGAGCATCGTCAACCAGGTCTCGCCCTACTGCGACTGCCACGCCGAAAACGACGCCGCCGTGGTGCCCGACATCGGCATGTTCGCCAGCTTCGACCCCGTGGCCCTGGACCACGCCTGTATCGACGCGGTCAACGCCGCGCCCGCCATCAGCACCAGCGTGCTGGGCCAGTGCGCCCACGAGCACAACGACCACTTCACCGATATCCATCCCAAGACCAACTGGCGCAGCCAGATCGAGCATGCCCAGAAGATCGGCATCGGCAACGTGGATTACGAGCTGGTGACCGTGAAGTAAGGACGGCCCCCTGCCCCGCAGCCCGGGGACAGCTCATGCACAACAAAAAACGGCGTCTTTCGACGCCGTTTTTTTTATGGCCTTCCGTCCGGCCGCCGTCCGTCCCCGCAAGGGACGTCTCAGCGGTAGAGCAGTTTTTTCCAGAAGAATTTGATGTTGCCGTCGGCACTGGGAGCGGGCTCCCAGCGCAGGATGGTGTCCGCCATCTTTTCCAGCCCCCGGCAGACCGGGCTTTCCAGCAGGCAGCGGCAGAAGGGCTGCTGGCGCACCACGGCCTCGTGCACGCCGGGGTCGCGGGGCAGCACACCGGCCAGATCCAGCGAGACCCCGCCCAGGAAGTGGTCGCAGACGTCCGTGAGCCGCACGAACATCTCGCGGGCGCTCTTCATGTCCTGCGCCATGTTCACGCAGACCTGGAAGCGGTCCACGCCGTGCTGCGTCTTCAGCACCTTGATCAGGGCATAGGCGTCCGTAAGGGAGGTGGGTTCCGGGGTCAGGACGAGGAGACGTTCCTGCGCCGCCACATTGAAATAGAGCACGCTGTCGTTGATGCCCGCGCCCGTGTCCACGATGAGGAAATCCAGATCGTCCTCCAGCTCGTCCATGGCATCCAGCAGCTCCAGCTTCTGCCCCGGATTGAGCGCCAGCATCTCGCTGACACCCGACGAGGCGGGCAGGATGGAGAAGCCGTATTCCGTGGGCAGCAGGATGTCCCGCAGGGACGCCCCCTCATGGAACAGGTGGAAGATGTTCTTTTCGGGATGCAGGCCCAGCAGCACGTCCACGTTGGCCAGTCCCAGGTCGGCGTCCAGAAGCAGCACGCGCTTGCCGCGCGCCGCCAGGGTCAGGGCCAGATTGACCGAGATATTGGTCTTGCCCACGCCCCCCTTGCCCGAGGTGACGGAAAATACCAGAGGATAACTGCTGTTCATGCGCGCTCCAGATGTCAGGTCTTGCCCTGACAGAGTACGATATCTGCCTGTCCCGTCAAGAGCATGGGGCGGGACCGGTCCGGGAACGGGGAGACCGGCAAAAAACGGGCGTGCCCCCGGCCCGATCGGCATCGGGACGGTTTTTCCCGTCCCTCCCCTCTGCGGGCACACGGAACAAAAGCCCGGCACATAAAATATGTGCCGGGCTTTCTTGAAAAAAATGCAATGTTGAGTGATCCAAAACGGTATGGCGGAAAAGTAGACTTTTTCGCCATAGCATCCTTAAGGACAGACAGCCAATAAAGTAGA
>ERZ1673698.1746-NODE-1746-length-18382-cov-9.067060_pt1 | contig 18382 bp, 20 predicted proteins | sample MGYA00580228_ERZ1673698 | MGnify/ENA primary metagenome ERZ1673698 (study PRJEB41218, sample SAMN15661768) | gut metagenome | host: Homo sapiens | place: Canada: London | collected 2015-08-20/2019-03-30 | study: EMG produced TPA metagenomics assembly of... | reverse complement strand
TGGTTGATGTCCATTCAAGAACGAGAGGCTCCCTGTCCTTCCGGCTGTGCCGGAGACAGGAAGCCTCTTGCTTTATGATAGGAATAACATTTGACAAGGCAGCAGGCCCCGTTATGCGCACCTGGTGGACGGCACGATACTGGAAAACGCGTACTCGTATTCAGCTCAAGGTGATGACCTTGCCTCCGCTTGCCTCGTAGAGGCGATGGGAGATGGAGAGGACGGCGCGGTCTTTGGAGGCGGCCTGAAGGGCGCGGATGATCTGGCGCTCGGTCAGGGCATCGAGGTTGGCGGTGATCTCGTCGAGCAGCAATAGTCGCGGATTCAGCGCGATGGCGCGCGCGATGCCGAGCAGCTGGTGCTGTCCCTGCGAGAAGAGTGCTGGGCAGTACGGCGTCGCGAGTCCCTGTGGCAGCTGCGCGCAGACCTCTGCCATGCCGGTGAGCGCCAGCGCCTCTTGGACGGCAGCCTCCGTGACGCGCGCATCGCGCAGCGTAATCTGGTCCCGCACGCTGCCGTCGATGGCCGTGAATTCCTGCTCGACGCAGCAGCAGAGTGGACGCCTCTTTTCAGCGGGGATGGCGCGCGGGTCGAGGCCGCAGATGCGGATGCTGCCGGTCCGCGGCGCGTAAAGGCCGAGAATCAGCTTGAAGAGCGTCGTCTTGCCGATGCCCGTGCGGCCGGCTAGCGTGACGGTCTCGCCTTCGCGCACGGTCAGGGAAAAATCGCGGAAAAGCGAGGGCTCCTTGCCGTAGCCGAAGGAGACATGCTCTATGACGAGCGGCAGCTGCTGCTCAGCCGGCGATGGGCTTGCGGCGGCAGGCGGCAGGTTCTCGAGTGGCGCGGTGAAGAACTCCTGCAGTCGGTCGATGCCAGCGATGGCGGACTGGATGTTCTGAATCTCCATGCCGATGCTCTCGAGCGGGGTGAAGATGCGGCGCACGTAGGCAATCAGGGCGACGACACTGCCGACTGTCATGCCAAATAAAGCCTGCATGTCACTGCTGCTAACGGAGAGCGCCATCATGAGGCAAATGATGGCCGTGCAGCTGCAGATGATGATGGGCGAGTAGATGGAGTCGCAGAAGTTGCTGCGCTCCATGGCGGCGAAGCTCTGCTTCAAGGAGACGCGGCAGCGCTCTGCCATGTAGCGCTCCTGCTGGCAGAGGTGGATGGTGCGGATGTTGTCGACCGTCTCAGGGATCAGGGCGCTCGTCTTTGCGACGGCCGCGCGGTTGTCGAGCTGGGCTTGGCGCATGCGCCGCTGGAAGTAGCGCGTCAGCAGGAAGAGCAGCGGCAGAGCGATGACGAGCAGGATGCCGAGCCCGCCGCTGATCTGGCTGACGACGGCGAGAATGGCCAGGATCGTGCAGGCGTCGGCAATCATGCTGACGACGCCGGAGTCGAACAGGCTCTCGAGCGTATCGACATCGTTGATGAAGCGCGAGGAAAGCGCGCCGGCCTCATGCTGCACGAAGAAATCAGCGGGCAGGCGCGAGAGCCGCTGGCACATGGCGGAGCGCAGGCCGTGCGTGATTTTCTGCCCGAGAACGGTGATGCCGGTCTCTTTCAGCGTATCGACGAGGCCGCCGGCCGCGCAGAGCGCGAAGTAGAGCAGCGCAGCCAAGAGCAGCGTCGCCTCGGCAATCGTGCCGTCGGCCAGATGGTCGACGAGATACTGGAGAACGAGCGGCGGCGTGATATTCACGGCGATATCGGCCGTGATGACGAGCAGCAGCGCGGCGAACAGCAGCGCATAGCGGCGCAGGATGGCGAGCCAGACATCACGCATGGGAATCCTCCTCCTTTCCAAGGGACGCGAGCGGCGGCAGGGATTTTGCCGGGCTCTGCGGCACTTGCAGGTCGTAGAGCCGCCGATACGCGCCACACTGCTCGTATAGAGCAGCATGATTGGCGACCCTGACCGCGCCGCCCGGTTGCATCCAGATGACCTGATCGAGCTGCGGGAAGACCGTGAGGCGGTGCGAGATCAGCAGGATGATGCGCCCGTTCGCATCTTGCCGCAAGTGCTGCAGGATGCGGGCCTCTGTCTTCTGGTCGACGGAGGCGAAGGGGTCATCGAGCACGAGGACAGGGCAGCCGCCAAAGAGTGCACGGCCCAGCGCGACGCGCGCCTGCTGGCCGCCCGAGAGGCGCAGGCCGCCGGGGCCGATGCGCGTTGCGGGGCCGTCAGGCAGGTCGTCCGCATCGAGGCAGACCGCCTGCCAGACCGCGCGGAAATCATCCGGCCTGTCGGTGCAGCCGAACTGGATGTTTTCGGCAATCGTGCCGGAGAACAGCTCAGGACTGTGGCCGCTGTAGCCGATGATGCCGACGGGGGAGCCGTGGCCATTGCCGAGCTCCTGACTGCCGAAATAGATAGTACCATCGTGCGGGCTCTCACAGAGCAAGGCGCGGCCGAGCGTCGACTTGCCGCAGGCGACGGGACCCGTGATGCCGATGATTTCGCCGGGCCTTGCCGCAAAGGAGAGGTTGCGGAATACAGGCATTTCTGTGCCGGGATAGGTGAAGGCAACGTCCTGCACGGTCAGCACATCAGCAGGAAGCGGCTGCTGTGGCTCAGTCAGCGGCGCGCTTTCCTGCAGCTGCGGACGGATGCGCTGCCAGGAAACCTGCGCCTTCTGGACGGCATTGAAGAGCTTGGCCGCATGTGAGGACTTGACGGCCAGCTTGAGGAAACAGGCGAGGTAGGTGGAGAAGGCGGCGATATCCCAGAATGCCATGCCGCTGCCGAGCACATTCCTGCCGCCTTCGTAGAGGATCACGACCGTGCCGCAGAGCGCGATGCTGCGGTAGAGCGGCTGCAGGGCGTTCTCGAAGAGATTCGAGCGGATCCGCTTCTTCTCGTAGTCGGTCAGCAACGTTTCGTAATGCGCATCCTCTGATGCCTCCACGCCGTAGATGCGATACGTCATGGCGTGCCTGAGACGGTCGAGCGTGCCGTCAGTCAGGGCGCCGCTGCTCTCCTTGCTCTGTGCCGCCGCGCGCGCGACATGGCGGCGCAGGCGGTCGGCGAGCAGGTAGGCGAGCGGCGGGAAGAGCAAGACGAGCATGGTCAGACGCCAGTCGTAGTAGAGCAGCATGGCGATGTAGGCCACCATGATGACGCCGGTGTCGAAGAGCTCTGTCGTGAACTTCCGCATGCCCTCGACGCAAGCATCGATGTCGGCGATGATCTTCGTCATGAGACTGCCAGTATCCTGACGCGCAATCGCCGCCTTCGTCATCTGGACGAGATTCTGGTAGAGCCGCGCGCGCATGGTCAGGCTGACATGGTTGGCAAACTTGCGCACGTAGAGGCGCTTTATGTAGCGGGCGCCCTGCACACAGAGGATTGTCGCCAGATAGCACAGGCAGAGCCGGTACATGTCCGACGCCGACTGCTTACCCTGCACGATGTCGTAGAGACACTGCGCCAATTGGCCGTCAAACCAAGGGCCGGCCAGCATGCCGACATTGTAGATGAGTCCGCTGACCGTGACGATGCCCAGCATCTTCCGCTCCTGCCAGAAATACGAGCCGAGCTCCTTCCAATGCTGCGTTTGCTGTTGGGATTGCAATGTGATCACCTTCCCGATATGCATGTATTTGTCAAAATTTTATTACTCTTTCATTATACCACTGGATACTATAGGAATACTAGGTGAATAGCAAGACGGTACTGCCGTAAGATAGACTGGCTTTGTCAGGAAGTTCAGGTTATAATGAGATTATCATTTATTCATCCGCATAGGCTCGTATATCCTAGAAGAAGCCGCTGCGGCACCATGCTATCAGGAGGCGATGCAGGATTGTAAATCCGTCGCCATAATCAAGTAGGCAAGTAGAGTAGCTCATCACAATGATGCAAGGAGGAACTGAAATGGATCGTTTAGAAGAAATCCTGGCTGCCAACAAGGCATTTGTGGCACATGGCAAGCACAACTACACAGAAGAGGATATTGCCGCGAGCAAGCTGCCGAAGAAGAAAATGGCGATTTTCACCTGCATGGACACGAGGCTGACGGAAATCCTTGAGCCGGCCATGGGTATCCAGCGCGGTGATGCTAAAATCATCCGCACGGTCGGCAATTACCTCACGGGCGAATTTGACGCGGTCATTCGCAGCCTGATGGTGGCCATCTATGAACTGGGCGTCGAAGAGATCTTTGTCGTCGGGCATTACGAATGTGGCATGGCCAAGACGACGGCAGACAGTCTCGCCGCTGCCATGCGTGCACATGGCGTAAGTGAATGCGACATTGCCAAAATTCATGGCGAACTCGAGGTCTGGGCCAACGCCTTCCGTGATCCTGTCGAAAATGTCAAAGATGCTGTGGCCAAGATTGCCAGCAACCCTTACATCCCGAAGAAGATCAAGGTACACGGCCTGATGATCCATCCTCGGACAGGGAAGCTTGATGTCATTCAGACTGCATCCGATACATCCGACAATTCCACTTTGAGAGAGATGGCAGATTAAGTTTCCCTAGGTATCAGGTATATAGACATGCAAAAAGGAGGGCGGTTTCCCGTCCTCCTTTAAGTGTGGCCCCATACCAGCCTGCCGGTGTCCAAGGGCCCAGTTCCCTCATGCCGTCTGCTGCAGGGTTTGATCGTGGGCAAGGCAGAATCGAAAAACCATTTCAGGGTAATCCTTCTGATTGCCAAGCCCTTCTTTGATGCCTGATTGTTATGCGTTAACCGAAAGAGCGTTGAATCCTGTACGTTAAGCGTTGTCCGTTAAGCGTTGCGCGTTGCATTCGATTGTACTTCAGAAGCGGGATTTGAACCCACGTACCAAGGTTAAAAGCCTTGTGCTCGAACCACTGAGCTATTCTGTATGGAGTCGATCATCTTTTACATCCCATCGACAAAGATACACTGGATGCTGGACTTCGGCATGGGACCACAGTCTATCTCAGCCAAGGTCGACATCGATATGCGAGATGGCGTTTGATTCCGAAAGGAATGCGTCAATACCGACAGACAGCGCATCGAGATTGTCGTGAGCCTTGCGGATCTTTTCGGCAAGGTCCAGTGGGTCGACGAGCTGGCGAAACTTGTTCTGCTGGTACGCCTCGGTGATCGTGTTGACCTGGCTTGGGTCGAGGTTCTTGCTGTCCTTATTGGAGAGGGCATCGAGAACTGAGGCAATCTCGTTATTGGCTTGGGTGTTGGCCAGCTCGACGGTGCGCTTGGCATTGTTGAGCTGGGCTTCCAAGCGGCGCACGAAGCGTTCCCGGAGCGGCAAGACGTACTTCTGGATGGCAATGGCTTCCGCAACTGTGAGCGTGAGATCTTCGACCGTACCCGTCTTGATGTTCGTGCTTTCTTCTGTGATGCCGGAGTTTGAACGGATGATTGCAAGCTTCAAGGTCTGGAAGTTTTTGAGGAGTTGCTCCATGCTATCAAAGTTCGCGAGGATCTCGCGTTTGACAGCATCGACCGGACGCCCTTCGGCCATATTGGTCTTGCCAATCGTCGAGGAGATGTAGAGGTCTTTCTCGAGCTTATCTTCAATGCGAGCCTGCGTCGTCTTGAGCTGCGACAAGGCCCGGTGGATGGTAATTTCCATATCTTTCCCTCCCGTTTCATCTCGTTATCTTTACTAGTGATGCTTATTTTTTATTATATCATAAAAGAAGATATATCTGCAATGACAGATAACGAGATACGGGAAACTATCGTTAGGCATCCGCCTTTTCACGGAGATGATGGTTCTGCGTTTCTTTCATGAGCAATGCTACGATGAAAAGGCAGAATTCAAATGCTACGACGATGATGTCGAGAGCAGCCACATGACCGAGGGTCGTCGTCAAGAAGCCCATGAGCGGGCCGGAGAAAAACGAGAGGAAATAACTCGATGCGCCGACAATGCCGGTAGCTAGACCAATCTGGCTCGTGCTGACACCATCCTGAGCAATCGTGTAGCCGAGCACATAGATGGCATGAAGACCGATGCCCATGAGACCGCCGACAATGTAGAGGATGGCGGACGTCTGTGGGATGATGTGGAAAATCAGGAATGCGCAGAGAGCGTTGAGCCCTGAGAGAAAGATGATGGTCGGCTTGCGGCCAAAGCGGTCAGCAAAGAAGCCAAGCACAACACCGCTGAGTCCGCCGATACCGTAGATAGCACCGAAGAAGGAACCGGCTTCCGTGGGGCTGAAGCCCTTGTAGGTCATGAAGAGGTACGGGCCCATCGAAGCGAAGCCCCAGTACGGGATGATGTTGAGAATCTGGATGAGGACACCGAGCCAGACAACTTTATTGAAGCCGACCGTGCGAACTGCCTCGATGAGATGAATGCGTTTGATGGCCGTCGAAGTGTCGGTGTATTTCTTCTTGAAGCCGAAAATCAGGAGTAGGCCGAAGATGACTGTAACAAAGCCCATATGCGTCAGGCCAATGCTCCAGTCTCCTGTGCGTTCCAAGCTCCATCCATAATAAGTCGGGCCGACATAAGCACCGATGGAGTAGAACGTCATCATGAGTCCGTTGAGCATAGCGCGCGCAGCCGGGAAGATTGAGCCGGCCACCGAGTACATGACGATGTTCCAGCATCCTTCGAAAATACCGAAGCAGACACGCCAGAAAGCCGCTCCGACGAAGCTAGCCGAAGTCGTGACACAGGCCGTCATGCAGCCGAGACCGACCATGCCGAAAACCAACATGCGCTTGCGGCCGAAACGGTCAGCCAGATAACCTGCAGGGATATCGATGAGCGCCTGTCCAAGGGTAAAGATCGTGCCAATCGTGCCGAGCTGTACAGCAGTCAGCGACAGCGAGGCAGCAACTGCCTTGAGGCCAACGCCGAAGGATAGACGGTTGGCCGAGTAAAAAGCATAGCCGATTGCCAGCAGAAACAGCTGGAACCAGAGGATCTTCGGTATCTTGAGAGGGTTCTTTTGCTCCATAATACATGCGTCCTTTCTAGATGGATAAATGAATATAAGAAATGATGAAAGTGATGTGAGATTGTTTTGTATTATAACACTTACAGTAGAAATGTAAACACTAAATCACAAGAAAGTACATTGTTGTTTTAGGAATAGACAAACTAGGAGGAACATTGAATGAGTCTGATAAAAACATACAAAAGAACAATAAAACAGCAAGAGGCTAACCGATTCGAGAATATAGCCGTTGTCATAAGGTTTCGTCGTCAGTCACACAAAATTAGTCAAATAGAATACTATAAGAACACACGCCATGCTGAACCATACTTTCAACTTCCTATATATTACTTCCGATAAGTATAAAAACTCTGCGAGCACCCTGCCATCCCAAGCTGCACAGGGGATGAGAGAATGTCGATGAGTGTTTTCCGATATTTTTCCGATGTAGCGGCGATTTTATCGGAAAGCAACATTTATGCGGCTTTGCAGTATTTGAGTGATAAATAGGATTGTATCCTAAACACCGATAGGCTATAATAGGAGTAGGAGGCGAGCAGCATGAGTGTGATTCTCGAGCAGCTGATACAGCGGAGAAAGGAACTGCATATCTCCCAGAAGGAAGTGGCCAGACGCATGAAGACGGGGCAAACGACGATTGCTCGTATTGAGACTGGTGCCCGCTCGCCGAAACTGGAGACAGTCGAACGATTTGCCCAAGCTCTGGGATGCGACATCGTCCTGAAGCGAAATGGAAATGATTGACATTGCTAAGGCAGACCAGAGTAAATGGAGAAGGGGGCTTTTGTATGAGAATCGATGAAATCAAGATACCGCAAGATCCTGATGAGCGCGAGTCTTTCCTGGCATCCTATGCCGTAGAGCTCGACCACCAGAAAGCGCGTGCGCTTGGCCTTCCGCGCTACTATGTGAAAGATGGGTTCTTAGTAGAAGAACGGAACGGTCAACTCCGGAAGATTAAACCCATCACGAGGAATCCGCTGGATGAACACCATTAAACGACCCGAGGTCGTGGTCTTTGCTGGACCGAACGGCTCCGGCAAAAGCACCATCACACAACTCCTGAAACCCATTGGCATCGACTACATCAATGCTGATGACATCAAGCGGACGACTGGCTGTACCGACCTTGCAGCTGCTCAGGCTGCCACAAAGCTCCGTGAGGAACACGTCGCGGCAGGTAAGCCATTTTGTTTTGAGACCGTCATGTCGACGGACCGGAACCTCAATCTCATTCAAAATGCAAGCGAGAAGGGATTCTTTATTCGCACCTATATCGTGCTCACATGTGACAGCGCCATCAATGTCAGCCGCGTACATGGCCGCGTGCAGTCCGGCGGCCATGACGTTCCCGTCGAGAAAATCATTTCCCGCTATAACCGTTCGCTGAAGCTCATCAAAGACGTCGTTGCAGCATCCCATGTTTGCAATATCTATGACAATTCATCCCAGTATCCCGTCCGCTTCTTCAACAAGAAGGTTCATACTTGCTTCTATGAAGAGAACCTGTTCTGGAATTTGGCATCCATTCAAGAACTGACTGGCATTCAATTCATGCAGACAAGACTGCTCAATCTGCATAATCCCTTCACAAAGTTAGACTTCGCCAGTCATCCTACGACCTAATGCATCTCATCAGAGATTTGACAGTTGAATATCTGTCTACGAAAAAAGCTCCCGCAAGGGAGCTTTTTGATGTTGATTGCTGTTATCTGAATGGAGAGAATAAATTAGTTTTTAGATCTCATTTCCTTCTGGAGTTTGGTGACGAGTTGTCTGAGATCACTTACATCCTCAAATTTCGCACACCTGAAACCCTTGTGAGATAAGGCTCTGTCGGGCTTTCTGGTACCTATCATCGTCACATCATGCACACTGTTTCAAGCACTTTCCCCATAGATCGGGCAGTTTTTCCACGAACAGATCGAGTAGCTGGTTAATCTGCTCTTTGTCAAGAATCTCTGCTTCCTTAGTGCAGTCCATCAGCAGGCTCAGCAATGCGGCCAAAGCGTCCAGATAACGCAAGTCTTCCAGCTCATCTATCGTCAGGTATGACGTCGTAGCCGAGCTCGTGGATCTGATGCAGAGATGCCGGTGAGCAGAACCGCGAGTCAAACAGGACGTGCTGGGCTGGAACACCCGCCTCGCGCGCTTCCTGCACAAGGTCAGGACTACCTCTGGGGCCTTGCACTGTGTCAGCTTACGCTGCTTGCCGGCATCCGAGAGGTTGTTGAGGGATGCGTCCGCTTTGAGGCTGTTGATGGATGAGAAGCTCTCGCTCATGGACGAGACGCTGTCGAGCGTACTCGTAACCGATTTTGCGAGATCCGAGATGGTATCGCCGAGAGTGTCGCGTCCCTGAGATTGGTCAGGCGCGTCCCTTTGCTTCCTTTCATCGTGACGACATCTTTCTTACTCATATTGTCATAGGCAAGAACCTGCCCGAGGACTGCTGCATCCGTGTCCGACGTGCCGGCCTTACCGAAATGAAGCGGTGCGGGAATCTCTGATAAAGCCTTATCATAAAAGGCGTAGAGTCATCCCTAGATAATCTGGATAATATAGTTGTGTGAAAAGCAGGGAAATTACTTCCGATTTCAGGTTATCATGCGACAAAATAGGCACTCATTTCTAGGGCGATTTTGATGAAAATTTAGTGTCATATGTGATATGAATCTGGAAAATGAACTGTGGCACTTGACATGCCTTTCCGATATTTTTTCCGACATTCGGGCAAATTTTCTTGGATACGAGAAAATTCATGACATGTCAGACACAATAGAGAAGATTTGGGAATTTAAGAGAAAGCAGGAGAGCTGTACAGACGATGAGAATCAACCAAGCAAGCTGTCATAAGGCTTTTTCGTTAGTCACACAAAATTGGCCAAAGAGAAGACTATCCGAACACATACAATGCCAGACTATGCGTTTAGCATTACATAAATTACTTCCGATAAGTATAAATTATCGGAAGTAATATTTTACCCTAAAACAGCCTAGATCTTGAACTATCTTGTTATATTTCAATACCAATGGTAATACCGATAATAACCTTGTAATACTTAAATAATACCGATAAGTTGTTGATATTACCCACGAGCAACCCTGATAATTATCCTGATAATTATCAGGATAATTATCAGGATGACTGCAGCCTATCGGTTTTCAGATGCAGACAGAATGCAGACAAAAAAGCCCTGCATGATCTCAATTCATGCAGGGCCATATATGGCAGGTACTGTGCATTTTATCTATTTTAGATGTGCTTATATCTGTATCAGCATGGCTGGCCGTCTTTGAACCGGGCCATCATTTCGTTTGTGAGGCTCCAGTCGTCTGGTTGCAGGACGACATCTTCTGGCTTGGCCCAGAATGCGCGGCTGAGCTCTTCGTAATCCATCTGGATCTTGTCGTCACCATCGAGGTCACAATAGAATCCTGCGAGGATGTCGGCGGCGCTGCCCCAGGGTTGGGATTTGTAGTAGCGGATGTTCTTGACCTTGAGGCCGACTTCTTCGGCGACTTCGCGCTGGACGGTCTCTTCGAAGGTCTCGCCAATCTCAGTGAAGCCTGCGATCAGTGCATAGTAGGTCGCATCGTTGTGGCTTGATGCGTAGCGCGTCAGTAGGATCTTGCCGTCGTGCAGGACGCCGACGATGATGGCCGGGTTGATGCGCGGGTAGATGACATGGTTGCACGCGGAACAGCGCAATGCCCTCTCCTTCGTGTCGAGGACGGTCGGATGACCGCAGGCGCCACAGAAGCGGTTGGTCCGGTACCAGCCATAGAGATGCAGCGCCGTGTAGAAGGCATAGAAGCTCGGCAGCTTGGCCTCCTTGTTCTGTCGGATGCTCTTGATGGGCTCGAAGTCGAAGCCGTCTGGTATGACGGGCTCAGCATTGCCGAGCAGCAGGAAGAATGCCTTCTTGCCAATCGTGAACAGATAGACGCAGCCCTCTGGGCGGCCGAGCTGGGCAAAAGTTGGGAAAAGCTTGCCCTCGTCCTGGCGCACGAGCACGTTGCGGTCTTTGAAGACGAAGACGACGCTCTCGTCCGTCGGCTCAGCTGACGGCTTATACTGGTTATCGAGTTTTTTTGGTGCAATATCTTGAAGCATGGCATATCCTTTCATGCGGTTCGTGCAGAATCGTCAATAATAATGTGTGTCAGAGCTGGTACCAGCTCCGTCCCTGCTCATCGGCTGGCGTCGTCGGCGCGGAATGGCCGGAGAGCAACAGCGTCTTCGGCGGCAGTGTCAGGATCCGCTCGCGGATGCCCCTCAGAAGGGCCTGTTCATCGCCGCCGTACATGTCGGTGCGGCCGTAGCTGCCCTGAAAGATGGAGTCGCCGACGAAAGCAGCTTCGTCCGCCTTGGTGTAGTAGATGACGCCGTCAGCCGTGTGCCCCGGCAGCTCGAGGAGTTCCAGCTGGAAGGCCGGCTTCTCCTTGAGTGCGATGATGGCATGGTCTTCGAGGTAGGTGACGTCACTCAGTACGATGGGCTCGTCGGTCTGGGCCGAGAGATTCCAGACGGAATTCTCGGCATAGAGCCTCCCCTTCTGGCCCATATAGACCGGTATCTTCAGCGTCTCCTGCAGTTCGCTTACGGCACCGATGTGGTCGAAGTGGCCGTGCGTCAAGAGGATGGCCTCGATGGTCAGCCCCTTCTCGCGGATGAGCTCGAGCAGCTTCCCCGCCTGTGCGCCGGGGTCAATGAGAAAGCCGTGTTTCGTCTCGTTGTCGGCATAGATGTAGGCGTTGGTCGGGATGTATTTCGTGACAGTTGCCTGCAAGATCATGCATATCGCCCCTTTCTTGGTCTGGATGGTGGTCATTCCGGAAGGCCGTAGATCGTGTTGAGCATCGCCGTGCCGCTCGCCGTGCGGAAGACCTTCTCGCGGAACGTGGTCAGGGCTTTTGGGGAAAGCTCATCTTCGTAGGCGTTGACCAGGAAGTCGGCCTCGAGCAGCAGCTGGTAGTCCGCCCCGTCGACATCCTTATAGGTGTGGTGATGGCCAATCAGGAAGCAGATGCGCTCAATCATGTCTTCAGGGATGCCAGAGACTTTTTCGAGCAGCTCGCGTGCGGGCGCGGGGCCTTCCTTCTCCTGATAGATGCCGGCAGGGCTGCCGTATTTTGCCTCAGCTGCATGGATGCCAATGTCGTGCAGGATGGCGGCGAGCTCGAGTGTCTGCTGAACCGCCGAGGGCAGTCCCTCCTGCCGGCCGAGCAGGGCGGCATACGTGTAGACCTTGAGGAAATGCTGGATGCGCTTGGCGTCGCCGGCATCAAAGGCGATCATTGCCTGCAGGACTTCATCGCGTTTCTTGGCAAAATCTGCTTCGTTCATGGATTTCATAGGGGTCCTCCTGATCATGGGTAGCTAAGGGATGGTTTATTGTGCAGCCGCAGCCTGTGCTTCTGCTGCAGATGGTGCAAGCTCTGCTTCCTGCTCGAAGCCGTAGTCGAGCAGGGCTGCTGCCTCGCTGAAGCGCGTCTCGTCATCGTCGGAATGCATGACGACGGCGATGAGCTCTTTGCCGTCGCGCTTGGCCGCTGCGCTCAGGCAGCCGCGGGCGGCACTCGTCCAGCCGGTCTTGATGCCGGTGCAGCCTTCGTAAGTGTCGAGCAGCTCATTCGTATTGATACAGTACGTCGTATGGCCCTGCGGCGCGATGTAGTAGATATTCTTGGCCTTCGTGCCGACGATGCGGCGGAAGGCATCGTTGTGCATGGCATAGGCGGCAATCTTGGCCATGTCGCGTGCCGTCGAATAATGGTCGGCATCCGGCATTCCGTTCATATTGACGAAATGCGTATGCGTCGCGCCGATTTCCTGCGCTTTTGCGTTCATCATCGCGGCGAACGAGGCCTCGTCCCCGCCGACTGCCTCCCCGACGGCCGTAGCGGCGCCGTTGTCGGAGATCATCATCATCTGCTGCAGGATGTCGGCCATGCGCAGCGTGTAGCCCGGATAGAGGCGCGTGCACTCGACGTCGGCGGCATTTGCGCTGACGGTGACGAGCTGGTCCGGGCTGCTCTTCTCGAGCGCAAGGATGCAGGTCATCATCTTCGTCATGCTGGCCGGATACTCGCGCTTATCCGCATTTTTCTCGTAGAGCACCTGCCCCGTCGCCTCGTCGATGACGATGGCGGCATCTGCCGTGATGTCCGGTGCGGCAGCCATGGCCACAGCCGACCAGACGAGCAGCAGCGCGAGGCTCAGCAGGCTCACATAGATTTTCTTGCAAGATTTCAACATAAAAAGACTCCAATCCGTCCCTGTTTTACGGCTTTACGGCTTTACAGCAAGCCTGCCGCCAAAGACTCTTCTTCTGCATTATATCCTCATCACCGGATGGCGTCAAATTCTTGTTTCCCGTGCCTGTGAGAAGGAATTTCTGTTCATTTTCTCATTATCTCTTTTAATGTTCATCAAATAATTTCCCTTTCGAACATATATATGATATAATGAAAAAAAGATAAAACGATATTGATTGTATCGAGCTTGTTTGCATTAGATATAGATATAGAGATGAGGGGGATTCATTATGCGCAAGACGAGAAAATCAAGCGATCGCCAGAAGGAGATTTTTCAGTTCATCAAGGCTTTCCTATTGGAGAAAGGCTACCCACCGTCGGTGCGGGAAATCGGCGAGGCTGTCGGACTCAAGTCGAGCTCGACGGTGCACGGCTACCTTTCCCGCCTCGAAGCCAATGGCATGATCAAGCGCGATCCGACGAAGCCGCGGGCCATCGACATTCTCGATGAACGCCCCTGGCGCCAGAATGTGCCGGTGCCGATGCTCATGGGCATCCATAAAGGGGCTGCCCTGTTCAGCGAGAGGAACATCCGAGATGTTTACTCGTTCCCGCAGGACATGCTCGGCACCCACAAGAAGACGTACCTGTTGCACATGCCAGATGATGGCCTGCAGGAGGCGGGCATCGCGGAGGGTGATGTCCTTTTCATCACGCCGCAGGAATTCGCCAATGATTTCGACCTTGTCGTCGCGGAGACGGAGGGCCGCACGCTCGTCCGCTACTTCCGCCAGGACGAGGATGGCACTTACCTGCAGCGTACGACTGGGGCGTCCGATGGCGCAGAGCCGTGCAAGAATGCTGTCACGATTGTCGCACGCGTGATCAGTGTCTATCATAGGATTTAAGGATTCAGGATTTTAGTCGCCGTAAAAAGACGCCTGTCCGTGAAGATTGCTCTTCCGGGCAGGCGTCTTTTTATATTTCTTATGGTTCTATGAAGTTACTTGTCTGCATCGAGATCGAGGACGGCCTGGGCGGCGCCCATGATGCCGATGATCGCGTGCTCGAAGGTCAGGCCACCCTGCAGATAGACGTTGTAGGGCTCGCGCAGCGGGCCGTCGGCGCTGAACTCAATCGATGCGCCCTGGACGAAGGTACCTGCTGCCATGATGATCTTGTCAGCGTAGCCCGGCATGTCCCAAGGCTCTGGCGCGGCAAAAGAGTCGACTGGCGAATACTTCTGGATGCCGCCGCAGAATGCGATGAGCTTGTCGGCACTGCCGAGCTCGATAGCCTGGATGATGTCGCCGCGCACTTCCGTCGGCAGCGGCAGCGTCTTGTAGCCGAGCTTGGCGAACATGCCGGCCGCGAAGATCGCGCCCTTGATGGCCTGTGAGACGACGTGCGGCGCGAGGAAAAGACCCTGGAACAGAAGGCGGTTGTTCGAGAGGCTGGCGCCGAGCTCATCGCCCATGCCCGGGGCCGTCAGGCGGTACGAAGCGAGCTCGACGAGGTCGTCTCGGCCGACGATGTAGCCGCCAGTCGGCGCGATGCCGCCGCCGGGGTTCTTGATGAGCGAGCCGGCCATGATGTCGGCACCGGCCTGCGTCGGCTCCTCGTAGTCGACGAATTCGCCGTAGCAGTTGTCGACGAAGCAGATGCAGTCGGGCTTGATGCGGTGGACTTCCGCCGTGATGGCGCGGATGTCCTCGATGGAGAGCGGGCTGCGCATGCTGTAGCCGCGCGAGCGCTGGATCTCGACCATCTTCGTCTTGTCGGTGATGACGTCCTTGATATGGGCCATGTCGACTTTGCCCGCAACCATCGGCAGCTCGTTGTAGAGCACGCCGAATTCCTTGAGGGAGCCCGGGCTCGGGTTGTCGTAGCCGATGACCGTCTGCATCGTGTCGTACGGCTTGCCCGTCAGCGAGACGAGCTCATCACCGGGGCGCAGGATGCCGAAGAGCACGGTCGCCAGGGCATGCGTGCCCGAGACGAACTGCGTGCGCACGAGCGCGCGCTCCGCGCCGAAGATCTTGGCGTAGAGCTCCTCGAGCTTGCCGCGGCCGATGTCGTCGTAGGCGTAGCCCGTCGTCGTGTTGAAGTGCGCGTCGGAGACGCGGCATTCGCGCATCGCGTCGAGGACCTTCAGCGTATTGGCCTCCGCCACATCTTCGATGTGTGCGAAGAGCGGCTCAGATTCCTTGAGGACCTCGCGTTTGAGATCGGTGATTTTCTTGGAGAATGACATGGAAATATTTACCTCACAGTCTATTTTATTGTTAGAATTATTTTTTGTGGATTTCATACGGCTCGAAGCGCGCTCGCTTCGATGCGGGCAGGCTGACCTTGACGCGCGTGCCCGTCTCACAGTAGTCGGTCTCGCGGACGGCATGGAGCTCATGCAGTTCCGTCAGCAAGCGACCCTGCGCAAATGGAATCAGCAGCTCCATCTGGACCTGCTGCTCCATAAAGAAGTGCTCGATGAGCTGCTGGAGCTCAAGGAGATTGGCCCCCGTCCGGGCGGAGACGCAGATGCCCTCGCGGCCGTGCAGCATCATGGCCTCCTGCGCGGGTGTCAGTCCCTTCCCTGCCTGCCCCGGTGCCGCATCGGGGACTTCGAAGCGGTCGGCCTTGTTGAAGACGTAGAGCGTCGGTTTGTCGACGGCATCGAGCTCCTTGAGGACTTCGACGACCGACTCGATTTGCTGCTCGTAGTTCTCGTTGCTGCAGTCGACGACGTGCAGTAAAAGGTCAGCCTCCTGCACCTCTTCGAGCGTCGCGCGGAATGCTTTGACGAGCGTGTGCGGCAGCTTCTGGATGAAGCCGACGGTGTCGGTCAGGAGGATTTCCTGCTTCTCGGGCAGCACGAGGTGGCGCGTCGTCGGGTCGAGCGTCGCGAAGAGCTTGTCCTCGGCGAAGACCTCGGAGCCCGTGAGCCGATTCAGCAGCGTCGACTTGCCCGCATTGGTGTAGCCGACGAGGGCGACGAGCGGGATGCGCGAGAGCTTGCGGCGCCGGCGGTGCAGGTGGCGGTTCTTCTGCACGGCGTCAATCTGTGCTTCGAGGTCGTGGATGCGCGCGTAGATGCGGCGGCGGTCGACCTCGAGTTTCGTCTCGCCGGGGCCGCGCGTGCCGATACCGCCGCCGAGGCGCGAGAGCACGAGTCCCTGGCCGCCGAGGCGCGGCAGGTTGTACTGGAGCTGCGCGAGCTCGACCTGCAGCTTGCCCTCCCTCGTGCGGGCGCGCTGTGCGAAGATGTCGAGAATCAGTGCCGTGCGGTCGATGACCTTGATGCCGAGCATCTGCTCGAGGTTGTGCTGCTGCGACGGCGTGAGCTCGTCGTCGAGGATCAAGAGCGTCGCATCGCGGTTCTGGACTTCCATGGCGATCTCGGCGACTTTGCCGCGCCCGAGGAAGAAGGCGGCGTCGGGCTTCTCGCGGCGCTGGATGAACTTGCCGACAATGACGGCGCCCGCCGTGTCGGCCAGCCGCTCGAGCTCGGCCATCGACTCGTCGATGGGCCAGAGCGCCTTGCCGCAGTCGAGGCCTGCGAGCAGGGCGCGCTCCGTCTCATCCTCCGTCGTCTTCGTGCTATGGGCGCTGAGTTTCTTGTTGACGACCGTGATGAGATACGTCAGGTTGATTGTGTGCAGCGCGCGCTCGGGCAGCGGTCCGACCGTGCTGAGCGCCTCGGTGCCGTCCTCGGCTACATCGCCCGTGAAGAAGCCGATCGAGCCGACAATCTCCCCTTCTCTATCCGCGTGAAAGCCGATGGCGGCCATGCAGTCGAAGCGCAGGCGGCGCAGCGAGGACAGGTCGGGCTCGCTCAGGCGCGTGTCGCCGCTCGGATGTGTGTGGATACAGCGGATGCCCGTGAGCTTCCCCTCGGCGCGGCGCGACTTGAACTCCGGCAGGTCGACCGTGTCGGTATCGCCGACGGACACCTGCAGGACTTTGCCCTGACGATTCAGGTAGACGGCGACTTCGCGGCCGAGCAGATGCGTGACTTCGAGCATCTCGCTGTTGAGTTCGTGCGTCGAGAGCTGGCCAATCGGCACGGTCTTCTCGTAGAGCCCCTCGAGCCGCTTGACGATGTGCTGTTTGATATTCTGGATGTCTCCATTGATCTGCATAGGATACCTCATGGCGTCAACCGCGGTTGACGATGTTCGAGATGTGCTTGAGCGTAATGGACAGTGTGCCGTCCTCGTTGTTGTTGAACTCGATGAACTCCGTGTTGTCGAAGTAGTCCGTCGGGATGGTCAGCTCGATGCCCGTGTCGGTCTTGAGCTTGTGGCGGCTGACTTTCTTGAGCGTCGCCTCCGGGTCCATCTGGACGGGCTCCGTGATGCCCGCATCGCGGATGGCCGTGTCGAGCTCCTGCTGCATGGCGGGATTGTCGTGGAAGATCTCCTTGCCCGCCTCCTGCAGGTCGAGCTCCGTCCCCTTCTGCATCGTCTCAGCCACGTAGCTCTTGACGGCGGCTTCCGTCGCCACCTTGTCCTGGCCGAAGGAGTCGGCGACCTTAGCGGCGGCCTTGCTGAGGTTCTTCATCGCCTCTTTCGGCGACGGCGTCAGGCTGCACTCTAAGAGCACCTCCGGCAGCACGATGACGGGGTTCCCGTCGAGCGTGTACTTCTTGGCCGCCGTCTTGATCTCCTTCGTCCTGCGATTCACGAAAGCGAATTCGTCGATCTTCTGCGAGAGGTTCGGCATGATGGAATAATGGTTGATGATCTCGTTCTGGATGCCGTTCTCCGTCTGGTTGACCTGATGTGTGAACCCGATGTGGCTGTTGCTGCGCAGGATGACGAGATACGGGACCTCGTCGATGCTGACCGCTGCGACGATGACATCGGATGATGGCATCTCCTCGGCATGCGTGAAGGCGTCTTCCAGCGTCTTGGCAATCTGCTTGCTGAAGTCGATGAAGCTGAGCTCACCCGCATCATACGACGCGATATGCTTCAAGAAGGCGCTGTCGTCGTAGAACGTGCCCGGCTTGGCATCCTGGCTGCCCCAGGCCCGCTCGATGTGCTTCAAGAGCCAGGTCTCGATGCTGTCCTTGACGGGCAGCTCCGTGTCGGAATAGACCGTCACGCCAGAGTGGAAATCGAGGATGTGAAGGATGGCCTTCTCGATGATGATCATTTCTGTTCCTCCGCTTCTTTCGCTGTTTGACTATGCTCCTGCTT
>ERZ1673698.1709-NODE-1709-length-18871-cov-21.033854_pt1 | contig 18871 bp, 13 predicted proteins | sample MGYA00580228_ERZ1673698 | MGnify/ENA primary metagenome ERZ1673698 (study PRJEB41218, sample SAMN15661768) | gut metagenome | host: Homo sapiens | place: Canada: London | collected 2015-08-20/2019-03-30 | study: EMG produced TPA metagenomics assembly of... | reverse complement strand
AACCCTGGACCTTGGGATTAAGAGTCCCCTGCTCTACCAACTGAGCTAACGACCCGATATCAACACGAAGCAAGAACTGGGGTGGGTAAAGGGACTCGAACCCTCGACCTACGGGACCACAACCCGTCGCTCTAGCCAACTGAGCTACACCCACCGTGTCCTGTGCGCTTCGCGCTCGACTATTATTGCAAGGAACGCCACGCGATGCAAGCCCCAATTTTCAAGAATTTTGAAAAGAGTTTCTTGAGACCATTTCGAGCAAATCCCACCGGTTTCATAGGAGTAAACTTGCCCCACTGCAAATCCTCGAAAGGACCGTCATGAAAGAACTCTCCAACCGCACGGCAAGATTTACCGATTCGGTCATCCGCCGCATGACACGCATCTCCAATAAGTACGGCGCTGTCAATCTCTCGCAGGGCTTCCCTGACTTCGATCCCCCGGCGCAGCTGCTCAACAGCCTGAGCACCATCGCCGCCGATCCCAAGCCGCTCTATCACCAGTACTCCATCACTTGGGGCTCCCAGGCCATGCGCGAGGCACTCGCCGCCAAACAGGAGCACTTTATGGGCATACCGGTGAACCCCAACGAGAATATCGTAGTCACCTGCGGCTCCACCGAGGCCATGATGGCCGCCATGATGACGGTCACCAACCCCGGCGACAAGGTCGTCATCTTCTCGCCGTTCTACGAGAACTACGGCGCTGACACGATCCTTTCGGGTGCCGAGCCCATCTACGTGCCGCTCAACCCGCCTGCGTTCGACTTTGACCGTGAGGTGCTCGAGGCGGCCTTCCGCGACAACGACCCCAAGGCCATCGTCCTGTGCAACCCTTCCAACCCCTGCGGCAAGGTCTTTACACGCGATGAGCTCACCTTTATCGCCGACCTCTGCAAAAAGTATGACGCCTACTGCATCACCGACGAGGTATACGAGCACATCGTCTACGCGCCCCACGAGCACGTCTATATGGCCACGCTGCCCGGCATGTTTGAGCGCACCATCAGCTGCAGCTCGCTGTCTAAGACGTACTCCATCACCGGCTGGCGTCTTGGCTACACCATTGCCCCTGCCGAAATCACCGAGCGCATCAAGAAGGTCCACGACTTCCTCACCGTGGGTGCCGCCGCTCCCCTGCAGGAAGCCGTCGTCACCGCCCTCAATTTCGGCGACAGCTATTACGATGAGGTCCTCGACCTCTATACCGCCAAACGCGACCTGTTCTGCCAGGGACTCGACAGCATCGGTCTTGAGCATAACGTGCCGCAGGGCGCCTACTACGTCATGATGGACATCTCTGAGTTTGGCTATGACAGCGACCTCGAGTTCTGTGAAGACCTCGCGTCTAAAGTGGGTGTGGGCGCCGTGCCCGGCTCGAGCTTCTTCCGCGAGCCCGTCAACCATCTGATTCGTTTCCACTTTGCCAAGCGAGACGAGACGCTTAACGCGGCGCTGGGGAACCTCAAGTCGCTACGTGATAAAATCAAGCCGCGCGGGTAAGGACGGCCCGGCAACTAAAGCAACCAAAGAAGCCCCGCACCGCCCGCCGCGTTGCGAGGCTTCTTTCTATAGCGCTTTCTTAAATGGTTTAGAGCTCTATACTTTAGTCACGGAGCAACTCGTCCCAGAGAGAGGAATACTATGGCAGAGCAGCAGCTTATCGGAGCGCTCGAGGCCGGTGGCACCAAGATGGTCTGCGCCGCGGGCTATGCGGACGGTACGGTCCTAGAGCGCGAGCAGATCGCGACCACGACCCCGCAGGAGACCGTTGAGGCCGTCAACGCATGGTTTGCCGACAAGGGCATCGCCGCGCTGGGCATCGGCGCATTTGGCCCCACCGCAGTCAACCCCGCTTCGCCCCAATACGGCAAGATCCTGGAGACGCCCAAAACGGCATGGCGCTACTTTGACCTGCTGGGCACTATCCAAAACGAGCTCAATATCCCCTGCGGCTACGATACCGACGTCAACGTCGCCTGCCTGGGCGAGGTCACGTTTGGTTGCGCCAAGGGCCTCACCGACGTGGTCTACCTGACCATCGGTACCGGCGTGGGCGCCGGCGTGCTCTCGGGCGGTAAGCTCGTGCACGGCATGATGCATCCCGAGGCCGGCCACATCCTGGTCACGCGCGACCCGCGCGACACCATTGGCGAGCACAGCGCCTGCCCCTTCCACGACAACTGTCTCGAGGGCCTCATCGCCGGCCCCGGCGTTAAAAAGCGCTGGGATGGCAAGAGCGCCGGAGACATGGCCGATGACCCGGAGGCCATGGACCTGCTCGCCGGCTATCTGGCACAGGCACTCATGACCTACACGCTGTGCTACGCGCCGCAAAAGATCATCATCGGCGGCGGCGTGGCCGACCACACCCCCATCGTCCCGCTCGCACGCAAGAAGTGCGCCGAGATGCTCAACGGCTATATCGTCACGCCCGAGGTCAACGACATCGATAACTACATCGTCAACAACAGCCTCGAGGGCAAGCAGGGCATTATGGGCTGCCTGGCCCTGGGCGCACAGGCGCTTCAGTAGCAGACGCACCCACAGGGCGTGGCGCGCTCGGCAAATCCAACCTACGGAACGACGCCACCACGCCTCAAATAAGCCCTCAAATAAAAAAGGCCGCCTAGGACCAAACAATACGTCCTAGGCGGCCTTTTTGGCGCACATCAGCGACCGTAAGAGATATCGGAGCACAACGCCCGTTGCCGCTCCACAGCAGTCGATCATCACATCGGTGATCATGCCGGCGCGTCCCGGCACAAAGAGCTGAATCGTCTCGTCGATCGAGGGAATCAGCAGCAGGAACACCGCCGTGGGCAGCAACACGTCAAAGGTGCGCCGGCCCTCAAAATCAAAGGCGTGCGTTGCCAGGATGCCGAGCACCATATACTCGGTAAAATGCGCGCACTTGCGAACAACAAAGTTGGTCACCCATTCATATGGAAGTCCCACGCCGTGCAGGAAACCGCGGATAGCTTCCATGACCGTTAGGCTCAGCGAGCCCGACCCCGAGCCGGGAACCAGCGAATTGCCCCAGATCAAGAGCGCCATCAGGCAGGTCACGACCGCCCATTTTCGATTGATCTTAACCATGCAGAAGTTATGCCTCCGCGCGGAGCGGCGCGAAGCTGGCGGTACCGCCCTCGATAACGCTCAGGTAGGCACGGCCCGTACGCTTGGCGGTAGAGGACTGCAGGCGCTCGATCTCCTCCTCGAGGATCTGATTGACGCGCTCGTGACGACGGTTTTCCATAATGCCGGCGGCAATAGCCTCGGCCCGCTCGATGCTCTCGCGCGAGATGCGGGCGGTATCCTCGGGGAACACAGCGCTGTGACGGCCGACATAGGCGGGGGCAGCAGGCTGAGGGGCAGCGACGGGAGCGGGCGCTACAACAGGAGCGGGCTCGTCAATCTCATCCAGAATCGCGGTGGCGGCGGCCCACATGTCCTCATGGCCCGAGTAAACGGCCATGGGGACATCAACCTCGAGCGAGGCGTCCGGAAGGTCTCCGGTGTCGATGCGATCTTGGGCATCAATCGATGCGGTGATGGCTGCAGGCTCATCAAGGTCATCGAGATCGATGTCCGTGGCACCGGAGATGATAGGCATGCTGGCGAGGTTTGCATTGTACGGCGCAGCCTCAGCCGCCTGCTGCTGGGCAGGAGCGCCCCAAAGCGAGCTCTCGGCGGCACGGCGGGCGGCAACGGCCTCCTCGTCCGCGGTCATGGCTTCATCAACGTACGAATTATCGGCAAAAGCGTTCGCGTCCGCCGAGGTAGCGTTGTAGGCGTTATTGGATGCCGCGTTGGCAACGAGTGCCACGAAAGCCGCCGTGCTGCCCGCAGGGGCGGCCTGGGAGCCCGATACGGCACGCGCCGCGGCGGCGATGTCGTCGCGATTGAAGGAGCCGGTCTGCCCGCCGTTGGTGAGCTCGTCGATGGCGACTTGATAGACGTCGCGCGAGCGTGCAGGGTCGCAGCTCACCGGCGAATCGTCGTCGAGCATGCTGTCGATCATAGACCAAGCCTCGTCCTCGTCCATAGCATCTGCGGCTCGAGCGATGGTAGGGACACCATCATCGGCATGACGGCGCTGGAACGCACCGGTCAGGCCGGAAAGGAATGCCGAGGTAGACTGCTCCGCCTGAGCCTGAGAAGCAGAAGCCGCAGCGTAAGGAGTCGCATCCTGCTGCTGAGCTGGAATCGAGGCGGTCTTGAACTCGCTTTGATGCTGATTGAGATTGGCGGCACCGCCCATGGCATCGGGCTGGAACAGACGCTCTTCACGCTGCGCGCGGTACTCGGAAATACCCAGCGAGGCGGCATAGATACCCACGCCCGCCACCGCGCCCACGGCGAAGGGAACCGCACCCGCCACGACCGTCTCGTTCACCGACGAAAACGGCAGCGTCGCGGCATACATAACCACGGGAGCGGCAAGGCCGATCCCGCACGAAAGTCCGGCAAGGACTGCTCGTTGTGTTGCATCAGAAGAAGCCATGAGCTCTCCCCATCTTCCAGCACCCAAATCGCATCATTCAGTTGGCTGCGCGAGAGAAGATGAAGCGGGGCTGTGCCCCAAAGCAACGGTATATGGTTCGTTTCATCTGCGTTTTCCGTCGCGAAGCTTAAAAGCTATTATGCGAAACCGCCCTGTCGATTGCAAGCGACGATGTCGGATTGAAACGGGAAACCTGCTGCTTGCCAGTCTTATGGTCAAAAAAGCGCGGAGCGGCGATATAGAAAAGGGCCGAGGCTCAAAGCCCCGACCCTTTATCGCATTGATGACTATCGCTGCGTGTGGATGACAACCTAGAACGTCTGCTCGTAGTCGCTGTGCTTTTTGGCCGAACGCACCAGGAACTCCTGGTTGGTGTTGGTGCCCTTAAGACCCTTGATAAACGATGCGGCCGCGCGCTCGGTGTTGTTCATGCCGGCAAGAATGCGACGCAGGCCAAAGACAAACGGACGCATCTGCTCGTCAACCAACAGGTCCTCGTTACGCGTACCGGAGGCAACGGGGTCGATAGCCGGGAAGATGCGGCGGTCGGCCAGGTCGCGGTCGAGCTTAAGCTCCATGTTACCGGTGCCCTTGAACTCCTCAAAGATGACTTCGTCCATCTTGGAACCGGTGTCGATAAGGGCAGAGGCCAGGATGGTGAGCGAGCCACCGTTCTCGATATTACGGGCTGCGCCCAGGAAGCGCTTGGGCGGATACAGTGCCGCCGAATCGACGCCACCCGAAAGGATGCGACCTGAGGCGGGCGCCGCCAAGTTGTAGGCACGGGCAAGACGCGTGATGGAGTCGAGCACCACCACGACATCGCCGCCCAGCTCCACGATGCGCTTGGCGCGCTCGATGACGAGCTCTGCCACGCGGGTGTGGTTGTCGGCGGGCATATCGAAGGTCGACGCAACAACCTCGCCCTTGATGGAACGCTGCATATCGGTGACCTCTTCGGGGCGCTCGTCGACGAGCAGGCAGATGAGGTGCACCTCGGGATTGTTAATCGAGATAGACTGGCAAATCTTCTTGAGGATCGTGGTCTTGCCGGCCTTGGGCGGGGACACGATCAGGCCACGCTGACCCTTGCCAATCGGCGACACGATGTCGATGGCGCGACCGGTAATGGAGTCCTTGCCGTGCTCCATGCGCAGCGGCTCGTTAGGATAGACCGGGGTGAGGTCACCAAACTTGGGGCGGTTGCGAATCTGCTCGGGGTCCAGGCCGTTGACGGTCGTGATTTTGGCGAGGCCGGCACGTTTGTCGCCGCCGCGCGAAGGACGAAGCGAGCCCTCGATGACGTCGCCCGTGCGCAGACGCGCGGAGCGGATGAGGTAGGCGGGGACGAAGGCGTCGTCGTTGGACTTCATGTAACCGTGGGCATGGATGATACCGGAGCTGTCCGGACGAATCTGCAGGATGCCCTTGATGTCGCGGAAGCCCTCGGCCTTCGCGGCGGTGACGTAGATTTCCTCGACGAGCTCGGCTTTTTTCTTGCCGGTCGTCTCGATCTCGAACTCCTTGGCCTTCTCGCGCAGTTCGGCGACCTTCATGGCAGCGAGCTCCTCACGCGAAAGCGTGGGCTCGGTGGGAGCGGCGTTGCGCTCCTTGTTGCGCTGTTTGCGATCGCGCTGGCGGTTGCGACGGTCGTTGTTGCGCTCGTCCTTGCGCTCATTGCGCTCATCGTTGCGCTTGTGCTGGCGACGGTTGGGGCGAGCGCCGTCTTCGGCCTCGGCGGGCGCGGCGCCATCGGTTGCGGCGGTGCCGGCATTGGCCGCAGCGGCGTCATTGGCCTCGGCGCCGAAATCAATCTGCGCTTCGGCATCAGCCTGCTGCTCGGACGCCTTGCCCTTAGCGGACTTCTTACGACCGCGCTTGGGCTTCTCGGACGCAGACTGTTCGACGTCTTGGGGCTCGGCGGCATCAGTCGATGCATCGACGGTCGTCTCGGCGGGATCCTCGGACGCACCCTTCTTGGCAGTCTTGGCCTTGGACGTGCGCTTAGCAGCAGTACGATGGCTGCGACCAGGACGGACGTCGGCGGGCTCGACATCGGCGGGAGCGGCCTCGGAAGTCGTAGCATCCTGAACGGGTGCATCGGCAGCGGTTGCAGACTCGGCGGTCGCCGCAGCATCCCGAGCGGCTGCGGCTGCGGCCTTCTCTGCCTCGACGAAGGCCTTGGGCTTGCGACCGCGACGGTGCGGGCGCAAAGCCGGATCGACAACGGGAACTTCGCTGGCCTCGACAGGCGCAGCGGGCTCAGCTGGCGATGCGCCCTCCCCTGCCGCGGAACGGACCGAAGCCTCGGTGAGCTCGGGGGTTACCTGTTCAGCAACCTGCTCGGCCTTAGCAGCCGTGCGACGGCGTGTGCGCGGTGCCGGCTTCTCGGTCGGCTGGTCGGCGGCAGGCGTCTCGGGCACAGACGGAACTGCAAGCTCGGTCAGAGCCGCGGCCTCGCGCTCGGCAGCACGACGGCGGGCGCGCACCACCTGAGCCTCGCTAATCTGCGCCAACGCACGTGCCTGCGCGACCTCATCGGAAATCGGCGCCGAGGAGTCAGCTGCAACGGTGCGCTTGGCGCGCGTCGTGCGCGTGGTACGGCGCTTGGGCTTGGTGACCTCCTCGCCGTCAGCGGCAGGCTTGGCCGTGCGGCGCGTACGCTTGGGCTTTGCCGGAGCAGTCTCCTCACCAGTTGCAGGCACGGCCTTCTCAGCCGTTGCAGCCTTAGGCGTCTCAGGAGCCGAGGCTTGCGCGGGCGCCGCGACCTGGTCCGACGCAACCGGTGCAGCGGGAGCGGCCTGCGTCGTCGTTATTTCATTTTCTTGCTGTTGATCAGACACAGTGTTTGCTCAACTTTCTTTTCAAGCCCTGTGATCACATGCTCCCTGCATAAACCTTCAGGGCGGCTAAACAGTCTAGTTCCGTTCAAAACGACGGACATCATTGATCTGTATCGAGATGATTGCGTCATATACGCAGCGTTAGTGTAACACAACCGCCGCCACCTGCAACTTAGTCATCGGGGACGTTCATAAACGACTAATCAAAAGGGACACTCTTTGGTTTACCACCCACAAATCGGACTGCCTCCGTCAAAACTATGGCGGTTTACTACGACGAATCGCTCAACCGCGACCACTCCGAAACATGTTGAACTAAAACCGCAGGTAGATGCCTTGCGCTTTTTTGCGAAAAGCCGGCGTGGTTGGAAATTCTCAATTCATCGTAGTAAACCGGCATAGTTTCGTATTTCCAGCAGTTCCAAATTCGTCAATACGTTGGCATTTGCGAAAAAAGCCCGACCTCCGTGGGAGATCGGGCTTTCAAGGCTCAGTTAAACCAAGTCTGCGCGGTCAAATGACTCGCTGATTACATCTGCTCGGGCGCGGAAACGCCAACGAGGGTGAGCACCAGGGCGAGCGTCACGCGGACGGCATCGCAAGCGGCCAGACGGGCACGCGAAAGCTCGGGGTCGACGGGACGGCCCTCGCTCGGCAGAACCTGGCAGGCAGCGTAGAAGCTGTGGAAGTCGCCAGCGAGCTCCTCGGCAAAGTGCGTCAGACGGAACGGGGCGCGGTCGCGAGCGCAGCTGGCGATGAGGTCGGTGAGCTCGTTGAGCTTACGCGAAAGGGCGAGCTCGGTCGGGTCGGTCAGCAGCGAGTAATCGACGTTCTCACCGATGGCCTTGGCGGCGACGGCCTTCATGCCCATCTCGTCGGCCTGCTCGGGCGTAACGTCAGCGGCACGGCGCAGGATGGAGCAGACGCGAGCGTGAGCGTACTGCACGTAGTACACCGGGTTGGAGTTGTCGCGCTTCTTGACGGCCTCGATATCGAAGTCGACCATCTGGTTGGAGCTCTTGGAGATGAGCGTGTAGCGAGCAGCATCGGAGCCGACCTCATCGACGAGCTCCTGCAGGGTCACCATGGTGCCCTTACGCTTGGACATACGGACGGGCTTACCGTTACGCAGCAGGTTGACGAGCTGGCCCAGCAGAACCTCGAACTTGCCGGGGTAACCCAGGGCATCGCAGACGCAGCGGACGCGCTCGATGTAGCCGTGGTGGTCGGCACCCCAGATGTCGATGACGTGGTCAACGCGCTGGAACTTATCCCAGTGATAGGCAACGTCGGAGGCGAAGTAGGTGTACTCGCCGTCGGACTTGATCAGCACGCGGTCCTTGTCGTCGCCCAGATCGGTGGATCGGAACCACAGGGCGCCGTCCTTGGTGTAGAGGTACCCCATCTTGTCAAGCTTCTCGAAAGCGCGGTCGACGGCGGAGGTGCCAGCGGTCTCGCCCTCGGTGTCCTTCACGTACAGCGAGCGCTCGGAGTACCAGCGGTCGAAGTCGCAGTTGACGGCGTGGCAGAGGTTGCGCATGTTGTCGACCATCTTCACGTAGCCGCGCTCGCGGAAGCTCTCCATACGCTCCTGCGGATCGGCCTCGACCCACTTGTCGCCGTCGGTGCGCCAGAACTCGGCAGCCTCATCAATAATGTAGTCGCCGCCGTAGGAGTCCTTGCCCAGGGTCTCGGCAAAGTTATCCTGATACGGATGGGTCTCGGGGTGCTCGTCGTTCTCGTCGGCAACGAAGGCGTCGCGGTCGGCAATCAGCAGCTTGTGAGCCTCGTCGATATCCACGCCCTGCTTGGCGATGATGTCGGCAAGCTGCATGTAGCGCGTGCTGATGGAGTTGCCGAAGGTGTTCATCTGAGAGCCGTGGTCGTTGATGTAGAACTCACGCTGGATGTCGTAACCGGCATGGTCCATAACGCGGCAGAGGGAGTCGCCCAGCGCGGCCCAGCGGCCATGACCGATGTGCATGGGGCCGACGGGGTTGGCGGAGACGAACTCGACCTGGGTCTTCAGGCCGCCGCCGACGTTGGACTTAGCGAAGTCCATGCCCTTCTCGCGGGCCTCGCCAAAGATGGCGTTCTTGACGGCAACGGAGAGGTAAAAGTTGATGAAGCCAGGACCGGCGATCTCGACCTTCTCGATCGCGGGGTCCTCGGGCATATGGGCAACGACGGCCTCGGCGATCTTGCGCGGGGCACAGTGAGCCAGCTTGGCGGACTTCAGGGCCATGGTGGAGGTCCACTCGCCATGAGAAGTGTCAGCCGGTCGCTCGATGGCGCAATCGTCAAGTTCAAATGCGGAAAGGTCGCCGGCCTCCTGGGCCGCAGCAAGCGCAGCGCGTACCAGCTCTTCAATCTTCTCGGGCATAGATCCTCCTTGTGTTAAAGCCCCCGAGCTCTTGGTCACTCGTAGGGCAAAAGCCAGAGTTTGTAGCACTCTATCACAAGCGACGCACACTGTCGCAGGGTAAAGCTAATAGATATTGCATATGCACAAAAATGACTACCGCTCCTGCGCGGCGATACAAAGTTGGCGGTTTGCCTGCAGATTATGCACGCGTTGGAACTGCATAAACATATGAATGGGTGGTGCATTTTATCGAATGCTCTTACCTATCGGAGTTGTGTGCTTTTCCTGCATAAAGTGATGGTTTGCGCACGTCAGCGTGGTATTCTTAACATTCGTAAATTCGTATAAGTTGGAGGTAGCATGTTCTCAATCGGTCAACACGTCATTCATCCGGGTCAGGGAGTCTGCACCGTCGTCGGTTTTAGGGACGACACGCCGCAGCCCATGCTGTTGCTCGAGACCAAGCAGGGACATGCGCAGACGATCCTCATGTACCCCGTGGCGCAGGCCGATCGTTTGCACGCCGCCATCTCCCAGCAAGATGCCGAGCACCTGCTGAGCCACTACGACGAGCTGGAGTGCGACACCTTTACCGAGCGCAACAGCTCACTCGAGGAGACGCACTTTAAGCAACAGCTCAAGCTGGGTGCGCCCGAGACGGTCCGCGTGGCAAAAACCATGATGCACCGCATTCGCCAGGCCGAGGAAGCAGATAAAAAGCCCAGCTCTTACTACATGCGCGTACTCAAGGAAGCCAAGCGCCGCTCCATCGAGGAGTTCGCCGTGGCCCTGGGCGTCACCGAGGAGGACGCCGAAGCCCGCCTAGCCCAAGCCGCCCTCAACTAACCCATCCGCGCCAAAAACCACCACAAAGGGGACAGGCACCTTTGTGGTGGTTTTCTTGTTCTAGTAGTATTCATTCTAATCGATACCCACGAGCACAAGGAGTCTCCTATGGCAGAGCCGCTTACCGCCGGAATCACCCGCGACCGCGCGTTCGAACTGCTCAACGAGCACAACAAGGACCCGTTCCACATCACCCATGGCGAGACGGTCGAGGGCACTATGCGCTACTTTGCGCGCGAGTTCGACCCCGAGAACGAGGAGTTTTGGGGCATCGTCGGTCTGCTGCACGACCTGGATTGGGAGGAGCATGAGGACGACCCCATGAACCACACCATCTATGCTGCCGAGATTCTTAAGGGCGAAGGTGCGTCTCCCGAGCTCATTCGCGCCATCCAGACGCACACGTCGGACTTCAACACCTCGCTGCCCAAACCCGAGCTGCAGATGGAAAAAATCCTGTTTGCCTGCGATGAGCTCACCGGCCTGATCGGCGCTGCAGTCATCATGCGCCCGAGCAAGAGCGTTATGGACTTTACGACCAAGTCGCTCAAGAAGAAGTTTAAGGACAAGCGCTTTGCCGCCGGCTGCTCGCGCGACGTGATTTCGCAGGGCGCCGAGATGTTGGGCTGGGAGCTCACCGAGCTCTTTGACCGCACCATCGCGGCCATGCAGTCCTTCGCCCCCGACCGCGATACCTTCCAGGCTTAATCGCCCACGCCACCTAAAACCACCACAAAGGGGACAGGCACCTTTGTGGTGGTTTTCGTTTGTAACGGAAGAGACGCTACCCGGCTTTGCGGATCGACCACTCTCCCACGCCCGTCAAGCGCTGTATTTGACGAATTGAAAGCCCCGCTTCTCGCATTGCCGCAAGCACCTCATTGCGCTTGGACTTATCGAGGGCCTTGACAGCGGAAAGTTCGCTAAGGCCAAACGAGCGGATCAGCGACGCACCCACATCCAGCGCTTCGTCCTCGCCAATTCGTCCTCCGGTCGGTGGTCGAACAACCGCTCCATTCGACGCATCCATAAAGGCCAGATAATCGCATATGCGCGGAAAAGCAAGGCGAGCAAGCGCCAAATCAACCGTCGCGATATCCGGATCGCGTTCGGCATAATCCAGATGGCTGCTCCATCGATATACATCGTACGGACAAATACCAGCCTTTTGCGGATTGAAATGAACATATCGAATAGCGTCGAGAAGGTATTCCTCGCTCGAAATCGAAGCGCTCGAGAACCTATCCTGAAAAACATGTCCGACATGCCCATGCCGGCGGTTATACCACGTCGCATAGCAAGACATAACAAGATGCATGGCCTCGCTCATGTTGTCGTCGGGGTCACTTAGGACAAGATGAACGTGGTTGCCCATCAGGCACCAAGCAATAAGCCTAATGTTGAACCGCGCTATCGAAGACCGAATAAGCGATAAAATGCGTCTTCTGTCTTCATCATCCTCAAACAGAAGCTGTTTGCCGTTGCCCCTCATCGTAATGTGATACAGGCCAGTCTGCGATTTCTGTCGCGGCTTTCTTGACATGGGCGTCTCCTTGCTCTCATGCCAAAAATAACCTCACGGCACACGTAAAACGGCGAGAATCTACTCACCGATTAAGTCGTCCACCTGCCGAAATGTCACCTCTTGCGCGACGCAAATATGCTTAGATACAGTTAGTCAAAACCACCACAAAGGTGCCTGTCCCCTTTGTGGTGGTTATTGTTTGAGTGGGCGTTAGGGGCGGACCTGGCCGGTGCCGCGGAGCTTGTATTTGTAGGTGGTGAGGGCCTCGGCGGCGAAGGGGCCGCGGGCGTGGAGCTTTTGGGTCGAGATGCCGATCTCGGCGCCCAGGCCAAACTCGCCGCCGTCGGTGAAGCGCGTGCTGGCGTTGGCGTACACGGCCGAGGCATCGACCGCATCCAAGAAGCGCTCGCAGGCGTCCACGTCCTCGGAAATGATGGCCTCGGAATGCATGGTACCGTAGCGGTTGATGTGCGCGATGGCCTCGTCCTCGTTTGCCACGACCTTCACGCTCATCTCGAGCGCCAGGTACTCGCGACCCCAGTCCTCCTCAGTCGCGGCGACGTAGTCATCGCCCTCTACAAAGCCGGCGTCGGCGCACGCGGCGCACGTGGCCTCGTCGCCGTGAATGAGCACGCCGTGGTCGTGCAGCACGGCAACGACCGCAGGCAAAAACGCATCGGCCACAGCACGGTCGACCAGCAGCGACTCGGCGGCATTGCACACGCCTACGCGCTGGGTCTTGGCATTAACGATAATGTTGAGCGCCTTATCAAAGTCGGCGGATTCATGCACGTAGATGTGGCAGTTGCCCGTGCCCGTCTCGATCACCGGCACAAGCGACTCGCGCGCGCAGCGCTGGATCAGGCCTGCACCGCCGCGCGGAATGAGTACGTCGACAATGCCGCGGAGCTTCATGAGCTCGCCAGTGGCCTCGCGGTCGGTGGACTCGATCATCGACACGGCCTCGCGCGGGAAGCCCTTGGCCTCGAGCGCATCGGCCAGCAGCTCCGCGATCATGGCACACGAGTGATAGGCCAGCGAGCCGCCGCGCAGAATGCAAGCGTTGCCGGTGCGGATGCAGATGCCCGCGGCGTCGGCCGTCACGTTGGGGCGCGCCTCGTAGACCATGGCGACCAGACCCAGCGGCACGCTCACGCGGGTGAGGTCCACGCCGCTTGCGAGCACGCGGTGGTCGAGCACGCGGCCCACGGGATCGGGCAGCTCGGCGAGCTTTTCCAGGCCGGCGGCCATGCCCTCGACGCGCTCGGGCGTCAGCAGCAGGCGATCGAGCAGTCCGGCCGAGGTACCCGCATCGCGCGCGGCGGACATATCGAGCTCGTTGGCGGCGACGATGGAGTCGACACCGTTGCGCAGTGCTGCGGCCATGGCGCGCACGGCCTCCTGACGCTGCTCGTTGCTCGCCGTGGCAAGCGAGGCCGACGCTGCCTTGGCGGCAACGGCAAGATCGTGGACATACGTGGCTATATCGACCGACATGGGCGGCCCTTTCTCCTAGAAGTTTGCAACCATGGTAGCCGATTTGCGCATGGCCTCGCCCGCGGCGGTAGAATTGGTCAACCCGAAACACCGCAACGAACGGAAGACTCACATGGCCCTCATCACTTCGTACCACGTCCCCGGCCTTTACGTCGAGGACCACAGCATCGACGTCCCCCTTGACTGGCGCGGCCTGGAGCCGATGCTCCTGGCCGTCGGCAGCACCATGCGCCGCGGCGCTATGCCGGCACCAATCGCCGGCGCGCCCGAGAGCATCAAGCTCTTCTACCGCGTGGTTTGCGCACCCGACCGCATCAACGACGATCTGCCGCTGCTCCTGTTTTTGCAGGGCGGCCCCGGCGGCGAGAGCCCGCGTCCGCTGTCGCCCACAAGCGACGGCTGGATCGAGGAGGCCGTCAAGCATTTCCGCGTGGTCCTTCCCGACCAGCGCGGCACCGGACGCAGCAGCTGCGTGGACGGACGCACGATCAAGGCACTGGGTGATCGCGCAACGGCCGCCGGCGCCGATACAGCACGCTCGCAGGCGGACTTCCTCAAGCGCCACCTCGCCAGCTCCATCGTGCGCGATTTTGAATACCTGCGCCTAGTGGGCTTTGGCGGCAAGCCGTGGGTCACGCTCGGCCAAAGCTACGGCGGTTTTTTGACGCTGAGCTACCTGTCGCTCTTCCCCGAGGGCGTGGCGGCGAGCTTTACCTGCGGCGGAATCCCCCACGTGCCGGCGAGCGCAAGCGAGGTCTACGCGCACACCTTCCCGCGCATGGCCGCCAAGACGCAGCAGTATTATGACCGCTACCCCGCTGACGTCGAGCGCGTGGCAGCCCTGGCCGATGCGCTCGAGGCTCAGAAGCCCGTGCTGCCCGACGGCTCGCCGATGACGGTCGAGCGCCTACAGCTCATGGGCAGCGACTTTGGTATGAAGCCGAGCTTTGAGCGCATGCACTGGATTATCGATCATGCTTTTGTTGACGGTGACGGCACGCTGACCTGCGGCGCCTCGGTATCTGACAGCTTTTTGATGCGCGCCTTCGAGCGCACCAACACGCGCACGAATCCGCTGTACTGGACGCTGCAGGAGTTCATATACGCCGACGGTGACACTATGCCCATTGGCTGGGCCGCGGCTGAAGAGAAGGCTCACCGCGCCGAGTTCGACACCCTCGCGCGCCCACTCATGTTTACCGGCGAGGCCATGTTCCCGTGGATGTTCGAGCAGATGCCCGAGCTCAAGCCCTTCAAGCCCGCCATGGACCTGCTGATGGAAGACACCAGCTGGGACAAGATCTACGACCCGCAGCGACTGGCGTGCAACGAGGTGCCCCTGCAGGCCGCGGTGTATTTCGACGACATGTACGTGGATTCGGGCCTGCAGCTTGATACGCTCAGCCGCGTGGGCAACTCGCACGCCTGGGTGACCAACGAGTTCGAGCACGATGGCCTGCACGGCAGCGTGGTGTTCAAGCACCTCTTCAACGAAGCCCTCAACCGCGGAGACCTGCGCCGGATCTTCTAACAAAAGAGAGTCCCCACCTGCCGACACAATAGGAACGTCCCCAAGTGCCGAACAAGTGCCGGCAACGACAATGCCGCAGGTAGAGAACGGAAAGCGAAAGCGCCCCTAAGCATGCAAGGTGACGTGAAAGAGGAGGGCATTGACCTTTTGGTCATGCCCGACGATTGAACGTCAGATTGCCGCTTAGGGGCGTTTGCAGCGTCAATTGGTTATGCGAAGACGATTAAATTATCCCTGTGTATCGCCGGCTTCTCGGCCAGGTTAGCGAGCAGGCGGTTGCTGGCGATCTGGTCCTGGCGGCGGCCGGCGGCAAGTTCCAGCACGTCCGAATCGGCCTCGGCGATACCGCGGGCGACGACCATACCGCTCGGATCGCACACATCGAGCACATCGCCCTCGGCAAACTGGCCATCGACCTCGCGAATACCCACCGCAAGCAAGGAAGAGCCACGGCTGACCAGCGCCTTCGCGGCGCCGTCATCGACCGTTACCGAGCCATGCGCCTTGTCACCCAGCGCGATCCACAGTTTGCGCGGCGCAATGTCCAGGCGCTCCGCCGGCGGATCGAACAGGGTTCCCACGCTCTCGCCGCGGGCGAGGCGCACGAGTGCATCGGGCTCCTCGCCCGAGCAAATCACGCTCTGAATGCCCGCGGTCATGAGAATGCGGCTCGCGCGAATCTTGGTGATCATGCCGCCCGTGCCCACCGAGGTCGAAGAATCGCCCGCCGAGGCGATAATCTTGGCATCGATCTTATGCACGACCGGGACGAACTCGGCCGTGGGGTCCTCGTGCGGATTGGCGGTATAGAGGCCATCGATGTCCGAGAGCGTCACGCACAGATCGGCAGAAACCAGGCAGCTCACAAGCGCCGCCAGCGTGTCGTTGTCGCCAAACTTAATCTCATCAACGGTAACGGTATCGTTCTCGTTGACGACCGGCACCACGCCAAGCTCCACGAGGCGCAGCAGGGCGTCGCGCGCATGCAGGTAGGACGTGCGACGGGCCGTGTCGTGGCGCGTGAGCAGCACGAGCGAGGTGAGCAGTTCGCGCGCATGAAACTCCTCGTCGTAGGCCGACGAGATAATGCACTGGCCGGCCGAAGCGCAGGCCTGCAGGCTCGGCAGGTCGCCGACCGGCTTACGGTCGAAGCCCAGCACGGGATAGCCACAGGCGATAGCGCCCGAGCTCACCACGACCAGACGCCAGCCGAGCTTGCGCAGCGCTGCGGCCTGATCGGCAAGCCCGCCGATAAAGGCGCGGTTGACCTTGCCATCGGCGCCCACGACCGTGGACGAACCGATCTTTACCACCATCGTTTTATAAGAAGTCGTCATACGTCAAACCAATCAACTGTTCAGCGAACGGCCGAGCTGGCGGCCAAGGAAGCGTGACTCGCCCCTACCGCCCAAGGAATTAGTGAGCCCAGGGAAAAGCAGAAGCCGCGGCCATGTTCTTGCGCACGAGCTCGTCGCGCACCTGGGCCAGGCCCTGCTCCATGCCCACCACGTAGGTCTGCGGGTAGAGGAAGCGCTTGAAAGCCGAGTCCAGATGATCGAGTGCCCAAGCACAGCGCTCGCGCGCATCCTCGATGCTCTCACGCGGAGCCACCGCACCGCCATCGCGCACGATCGGCACCAGCAGCTCGCGATACTCAAGCTCCGACACATCGGTTACCAGGGCGGCATCGTTCACGGCCACGAGGGTATTGCCGCGCGCGGCGCCCTCCCCCGCCAGATGGTCCTCATCATAGATCATGTCGCAGACCGGGCCGCCAAAGCCATCGTAATAGCGGCGCACACGCTGCACACCCGGAATCGTGCGCTTGTAGGGCTGCTCGGAGAGCTTCACCACCGGCGTCCACGGGTCTGTCTCGTTCGCCCGACGGGCGGAAAGCTTGTACACGCCGCCCAGCGCCGGCTGATCGTAGCAGGTCGCGAGCTTGGTGCCCACGCCAAAGCTGTCGATGGGTGCGCCCTGGTCGAGCAGCGACTGGATCGTGTACTCGTCCAGGTCGTTAGACACCGAGATCCCCACATAAGGCAGGCCCTCGGCATCAAAACGACCACGGACATACTTGGAGAGCTTGGCGAGGTCGCCCGAGTCAATGCGAATCGCCGACAGGCGCTCGCCCGCCGCCTCCATCTCCTTGGCAACCGTAATGGCATGCTCGCAGCCCTCGCGCACGTCATAGGTGTCGATGAGCAGCGTGCAGTTCTTAGGGCTCGACTTGGCAAAGGCGCGGAAGGCCTCGAGCTCGGAGTCGAAGCTCATCACCCAGCTGTGCGCGTGGGTGCCAAAGACGGGGATGCCGTAACGGCGCCCGGCAAGCACGTTAGACGTGGACGAGCAGCCGGCAACGTAGCTCGCGCGGGCGACGGCCAGACCGCCATCGGGACCCTGGGCGCGGCGCAGGCCAAACTCGGCGACAGGACGGCCATCCGCCGCCAACACCACGCGTGCCGTCTTGGTGGCAACAAGCGTCTGGAAGCCGACGATGTTGAGCAGCGCGGTCTCGAGAAGCTGGCACTCCAGCGACGGGCCGGTGACGCGCACCATGGGCTCGCGCGGAAACACGAGCTCGCCCTCGGGCACGGCGTCAATGTTCACGTGCGCACGGAAGTTGCGCAGGTAGTCGAGGAATGCAGGCTTAAACATCGCGCCGCCGGCCGGAGCCTGGAGCGAGACGAGGTAGTCGATATCCTCGGGCGTAAAGCGCAGATTCTCGACCAGCTCGGGCAGCTCGGCGGTGCCGCACATGACGGCATAGGCGCTACCAAAAGGATGGTCGCGGTAAAACGCGGTAAAACAACCCTGCTCATTGGCCTTGCCGCTCTCCCACAGGCCCTGGGCCATAGTGAGCTCGTACAGATCGGTGAGCATTGCAATGTCGGTGGGATGCGAGATGTCGGTCAAAGCCATGGGGCGACCTTTCGGATGTGTGGTGCAGAATTTAAGGGTTGGACGAGAGCAGAGCATGCGGACATGACGCCCGATGCAAATCGGTTAGAGCAGGCCCATGCTGGTCAGGATCGTGTAGCCCATAAAGATGACAAACGCGATGAGGGCAAGGACAATGATGATTTTTTGAGCCGGCGCCATGCCAGGGATCTCGTTCTCGCCCGTAGGCTCCTTGGAGGTAACCATGCGCTGGGCAAAGGTCATCTCGTCACGGCTCGGCTTGGGCTCGACGGACTTGGGACGAGCGGCCTTTTTAGGCTGAGGTTTGGGCGCGGCAGGTGCAGGCTTCGCAGCAGCGGGCTTGGGAGCGGGCGCGGGCGCCGATGCGGATGCGGCGTTCGCGGCGGCCTCCTCGGCCTTCGCACGCTCGGCACGCAGGGCAGCCAGCTCCTCACGCTCGCGACGGGCCTCTTCCCGAGCCTCGCGGCGGGCCTTCTCAGCGCGGAGCTCTTCCAACTCGGCGCGCTCCTCGTCGGACAATGGTTGGGACTCAAGCTCGGCCATGGTATAGCCCTTTCTTTTAAAAAAAGCCGCCGACACAATGTCAGCGGCTTATCAAATCCAAGGGTGGAGACGAAGGGAGTCGAACCCTCGGCCTCTGCCATGCGACGGCAGCGCTCTCCCAACTGAGCTACGTCCCCAGGACAAGTCGATATTTTACCTACGGCTCGCCAACTGTCAACGCCCAATAACCAGTCTTTTTGGAGCGGAGCTTTTTTGACTACCATTCGCCCGATGATTTTTTAATCCCCATTACAGTTTGAGTCGTCCGAAAGGGCGGCTCTTTTCCGTTGCAC
>ERZ1673698.1707-NODE-1707-length-18900-cov-35.671637_pt1 | contig 18900 bp, 19 predicted proteins | sample MGYA00580228_ERZ1673698 | MGnify/ENA primary metagenome ERZ1673698 (study PRJEB41218, sample SAMN15661768) | gut metagenome | host: Homo sapiens | place: Canada: London | collected 2015-08-20/2019-03-30 | study: EMG produced TPA metagenomics assembly of... | reverse complement strand
TTGATTTTCAGTGTGGACCAGCTAGGGCTTGAACCTAGGACCTCCAGATTATGAGACCAATATAATGATATTCTGTGATAGCCTATAATTTGTAACTATACTGATAGCCAACGAGTTGTGATTTTATGATTTTCACTGAAACTCACAAAATACCCCTAACTGAAATAGTTTGTTTACGCATTGTTTACGCAGAAACACCCAGACTTTTTAGTCAAAAATCAGAGAGATAGCTCTATTTTTGTTTACAACCCCCTGTTTTGTTTACGCATTGTTTACGCAAATAGTCTCCAGACTTATAGTCCATAGGTATAAGGGGCGTCTATCATTCATGCTTCAATTCCACAAATGGCCGAATAAAATTGCTACAAATCACCGAAAAAGCAGAAAAACTATAGTTGAAAGCATATAAAAATGTTAAATATCACACTTTTTATATTAGAAAGCATGTAATTTGAAAATAATATTGTAATTTTGCATTCGAAATAATATAATTTGTATGGAAAAGACAAAGTTATCGATGGTGGTAAAGGATTTGCGCAAGGAATATGGCCTTACACAAGAAGATCTGGCAATGAAGTCTGGCGTAGGCTTGTGCTTTGTTCGCAATCTGGAACAGGGGAAACCGACGTTAAGAATGGATAAGGTTAACCAGCTACTTGATTTGTTTAACTACGAACTTACAGCAACCAAAAAGCAATGAGACAAGCACAGATTTATCGAAAGGATGTCCTTGCTGGCATCTTGACAGAAGATGGTGGTGAATACCGTTTCTGTTATGATGAAGCGTACCTCAAACGTGGAGATGCGCTACCTGTAAGTCTGACACTCCCATTACAAACGGAAACATTCGTAAGTCCTGTACTATTCCCGTTCTTTGACGGATTGATACCAGAAGGATGGCTGCTTGATGTGGCACTTCGCAATACCGACATCAGTATTCTTGATCGGATGTCACTATTATTGTTATGTTGTAAGGAGTGTATCGGTTCTGTCAGTGTAGTTCCTATAAATAAGGAAGGAGGCGACAATGTGTAAATGTCTATACTGTTATAAGGAATTGAAAGAAGGTCAGAAAGACTTTCATCCAAGTTGTGCCCGAAAATTCTTTGAAACAAAGGATGTGCCCTTGCTGGAGTTCAAACATGAAGAACTCGACCAATTAGCCGAGCAGGTAATTCGTGCTCAGACATCTCTGACAGGCGTCCAACCCAAATTGTCTCTGAACCTCGACAAGCACGATGGCTGTAGTCGACTGACTATCGTAGGACTTTGGGGAGATTATATCTTCAAGCCACAAACGGAGAATTACGAGCAGTTGCCCGAAAACGAGGATTTGACGATGCATCTTGCGGAAGCCGCAAAGATTAGCGTGGTGCCTCATAGTCTTATTCGTTTGGCCGATGGAAAACTGGGGTACATCACAAAGCGTATTGACCGCACCGAGAATGGCGAGAAGATAGACATGGAGGATATGTGCCAACTTACGCTGCACCCTACAGAATACAAATACAAAGGATCGCACGAACAGATTGCCAAGACAATCTTGCAGTACAGCAACACACCAAAACTCGATCTCACGAACTACATGCAGTTGCTGCTCTTCTGTTTTGTCACAGGTAACAACGACATGCACCTGAAGAACTTTTCGCTTTACCGACCTGCAGAGGACTATCAGCTGACGCCAGCTTATGACCTTCTCAATGTTGCTATAGCAAATCCCAAGGATAAAGAAGAATTGGCACTTACTCTTGCGGGAAAGAAGACGAAACTCCGCTTGACTGACTTCCTGAATGCTGCAAAGACAATGGGACTGGAAGAAAATGTTGTAAAGCGTCTCGTTGCAGGGCTTCATAAGGTGTTTCCCAAATGGCAACAACTTATAAAAGATTCCTTCCTCAGCGAAGATCAGAAACAGGCGTATGAAGAACTGGTAATTGCGCGACTGAATAGATTAAAAACGGAACAAGTGGGCAAAAATGGAACTAAAAGGAAGGAATAAGTGTTTACATTTTTGTAGTGTAACAATATAGATAAGAGGATGTGCCTATATGACACACCCTCGTCTTAATTTTGCAGGACTACTTGCTGAGTTTGCGACTACTCTGTTGGAAATCTACGAATCCAAACATTGCCACACTCAGGATTTGTGCACGTCAATTCGACCTGCAACTCTGGTCGACCTTCTACGATTTCATAATTTCTCTTAGTCTCGACCATGTCATGATTACAATAACATTTTGTTTTCATGTTAAATAACTTTTTAAATTAATATTATGCGGTTCTCCGAGCACCGCGTTATCAAGCTACTAACATTGGTTCAAGACTCGAGTATGGAGCAGAAACCGGAGTAATTTCCGATTGCAAAGGTACAAATTATAATTGAAAAATCCAAATTTACACTCTGTTTTTGTTTCTTTATTATGTAAGCCACTATAAAGGCTAATGAAGTCAGTATATATTTTTTGCTGATAAAAGTATCAGTAATGAACAATGTATAACAACACTTTTGATCCGTTACAAACCTAGTCGAATAAGTATAGGGTTATGCTATATTTATACCTTTGGATGTTTTTCTGAGTATGATTTTCATACTCTACCCAAGTATGATAGTTAAAGATACTCAAAGGTACTCATTTTTATGCGGACAGATAGGAATAATTGAAATAAATAGAGTACCTTTGCAGTGCTTTAGCATTTTGAGCGGGTCATGATCCCTAAGTGATGCTCTTCTTGTTTTTAACAGGAAAGTGAGTCTGCTCACCAGTTCGTGGCTGGTAAAAACCATTCCGATGAATCATCGTGCGGAGGGAGTATTAGTCGGAAGATACTCTATCCAACTCCACATAAGAGGCTCTTCAGGGGGTGAGACCGATTAGCATAAGCCCGGTTCCCATACAGCGACAGAAGAAGCCGAGATTGCATAGCTGCATTTGATTATTGCTTCGGCAATGGTCAAACGCAGCTATTTTTGTATATATACATGTACTGAAATGGTTGCAAACGCGAGAGTAAACTTATTTATTCATTAAACTATTTCAGTCGTTATGAAATTAACAAAATCATTACCAGTCATCAAGGAGCGTAACTGTTCTGTTTCCTTGGTTTTAGATTGTCGCACACAGAGAAAGAATGCGACAGAGTTTCCATTGGCCATGCGTTTCACCATTGACCGCAAGTTCTTCTATTATGTTGTAGGAAGTACTTACACCGAGAAACAGTTCTCCGACATCTGCAATGCTACAAAGAGCGCATCCGAAAACTACCGTGAGCAGCGTATGTGGCGAGAGACCATCGTCCCCAAGTACAAAAACCTGCTTGCAGAACTCAACAAAGGAAGTTTGTTCACCTATGAGATGGTACGTGTGGCTGTCACCACAGGCAACACATCCCTTCAGGAGGAAGATGACCGTTCCTTCATGAGTATTTGGGAGAAGATTATCCACGACCTCAAAACCAATGATGGAGGAACACAGTTTACAACTGGGCAGAATTACGAATATGCCTTAAAGTCATTCCGCAAGATAATGGGGTATGATGCCATTACGGGCTTTAACATCAGTGTTGCCGAGATACAGAAGTGGAAGGATGGCATGAAGCATGGCGTGAAAGGCAAAGACGGCAAACTCATAGGTAAAATCAGCGACACAACGGCTGGAATCTATCTTCGTGCGTGTCGTGCCGTATGGAACACATGTGTTCGCGAAGGTTTCCTCAAAGATGTGCCTTATCCATTCTCAAATAAGAAAGAGAAGGGACTTGTCAGCATTCCTCCAAGCGCCAAAAGACGCAAGTGCTATCTCCGTGTCTGTCAGATGACAGAACTCTACAATCTCTTTATTTCAAAGCAATACCCAGAGCATTGGGGCGAGTCATATACAGCATCAGTGCATTTTTCGCTTGGCTTGTTTCTTGTGCAATATCTCTGCAACGGATTCAACATGGCTGATGCAGCCCGATTGAAATACGACAACTACTATTTCCAGAATGAAGGTAAGGCATTCCGTTTCAACCGTAAGAAAACGGAAAAGACCAGTGCCAACGGTTCTGAGGTCATCATCCCTATCATCGAACCTTTGCAACGCATCCTTGATGAGATTGCGGCACCGCCAACACGTGACGGCTATGTATTTCCTCAGATATTCAATGGTGCAGAAACCGAGGAAGACCGCAGGAAGAGAACGCAGCAGGAGAATAAGAATATACGGGAAAGGATGGACAAAGTCTGTCATGAGGTTCTTCAATGGGACGAGTCCATCAAACCATCTGGAACTTGGTGTCGCCACTCCTTTGCCACCAACCTTCATAACGCAGGTGTGGAAGTGGATTACATCTCAGAGAGCATGGGACACTCAACTGGTGAACATGCCATCACGCATATCTATCTTGATACATATCCTTTGGAGAAACAGATGGAATATAACTCCAAGCTGTTAGATCTGAACACGGAGCACTCCAAGCGTGAAAAACTGCTTGCTGAGCTGGCTGAGCTCTCTGAGGAGGACCTTTCTCTGCTTTTGGGTAAACTGAAGTCGCCTAACCAATAATCTACAGAGTCATGTTTAAGTTGAATTTTTCAAAGATAGTGCCAGACTTCTCGCTGAGAAAAGAGAAAACAGACCAGTTCATCCACACATGGAAGAACCAGAATAAAGCTGTCTATGCTGACTTCAAAAGAGGAATAGGCAAGGTGCCTGAAGGTGATCTCATCGCATTGTATAATATGTATGCCATGATGAAGGATTGCGTTCCGCCAGAAGCGCAGTCTTTCTATGACTGGTTCCTTACTTTATTCACACAGAATCCATCCCAACTCCAGCGCATGATGTCTGGAAATGTTCAGTGGGCAGGCGAACACACCGAGAAGATTGCCCAATGTATGGTCAACCGCCAGTTATGGTTAGGCATCAATCTGAGGACGGGAAAGGTGGATATCTATAAGTCATACCAAAAGGATTTGCTGATGGTCAAGTCTGGTACACCAGTTGAAACATGGAACCGTCTGCCACAAAACATGAGAACACATTTCATCGAACAGCTGGATAGACTCGCACGGAACTCCAATGGTTGTATGTTGCTCGGCAAATTGGAGCGCAAGCAGCTGTACCATGCTTTGTCTTTCTTCGCAGACATCTTCATACTCTCTCATGCCGTGTTCTTGCCAAAGTTCCTGGCGAACCTATATGACAGGATTATAAACCAAGGAGACACGTTGGCCTATTGTATGTACTACTTCGTGGTGTTTGACCATGGGCTTGTTCTGATGATGGAAATCCTCAATGGAATCTTGACCAAAGAAGAGGTAGATGAGAGCGGATTGACATTGGTTCACAACTGCATCCACATGCTCGTTCATCATAGCATGGAAATGGGAACTGATACCAAAGCCTCCTGGGAGAATGCAGTTGAGGATTGCCACCCTGAAATCTGGAAAGATGTCATGTTAGCTCTGCACAAGGCTAAAGGGAAGAGAGGGAAAAAGAAATCTATCCGCACGTTGGATGAAATTCTGATTGGTGACGTTGCAATTCTAAAGAAAAGGATATGCCAGTTTCTTGACGAGAATACAGATGGTATTTGTCTTGCTTATCTGCTTTGTGCCTTGATACGTGCAAGGAAGATAGAAGCGAGCATCCCCTATATGACTTTTCACCGAGCCCTTGAGCAGTTCACGGGACAACATACAGGTCATGATATTCCGCAGAAGCGATATGGTGAGCTGAAGATGTTCACACTCAACTCTTCGCCCTATGGTGACAGCTATAAGCGAGCCAAACGTATTATCGATAAATGGGCTCAAATCTTCATTGAAGTCGGTTGAGACCCCATATTTTCCTCCTGTTTAGTTAAAAGTCGGTCGGTTTTATTTCTTGCAAATAAAGCCGACCGACAACCTTTTTGTTCCATAGTACCTTTGCCGTAGAATTTGATTTCAGAGAATGTAAACGAGGCTCAAAATGCCTCAGATGTATAATTTCTAATAATAATAAATTTTATGACAACTCAATTTGACATCAAACAACTCCTCCAGAAGCCCATCGCCATGATGACGGGCGAGGAACTGACCTTTTTGCTCAACAGCAGCATGGAGGCAAAGACAAACGAACAAACACCTGTTGTACAGAAACGTACCTACTATGGTATAGAGGGCATAGCCCAGGTGTTTGGGTGCAGTGTACCAACCGCCAATCGTATCAAGCGAAGCGGCATCATTGATGCGGCTATCACCCAGATAGGACGCAAGATTATTGTTGATGCAGACATGGCACTTGCATTGGCAAAGGAAGCAGAAGCCAACAAAGAAAAGAAAGAATAATCTATGGAACAGAATGACGAGTTTATTCGTGTTGGCACTACTTATTATAAGATAGTTGACCAGCCGTTGGTCAATGGGGAAACCGTAAAGAGACGTATTCCGTGGAGCATCGAAGCCCTACGACAGGACTACGGCAAGAACTTTATAGCCGATATACCGAAATTCGATGGCTTCTGTACGGTTCCCAATCATCTGGATTATAATAGAGAGATTGGAACTTTCTACAACCTATATGAACCAATCACACACCAACTTGAAGCAGGTCCGTTCCCTCGTATCAAATCGCTGATGGAACACATTTTCGGCGAACAGTATGAGTTAGGGATGGATTACCTGCAAATCCTTTACGAGAAGCCGACTCAGAAACTTCCAGTTCTCCTGTTGGTCTCTACGGAGCGTAATACAGGCAAGACCTCTTTCCTCAATTTCCTCAAACTGATCTTTCAAGACAATGTCACGTTCAATACGAATGAGGATTTTCGCAGCCAGTTCAATGCTGACTGGGCAGGAAAGTTACTAATTCTTGTTGATGAGGTGTTGTTAAGTCGCAGGGAAGATTCCGAGCGACTGAAGAACCTGAGTACAGCTCTTACCTATAAGATGGAAGCCAAAGGAAAGGACAGAAACGAGGTTCAGTTCTTTGCCAAGTTCGTGTTGTGTTCCAATAATGAATCCTTTCCAGTCATTATTGACCCGGAGGAAATCCGCTATTGGGTTCGTAAGGTGGAGCCGTTGGAAAATGATGACCCTGATTTCCTGCGACATCTTGAAGCAGAGGTTCCTCACTTCCTGTTCCACTTGAAACACGAAAGAGTGTTGTCAACGAAAAAAGAAAACCGAATGTGGTTCAATCCTGCGCTTATCCATACGGATGCTCTTGACAACATCATTCGCCACAACCGACCACGTGCCGAACTGGATATGGTGGAACTTTGTCTGGATGTGATGGAACGGAACAACCTGACACAATACTGTTTCTGTCCCAATGATATTCATGCACTCCTGTTGAACACGCATGTTAAGATTGAGAAGTGGCAAATTCTGAAGGTTCTGAAGGAACGCTGGCAACTGCAACCAGCTGCCAATGCCTACCGTTATACGACCTACAACATCGACTATACCAATGCCACAAACTATATGGCTGTTCAACGAACTGGTAGGTACTACACCGTCCAACGGGATTTCTTGGAACCATTGCGTTGTTGATTTGTTGATTCGATGAAGATTTATAATAAAAGATATTATATCAATAGGTTACAGACAAGTAATCGCTCAACAAAAATACAACAACTATCAACGGCAGGACAGTAGTCGAAAAGCGTTTTTATTTTTCTTTTGATTGGCAAAAAATCTTTTATAACAATGACAAATATCATCATCTTAACAAACTCGTCCTCAGCAGACGAGAAGAAAAAAGCCCAATTGCGTGACCTGACACCCCACACAACATCGTTCAGAAACGGCAGGATGTTATTTGGGGGTTGGGGGAGCAAGTATAGGTTTTGTGTCCCACTAAACCACGGCTCAGAAAGCCGAAAATGCCAGATGTCTCACTTAAACGCCTCGAACACATGAATACCCCAACCCCAAACAAAGGCGGTCGTCCAAGGAAGCCCGAAAGCGAGCAGCGGCTTCATCCTGTCAAGGTCTATTTCGACGAACAAAGCTACAGGAAACTGTTGAACAAACGTAGGCGTACAGGCATGTCCCTCTCTACGTTGGTTTATGAGTTAACCGTCAACGGCTATGTCAAGGAACCCTTTACCAAAGAGGAGACATCATTGCTTCGCTCCCTTACAGGCATGTCAAACAACCTGAATCAACTGGCACACGAGGCACACATCTATCACTTCTCTCAAATGGAAGAACGTGTGCGGCATCTGGCAAATGATATCGATGAATTACTAATCCGAAAAAGTGAAAGATAAACTATGATAGCAAAGATTCATACAGGAAACAACTTCGGTGGACTAGTCAACTATGCCAACGACATAGTGAAGAAGGATGCAGTTGTAGTGGCATCCTATGGAGTAAGTCTTACTTCCAATGCCGCTATCACTGCCAGTTTCAAGGCACAGGCAAAAGCCCGTTCTGGAGTCAAAAACTTCGTCGGTCATATCTCACTCAGCTTCTCGCCTAACGATAAGGAAAAGGTGAATAATGACCTGATGGCACAGATTGCCCGAGAGTATATGCAGAGGATGGGAATCGTCAACACGCAGTTCGTCGTGTTCCGTCACCAAGACCAGCCACATCCTCACGTTCATATTGTCTATAATCGAGTCAATAACGATGGTGATGCCATTATGGGAGATTGTAACTTCCGCAAATCTGCAGCTATAACCAAGGCTTTGACCAGAGAGTACGGACTCACCTTTGGCAAGGGCAAGAAGAATGTCCGCCGTGAACGCTTGAAGGGCAAGGATGTCATCAAGTATCGTATCTATGATGAGGTAAACGCATCCCTGAAAGGTTGTAGTTCATGGCAAGATTTGTGCAAGACTCTCTCACCCAAGGGCATTTCGCTGGATTTTGTCCGAGACAGCGATGGCAGCGTTTGCGGAGTGACCTTCACCGACAACGAAAGTAACGTCATCTTTGCAGGTGGAAAGATAGACCATTCGCTGAGCTTCGACAGCATCAATCAACTATTGGAGAAAACCAATGGCATCGGTGCAGCCGTAACAGATATGCTGTTGCAGCCGCATGTCGTACTATCATCAGGAGGTGGAGGAGGTTCCTGTTCCAAGGACGATGACGACGATGACAAGGATAGAGATAAGAAAAACAATTATACACCACGTAAACGTAAAAGATAAATTATGGCAAAAAACAAACTCACTCCATTGAAGGATGAGCCCACGACCTCGTTTGATGAACTTATTTCAAAAATAGACAACCTTGCTAGGGTTATCAATCAGCAGAATGGTTATCTACGAGTAATAGCTCAAAAAGATGGTTTTGACAGCGAATACAACTTTCTCAGGCATCAGTTCAACGCTACCAGTGCTATCCATGAGGCATTAGTGAAGTATCTCAAAGAGAATAAAGCTGAGATTGTAGTAGATGGTGAAGAGAATAACAAACTGGCGAAAGCGGAGGAATTGTTGAATAAATATCAAACCCTTTTGACTGAAGCAATGGAAATCATTAAGAACCGCAATACCGTTACATCACCCGTTACGACTGTGGTCATCCATGAACCGTTACCCGCAAAAACAGTTTTGAAACCACAGCAGCCTCAGTCAACAAAGGGGATGTTTGCATACCTATTCCTCCACTTGCCTTGGTATCAGATCAAATGTTTCTTCACATCCTCTTATTTCAAGCACTGGCTTATCATTATCATGGTGAGTGTCTGGTTCGTCTCTGTTTTTCTGACTTGTATCATGGCTGTTGACAATGCCAGGATGCACCAGATGTATCATGCCATCCTTATTCACTCAGGAATATAACACAAAGGGTATGCCTATGACATCAATAAAGGTAAAGTTCAGACCATCCACAGTGGATGGCAAGGAGGGAGGTCTATATTTCCAGATTATCCACAATCGGGTAGTCCGTCAGTTGAATACTGATTATAAGGTCTTTGCAGAGGAATGGGATGCGGAGTCGGAAAGCGTTATCGTAAATGGTAACCGCTCCAATCTTCTGTTGGGTATTCAAGAACGTCTGGCATGGGACGTGGCTCGTCTGGAAAAGGTTGTCCGCTCGTTGGAAACGGAGCGTCGTCGCTTCACGGCAGACGATGTGATTACCATGTTCCATAAACTGACCAAGGAGTCCTCCCTCTTTACCTTTATGCATGGTGTCATAGCTCAACTGAAACAGTTGGGTAAAGTACGCACGTCCGAGACCTATACTGCTACGCTTAAAAGTTTTATGGCTTTTCGAGACGAGCAGGATGTTCCACTTGATGGTATCAGTTCAGACATGATGCTCATGTATGAAGCACATCTGAAAGCCAGAGGCGTACGCATGAACACCATATCGTTCTACATGCGTAACCTTCGGGCAGTCTATAATCGTGCCGTGGAGAAAGGTCTGACTCAACCGAACAATCCCTTCCGTCATGTATATACGGGAGTGGATAAGACGGTCAAGCGTGCTATTCCCATCAAGGCCATCAAAGCCCTGAAGGAGTTGGACTTATCCATGAAGCCATCATTGGACTTTGCACGTGACATGTTCCTATTCAGTTTCTATACCAGAGGAATGTCTTTCGTGGATATAGCTTATCTCAAAAAGACTGACCTTCAGAACGGAATCCTGACTTATCGAAGACGAAAGACAGGTCAGGAGCTGAGTATCAAGTGGGAGAAATGTATGGCTGAAATCATTGCCAAATATCCTGAAAACAAGACAGATTATCTTCTCCCTATCATCAAAGAGGAAGGCAACGGACGGAACAGCGTGAGCCATCAAGCTTGCTTGAATGGCCGAGTCGTGACAGACGAAGGCAAAGCCAATGAGCGGAGGCAATATGACAATACCCTGCATCTGGTCAACTATCGCTTAAAGGAGCTATCTACAATGCTGAAACTCCAGCGACCACTCACCATGTATGTGGCTCGTCATTCATGGGCAAGTGCTGCCAAAGCAAAGAATGTGCCTTTGTCAGTAATCAGCGAAGGAATGGGACATGACTCAGAAGCAACGACACAAATATATCTCGCTTCACTGGAAACGTCGGTTGTTGATAAAGCAAACAAGATGATTCTGGGATTGTTGTAAACAAGGATTTGTTTAGCAAAATTCTCAATCTCTTTCTAAGAGACGGATATTTGAGTACAAAGATACTAATTTTTGGTCAAAATACACATTATTTAATTAGAAAACACGCTTTTGGCATATCATTTTTATACTTTGTTTAGCAAATCGCTATGCAAAACGCCCAAAAATCGAGGAATATCAATGACTTTTTGTTTCTCTACGTCTCTTAGAAAGAGACGAATGGATATTTCTCGACAAAGACCCAGAAGCTGATAGGCAAAAACATAATAGAACTCCCTTCGTAGTGTAACAAAAGGTTTGGTCGCCTGTCGAGACACTGCGCTGGGAGTTTCTGCATTTGGATGAAGGAATCTATTAAAGATAATGCTGAAGAACGTCGATTCTCTTTGGAAAGTCGTCGGTACATAGGTTGTAAAAACAAGTTAGTGGATTGGATTTTCAATCTTATCAACGAGCAAACCCATGATGTCCACTCTTTCTGCGACATCTTTGCAGGTACAGGTGTGGTGGCTCAAAGGGCTCTGCAGACATATGAACGAGTGGTAGTGAACGATTTTCTTCACTCGAATAATGTAATGTATCGTGCTTTCTTTGCTCCTACGGAATGGAACGAAGAAAGGGTACAAACCATCATCGAAGAGTTTAATTCTATTAATCCGAACAAAGTCCGCGAGAATTATTTCTCAAAGAACTTTGGCGGCAAGTATTTCCATAACGAGACTGCTAAAATGGTAGGTTATATCCGTGAAAGGCTAAAGAAAATGCAAGCTGATTTGACGGATAAAGAATATGCTGTATTGATGGCTTCATTGATATACAGCATAGATCGCTACGCTAACACAATGGGCCACTTTGATGCCTATCATCATAAGGCACCTGCTGCTCGTCAGTTCGTGATGCGGATGATTGATGTAAAGTCGTACAATGGCGTAGAGATTCATCAAGAAGATGCAAACCAGCTGGCCCGCACTATTGATGTTGACTTAACCTATCTCGACCCTCCATACAATTCGCGTCAGTACAGCCGCTTCTATCATGTCTACGAGAATCTGGTGCAATGGAGAAAGCCTCAGTTGTATGGTACAGCTCTGAAGCCCAAGGAGGAAAACATGAGTGACTATTGTCGTAATGCTGCTTTCTCCGCTTTTACAGACTTGGTGAGACACATCAAAAGTCGCTATTTGGTGGTATCATACAATAACACCTATCACTCCAAGAGTACATCGTCGGAGAATAAGATTAAGCTGGAGCAATTGGAAGAGGTTTTGAACAAATGTGGCAACACTCAGGTATTCAACCATGAGTTCAAAGCCTTTAACTCTGGAAAAACCGAGTTTGATGATCATCGTGAGTATTTATTCATAACCGAAGTTGATGATGAAAAACGGAATCGCTCGTTCTCCACTGTTCTACGTGGGTGATAAGTATAAGTTAGTGCGAGAGATACGTACTCACTTTCCTGCTCACATCAACAGGCTGATAGAACCGTTTGTTGGTGGTGGTTCCGTGATGATGAATGTCAATGCCGACGGTTACTTACTCAACGACATCAATAGTTACGTTATTAACCTGCATCGGATGCTGCAAGGGTATATAGGCCGTGAAAGTGAGTTCATAAATGATCTATATGCCTTGATTGATAATTATGGGCTTTCGCTCTCATTGCGGAGTGATGTGGTACCAAAGGATATGAAAGTTGCCAACCCGAAAACCTATTATGCACGCTACAACAAAGCGGGCTATCAGAGGATGAAGGCAGACTTTATCAATGGCGGTCAGCAAGACATGCAAAGGCTTTATCTCCTGCTTATCTACGGATTTAACCACATGCTCCGATTTAATGGGAAGGGACTGTTCAATCTGCCTGTTGGTAATGTGGACTTTAATCAGAATGTGCAAGATGCACTTACTGACTATTTCCAACTGCTAAGTCAGAAACGCTCCGAGTGGCATAATGAGGATTATCGTCAGTTTCTTGGTAACATAGACTACCAACCTGAAGACCTCGTCTATCTCGATCCTCCCTATCTGATTACTTTCAGCGAATACAATAAACTATGGAATGAGGATACTGAGCGTGACCTGCTGGCATTGCTCGATAACCTGAATAAACGTGGCGTTAACTTCGCCATCTCTAACGTCACCCATTATCGTGGGCGTACTAACACTCTCTTTCTGGAATGGTCTGCACAGTATCATATCCATTCCATCAAAAGTAATTACATCAGTTTCAACGACAACAGTATCAAGCAGTTTAGCGAGGTGCTGGTTACCAATTACTAAAGCTTATGCCAAACAATGTAAGACACGGGAAAAGACTCTTCAAGCAGATGTCTCTTGAGGTAGCGGTTAGAAATCCAGAACGTTATGAAGGAATTTTGAAAACCTTCGCCAAGTTTGAAGGAACTGTCTTGGATGACAAAGGTGTACTTAATGTTTATTCGCAACTATACCTCGATGAGGTTGTCAGTGCCGATGCATTAAGCGACGAAATACTCACAAAGAAGTTTGTTTGTAACTGGATAGTCAATAATTGTAGCCACAATAATGAATGGGGATATCCAACCGGTTATCAAGCTGCATTTACGCGATACCTTAAAACCTTATCTGAGTTTGGGTTTATATATGCTCAATATAACCAAGAGCTTCGTCTTTCTCCTGTTGCTAAGGCTCTTGTTAGCGGAAAGATTACGTTATCAGAAGCTTTTGCTCTACAGAGCATGAGGTTTTGGCGGAAATCCCCATATAGACGTGTGCTTAATGATTTCAATTTCTTCGAATTTATTATTGATGCCATGATAGAGTTGAAGAAAAAAGGCCATCGCTTGTCATATAACCAACTTATGGTAGGACTATTTTCTGATGACGGCAATGTTAAGGATTTCCTGTCGTTACTAGAAAATAACAAGGTGGGTGATGACGCAGATAAAGCTTATGCACTGGTAAAGAGAAAATACAGTCAGGTAGATGCAGAACACGCAAAAGCAGCAAAATTAGAATCTGCTTTTAGAGATTATGGAAACACCGTATTCCGTGTCTTACAGCTTACCGGTTTTGTTACTGTCGAATACACAGGAGTTCTCATGCTTACTCCCAATGAGAATCGCATGCCATTGTATAAGGCGCTTAAAGAAAAGAATTTCTTTGTTTCAGAATCGGCAAAAGAAGATGAAGAGGAATATTTTGAGCAGTTAGGTTCTTTTGATGCTTCTCTTGAATCCCTAATTCTTTCTTATAGAGAAAAAGTGGATCATTCTACAGCAGAGTATAACAAGAAAATACCGAATATTATAAAATCTTATGGGCTTACGGCGGATTCGATAGAACAGGCACTAGTTAAGGTTTCAAATGGTGATAAGAAAGGAAAGGATACTTTCTGGTTTATACAAGATCCTGTGAAATTTGAGTTCCTTCTTACGCTCTTTGTTTACACTTACTACGGAGACACTTTCGAGTATAAGCCAAACTTCATTTGTGATGAAGCGGGAATCCCATATTCACATGCACCAGGCAATATTGGCGACATTGAGATTTTCAACAAAGACAGATATTGGTTAATAGAGGCAACCTTAATTCGTTCTAAGAATCAGCAGGTCAATAATGAAACGGTTAATCTCTTCCGGCATATTGATGATACAATTGACGGACAGAAATATCTGACACTTGTAGCACCGTATATTCATGAGGACACGAAACTGATATTCAACGTAGCATCTATTATCACAATGATTAAGGATAATATGTTGAGTCTTAGTTCCGATGCCCAAACAACAGATGAATTTATCGGTGACATGAAAGACAAGGCATATTTTGGCCTTATTGATTCTCGTACTCAGAACTTCATCGGTAACATTAGAAATAAGCTTAATGAAATCCATACATAGTTATGAGATCGTTTTACGAGAACAAAGATTTTGTCTTATACAAGGGAGATACCTTCCAGCTATTAGAAGAACTGGAAGAAAAGGTTGACATGATATTTGCTGACCCGCCATACTTTCTTTCCAAAGGTTTCACCATGCGTTCCAAAGGACGAGTAAAATGCTTTGATAAAGGAGAATGGGATAAAGAAAGGTCGCTGTCTGAAATCAATGATTTCAACATGAAATGGCTTTCGTCATGCCGTAACATCTTAAAGGACAATGGTACCATCTGGGTAAGCGGAACCTATCATAACATCTACTCTGTGGCGAATTGTATGGTAGAACTTGGTTACAAGATATTGAATATCATCGTGTGGAACAAGCCAGATGCACCATTAACTCTATCTGACTACCATTTCAATTTCTCTGCCGAGTATATTATTTGGGCAAGGAAGTCAAAAGACAAGCGACATTACTTCAACAAAGAGTTGATGACTTTTGTTAATGGCGGTAAAAGAATGTCTGATGTTTGGAACATCCCAACAACTGGTTTGTGGGAAAAGACTTGTGGCAAGCATCCCACACAGAAACCACTCCGACTTATCTATAGGATAATCCTTGCATCAACAGAAGAAGATCATTTAATTCTTGACCCGTTTGCCGGGAGTTGCACCACAGGTATAGCTGCTAATCTTCTAAATCGAAAGTTTATAGGATTTGATCAGAGTGAAGAGTTCCTGAGTCTTGGAGTGGCAAGAAGAAAAGAGATAGAAGATGCAAGCAATGCTACTAAGCTGTTTAGAAAAATGTCAGAAAATCCTAATGATGTTATGGTTATGATAAACCATGCACGAAAGGATTTGAAAGACAAAATGATAGAGACTGGTATATGCTACCTCAGGGCAGGTGATTCTAAAGGTTCATTATGTGTAACCCCAGGTTTTGAACGGATGCAATACGTCTTACTTCATACGGCAGGCGATGAGGTAAAAATGTATCGACTAAAATCAAAAGGGCAATTTCAGATTTGGACCAAAGAGACTCTTGAAACACACGGATTTCATCCAGAACATGCTCCATACTATGTTGTGCTTTTGTTTGACAATACACAGGAGATTCCGTTAAGCAAAAAGATAAATATCAAGGAGCGACTAAATACGTATCGTGCCAGAATCCGTCCGCTAAGTGATTTTATAGGAATAAAATAGTTAAGAAGACACTTTGCCGAATCCCTGGAGCACGAAGATGACGTGGTTGTCTATACCAAGTTGCCAAACGGCTTCTATATCAACACATCAATGGGCAAGTACAATCCCGACTGGGCAGTAGCCTTCAGGGAAGGAAGTGTCAAGCACGTCTATTTTGTGGCAGAGTCCAAAGGCAATGACCTCCATGGCTCTCAGCTCCGAGGTTCGGAGGAAAGCAAGATTGAATGTGCCCGTCGCCACTTCAAAGCCATCAGCGACAACGGCTATATCTATGACGTTGCCAAGAACTACAAGTCATTATATGATATTGTAACGAAGTAATTTGCTTAACTTTCGGACTGATAATCTCGGGCGGAAACTGATGAAATAATACGGTTTCCGCGATTGTCAAAAAAGGTAGCTTTGATATATCATTTATTTGCCTCTTCTATTTCTTTCCATGAGAAAGTACTATATGCCTCTTCTCATAGGCATCGCCCCTCCGTACTCATCCGACATTGTATATATATCATCATCACAACATACAGACATCATAGATGCATTGTACCGTCTACAACGGAGTTTGTCGTAAGTATGTATACACTTCTCATTATACGAGAATCATTTAGGTAGCATCTTGGCATATAATGTTGTTTCATTGTTTCTGCAATTCTTTTTCCCTAATTAACTTCAAATAGTACAATATTGTCAGTCAGTGCTTCTGCTTTTACTTTATAATGTCCTTTACTTTCAGTTCCTCATACTCATCAAAGAACTTTTTCCATTTCGAATCTTCAGCCAACTTGGGAGAACAGCACCAGTTGTGGCACTTAAGCAAAATCCCCCAAATTGTTTCAACGAAATATTGATATGGCAAGTCGAAGTCCGCTGGAAAGTCAGTCACAATTCTGCCATACTCGCAATTTTTGTCATACCGAGTGTCGCAACCTAACAAAAGAAATAGCCGATTGTTGTTTGGAATGAGATTAACAAAATAGCAGTTGAGAGGTTTACGGTATGTTTCATCCATTATATGATCTTGATAATCTTCTTTATCAATAATACAGTCGGATGCAACTACCGGAATATATGGCATTGCTATCATTCTAAAGGTGTAACTGTCATCTTTCCCATCCAACGCTTCCCAAAGGTTATCAATTACAGCGTCCATTCTACGGATAAACGCCAGAGAGTTTTTCAACCAAGCATCATTGAATTCATTAGGATCATCCTCGATCTTACTCTCATATAAATGCATTCTTCTTTCTTCTTGGTGCCTTACAGAACAAGCCGCACGATATGCCAACAGAAGGCAATCTCGTTTGGACTCAGGGATACTATTACGGCTCTCAAGATCCTTGAAGAGCAAAGAATCATGTTTGTTACAGAAAAGACGGTACTGCATAGCATCATTTATTCCTCTCGTCTTCTCAGTGTATAAATACCATCGTCCAGAGCGAGCGTCTTCCCAATTATCCTCGAACTGCAACAACTTATTATGACTATCTGCAAGCGATTCCAAGACGGGATGTCTCTGAAGCAGATGCGATTTTATTGCTATCTCATTACAATCTGGGCAACAACACTTGTATTTGAAGTTAGAAGCATAACTTCGAGCTTTCTGCAAGGAATTTGCGAATTGGTTAAAATCAAAAGAATCAATATTCATACTTTTTATCGTCTAACTGTGGCTTTCACAATTTCATCTTTATAATATGCAATTTCCCTAAGCCTGTCTTTATTCCAGTCAAAATTATCTTTCGTCTTATATTTATAGTTTGGCAATTCTTTCATAAACGACAATCTAAGCTTGCAGAACATAGACACATGTTGAGCACCAACTATTTCACTAGTGCCTGATTTAAAGCCTTCAAATGTTCGCACACGTTCTGACACTTTAAACTTGGCTGCAAGTTTTGCCACATTTTCCACATCGGTTTTCGAGATAGAACCTTCTTTGAAGTATATCACCTTATTGGAATTACACGCAGTTAGCTTGTTTAACTCCCTTACGTCCTCTTTCTGATTTAATTCCACATAGGATTTCTTTCTATCTCCCATTTTATAGCATCGATCATCATAGAACATAACAGCTATCTTGTCTGATAGTGGGAAATACAGGAACAATCCTCTACTTGCTAAAGCGTAGTTAATATTACCTAACCGCTCAAAATATGTATTATACATGCATACAGGATTGTCACTAGTCAAAAATGAAACATCCGTATTGTTTATCAATACTCTGAATTTAAGGTCTATGCATAAATTCACTATCTGAGACTGTGTACCTAATGCCTGCAATCCAGGTTGGTTTACATTCACCTCAACATTGTCCAACATCTCATCAGTAATTAACGCAACTTCATCTGCGTTAGCTGACTGACGCTTTGCTTCAATATACTTTCTCAGCATCATCTTAGCCATCTTACTAAAGTTTTCTTGAATAAGATTTGCTTGAGTAAGAGTGCGACCTAATTGAATCATTGTAAAGACATACAAAGTATACGCTTCCTCTTGAGTCAAAGTAAGCTTAGGATTGCCAATCACCTTATCTATTATAGCTGATGCTAATCCCTCCATATCGCTTAAAGCACCTTCTATCTTCATGTTTTCAGAATAGAAATAATCAGCACTAGCTTGATGTTTGATAGGAGCTTGAGGAATGGTTTTATCTTTATCTGCGATATATGCTCCTATCGTTTTGCCATTCACTGAGAAATTTCGCTGATAGAACTGTGGAACATAATGCTGATTTTTTGTCTCTCCTTTTTTTTCTTCTGCCATATTCTATATTGTTTTTTAC
>ERZ1673698.1703-NODE-1703-length-18950-cov-5.318920_pt1 | contig 18950 bp, 34 predicted proteins | sample MGYA00580228_ERZ1673698 | MGnify/ENA primary metagenome ERZ1673698 (study PRJEB41218, sample SAMN15661768) | gut metagenome | host: Homo sapiens | place: Canada: London | collected 2015-08-20/2019-03-30 | study: EMG produced TPA metagenomics assembly of... | reverse complement strand
GGCCTTTCCAGGACGTTCTACGTGGACAGCGACACGCACACATTCAAGGACAATAAGCACACCATGTCCCTCACTCTAAACTATGCCAACGACCTCGCCAACGAGGAGAAAGGTAGCGCCGAGAGCGATAAGGAATACAAGGTCGGGGACATCGTGCAGTTTAATGGCGGATACCACTACGTCAGCAGCGCGGCGGGCAACCCGACGGGCGGCAAGTGCGCAGCGGGGCCTGCCAAAATCACGCTGATAGCCAAGGGCGCGAAGCACCCCTATCACCTCATTCACACAGACAGCAGCACGCGGGTGTATGGATGGGTGGACGACGGAACTTTCAGTTAAGGAGGTACAGCTATGGCCGAAGAAACCGAGAACACAAGCCTCAAGGGGCTTTTTCAGTCCCTCGCGGGGGAAAGCGTGGAGGTCTGGCTGGGCGAGGTGAAGTCCGTGGCCCCCCTGCGTATTCAAGCCGTCAACGACGACAAGTTGGTGATTGGCCCGAACATCACCTACGTCCCGCAGCACCTCACCGACTACACCACCGAAGTCACGGTGAACTGGCAGACAGAGGCAGCCAGCGGCGGGAGCGGCGACGCTGCCTTCGCCTCTCACCCCCATGCAATCACCGGGCGGAAGAAAATCATTGTGCATAACGCGCTCAAGGTCGGGGAACGGGTACACGTCCTCTCTTTCAAGCGTGGGAAGCAGCACTTTGTGCTTGGCAGGGAGGGATGATATGGCGGAAGTATTTATCCCCCTCCCGATAGAGACCGTGGCGGAGGCCACCGAGAAGCCCTCCCGCACCTACCGCCTTGACCTTGAACATGGCCGCATCGTCGGCATGGTAGACGGCCTGGAAGCAGTCAAGCAGGCCATCCAAAAGGCTATTCTGACACCTCGCTTTAAGTGCTTGATTTACGATCACCAGTACGGGTGCGAGGCAGAGGAGGCTATCATCACGAAGGACGCGACGCGAGAGTACACACAAGCCGTCATAGAGGGCTTTGTGGTGGACGCGCTGCGCCCGGACACCCGCGTCCTATCCATCTCGAACTTTCAAACGGAGTTCGAGGGTGACGAGGCGCGGTTCTCTTTCCTTGCGAATACCATCTACGGCCCGGTCGAGATAGAGGGGGTGATATAAGTGTTTGAGGGCTACACCTACGAGGCCCTGCTGGACGACGTGCTCAGGAGTGCGCCTGATGGTATTGATACCAGGCAGGGCAGTATTTTTTATGACGCGGTATCTGGCGTGGTGCTCAAAATCGCCAAGCTCTATACCGACCTGGACTTGATAGCCGAAATGACAACTATTATGACGGCTACTGGGGATGCTCTGGACGCAAAGACGGCGGAGCACAACATCTACCGCCTTGCGGCGACCAAGGCGAAGTACCTCGTCGCCTTTGACGGGACGACCCCCGACCTGGGAGAGCGTTTCTTCTATGACGGGGCCTACTTCGCCCTCAAGATGGATGATAAGACCTATTACCTCGAAGCGGAAAGCGCCGGGGAGGACGGTAACAACATCTATGAAGGTACACCCGCCGTCCCTGTCAACAATATCGAGGGCCTTATCTCCGCCACCTTCGGGGCCATCTACGAGCGCGGCAGCGACAACGAGGACGATGAAAGCCTCCGCATGAGGGCCATTGAGAAAATCGCCGGCCCTGCGGAGAACGGCAACCGCCAGCATTACAAAACGTGGTGCGAGAGCGTGGACGGCGTTGGCCGGGCGCGTATCTTCCCCCTGTGGCTGGGCGAGAACACGGTCAAGGCCGTGCTCATTGACACCACTGGGAAGCCCTGCGGCGACGCAAAGGTGGCGGAGGTGCAGGAGTATATCGACCCAGCAGATAAGGGCATGACGGTTACGGTAGACGGCAAGACCTATGTGTTCGGGGACGGCCTTGGCAACGGGGTCGCCAACGTGGGTGCGCATCTGACGGCAGTGGGAGCCACGGCTCTCCCTGTCGTCGTTTCGTTTAAGGCGGAAATGGCGACCGGGGCCACGGCGGATAAAGTCGAGGAGGAAGCGACGGCGGCCATTGAGGACTACTTCAAGAAGCTGGTGCTGGAAACCGAGGAGGGCACGGCCATCGTCGTGCGCGTTTCGGCCATCGGCGCTATCTTGAGCGACCTCAAGAGCCTTGTCGATTACAGCGCCCTCCGCTTGAACGGGAGCGAGAGCAACATCACCCCCGGAGAGGACGATGTTCCTGTGCTGGGGGAGGTGAAGCTCGCTTGAGGTTTTACAACAGGTATTTCAAAAGCGGCTATGAGGAACTGATTTCCTACTACCCCCGGTTCTATCGGGATGTTGCCGAGATGGTGGCCATCCTCAAGGCCCAAGGCAAACTGGCCGACGGGCTTGAGGCCAACATCGAGCAGACGTATCTCAACAACTTCATCCTCTACGCGGACGAGCAGACCATAAGCGCCTGGGAGACCATGCTCGGTATCGCCTATACTTCGGCGCTAACCCTCGACCAGAGGCGGCGCGTCGTTATCGGGCGGATAAGTGGCTATGGTCACATCGGGGAGCCGGAGATACGGGCCTTGATTGCCAACTATACGGACAAAGCTGTTTCCGTGGACTTCATGCGGGGCATTCTCACCATCATTATCGAGGGAGAGGTCTTTGACGAGGCCAACCTCTACGATACGTTGCTCCGCCGCATTCCGGCCCACCTAAAGCTAAACGCATGGATACACGTCCGGCGGACGTTCCGGCAGCAGCTCGACGTATGCTTCGGCGGCGCAGTAGGCGGCATCTTCTCCTCCTCCCCGGTTGGAGAGGACAGGCGCAGCACGACCCGCGTCCCGCTGGCATACAGCGGCTTTTCGAGGTCTGACACCGCAGCCTCTCCGGTCGGAGAGGACAGGCGGGCCACCATTCCGCTTCACGTAGCCCAAGGAGCCGTTTTAGCGCCAACTACGGCCTGTGACCCCCCGGAGCCTCACCGGGCCGCCACGGGCCGCACAAGCGGCGCTGGCGGTCTTTTTTACCACACGCATATCAAATCAAAACTGATGGGATAGGAGGAAAGCAGCATGGCACAATTTGAGGACGGCAGCTATCAGAGCACGCCGGGGCCTGCCCTTATCGCCAAAGTTCTGGCTGGCAGGTGCAAAATGAACTACTCCCGCGCCGCCGTTGGTGCGGGAACCATCCCGGAGGGCGAAACCCCGAAAACAATGCGGGAACCTCCGGGCTATGTCATGGACGCGACAATCTCCGCCGTCACCAACCCGGTGGACGGAGAGTGCCAAGTGACAGTACAAATCAACAGCTCCGATGTGGAGGAGGGCTTCTACGTTACCTGCGTTCTGCTCTACGCGGACGACCCGGACGAGGGGCAGGTGCCCTTTACCTACCTCCGCCTGGAAGATGGGCCGGAGTGGATTAGACCCGCAAGCAGCGCGGTCGGCAAACTCGCCACCTTTGACCTTATTGCGGCGGTCGGAGCTGTGGACAGCGTGACCGCCAACATCGACCCCAACTCCATCGTCACCCGCGCAGAGGCCCAGCGGCTTATCGCCGCCGCTACCGCCCGGCTGGAAATCACCGTCCCCAAGGACGGCTGGACGAGCGAGGCGGAGGACGAGGAGGACGACAGCAACCCGGAGGAAATCTTCGGAGGCCTGCACGTTGATATTCCCATTGACGGCGTGACAGAGGTCATGGTGCCGTTCCTGTTCATCCACCCGGCCTACCTGGACGCGGCAAGGGCCTGTGAAATCTCCCCTACTTCCAAGACCATTGCAGGGGCACTGCGCGTCTATGCGCGGGAGGCTCCTTCTCAGGACATTGGGGCCACCCTGACGCTTCTCTGCGCCTCCACAGGCAGCGTGAGCAGCGAAGCCTCGCCGGACGGCGCTTATGTGCTCCCGGCGGCCACCACGACCCGGCTGGGCGGCGTGAAGGTCGGGGACGGCCTCACCGTCACCCCGGACGGCACGCTGTCCGTTGACAACTCCTCCGTCGTGGAGGAAATTTCCGCCACCGAGGAGGAAGCAGCGGAGGCGATTGCCGACGCGCTGAACGGCGGCGAATAACCCTTTGTATCTGACGGGCCAGCCACCCGTGAGGTAAATATTTTTATTATCAGGAGGTAAATATCATGGCTTACGACATCAGCAAACTCACCAAACTCTCTGCGCTGAAGGAGCTGGCTGAAAAGCTGGCGGCGGAGCAGACCGCGCGAAAGGCACTGGCAACGAAGGTTGATAACCTTGTTGCCGCCGGAGGCGAGCCGAACGTCATTGAGGGCGTTTCCGTCAACGGCACCGCCGCTACCGTCACCGACAAGGTGGCAGCCATCACCGTTCCCACCAAGGTCTCCGACCTGGACAACGACAGCAAGTTCCAGAGCGATAGCGAGGTCTCCGCCGCTATCCAGGCTGCTATCGCGGCCACCGGCCACGCGAGCTTCGAGGTGGCCGAGAGTGTTCCTGCCGCCGCCAGCGCCAAAGAGAACGTGCTGTACCTCGTGATGAACAGCGAGACCGGGCACTATGACATCTATGCTCTGGTGAGCGGCGAGGTCGTTCTGCTGGACGACACCACCATCGACCTGACGAACTACGTCACCAGCGAGGCCCTGGCCGCCGCGGTTGCGGGGTTGATCAAGCTGACCGACATCAGCGTGGCGGTCACGGGCACCGGGAACGCTGTTACCGCTGTTACCTATGACAGCGCGACGGGCGTGATTACCGTTACCAAGGGCACTACCTTCATCACTGAGGATGATGTGGCGACCGATGCCGAAGTGACCGAAATGCTGACTGAGGTATTCGGAGAGTAATTTCCGGCGGAATTACAGTGGCCGGGGGAGCAATCCCCCGGCCATTCTTTTCACAGGGAGGTAATGACGCATGGGAAAACAGACGACAAGATTAAGCCATCTGAAAGCTGCGGCTGAAAAGGCCAAGAGTTACGCGGGTGGGCTGGTCACGGAGCTGGCGCGGGTGGTCACGGAAGCTCTTGAGGAGCTGGACAGCAGCAAAGCGGACAAGGGAAGCGGCGTGGCGTTCACTATTCCTACCGACGGTTGGAACGAGGTGGAGATTGACGAGACCGCCGAGGACACGGAAACCAGCTATGCCTATTACTGCGACATTGTGGTGGAGGGCATTACGGCGAAAGACCGGGTAGATGTAACCGTGGCCCCGGCCGGGATTGAGCTGGCCACAGCCTGCGGTCTTTGCCCTACGAGCGAAAGCCTCGCCGGAAAAATCAGGCTCCGAGCGGTAACACAGCCCTCCGCAAGTATCGCGGCTGAATACTGGCTCCACAGCGGGAAGGAGTAATCAAATGGCATACGGACAAGTAAATATCCCCGGCGCGTCCGGGGTACAAATCGAGGCGGCCCAGCAGTCGGCACAGCAGGCCCTCGAAAAGGCCGCCTCCGCACAGACCGCCGCCGAGGGTGCTGGCACTACGGCGGACGCGGCCCTGGCCGCTGCGAACGAGGCAAAGCAGACGGCCTCCGGCGCGGACACCAAGGCAACCGAGGCCCTCGAAAAGGCCACGGCGCTTGAGGACAGCGTGGGGAGTGCGGCGGTTTCTGCCGCTGCTGCAGAAGCGGCGGCGAACGAAGCCAAACAGCAGGCGGAACAGGCCGCCACCGCCGCGCAGAACGCGCAGACGGCGGCCAACGATGCGCTGGAAGCCGTTACCAAGCTCACCAGCGTTATCAACAGCGTCCCCACGCAGAACGGCACCCTTGCCTACACGGGGAGCGCACAGTCCCCCTCCTGGAACGGCTTTGACACCGAAAAGCTCACCATCGGGGGCACCACCTCCGCTACCGACGCTGGGACGTACACCGCTACCTTTACCCCCAAAGAGGGGTATGAATGGGCCGATGGCACAACGGCGGCCAAGAGTGTTACATGGAGCATCAACCGGGCGAGCCTCGCCGTCCCCAGTCAGAGCGGGAGCCTGACCTACACGGGCACAGCGCAGTCCCCCACATGGACGAACTACGACAGCGCAAAAATGACGATTGGAGGCACCGCCTCCGGCACCAACGCCACCAGCTATACGGCCACATTTACCCCGGCGGCCAACTACCAGTGGGCTGACGGCACCACCACAGCCAAAAGCGTCACGTGGAGTATCGATAAGGCGGCTGGCGGCCTCACGCTGGACAAGACCAGCCTGTCCCTTGATATTTCCGCCCTCACGGGCGCGGTGGCCGTCACGCGGCCCGGCGACGGGGCTATTTCTGCCTCGTCCAGCAACACGAGCGTTGCCACGGTGAAGGTGAACGGAACCAGCGTCGAGATTACCGGGCTGAAAACTGGCACCGCCAACATCACCATCAGCGTGGCCGCTGGGACGAACCACACGGCCCCGGCCAGTAAGACCGTCAGCGTCACCGTTTCCTTGCCGAGCAAGACCCTGGCCGACAACGACCCGTCCATCATCCAGGCGGTGGCACAGTCCGGGCAGGCCGCGAACTATTGGAGTGTGGGCGACAAGGTGGGTATCGCCCTTTCCGGCACCGTGGGGGCGCTCTCCTTGAGCGGCACCTACTACGCCTTCATCCTGGGCTTCAATCACAACTCCACAGTCGAGGGCGGCAATTCCATCCACTTCCAGTTTGGAAAGACTGCTGACGGCACGGACATCTGCTTCGTGGACAGCAACTACAACTCCACGGGCAGCAGCGCGGGCTTCCGCATGAACACCTCGAACACGAACTCCGGCGGCTGGAAATCCAGCTATATGCGCCAGACCATCTGCGCGGCCTTCCTCGCCGCCCTGCCTACGGCGTGGCAGAACATTATTGCCGCCTGTACCAAGTACACCGACAATACGGGCGGCGGCAGCGACACCGCTTCCTACGTCACGGCCACGTCCGACAAGATTTGGCTGCTGGCCTATTGGGAAGTGTTCGGCTCTCATTGGGTCGAGAATAGTGCGGAGCAGAACTACCAGAAGCAGTACACCTACTATGCCAACGGTAACAGCCGCGTGAAGTACAAGCACAACGCGACCACGACCGCCGCGTTTTGGTGGCTTCGCTCGGTGCTTGCGACGCGCACCACGCCCTTCTGCCTTGTGTACACCGACGGCAGCTACAACAGCACGTACGCCTACTATTCGCTGGGGTTCGCGCCCGGCTTTAAGGTGGCCTAATCCAAAATCACCAAACTGGGGAGGCAGTAAGCGGTGGGGACGGAAGTCCCCGCCGCGCCCCCCGGCAAGCACCCAGGAAAAGGAGGAGCGGAATGTCAGTCTACAAATCCCGCAGGAAGGACGCGGCGGCAGAGTTTGTGTCGCTGGCGCGGGAGCTGCGGAAAACGACAATCCGAATTATCAAGAAGTTCCCGGCGAGCTACCGCTGGACGGTGACAAACAATATGCTCACGCTGGCAGCGGAGGTTTTCACCTTCTCCATCAAAGCGAACGCCATTTACGTCCACAAGGATATGAGCAAGCAGGACTTCGAGCTGCGCCACCGCTACCTTATCATGGCAGCCAGCAGCGCCGAAGCTCTGCTGGGAGAAATCACGTTCCTCTACGAGTTGGTGGACGATGGGAACAACTTCTATGACAGCAAGGCGGACTACGATAGGGATTTCCAGACCTGGACAACTGTCGGAAACGCCACTCTCTCCAAGCTCCGGGGAGTTATCGAAAGCGATAAGAACCGCTGGGCTTCCTACTGTAAGAAGCGGGAGGCCAAGCGGCCCTAATCGTATATAGGGCAAACTCTGACGGCACCGCCGCGAATTGGTGGCTTCGCTCGGTGAATGCGACGAACACCACGAACTTCTGCAATGTGAACACCGACGGCAGCAACAACAACACGAACGCCTACAATTCGCTGGGGTTCGCGCCCGGATTTAAGAAACGATATGGGGCCAGAACAAGTAGCCTTGTGCGAAGCCGTGCCCCAAAACTTAAAGGAGAGTTTGCACCGTGGAGACTGGCCCGGCAACGGGCTTCATTCCTAAACTTGCTCCATGATACTGTCCGCCCGGACGCTTCTTGCATGGCGGGGGAGTTTGACGGGCAGGACGCAGAAACGGCGGAACGCCGCCTGCGACCGCCTCCCCTGTTTCATGAGCGGCAGTTACGCAGATAGCCAGAAAAACCGCCCCGGACGGCGGGACAGGTACGGGGAGTGACGCGCCCCGTAAACCACCCGCAACATGGGCCTCTGTACATGGGGGAGATTAGCGTCTATTCCAGGAGGCGACGTGCTTGACGAGCACTGAAAGACACGAAGCCAGATACCAACGGCGAAAAGCTCGGCGGGAAGCCAAGGCGCGGGCCGCCGGAGGAGCCGCCTTTGACGAGGTATTCTCTTTCGGGAACATCTGCCGGGCCGGGAAAGGGTGCTGCAACGGGAGCAGATGGAAAAGCTCGACCATCAACTTCGAGACAAGGCTTTTGTCCGAAAGCCTTAAAATCTACGACGACCTCGCCTGCGGCACACGGAAGTTCAAGGGCTTCCACTCGTTCACAACCATTGAGCACGGGAAGGAGCGTCATATCGACGCACTCCCCATCCAGGAGAGGACAGCGCAAAAGTGCCTTTGCCGGAACATTCTGACCGAGGCATATTCCCGGAGCTTCATCTACGACAACAGCGCGAGCCTGCAAGGGAAAGGTATGGACTTCACCCTTGAAAGGCTCAAAAAGCACCTCCGCGACCATTACCGCAGGTACGGCACCGAGGGCGGGATATACCAGTATGACTTCAAGGGCTACTTCGGGAGCCTCCCGCACGACGAGATAAAGCGCAGGGCCAGGGCGAAAATTATGGACGACCGCCTGTATGCCCTGTTCTGTGACTTTGTGGACGATTTTCAGAAGATGAAAACCGCCGACCGAACGGCGGAGCGCAAGCGGGGCGTGGGCCTGTGGAGTGAAATCTCTCAAATCATAGCCCTGGACTTCGCAAGCCCTATCGACCACTACATCAAAGATGTGCGGCGGATAAAGGGCGCGGCCCGTTACATGGACGACGGTTATGTAATCAGCAACTCCCTTGAGGAACTACGGGACATCGACCGTTGCCTGCACCTGCTGGCCCAGGACATGGGCCTGACACTCAACGACAAGAAGTGCGTCATTACTCCCTTCCGCCACCACAGCTTCACCTTCCTCAAAATGCGGGTGCGGCTGACGGACAGCGGGAAGGTCGTGATGAAGCTATCCCGCAAGAGCATCAGGGCCATGCGGCGAAAACTCGACATCTTCCGGCTTTGGGTGAGCGAGGGCCAGATGGGCTTCGAGGACGCGGCGCAGTCCTACCAGTCATGGAGGGCACACGCCAAACGGTGCAACAGCTATCACACGCTCCGGGCTATGGATGGCCGCTTCGCGGCCCTGTTCGCGCCGGAGTTGGCCGCCCGGCGCAAGGTGTTCAAATGCACCTTGAAAGCAACCAAGACCGGGGCTGGCTGGATTTATCGGCGGCATGGAGCCGTCAGTGAGGAGGAAATGGCAGCATGAACTATATCACCCACAACCGCTACCGTGGGCTGGCGGCCTGCGGTAAACGGCTCAACCTCCCTTATGGGACGGAACTTGAGACCGCTGGCGACTTCATCATCACCAAGGACGGCAAGCCCATCTGCTACGATACGAGTGAGGAGGCCAAACGGCACTTCGCTCGGAACGACGACGGGCGCGGACTTGAACGCGGGGCGCTGACCTGGGCCATAGCGTTCAGCGAACGCCGCCGCAAGTGCGCCAACGGAGGCGTGTACCGTTTCTCTGACGAGGAGCAGGAACTCCTTTCGGAGAAGTGGCCGCACTTCCTCCGTGAGGACGTGGAGACCATCATCTTCAACGAGGACTTTTTCGCGGCGCAGCCGGAGGAGCTGAAAGCCCTGGCGGACGCGCTGCACATCAAGACAAGGAGGTAATCACCCATGAAAGCAATCTTGAGCGCCGGGCTGCTGCTCGCCCTCTGTGAGCGCCCCCGGTACGTGAAGCGCAACCCGGAGAGCGGGGCCTACGTGGAAGCGGAGGAGGCCGAGGCTGAGGGCCTTGCCGTAGGCGGCGACCTCTACAACCTGCCCGGCAGCACCGCTATTCCGAACGCGCCGGAGGCCATTGTCAACGACATTGACAGCGCGGAACTTATCTTCCAGAACCGGGCGCACATCGGCAAAGTGGAGGAGGACACCGGGGCCGCAGTTATCAGTATCGAGGAAGCCTTGTGCGACCTGGACGCGACGGCCACTGAAAAGCTGGCCGCTGTGGAGGAAGCCTTGTGCGACCTGGACACCGCTATCAATGGGGGAGGTGAAATCTGATGAATGAAATTTGGGCCAATCGGCTGGTGGCCGGGACGCGGACGTGGGCGGAAATGCCCGCCTCCCGTCAAATCCCCGTCATGCTCATTCTCGGCCAGCGTGTCGAGAGCGGTGCCATCACCGCCGAGCAGTACAAGGCCATCACGGGCGAGGAGTACGAGGCGTGACGGCGGCGGAACTTATCGAGAGGCTGACCGACCTTGTAAAGCTGCAGGCCGACATCATCCAGGAACAGGCGGCAGCCCTGGCCCAGCTCGGGGCCGTCGATGGCCTGGATGAAAAGGCCGAGGCTGCAGCGCAGGAACGGGTGGCAATCCTCGGAGAGTGACACAGGGGGCGCGGGAGCGCCCCCTTATCTTTTACCCGGCTCCGTTGCCGGAGAAGGAGGTGCAAAGTGAACATGGACACACCCATCACGAGGGCGGAGCATGAGGAGTTCCGCAAACGGCTTGAGGAGGAAAACAAGCGGCAGGACAAGCGTATCGAACTGCTTGAGGATAGCGTGCGGGAAATGGGGGCCTTGACTACATCGGTGGAGAAGCTGGCCCAAAGCATGGAGAGCATGGTCAAGGAGCAAGAAAAGCAGGGCAAGCGGCTTGAAACCCTCGAAGCCCGCGACGGCGAGAAATGGCGGAAGGTGGCCGGGTATATCGCCACAGCCATCATCGGCATCATCATCGGCTTTGTTTTCAAGCAGGTCGGAATGTAGGAGGACACCGTGAAAACCATTCTCATGCTGGCGGTCGCGTTCTTGGTCGGCGCGGCCGCCAGTTATTTCCTCTGCCAAAAGACCATCAATGGCCTGCGCCGGAGGGTGCGCCTCCTCCGGCGCGGCCAGGACGATCCGAAGAAACGCATGGAAACCACCAAGAAGGTTATTTGGGTATGCCTCATAATGGGCTTCGCCTGGGTATGGTGCAGCTATATCCTCGCCTACCTCGACCGAGTGCAGATTGCCGAGAGCCTTTCCCAGGTGGCCGTTACCGAGATAATTGGTGTGGTGCTGGCCTACTGCATTAAATCCGCTGTTGAGAATTTGAGCAAAAACAACCATTGGCCCGACAAGGCGGCTCAAGCCCCCCAGCAAGCCCAGGAAGGGCCGGAGCCGGAACGTGAGGAGCCGCCGGACGCAGGGTAAAGAAAGGACTGATTTCACATGACCGAGCAGGAATTGAGAGCCAAGGTCGTCAGTACCGCAGAGAAGTACGTCGGCTGCAAGGAAAGCGACGGCTCCCACAAGAAAATCATCGACCTCTACAACAGCCACAAGCCTCTGGCGCGGGGTTATGCTGTCAAGTACACCGACGCATGGTGCTCCACCTTCGCCTCTGCTGTCGCTATTGAAGCCGGGCTGACCGACATCATCCCGACCGAGTGCGGCTGCGAAAAGCATATCCAGCTTTTTAAGAATTTGGGAAGCTGGGAGGAGAACGACGCTTATGTGCCCTCCCCTGGCGACTACATCTTCTACGATTGGGACGATAGCGGCGTGGGTGACAACACCGGGGCCGCCGACCATGTTGGTATCGTCGTTTCCGTCAGCGGCAAGACCATCCGCGTCATTGAGGGCAACAAGAGCAACGCCGTCGGCTATCGCAACTTGGCCGTCAACGGCAAGTATATCCGGGGCTTTGGTGTGCCGAAGTACAGCGCCAAGGCAACCGCCGCCGGGACGACCGCGCAGCCCCCATCCACGGGCAACACGGCGGCCTCCACAGGCTTTTCCGTGGGCGACGCGGTAAACTTCACTGGTTCCAAGCATTACGCCAGCAGCAACGCCACAAACGGCTCCGCGTGCAAGCCCGGCAAGGCCAAGGTCACGCAGATTGTCAAGGGTGCAAAGCACCCTTATCATCTCGTTAAGGTCAGCGGGGGCGGCTCCACCGTCTACGGCTGGGTGGACGAAGCCGACATCAGCAACCCCACCGCAGCCCAGCGCACCTATACCGTCAAGAAGGGCGACACCCTTTGGGCTATTGCCGCCAAGCAGCTTGGCAGTGGGAACCGCTACAAGGAAATCAAGACCCTCAATGGTCTTACCACCGACACTATCTATGCCGGGCAGATTCTCGCGCTCCCGGCGGAATAAGGAGGACACATCATGTCTGAATTTCTGAAAGACCTCTGCTTCGCCGTCGTTACGGCAGCAATCCCGACCATCACCGTCTACGCCATCATCTTCATCAAGAAGATGGGGGCGAACGCGGCGGCCAAGACCGAGGACACCCAGGCCCAGGGTTACATCATGGAGATTACCGAGGCCGTCACCGACGCGGTGGCCGCCACCAATCAGACCTTCGTGGATGCGCTCAAGGCCAGCGGCAAGTTCACCCTGGAGGCGCAGAAGCAGGCCGCACAGAAAGCCCTCGCCGCCTGCGTCGCCTCTATCAGCCAGGCGGCCATGTCATTCATTGAGAGCACCTATGGCGACCCCACGAAATACTTGAGCACTAAAATCGAGGCTGAGGTGCGGAGCCAGAAACTTTCCGTCGGCCTCCCTGTGGCGGCCCTGGAAAGCGCCGCCACAGATACAACGGCGGTGGCTGCTTCCACGGCGGCGGCAACGGCGGCCACTATCGCACAGACCGCCGTCCAGCAACTCAAGTCCGAGCCTACCATGCCGGAGCGCACTGAATAAAGCAGAACAAAGTTTTGCCCCCTCTCACGGAGAAATCTGTGAGAGGGGGCTTTATTTTTTTGCCCTGGCGCTCCCGACAATCGCTTACGCCGCAAGGGATTGCCCCGTTTCGGAACATTTTAGAAAATTTTTTAATAAAGGACTGGACATTTGCCCCTATTTGGGGCTATAATGCAGACACAAAAGCAAAAGCGCCACAAAAAAGACGCGAAACGGGTCACATATAACAAGGAGGAAACAACATGAAAATCCAGTACAGATATGAATTTAGTTCTGAATGGCACGACTACGCAGAGGCCAGCGACACATACGAGGCAAAGCAACTTGCAAAAAAGCTCAAGAAGCATATCGGCTCCTGCGGAAAGGTTCGCGTCGTAAACGCATGAGGGGGGCGGCAATGAGGCAAGCCGCCCAATAAAAGGAGGAATTACAATGCAAACCATACGTTCCCTCACGAAAGAGGATTTGATTAACTTAATAAACCAGAACTTTCCCGATGAGAAGCATGTCATAGTGGCATCGTTTATCTCTGTTGGATCGAAGGAGTTCCCTCAACAGGCGTTGCTCCTCCACAAAGTTCTGGACGAAATGATTTAAGCCGAACCGCCCACCCCGGAGGTCACGAGGGCAGAAAGGACAAATCATGGAAGTGAAAAGTTGGAATGTCGTATATCACAACAAAAGGGATGGGCGCACCATCACCGCCGTTATCTATGCAAAAACCTATCAGGGGGCCTTGAACAAGGCTGAAAAGCAGTCTTGTGGTTGGTCGGTTGTATCTGTTAAGCCCACTAAATTTGATTTTCCAGAAGAATAACGCCACGCCTGACCTACCGGGCCTACGAGGAGAAAGGACAGAAAGACATGGAAAAACAGCTTTACAAAAAATATGCAGAAATTGTTTTCGAATCAGACAATTACATAATCGCAACTGTCTGGACAGGGCCAAACTACTACATCAGTCTATTCCCCACAGAGGAGGTGAGTGCCATTATTGCCAACTGGAAAGAATGTACAGGTAAGTCCATCACTCGCGAAAACGCAATCGAATCGCTCTCTGTCAGTGATATGGATTTTCTGTGCCGGCATGAGGATTACTCGCCAGAAGATGTCCAATGTTATGTGCAGAGACTCCTTGAAATCATAGAGCACCCCTGCAAGGCTTGAGGGGAGTGAGAAGATGAAGCTCGACAGCGGTTTGGCCCACGCCATCAAGAAGGAAGCCAATGGCGACGGGAGCCGGGAGGCGCGGTTCTCCTTTTTGAAGCGGGTGGTGGAAGCAAACAAGGCTCTCTCCGCCTCGGAGGTTGCCCACGGCGGATTTGAAGTAGCCATGAAGGAGTACGGGCGCGTCCCTGTTACGGTTTGCGTGGCAGCGACACTATACAGCCGCCGGGAGCGGCTTGACGGGTGGGGACTTTTGTGGGCGCAGGAAGTCCTTGCGCTTTGGACTAACAGAACCCCCAGTGGCATTGACCGGGCGACCATACGGGACGAAACTCTGCACCCGACAAGTATTTGCGGATACGCCGGAAGTTTTATCCGGCTCACGACTGAGGAGGGATAAATATGAAGTTTCCAGGAAAAGAGGCCGACGCTCTGCTGACCTGGATGAAGGAGCAGATGTACGGGCCGAAGGCTACCGACTATCGCAGCGGCAACGAGCACGACCGCATGAAAGAGGCCGCCGACTTCATCGATGGCCTTGCGACGCGGGAGGCCAAGAAGTACACAGTGGAGTATTGCCCGTGGTGCGAGGAGGAGGTAGTTATCCACGCCAAGGGTATTACCGCCTGCCCGACCTGCGGGAAGCCCCTCGCCCCCTGCTCCGCCTGCTGTGACGAAAACGGCGGTTGCTTTGAGCCATGCCCCTACGGTTGCACTGGGGGCGAGGAGGATGAGCACAAGGCGGTCACGGAGCCACCCATCACCCAGGATGAGATTGACTTCGTTATGGCCCATCTCTAAAAAGGAGGAACAGCATGAGGTATTACAGCACCCGACGCCCGATAACACCTGGCAGCTTCCCCGAGCCGGAGGGGAACAAGGTATTGAGCGTCAACAACTTTGATGACAAGACCCGCTGCGAGGAGCTGGGCCGGGAGGCGTGGGGCTACGTCGAGTACGAGCGCCCCCTCTCCGAGGAGGAGGCGCGGGAATGGGAGCTCACCCCGGACTGGCCCCTATGGTTCCCTGTCACGGTCAGCTCCTGCAAACACGGCGGAGGGCTGCGGGTAACGTCGGGGCGGCCTATCCGAGCGGCGCAGCGCCCGGAGGACACCAAGGGCGACACCAAAAAAATGCAGTGGAAAACCCGATACTTCCTCCCGCCGGAGGCCGAAAGAGTATCCGCCGTTATCCAAAACCTCGACATCACGACGGAGCGGGTACGCACGAGCGCAACGCAAGGGGAGGTCGGGGTCTATATCAACGGAGAGTATATTCTCAACTTCGGGGACAAGATTGTGCTCCCGGAGCGCGGGGCCAACCCGGAGGACTACTACGGGGACGACATCGGGGGCTGGCGTAGCAGTGAGCCGGACAGCGGCTTCGTTCTCGGCCTGATTTGGCACCCGTTCGACTACATTTACCATTACAGCGACACGGTATGCAAGGCCCTCGGCATAACGCAGGATGAATGGATTGAGGGTAACTACTGGAACAGAGAGGGACAGATATGGAAAGCTACAAAGAATTGAAAGAACGCCAGCAGCAGGAAGTGGATGCCCTCCCCCTCGGCTTCGCGTTCGGCCAGAAGCAGTTTGACGAGATGATGAAGGGTTGGGGTCTTGACCCGAAGAAGGACACCGACAAAATCATCTCCATCGGATACGGGGGCTACGTCCAGAAAAAGGACGCTGACCTCCTCCGCAAGACGACCGAGAGGCACAGCCGCGAGATGGAGGAGGCCATCGCCGCCGACACAACGGGCGAGGGCTTCGTCTACGAGATGTTCCTCTACGAGCTGGACAATCACGAGTTCGGCTACACCGGGGACACCGAAGACACCCTGGACGCGCTCGGCTACACGGCGGAACAGGTGCTCGGAAACCCCAAGCTCAAGCGCGGCATCGAAAAGGCCGCCACCGAGATTTATAAGCGGGAGGGCTGACAGATGGCCTACAAGAGAAAAACCCGCGACCGTTGGGACATCATGACGAATTGGGGCTATGGCTGGGAGCGCGAATGCAGCGAGTACACCCGGCGGGAGGCCCGGCAACGGTACAGGGAGTATGTGGATAATTGCGGCGACAGGTGCGCCGTTCGGCTCGAAAAGCACCGTGAGAAGATTGAGGAGGCGGCAGAATGAAGTACATATACCGAAAAGGCTCCCTCGACAGCCGAGAGGCCGTGGAGTTCGATGTCACCCGGCGGGGCCAGTACGTCACGACCTGCGTGGTAGACGTAGACCTCCTGCTTTGCGGGTTTAAGGCTTTCCCCTGCGGCAACGGGGACGACGAAAAGCTCACTGCACAGCAGCGGCTCGAAATCCTTGAGCTTGTGCAGGCCGAGCGGAAGAAAATCACCGACAGCTTCCCGGTCAAGACCTACGCCGGGTGGCAGGCCAGCGGCTTCCGCACCTTCGAGGACTACTGTTTCCCCGGCGATAAGGTAGACGACGACATGGTGCAGTATTTCGTGGACAGTGTCCCTCCCATTCTCGCTCTTTCCTTCTGTACGCAGGGCGGAGAGGAATGGGACTACAAGCCGGACGGCGAAAACGGTTACAGGCCGACCTACATCACCTTCCACGACATCGGCGGGGGCTATTGGCAGTTCGATGGTTACTGCTTTTACAGGGAGAACACCAATCAAGAGAATGGCCCGTCCCGCCTTGAGCGGTGCATCGTGGAGGCCAGAAAGGAGGCGGAGAGGGGTGGCCTATAACTGCTATATTGCCTGCGATCACTGCGGCATAGAAGGGGGTTCATGGGTAAATCACACCGTTTCCCTCTCCATAGCTGAAATGCTTGCCCGACGAGCTGGATGGCAGGTTGGTAAAAAGGGGTGGTTCTGTCCAGCCTGTAAGGAACGCATGAAATCCGAACGGGCCATAAAGGCCGCCAGGAAGAGAGGAAAGAACGCATGATGGAATACAATCTGATAAACCCCAGCGACCCCTACACCTTCCTCGCGGAGGACTTTGAAACGGCGGCAATCGTCGTTATTCTCGCCGGGGCCACCTATGGAGCCAGAGCCAAAGAGGGCGGGGACGAGGTTCCCTTGTTCTTCCTCGGTGGCGGAGAGTATGCCATGAGCTGGTACGACGAGCATTTTCACCGCACCCCGCAGGAGGGCTACGAAGCAAAGAAAATGGCCGTGGCCGACGCGCTCCTCTCCATGATGCTCGGTGGCTTCGAGGACAGGCGGCACTATGAGGCGGCCCTTTCCGCGATTACCGACGATGAAAAGCGCAAGGAGTTTGTGGCCTCATGGCAGGACGGGCATAGCAGCCTCAATGACATCGGCTCCTGGGCTCACAAACTGGGAGCGAAAATAAAGGAGGGGTTGAAATGAAGCTGAAACGGCAAGCGGAGCTTATCGCCAACGCCTGCAAAGAGGCGGGGCTGGACGGGCACATCAAATGGATAGAGAGCAAGAAGGAGGCCCACACACGGGCAGAGCAGATTGCCGTCTGCTTCAAAGGAGAAGCCCCTCTCCCAGTAAAGAATAGCTATATGTTCTGCGAAACGCTGGATATGTGCTTTTTCTACACGCAAACCGGGGAACCGCAGTTTTCCTTTTCAGGCTATGCGAGGCTGAACAGCCCGGACATCACCGAGGGCAAGCTGGTCGAGGCGTTCAAAAAGGCGGACGCGGTATTACGGGCCATGAAAAGGCTCGCGGAGGAGGTGATGGAGGAATGAGCGTCCGCAGGAACACAACCAACCGCCTCACCCTCTTTCGGACGTGCGGCACCTGTGGAAGGGGCATCGTCACCACGGCGGATACCCCCTGGGTGCGGCAGGTCGAGCGGGACGGCAAGCGGCAGGCCACGACCTACTACTGCTCCGAGAAATGCTTTGCCGCCAGCTACAAGCACATCGGCTGGTACGACGGCAAGGCAGAGCAGCGGCGGCGGGAGAAAGAGGCCCGGCGGGACACACGGGAAAAATGCCGCCGCTATTACGCCGCCCACGCCGAAGAACTACGGGAAAAGGCCCGGCTCTACCGAGCGGCCCACCCCGGCCAAGCGGCGGCGGACAGCGCCTACCAGAGGCGCAAGAGAAAACTGCTGGCAGAGGAGGCCAGGGCATGAGGAGCATGAATAAAATCAAGGAGGCCGCGCTCCCTGGCTTCTACACCGACGAGCGCGGGGCCTACGGCATCGTCCTCGGCAGCGTCTATATCTGCTGCTTCATCAACTCGGACGACGGCCTGTACGACGTTACCGTGGACACCGTTGATGGTAATGGGGACTTCGGCCTCAACCTGGAATGGGAGAGCTTCGAGGAACCCCAGGAGGCCGTAAAACGGCTCCGGCACTTCGTTAAGAAGTACGTCCCGAAACGGGGGCGGTGCTGATGGACGTTCCCGATACCGCCACCATCATGGGTGTTACCTGCAAGGTGGAGCCGCAACGCTTCCCCGACGGGCGCACACGGCCCGTCTACACATTTACGTGCCCCGGCTGGGATGAATGTACTGTGACGGGCTACCGGGCCGCAAAGCGCGTTATTCGGGGCCGCACAGACCCCGCCGTGCTTAACACCCTCGGCAAGTCCAGGTAACGCTTTTCGCGGCGGAAAAATCTCTGGACATTAAGCGCCACATAAACTATAATGCAGACACAGCCGGAGGAAAGAACCCGACGGCAAGTAAGGCGGCAAGTGCCGGAAAGGAGATACCGATGGACGAAGATATGAATACCAGCGAACAGCTCGTAGAGCAGACCGAAGAAAAAATGATTTACAAATTCCTGCTTATGCTCAAAGAAACGCAGGAGAGCGGTCAGAGCCTCTCACAGTTAGAGGAAAAGGTAAAGGCCCTGCTCAACAAGTAAGCAGGGCCTCCATAGGAACCGGGG
>ERZ1673698.1702-NODE-1702-length-18970-cov-9.464922_pt1 | contig 18970 bp, 15 predicted proteins | sample MGYA00580228_ERZ1673698 | MGnify/ENA primary metagenome ERZ1673698 (study PRJEB41218, sample SAMN15661768) | gut metagenome | host: Homo sapiens | place: Canada: London | collected 2015-08-20/2019-03-30 | study: EMG produced TPA metagenomics assembly of... | reverse complement strand
TTTTTTGATGTTTTTTGATGTTTTTTTGATGTGCTGGCCTCAACCATCTCCATACTGCATTATTCATCTTCCTGCGATCTTGTTTCGACGCCAGCGATCAATGCTCTCACTGTCGCTCACCCATCCTCCACCGACCTTTGTGGCAGGAAATCCATGATCACGGATATAGAGCTTCAGCGTATTCTCAGAGCATCCGATATACCCAGAAATCGCTTTGAGCCCACGAAGATGCTGCGTTTCATATGACACACGCAAAGCTGCACCACCAGAAGCATCGCCATCAGTTGTTACAAAAGCCATGTTTTCCTCCTGCATGTTTACCATCTGTGTTCCACAGCTTCTGGCTGCGGGCGTTTCTTTGCTCTAGGCCTCTGTGCCGTGGTCTGCATCCGGGCCTGTGACTGCAGTTGCAGTATATAGTGCGGCAGGCTGGGCGTCCACGACGCATCCGCTGCAGCGGCAGACAGCACAAGGCAGTCCAGCAGGTGGTTGTCCTTGTGCTCCCGGACCCAGACAAGGTTCCCGTTCTTGCGCACCATGCGCTCTGCCGACAGCTGCGAAGCCAGCGTTTCATCAGCCCCGGCATGGAAGCGCAGGGGCTGGCGGCTGTCCTGGTTGAGCATGCGGCCCATGTCCGTGGTTTTGAAGGCGTCGCTGTCGATGAGGTAGAGCCGCAGGCCGCCGGGGATGGGGCGGCCATTGTGCGGCATACGCTCACGGACGACCCAGCGTACCGGCGCGGCCTGCGGGCGGCTGGCGCCTTTGCAGGCATGGACCACGCCGCAGCCGTTGGCCCGCACCCACATGTAGACTTCTTCCGTGCGGGTATAGACGCCCTCGGTCTCGGTACCGCCGGAGTCGATACAGGCCCGCCAGATGGGCATGCGCTCGCCCACGTCGCTGCCGTCAGGCCCCTGCACCGGGTAGTAGGTGTCGAAGACCAGGGCCTGGACGTCATCCCAGCTGCCCAGGTAGCCGTAGTCGATGACATAGCTGGCCATGGTCGGCATCCACGCCCGGACCAGATACCAGAAGCCGCGCTTTTGCACGTCGATGCCGCAGGTCAGGGCCACCGCGCCGTGAGGCACTGTGCGCGGCGGCAGGTGCGGATCACGGAGCTCCAGCAGACGGTCCACATCGGTCTGGAGTTCCACTGGCGACCACGGCATGCCCAGGTCGTCATTGTGGTACTGGCGCTGCTGGGCCGGGTCATCGCTCCCGGCCAGGATACGCCGGGCCGCCAGATCCGAGAGACTGACGAAACGGGACAGGACCGCGGGCAGGTGAAAACCGATGCTGCGGGCATCGCTGATGTCCGGACCGGGTTCGAAGGCCGCCCCGGTCCAGACGTAGGGGCGCCAGCGCCCGGAGGCCACAGCCAGGTCGCGGGCATGATCGCTCCAGAGGTACTGGCAATGCGGGCAGCGGTACCGCGCCAGTTTGCGGGAGCGGATCAGGCGCGGATCCGTCTCTCCGTCGGGGACCACGATCCGGTCCACGTCCATGAGGTGCTGATGACGGCAGGCAGGGCAGACCACCTCGTAGCACATGAGCTGGTCCACCTGTCTGGTGATGCCTGTCCAGATGGACGAGCTTTCGTCCCCCTTGGGCTGGCAGGCCCGGATGATCTTCGCGAAGTCGCCGTAGGAGCGCGTGCGGCCCTTGAAATCCTCCAGAGGGGAGGAGTCCCCGCTGCGGCTGTAGAGGTCCTCTTCGTCCACGAACAGATCCTGCACGGTGATGGACGCGCGCTGGCTGGGAGATTCGGCCGTGGCCAGCTCGATGCTGGTGCCGTCCTTGAGCAGGATGTTCTCCCGCCGGTACTTGGCTACCATGCGCCGCAGCACGGGGCTGCCCTGGAGCATGGGCCGCAGTTTCTTCTCCACCACGCGGTCGCGGGACTCGCGGGTGGGCATGGCCAGCATCTTGATGCCCGGACGGTAGTCCATGGACCATCCCAGGCAGGCATAGAGCAGCAGCGTCTTGCCTACCTGCAGGGAACCGCAGACCACCACCTCACGCACACCGGGGCGCGAGTAGGCGTCCATGGGACCGCGCAGGAAGGGCGACACATCCAGCCGCAGCGGGCTGCCGCGGTAGATGCCGTCCTGCACGATCAGGTACTTGCTGGCCCATTGCGAGACGGTCAGCTTTTCACGCCGGGCAAATACCCGGCGTTCGGCCTCACAAAACCGGATCTTCACGCATCCTCCTCACCCGGCGCGTTCGCATCCGCGCCGTCGTCTTCTTCGTTGACCACAAACTCCCTCTCGCCGCTCCAGGCATCCACCCAGATCTCCGTGGTCTCCATCCACCACTGCACCAGCTCGCGCAGCCGGCCTTCATCGCCGCCCACCAGGTGGATCAGGGTGGCGCCATGCAGGTGGATGAAGTTGCGCACCTCGTTTCGGAAGAACAGGGCACGGGCGCCCAGATCTCGCTCATGTTCGGCCCGGGGCATGAGCAGGCCCTGCTCCTTCTCCAGCTTCAGGCGCGCCCGCTCCGCCTGGTAGCGCTTGAGCTGCGCGTCTGCCGACAGGCGGCTGGTGGTGGCATCGGCCAGCTGCCGGTCCGCCACCTGACCGGCTGGCGTCAGATTGGCATTGGCATAGCCCAGCAGGGCGGCCTCATCGAACCAGCCTTCCGGGGTCCGGGGGACCTTGCGGGCCTTCACGTCCCGGTTGAACTGGCTTTTGCTGCACTTGTAGCCCGCGTCCTTCAGGTAGGCCACGGCATCCAGCTGGGTTTTATAGACGCGGATGGACGTCTGCCCCTGCCTCCGCGCCAGTTCACCTTCAAGCTCTTCTCGGGCACGTCTGAAGCCACCCACGTTCTCCGGGGTCGGATTGTCTTTCATACGCTTCTTTGCCTCTTCCTTGGCGCGAAGCAGGAACGGGAGGTCTGTCTCTGCAGACTGCCTGGCCAGACGCAGCAGATCATCATCAGGCATGATCACCTCCACGCTCGAGGGCCACCTCGACAAAGGGACGCACGCCATCTTCCAGCAGCGCCTCACGTCCAGTGGCATCTTCCCAACGGCGGATGATCACATCCACAAAGCGTGGATCAAGCTCCATCGTCCGGCAGATACGGTCTTGACGCTCGCAGGCCATAAGCGTGGAGCCAGACCCCCCAAAGGGGTCCAGAATCATGCCGCCACGCTTACTGCTGTTGGTCAGCATCCGCTCGATGAGGGCCACCGGTTTCATCGTCGGGTGATGGCTATTGCGCTGGGGCTTTGGCTCGCAGAATACAGAGCCAGCCAGGACCTCCACGTGCACGTCCTTGCCGCTGATCCTTACGATGCGCTCACCATCCATGATGTGCCAGCAGGGGACGTCACCGTCCTCACGTACCGCGGCCGGGAATGCGTCCTGCACGGTGGTCTGCTTGCGGTCGCCAAACCACATATGTGGCGCTCCAGGCCGCCAGCCATAGAGGATGGGCTCATGCTGCCAGTGGTAGTCAGCTCGCGAGAGCACCCCGGAGTTTTTTCTCCAGATCAAACAGCTGGCCAGCTTGAGGCCAGCCTGGATGAAGGCCTGGCGGAATATCACGCCAAGCCCACCACCTTCAGCGTGGGCCACATATACAGCCCCGCCCTTGCGCACACCGGTCACCATCTGGCGGAAGACGCGCTGCAGGAAAGCCGCGAAGTCCTGGTCGCTCATGGCGTCATTCTTGATCTTCCCGGCCTTCCCTTCATATGCCACGTTGTACGGCGGATCCGTCCAGACCATATCAGCCTCCATGCCCTGCATGAGGGCCGCGTAAGACTCCGGCAGGGTAGCATCGCCACAGAGCAGACGGTGTCCGCCCAACAGCCACAGGTCTCCCGGACGGCTCACCGGTCGCGCAGGCGCTTCCGGGGCAGTATCCAGCACATCGTCGTCATCCAGGGCCGCAGCCTTCAGGAAGCGATCCAGCTCGCGCGGTTCGAAGCCGGTGATCTCCAGATCTACGTCCATAGCCCTCAGTTCAGCCAGTTCCTGGGACAGCTCCCCCTCGTTCCACTTCGCCCATGTTGCGGAGCGATTGACCAGCAAGCGGAACGCCCGGATTTGCGCGTCATCCATGTCGTCCACCAGCAGCACGGGCACGCTGGCAAAGTTCAGCGCCCGAGCAGCCTTGAGACGCAGATGGCCATCCACCACCTCGCCGTCGGCCCGCACCAGCAAGGGGATACGGCATCCGAAGCGGCTCATGGCAGAGGCCATCCGCTCGACGCAGGCGTCGTTGTCACGCAAAGGACGCGCGCAGGCACGCAGACGATCCACAGGCCAATACTCCAGTTTCAGCTTTTCCATCCGTCAGTTTCCTGTTAGGTTCAACGTGCATCTTAATTGCACGGGGTCGGATTGTCTGGCCGGATGAGCACACATCCGGTCCCCGGTGGAGTTGCCGCTCCTTCCGGGGACCCCGCCTCTCACATCGCCCTGCCGTTCGGCGGGGCAAATTCCTTGTCGTACAGCGCTTGCCAGACCCACTGGCCGAAGCGCCGCAGCCAGCCCATGAGCCGGGCCTGATCTCGCTGGGGCCATCGCTCCTGCCCGTAGATCTCGTAGTCGCCGTCACTGGTGGGCCGAGCCTCCAGCCCCGCCCGGGCCAGTACCTGGAGGCTGTCGCGCGGGCCGATGGGGTGGGTCAGCCACTCCACACCGCCCCATGCCCCGGCAGCCGTCGCTTTTTTCTTCCCGCCCCCCTTGTCGTCCATCCGTCCAGCGCCCATGGTCTCACGGGCCTGCTTTTTTTCCGGGGCAGGGGCCACAGGGAGGGGTGCTGGGGCCTCCTGCACAGGCGCAGGCGCGAAAACAGGGGGCAGCCCGATGCGTATCCAGTCCGCCAGATTCCAGCCTTCCCGGAATGCGTCCCCGGGGTCTTTGCCCTTGGGGACCGGCCAGCGGCGGGCCGTGCGGTAGGTCCTTGCCCAGAAGGGCATGCCCTTGGCCCCGGCCCGCTGTCCCTTCTCGTCCGGCTGGTCGAAGTCCAGCGCCACGAGGATGCAGAGGGCACGGCGCAGCACGGCATGGGCTGCCGCATCCGGACGCCCCATGTTGGTCCCGGCAGCGAAGGCCCCCACGTCCAGCCCGGCGTCCATGGCCGCCGCCACGCAGGCCATGGCGTCCAGCTCCGCCTCCACCACCACGAAAGCCCGGGCCTCGGGCCGCAGCAGCAGCGGGCGCATGCTGGAGCCCGGCACCACCACGTACTTCATCTCCGCCCCGAAGCGTTCCCGGGCCTCATCCGTGCGCCGGATGCGCAGGCGCCGCACCGCGCCGTCTTCGGTCAGGGCGGGGACTACCAGCCCCGCGGGTATCCAGAGGGACTTCTTTTGGCCGCGGGCATTGGTCTCCGGCGGCAGGCCCCAGGCGCCGCGATCCCGGTGGTAGCAGTCCTTGCCGTGCTCTCCAGGGAGCCAGCCCAGGCGGAAGCGTTCCACCGCATCGGGGAAGATCCCGCGCATGGCCAGCCACATCATGCGATCTTCGTCAGCCAGCAGCTTGGCATGGGCATAGTCCAGCAGCTTGGCGGCGTGCTCCTGCCAGACCGGGCCGGGATCGGCAGGCGTGGGGGAAGGCTCCCACGGGCGCTCCTCCTTGTCGGCCCTGGGCATGATGCTGGTGGGGGCCGCCGCCCGTTCAACGCCCAGACGGCGGCAGGCTTCGGTGTAGCTCAGGCCCTCGAACTCACGCAGGAACTGGATGCTGTCGCCCCCCTTGTCGCACTGGCGGCAGTACCATGTCCCGCCTTCGCCCTGGGCAGGCCAGAAGCGGAAGCGGTCCTTCCCGCCACAGGCGGGGCAGGGACAAGCCCATTCGCCGCCGTGGGTCCCGGCCACCTTGACGGCCTTCAGGCCGCGATCCTGGATGAGGCTTTCAATCATCACCAAGCTCCTGCCAAGGTCTTGCATGGTCATGGCATTCAACATGCTGTTTTTTAAGTCTGTTTTTTTTAATCAGGAGTATGGGACCATGATGGTGTAAATTCATGATGAAAAAGCGCTGGTGCGCATACAGGGGAAAATAGCAGTCGAAAGGTCCCATACTCCTACAGCCGAAGAATCTGCTTTGATGCCAAGCAGTTAGGTTAAGGACGGTCAAAAAAAGCCGCCCGCGATGGGCCTGCAATGGTCCTGCTACTCTTCCTGGTCCAGCTCCAGCTGGGCGTGCGGAGAGACGCTCACCCCAAAATAGTAGTAGGTGCCCCCCTTCCGCTCGCGCTGGAAGCGTTCCAGCATCATCTTGCCGAAGGCCTTCTGAGAAATGGTCTTTTTGGCGGACACGTTGCGCTTGAACCACGCGCAGAAGGCATCGTAGAGGTCTGACGCCTTGGACCGGATCTCGGGCTGGCCTTCCTGCTGCAGGTCGCAGCATTCGTCCACGAAGTCGGCCAGCAGATCCTCGTCGCGCCGGTACTCCGAGGTTGCCTCGCGCACCTTGGCCGGAGGTGCGATGCCCACGCGCTGCCACTCCAGACAGCCGCGTACCAGCCATGCCGCTATGCCCGGCAGCTCCTGCAGCAAGCGGTCCTTCAGCCCCTTGTCCATGGGGCGCTCGTTCTCGTTCTGCGGTTTGCGATCCACAAAGGACAGGGGGAAGTCCACCAGCAGCAGGCGTTCCCAGAAGGCAAAGTCGCTGGCCGGAGCATGAGGCTTGTGGTTGGTCAGCAGCACCAGCAGATGGGTAGGCTCAAACGAGATGTTACGTTTATCGTGCGGGTAGCGACCAATGAGGGTATCGCCGCCAGAAAACCACTTTACGCGCGTGGATGAAAATCTTTGCCCTTCGTCAGTCTCTGAGGCAAAGGCCATGCGCAGTCCGCGCAGGGACATGATGTCCGGGCTGGGGCCTGCGGCATTGCGGTTCTTTCCCTGGTCGAGCAGCATCTCGGATTGCACCGGCCCGGCCAATGTGGTGGCCGCATGTTTGCCGCCCAAAGCGGTCTGGATTACCTCGGTCATGATGCTCTTTCCGTTGCGCCCACGTCCAAACAGCACCAGGAAGATGTGCTCGCGGGCCAGACCGGTGACGCCATAGCCGAAGGCGCGCTGGAGGAAGGACGCCATCTCCGGGTCATCGCCCATGATCTCGGTGACGAAGTGCTCCCAGTGAGGGCAAGGGGCATCGATGCCCTGCCACTCCACCGGGCTGCTTTTCACCAGCCAGTCGTCCGGACGGCCCGGGCGTATCTCCCCCGTGCGCAGGTCCACAACGCCATTCGCCATGGGCAGCGACCATGGGTCTCGGTCGATCTCATCACCGGCGATGGCCAGCGGGCTCTCCAGATTGGTCTTGGCAAATTCGAGACAGCGCTTGCGCCCGGTCTCCGTTCGCAAGCGGGCAGCCCGGGCCTTCATCTTCTCGGCCTTGGCCTTGAGACGTCCAGCCGACTCCTTGTCGCCGTCGCGCTCGGCATCCTTAGCCAGCCGGTCAAAGTGAGCCCCGGTGGTGTAGTAGGCCTGAGCCACATGCTCCACATCCGCCCGGGCCCGGTGTCCCTTCTCGATGAGATCCACAGACCAGTGGTGCCCGGACCACCAGATCCACTCGTCAGCCTGGCCAACATAGGCATGGCGGCCCTTGAAAAGGTAGGAGAACAGGAGACCGTCGCCCAGCTCGTTGGCATAGAGGCAGCGTTCCACAAAGTCCGGCTTCGGTATGGGGAGGCCATGCTTGTCCAGCTTGGGGCCGTCGTTGGAGGGCTGGCCTTGCTGTTCTTCGGCGATGCGTTCCTGCACCTGCTGCAGTATTTCCTGATCGGTCATTGGATAACCTCGGTGGCGTTGTTATCGGTCAAAGGGCGTGCGTGGAGACGGGGAGCCGCCGACGCTACAGCGCCGGAGAATCTTCCCGGATTCCCACGGAAAATTTCCAAAAAAATCCCGCGATTCTTAGGAGTCGACAGCCCCGCATGAGAGGGGGGCCTGAAAAGGACCCGGAGCCGCAGCAGCAGCGAACAATGCCGCAGGACCATGCTGGCCAGCTTTTGGGTCAGGGGGGAGAGGGGGGACGGGGGGAAGCGCTCCCCCTGGGCGGGCTGCGCCCGCAAAAGGTCGCGCCCGCATGCTCCTATGGACGAGGTGCCTCCTGTGATCACAGAGGGCACCTCGCGGCGGAAAGCTGCGGGCGCACAACAAGATGCCGACCAAGTGCGCAAGGCGAAGCCACTGCACATGGGTGACAAGTGGGTGACAAAACTCCAAGCGGAGCCAGAAAAGAAAAAGACGGTTACTCGCGAATGGCGCGTAACCGTCTGATATTCTTGTGGCGCGCCCGGGAGGATTCGAACCCCTGGCCAAGAGCTTAGAAGTCCCTTGTACGCTTCTTCCTTCTTTTTCCCTCTGTTTCTATATCTGTATAATATATCAGATTTTTCAAAAAGTCATCTTCCTTGCTTTCCCCTCATTTTCCCGCTATTTTTGCCATGTGTGCGGGGAATGGTGCGGGGAAAATTGAGAACGTGCAGGAAGGTGCAACATGGCGACTGGATTTGAAAAAACACATTATGCTGGCGTGTTTTATCGTGTCAATCCAAAGACAAAAGAGCGCACATTCTATCTGCGCTACCGTTTGGGAGGCCGGGGCAGCAAGGAAATTTGCGAGCCGGTGGGCAAGTCCGGTGCGGGGATGACGGCAGCCAAGGCGGCACGGATTCGGGCGGACAGAATCAGGGGCAAAGAACTATCCAACAAAGAGCAGCGGCGGGCGGCGCAGATAGCCAAAGAGCGCGGCACGGGGCCGGTGACGTTAGATCGTCTTTGGATGCTGTATCAGGAGGCCCAAACCGGGAAAGCATCGCTCAAAGGCGACCAGTTCCGCTACCGGAAGCATATCGCCGCCGCCCTTGGCAACAAATTGCCGGATGAACTTACCACGGCGGACATTGACGCGCTGCATAGGGCCATGAGCAAAAAAAATTATGCTGCCCAGACAATCAAGCACGCGCTAGGGCAGGTTCGCCGCATCCTGAATTTTGGCAAGGAACGGGGCTTGTGCAGCCCTTCCCCGATGCTGCGCTTTACGATGCCGCGTGTGGACAATCTGAAAACCGAGGCAATGACAGACGGGCAGCTTGCGGCCTATCTGCACGCGCTGGATGAAGAAAGCGACCAGCACGCGGCGGCGTTCCTGCGCCTCATGCTTTTCACGGGGATACGGCGTAGCGCCTTGCTCCATTTACGGTGGGCTGATTGTGATATGGAGCGGAAAATCATCACGCTGCAAGGTCAGTATGCCAAAAAGCGTGTGACGGATCATGTCCCCATGAGCAGGGCCGCACAGGAGATTCTGGCCGCCTTGCCCCATGAAAGTGAGTATGTTTTTCCGGGGGATGATGGCGGGCCGCGCAAGGATTTTCGCAGGGCGGCGCGGCGGGCGCGGGACAAGGCCGGATTGCCTCACGACTTCCGCCCCATGCATGGCCTGCGCCATACCTTTGCCTCTGCGCTCATAAGCAGCGGCAAGGTTTCGCTTTACGAGCTGCAAAAGCTGCTGACGCATGAGAATGCCAGCATGACACAACGCTATGCGCACATTGCTGATGAAGCCATGCAACGGGCTGCGGCGGTGGCTGATGATATTTTTCATGCTGCTTCCATCAAGGAAGGCGCGGAATGAATGCAGCGGAACTCTATGAATCAGAACCAAATGAGCGCCGCAAGCTCGCGCGTGAACACAGGGATGTGTCTACCTCGCATGAATACTATGCACTTGTGAGCTTGCATAATCTTTGCTCATGCCGGATACGGCGTATCAAATGCGGGCGCGTACAATATTTGAATTTTTTCAACGGAGAGGAGCGGCGGGGCCTGTACTTCAAAGCTGACGAGCAAGGATGCATCCCCACACCGGCCATGCTGGAAGCGGAGTTTTCCAGAGTGTTCGGCCTTGTACCGCGTATCCCTGAAACGCTCATGGTGCTTTATCGCAAGGCGTTACAAACGTCGGGCAGGTCTGGCAGGGCGCGGCAAGATGATGCGGAAACCTTGACCCAGTGCATGGCTGTAATGGCTTTGGTAGTGCTTGCTGAAACAGAGCGCAAATATAAACTTGGCATTTTTCCCGTAGCCTCACACGCGGAAGCACGGGAGGCCTTCTACAAGCTCAAGGGATACCACGTCCCCCCGGCAATCGGCAGCAAGGATACCTTTCACGCTATTTGGAAGCGTATGCGTAACGATAAAGGGCTGATTTTGGCAAGGGCAATCATGGCGGGATTCCACAAAGAGGGCCTGTTTACCCAGGCTTCTTTCCGGCAAAAATTTACGGGCAAGCTCCCCCCAAACATGGACGCCGCCGCATGGTGGTTTAATGATTTGCTACGGCACCGCGCATGGTTTGGCCGATGGTAGATTGAAAGATTTTTTTCCCCAATAGGCAGAGCCTCCTGCGAAATTCTAGGCTGTTCCCAGATGTTCCCGGAACAGCCTTTTTTATTTCAAAGGAGAATGAAATATGCCGGACTTCAATCTTGAGCTTGTTGACGAGAGAGCCGCCGCCCGCATTCTGGGCTTTTCTGTAAAGTCGTTGAGAAATCGCCGCTGGAAGCGCCAGCCGCCCTCTTTTTTGAAGTTGGGACGCAAGATCGCCTATCGTCTAAGCGATTTGCAGGCCTATCTTGACGCTTGCACAATAGAACCGATGCACAAGGGATAGCGGCGATGGTCTCCCTGTCGTTACATGGCGGGGGGGCGGCATGGGATGCGGCGGAGGGGGGCCGCCTACCTTATCTAAATAAGTGCTTAGATTTTCGCCCCCCTTCCCGGCAGCAGGTACTTGCCTTGCGGGATGAACTTGCAGCCTTTTATGCGAGGGCAGGGAATCTCTATCGTCAGCATCGGCTTTTGGAATGCGGACGACCTGTCCCCGGTGGGATGGACACATGGACTTACCAATGTGGCTTAGGGGAATGCCCCCTGTGCTACCGGCGGCGGGCCTATCGCAAGGCAGCGGAGGCGGCCCGGATGGACGCTGTTCTCAAGGAAAGCGGTTTCAACTCGCAATTGCTGACCATCACGATGCCGGATACCGAAGCGGATGGCATGGCGGCGCGTTATGCGGAATTGGCGGAAGGCTGCTCTCAAGTTTACAAGTCAAAAATCTATGCCCGGCGCATTGCCGGGGCGGCGCGCTGCATCGAAACAAGCATAGCGGATACAGGGCTGTTCCATGTCCATGTCCACTTGTTGCTGCTGTTCCGGTGTGATGCCCTTCCGGCAGAGATCGTGCCGCTTGTGAGGCGCTGTTTCCCGTCCGGGGAGGTCTATGTATCCGAGCTGTGGCGCTTCGTCTGTACCGCCCGTTTTGCAGCGTATGCCCTGAAACTACCGGAAGGCGTCACGGCGGAGGAATGGTTGACCATTCGCCAGATGATGCAGGGAAAAATGCCGCTGACGTTTTCCGGTGTGCTGCGGAGGGCACGCCGGGAGGGGGGCAAGCGCCGTCCACCAAAAAGGAAATGCCATGAGCAATAGACATACGGAAAAACGGGCCGGAATTGCCCCTAAACGGCGCGCAACGGTCTGCCATGACAGGGGCCTTACAGCGCGGGAAAAAGCTATGCTGGACTATCTTGAAAACTGGCTTGCGGAGCGCACGGCCACGGAAGCAGGCCAAAAAGTCAGGGCCGCCGCCAAAAGGAAAAAGCATGACAAAAACGATGCCTGAAAACAGCAGGAAAAAACAGGCCGGGGGGCGCTTTCAGCCGGGGCAAAGCGGCAATCCGGCGGGCAGGCCGAAAGGCTCCCCCAACACGCTGACACGGATCATGCAAGTCAAGCTGGCCGGGCGGGCGGATGAAATCCTTGACCGCGCAATCAGCCTTGCCGCCGCCGGGAACATCCATGCGCTGAAACTGCTGGTGCCGCGCCTGCTGCCGGAAATACGGGAACAGCCTTTGCCCCTGCTGGAATTGCCGCCTGTCAGCAGTGTGGAAGATTTGCCCGCCTTCGCGGACGCGGTTCTGGATGCCGTGCGGGAAGGTATCATAGCTCCGGCAACGGCGGGCCAGCTCATGGACGCGGCAAAACTCAAAACAGCGGCGGCAAGTCAGGCCAAGATCGCTAGGGAGTGCCACGGTCTGGATTTGGCAGATATTCCCCTGTAGAGGCGCAAAAAAAGGCCCATCGGCGTTTTGCTGGTGGGCCTTTGGCATTATGGCTAGAGGAAACTGGACTTTTAAGCAAATCTGGACAGATGACAAAGGGAAAGCCGTTTTTGAGTGATCCCCCAAAAAGTTTTACCGCTGAAAACCGGAGCTTCCAGCGGTAAGAGGGCATATAGCGGGCGGCCAAGCCTTGCCATACGATGGCGGAAAGCGTTCCGTCATCCTGTTTCCTGAAATTATTCCTACCTGTTTGCTATGTCAACGTCTGGAATCACACCCATAGCGATGGATGCAGTTTTCAGGACTGTTGTGCTATGCCTCAAAATCCGGTAGGGCCGCTTGATATCAGCGTGTTATTATGGCAAGTGCTGTGTACTTGGCAATGAAGTCTTCAATAGAGAGGGAAGATTCTGGTATAGGGAAAGGCTGGCTAGGGTCAAGTGTATAGTACACGGGAGGATTCTTAAACCGCTCGTATTGACGTGCAAAATAAGGAGTTCCTTCCGTGAATATAACATAGATACCTTTTTTATCTTGTACTTCAACACCGATAGAAAAGAGTACAGTATCTGTTTTTGAGAAATCATTGCCGTTATCACCTTCATTACCAAGATAAGAAGCATAGCTTTCCCAACGATAAAACATATATTGCATAATATTTATATCTGTAAGTTTCCCTTCATTGTTTACTTTTCCAACAAAGATAGCTGGAAGAAGAGGGTTTGAATCTTTAGAAGTTACTGATATGTCAGCACTTATGTAGATATTATTTTTGTCTGCTGTGTAATAATAATATCGAGAGTCTCTTCTGTCGAAGATAAATTTCTTTCCCGATTGAAATTTTTTACAGTGAATCTTCGTATTATTTTGGCAAGTAAAAGTGCTTTGAACTTTGATTGTCTTAAATCCCTCCCGAAGTATTCTTGCCTTTTCTTCAGCAGCCTTTTTCTGGTCGGCTATCAACTGGGGTAACTTCCTTTGAAGTTCCTTTACGTTAGTCGCATGTCGAGAGCTAGGAAACTCGCTGAGGTAGTTGGAAAGTAACGGCATGGCTTGGTCATAGTGACCAGCTTCTATATGTGCTTGTATCTCCTGAAAGCGTTTTTCTGGAGCCTCAAGAGTATCTTTGATTAACTTCTGCGCCTTGGCAAGTTCTTCCTCTGTAGTGGCGAGACGCTTACCTAGCATGACGATTTGCTCATCTTTCTGCGTAATTTCTGCTCTGAGCCTTTCAAGCTCTTGTTTCGCTTGTTGGCCTTCACACCCAATAAGGCATAGACTCATAGCAAGAATAAAATATATAAAATAGTTACGCATTTTTATTTTTCCTCCTTCTGTATATAGAATTGCTCTGCTGGAAAAATTATATGAAATTTGTGAGGGTATCAATTAAATATGGAAAATTGCGCCCAGTCCACGGGGCGGCTTCCAAATCTTCCAGCGTGATGATGCTGACAGGGATGGTCTGGCCGTCCAGCGCATCGGCGGCGTGCTTCGTCAGGGGAGCGGCGGCAATCCGTGCGAGGAAATTTCCGCCAAAAACGGATTTTGCAGGTCTGTGCGGGGAATCGTGTGGGGAAAAGAAAAGGGACTTGCAGTTGTATTTCCGCAACTCCCTGAAATATTTGGCGCGCCCGGGAGGATTCGAACCCCCGGCCAAGAGCTTAGAAGGCTCCTGCTCTATCCACCTGAGCTACGAGCGCGTGCTGTCCTTATAGGTGGCAAGCGTCTGTCCGTCAAGAGGGGGCAGGCTGCCATGGTCCATGCGGTGGGGCAGGGGGCGGAACTCCTTGCCTGCCCCTGTCCGAAGCCGAAGCGCCGGCCGTCCATTTCTTCCTGCCCCGGGAAGGAACGGGCAGTATGTGCGCCATGTCCCGGCCGCCCTTGTGTTCCGCATCCAGGCGTGGCAAATTCTGTACTTACCGATAGTTTTTTACTGTTCCAGGCACGCGGGAGGTCCCATGAATTTTCAGGAAAAGTGGCGTAAATTGCTCCTTCCCCTGCGCTACGGGGGCAGCGGGGTGGATTTCAAGAAGCTGGACCCGGCCCGCAGCCCGTTTTTGCAGGATCGGGACCGCATCATCTATTCCAGTTCGTTCCGGCGTCTGGCCCGCAAAACACAAGTGCATCCGCTGGTGCGTAACGATCACATCCACACGCGCCTCAGCCATTCGCTGGAGGTCAGCAGCGTGGGGCGTTCGCTGGGCGCCATGGCGGGCTATTTTTTGCGCCGCCGGGACGAGCTGCCGGAGTATGCCGCGCCGGAATTTCCCGGCCAGATCCTCGAAGCCGCCTGCCTGGCCCACGACATCGGCAATCCGCCTTTCGGCCATGCGGGCGAGTTCGCCATCCGTGACTGGTTCGGGGACCCGGCCAACCACACCTATGTGAATGCGCTGGAGGAGACGCATCAGAGCGATTTCCGCTGCTTCGACGGCAACGCCCAGGGCTTCCGGGTGGTCAACGTGGTGGAGAACAACCGCGATCAGGGCGGGTTCCGGCTCACCTATCCCACGCTGGCCAGCATGGTCAAATATCCGTGGGATTCCTGGCAGTCCCGTACGCGGAGCGGCAAGTGCAAGTTCAACTACTATCAGGCCGAGGCGGGCATCTTCGAAGAGGTGTTCTGCGCTCTGGGGCTGAAAACGCGCCGGGGCGACTTTGCCCGCCATCCGCTCTCCCTGCTGGCCGAAGCGGCCGACGACACATGTTACCGCATCGTGGACATGGAAGACGCCCGCGAGCTGGACATCATCACCCTGGCGGACATCCTGAAGGTGGTGGAGCCCCTGGCCCCGAGCCTGAAGCTCGACCCGCAGCGGCTGGAAGATATGGGTTCCGACCGGGAGCGGGCCGGGTATGTGCGGGCCCGTGTCATCGGCCACGTGACCGCGAGCCTGTTCGAGACCTTCGCCGCGCAGTACGAGCGCATCATGCGCCGGGAGTTCGAAGGTCCGCTCATGGATATGGCGCCGGAGGACGTCCGGGCCTATATGGACAGGGCCAAAGAGATCTTCAACGGGCGCATCCTCAAGAACAGTCACAAGACGGCGCTGGAGATCGGGTCCTACAGTGTCTACAAGCGCCTGCTGGATACCTTCATCCCGGCCTGCCATCGCCGCATCTGCGATCCCGGGCGGCTCACCTACAAGGAGCAGCAGGCCTTGCAGCTCATGGGCGGCCATGCGCCGCGCCGTGAGGATGACCTGTACGTCTCCTATCTGCGGGTGCTGGATTTCATCACCGGCATGACCGACCAGTACGCCAGCTTCGTGTCCACCCAGTTCCTGGGCACGTCCTGCTAGCGGAGGCATCTTTTACAGGGGCCAAATGCCCCGAAAGCCGGAGGGCAGGGACCAGATGGCCCGCCCTGCCGGTTTCCTGCCGTTGCGCCCTGAAAAGGGCGCTTTTTTATCAGGGGCTGCCAGCCGGGCCGCACGTTCCCGGGGCGCTGGCGCGTCCGGGAGCCCGCGGCTAGTCGTCCGGGCGGAGCAGGGGAAGCGGATCGCCTGCGGACGGGGAAAGCTTGCGGGTCAGGCGGCAAAGCTCGTCCCGGCCGTTCTCCGCCCAGTCCGTCAGGAAGGCCATGGCATGGCGGTGCATCTCGTCCTCGCACCAGCGGGCATATGCCTCCAGACCGTCGGCATCCTCCGCATGCTGCCGGGTCTCCGGCATGTGCTGCAAGTGGCGCAGGGCCGTGGCCGCGGCCACGGCGTTGTCGTGCATCTGGCCGAGGCTTTCCTGACAGCGGCGGCACAGGCGGATCAGGCGTTCGCCGTTCTTGCCGCCCTGGCTGCCGAAAAAGGCCATCAAATAGCGTAACTGCTTGAACGCGATGCGCATGTTGTGCAGCAGGTCTTCGGGGATCAGGTGCCCGTGCGTCCAGCGGTCATGGGCAAGAAGGTCGCGTGTGGCCTGATCCACACCGGCCGCCATGATGTCCGCCAGCAGCATGGGCCGGGCGCGGCCGCGGCGGTCCAGCATGGGGCGGCAGGTCTGGGCCGCGGCATTGTCATCCAGCTTGTGCAGCAGCTCCCGGTAGGCGTCCGAGGCATAATGGTCCGCGGCACGGGAAAGGGCCGTGGCGCGTTCTTCCTGCAGGGCGGCATACAGGCTGCGCAGACCGGCGGGCAGATCCGCCGGCCGGAAAAGGGGGGCAGTACCTTCCGGGGCCTGTCCGCTTGCGGCGGCGGTCTCGGCGGCACCGGCAGGGACAGGACGCAAGGCATAGTCCCTAATGTGTCCCAAAAGCACGTCCGTATCCCGCACACCGCCCAGCAGCTTGCGGGCCGTACGCAGGTCGGATTCCACAGAGGCCAGCCAGTCCTTGCGCAGATAGGGCTTCAGGCTGCGGAAGACGGAAAGCAGGCTGCGCAGGATGACGCGGGCATCGTGGATGGGCTCTTCGTCCAGGGCGCTGTCGCTGCGGGCCAGCTCATGCAGGGCCCGTGCCTGTCTTTGCAGATACGCGCTGAAATGGCTGCTGAACAATTGCCCGGAAGGCGGCGCCTGGACCGGGACGGGCGCGTCGGCATCGGCATCGAAGGTCCAGAACCATTCCAAGGAGGACTTGCCGAACAGGCGTTCCCAGAGCGGCGCATGGATGACCAGCTGCTTGCGCAGGCGCAGGGGCGTGCGCACCCGGATGAGGAAGAGGACGGGGGGCTCACCGGGCAGGCGTATCTCCAGCGGATCGAAGCGCAGGGCGAAACGGGCCACCTGCACGATGGCCGCCAGCACCACGGCGGTACGCCGCCGGGGATCGTCGCGGGCACAACCCATGGCGGTGAGCAGGGGCTCCACCTTGTCCGTACGGCCCTTGCCCACGGTGAGCAGGGTCAGGACCATGGCCAGCAGCCGGTTGCCGGCGGCATCAAGGCGCTTGAGAGGATGGGTGAGCAGGATCTCGTCCGCATCGGGCATCCCGTCCCCCAGCTCCACCAAGGTATGGGCCAGCACGGCCAGAGGGGCCAGGTCCCTGTCCAGACCGTGCTGGGGAGCCAGTCCGGCGAAGATGGACAGGACAAGATCGGTTTCCCGCTGGCGAGCGGCCAGGTCGATGCCGAACAACCGGCAGAGGCGGCGGAGCCCGCAGGGGCGCAGGGCGGGAGAATCATTGCGCAGGCAGCGTGTGCCGCGCCAGAGCGGGGTGCGGGGCGTGGTGGGGGGAGCTTCGTCCATGCGGCGTCTCCTTGGCAGGCTTCTGCCGGAAAAAGAGGCGTCCCCGGGCCGGAAAGGCAGGGATGAAGGCCCGGAGGCTGCCTGGAGCATAGCCTTCCCGAAACAGGCGCGCAAGGGGGCTGAGCGTCATTGCGGGGACGTATGCCAAGGGACGGCGGGACAGTGAGCGTTGCGGCAGGAGGACGGGACGCGGTCGTGTCTTCTCCGGGATGGGGTGTGTTGGGGAGAAGGCGGCCGCCGGCAAGGCCTTGCCGTACGGCCCGGATATGCGGAAGGCGGGCCCTCCCGAAAACGGGAAACGGCGCGAAAGCCGGGGCAGGGCCCTACTTCCGCGCCGTGTGATGACGCTGTTTGCGGCGGTATCGCCTAGACTTCGAAGAGCATCTCCAGATCCTCGCGGGTCAGGGACTTCCAGGTGTCCTGACCGGGGATGATGGCCTCGGCCACGCCACGCTTGGCTTCCTGCAGCTTGAGGATCTTTTCTTCCACCGTGTTCTGGCAGATGAGCTTGTAGGAGAACACCTGCCGCGTCTGGCCGATGCGGTGGGTACGGTCCGTAGCCTGGCTTTCCACGGCGGGGTTCCACCACGGGTCGTAGTGGATGACGTAGTCCGCGCTGGTCAGGTTCAGGCCCGTGCCGCCCGCCTTGAGCGAGATGAGGAAGATGGGGATGTCCGGGCTGTTGTTGAAGCGGTCCACCTGTTCGAAGCGGTCCTTGCTGGCGCCGTCCAGATAGCAGAAGGGGATCTGCGAGAACTCCAGCCACTGGCGGATGATCTGGAGCATCTGCACGAACTGCGAGAAGACCAGCACCTTGTGGCCGCCCTCCACGATCTCCATGACCATGTCCTTGAAGGCGTCGAACTTGCCGGAAGGCAGGTTGTTGGAGAAGCCGGGCAGGTCGATCTTGAGCAGGCGCGGATGGCAGCAGATCTGGCGCAGCTTGAGCAGGGCGTCCAGGATGGACATCTGGCTCTTGGCCAGGCCCTTTTCGTCCACGTCGGCCAGCACCTGGGCGCGCAGCTTGCGGGCCAAGGCGGCGTAGAGCTCGGCCTGGGCCTCTTCCAGCGCGCAGCAGGTGACGCTTTCCACCTTGGGCGGCAGGTCCTTGGCCACTTCGGCCTTGGTACGGCGCAAAATGAAGGGCCGCACGCGGGTGCGCAGGTAGTCCAGGGTCTCGGCGTCGCCGTCCTTGATGGGCTTGACGATGCCGCGCTGGAAGGCATGCTGCGAACCGAGGAAGCCGGGCATCAGGAACTCGAACAGGCTCCAGAGCTCGAAGAGGTTGTTCTCGATGGGCGTACCGGACAGGCACAGGCGCATGCGGGCATGGATGCGGCGCACGGCGCGGGCCGTGATGGTGTTGGGGTTCTTGATGTTCTGGGCTTCGTCCAGGATGACGGTGTTGAACTCGTACTTCTCCATCTCCTCCAGGTCACGCCGCAGCAGGGCGTAGGTGGTGATGATGAGGTCCGATTCCGCGATATGCTTGAACATGCCCTCGCGGCGCGTGCCGTAGATGGTCAGGCGGCGCAGGCCGGGCACGAACTTTTCCGCTTCGCGTTCCCAGTTGGGCAGCACCGAGGTGGGCACCACGATAAGGTTGGGGCCCTCGAAGCGGCTTTCCACCATATGCTGGATGAAAGCCAGGGTCTGCACGGTCTTGCCCAGGCCCATCTCGTCG
>ERZ1673698.1698-NODE-1698-length-19044-cov-32.244405_pt1 | contig 19044 bp, 11 predicted proteins | sample MGYA00580228_ERZ1673698 | MGnify/ENA primary metagenome ERZ1673698 (study PRJEB41218, sample SAMN15661768) | gut metagenome | host: Homo sapiens | place: Canada: London | collected 2015-08-20/2019-03-30 | study: EMG produced TPA metagenomics assembly of... | reverse complement strand
TGCTTATTATCCGCACCCAAAAAGTTGCATTTATAAGTTGAACTCAAGTTTCTTTCTGCTATCGCCGCTATGGCAATGGCATCTTGTTCTAACGATCAAGTATTTGATCAACCTCAAAACGATGGGGATTATATCACCCTCAGAGCGGCGGGTGGTACTCGTGGTATAGCCGTAGGAGATGCTGTCGGCTTGCAAGCGACGACTTTCAGAGCTGTAGGTCTTGAGCCGGACGGTAATGCTTACCTTGATGCAACGGTCCGTTATTCTAACGAATGGACTTATGATAACAAAAAGGCATGGCCCACTGCGGCGTTGGATTTCTATGCCGTGAATCCTGCAGCGCATGATAAATTGACAGCAGTAACTTTCAATTCGACTGATAAGAAGTTTACTTATGAAGTGCCTATCGCTGTTGCGGACCAAGTAGACGTGATGTATTCGGTAAAGACAAATCAGACGAAGTCAAACCGTACTGTAGACTTCCTGTTCAAGCATGCTCTTGCTCAGGTCGCTTTCAAGGCAACTACAACCGATGCTAAATTTTCTGCTGAAATCAATGGGATTGAAGTATGCAACTTGGTGAACAAGGGTACATTCACTTATCCAACTGTAAATACAGCTGCAGGTGAAGCAAGCAACGGAACTTGGAGTAACGAAGCAACTGTTGCCAATTATGCGATTAGTACTGTAGGCGGTGCAGCCGTTACAGAAATCAATAACACCGGCAAGCAGGTTTCTGCTAACGATGGAATGTTGATGATTCTTCCTCAGACTACCACCAAATGGACTACGACTAAAGATACTCCTGTTACCATTGAAACTGCAAACACAAACAAGGAATGCTATCTTAAAATTCAGCTGAAACTGAAAGAAGATAACTCTTACATTGTAGGTTCTGCTGACGCGTTTGCCACTGTTTACATGCCATTCGGATACACATGGCAAATGGGTAAGAAGTATATCTATAACTTGAAATTCGGAAACGGTGCAGGTTATGATGAGAACGGTGACCCGATACTTCAATTCATTGAGTTCAATCCTACTGTTGATCCTTGGATTGAAGAACAAGTTGTAGACATTGACATGTAATCACACAGTCAATATTAAACATAGCATACAGCCGCAGTAGAAGCGTATTCCCGCTTCTGCGGCGGCTGTTTTAAAATATGTCCGGAAAGACAATCAATAGCAAAGACCAATTCGCCGGATAGTTTTCAAATTAAACCGTTTATTTATTTAAATGAATATGAGCTTAACAAAAACGATCAGGAATATAACCCTCAGAACAAGTGTCTTATATGCACTTGCCGGCTTTTTGACAGTCTCTTGTTCGGACGATACAGAAAATATCACCTCAGACAGTGAGATGATGTTCAGCACTACAAACAACGATTGGGCAAGCGGTCAAACCAAGCCAAAGGTCGAGTATGGAGAAGTAATAAAACTGGAGTCAGAGAGCGGTTCCCCTCTTTATTTCCGGGCAGTATCGACCGACAGGCCCGACGTTGCGTTCTCGCCTGAAGCATCGACAAGAGGTCCCCTGGTAAAAAAAGAAAACATGTATGAAAGTTTTCAAGTATCTGCCTACAGGTATATAGGTGCATGGTCTAATACCCTTACTCTAAACTATATTTACAACGAAACAATAACAAAAGATATTACAAGCGGGAGCTACAAGCCGGCGGGTGGCAGGAGATATTATTGGCCCGGGAGCAGTTATAACATGAGATTTTTTGCACATGCCCCGAATCTGGACGCAACCGTGCTGAGTATTTCACCAAAAGAACAACAAGGTTCTGTCATTCTGACATATACCACTCCACAATCAATAAACAGTCACAAGGATTTGCTGGTGGCGGTTTCGGATGAAGTGCCGGGCAATTATAACCGTCCTGTACCGCTTCGCTTCAAGCATGTGTTTACCGCGTTGCGTGTTGTGGCCAGGAACATGAGGCCGGGAATTGTAAAATCAATCAGCATTGCGGGTGTGTTTCCCAAAAGGAGATATGACATGGCAGCAAATGACTGGATGCAATTTACAAGAGAAGAATACAAGATGTACGCCCAGGCTGTTTATACCCTTAATCTTAATGTTGCCATTACAGGAGAAAAGGATCAGCCAATTACAGACGAAAACAACATGATGTTCTTTATCCCACAACCCCTGCCACGAAACGACGTGGCCGAAATGAGAATTGTTTATCAGCCCACGGGTGGACAAGAACAGACGCTCGTTGCCAAACTGCTTAATAAAACACCAAATTGGGAAAAGGGCAAAGTCATTACATTTTATATTTCGACAAGTGATAATATAAGTATTGACACCGACCTTGGTGACTTTGGTGACGGGGGCGATTTGTAAATTTGAAACCATAAATAATATGACATAATATCTGATTAAGGATTTATATGAAAACAATCTATTATATATTATCACTATGTTTTGTTCTGGGTACCTGGGGATGTCAGGACGATACGCAGGAAATGTTCTCAACGACTGAATCTGGATTGCCGAAAGAAGATTTTGATGCCTACACGGGTGAAACCATTCAAGTGGAGTTTGACGCATCTTTGCCAGAAGCCGAAGTAAGCGCAACAAGAGCTCTTCAAGAAGACGAGGCGGGAAAATTGCACATGGATTACTCAAACTGGGTAGGCGATGTGAACGTGCATATCGCGCTGCGCAAGAAGAACAATGCCGATGCACCGATTACCTACAAAACAGTGCCGGGAAGAATTTCAAAAAACGGTTCGACCTATACGCTGAACATAGCACCGACTTCTCTGCAACTGAGAGATGGTTTTTTCGACGGCGCCAGCTGGGAAGTCTGTGCAATGATTGACAAACGCAACTCAATAGTGCTGGACGGACAATATCAAAGTCGTGAATTCAACACCATGACTTATCTCGATCCTGAAAGCAGTTTTAATCTCCAAAAGCTAGAAGTGCCTATTTACAGCAGCTATAGAGATGTTATCGTGAATGGAAGAAACAAAACGCTGCAACTTAGATTCAAACCTTTGGGAAGCGTAATCACGGCAACCCTTGAAAACAGTCTTTATACCACGATCTATTATACTGGGGTTAACATACAGCAGGCGAATGTGATTGCAGGTGACCTGGTGCTTGATTTTGGCAAAGAGATTACAGACACCAGAATCCCCGCGGTAAAACGTAAAAACGGAAACAAAACCAAACGATGCATGTTCGACTTTAAAACCAAACTGACTGCGCCAAACACCATTACAAAAAAAATATATCTGTGGTGCTTGCCGATTACCAAGGAGCAGATAGCCAATCCGCGTTTCGGAATGTTCTTTAAAGTTGGTGACAACGATCAAGAGCCGGATTCTATCATGTATAAATCTCCCAAGACGCTGGCCTCGGGATTTGAAACCGGCATGAACTATCGTATGGCATTGCGCATGCCTGACAGCGACCTGATGATTACTGAATTTGGTCACTTGAATCCTGGTGGAAACAATTATACGTGGATAGAACTGTTTAACCCCACCAATCATGATATTAATCTGAAGCAATATGGGTTGGTACGTGTGCACGAGTGGAAAAGGGAAAACGGAGATGGTCCTTATGATGCCATATGGCAGAGTTTGTTGGTTAGTTGGCATACTAAATGTAACATTGAGAACGCTCTTGTTCAGAATTTGTATGTGAAGGAGCCTTCTGATCCTATATACAGTGCCTCTGGCCAAACTTATACTGACCCATACGTCAAGAACCGCTTTGAGCCGATGTTTATGAACAGTAGTGCCATTGCTAAATATAAGACGGATGGTTATCTCTTAAAACCGGGTAAGACCATCGTTCTATATGCCGGAGGTACGCGTGTGAGTATGAGGGATAAATGGGGATTGCATAATGAATATTGGCCGCATAACAACTCTGGTTTTGGCAGCTATTATCTGGCAAATGCCGTAGCTCAGGGTAGATGTCAATATGTAATTGCCGTGGATAACGGAGGCCATGAGAATGCGTATGGTGGTATGGGAGACTGGAAGAGTGATCTCAGTGGTACGCTTCAACATTCATCGGCCAATTCCATTCTCTTGCTAAAGCGTAGTTCATTGGATTCGGGTCCTTACAATACTGTTTTAGATGCTTTGGCCGGAACGGTGAATGATCGTATTTACAAGTCATTCAGAAGTAGAATGCCCGCACGCATGACTTCTACCAAAGACTGGTGGTGGGCAGGACGTTCTGTTAATACCATGTTCCCCATGGGATTGCGTTTCCCTGAGGATATAGAGTTTGGTACACCCTTCTCCGCGGATTCTCCCTGGGGCAGTAATGATCCTTTTGGTTTTATGGACTGGAAGATATTCATTGCCGACTGGACATGGTTTAAACATCTCCTATCCCCTGGAACTCGTTCGTATGACAATACGATTTATAATAGCGGGCAGAAAATGCAAGGAGCATTGAATGAATGGCAATAATTAACCTTACCTTAAAGGAATATGTTCCATTATATATACACATACAATCAAGGTGAGTGGTATACCACTCACCTTACATAATGAAAAGAGGTTATTTCTGAAAGCACCTACGTGATTTAGGAACAACCTCTTTTTTAGATCCACCAATACAGCCCATTGTCTTTTGACAAAAGCAAACGTGGCAAGCGGTAAATAAAAAATTAACAACCGTCTTTTATTTACAGTTTCAAACCTTTGGACTTGTTTCCTTCTTTCATTCGTATTTTTGAGTTTTCGTCCGTGATATAATTGTAGTAAGAAACAGATTTCACCTTTTTCAGATCACTCATGACATAACCTGATTGCAGTTGCGGTTTTATAAGCACTGACTTTGCCTCATTTTCTTCTTGTAAAGATGTTTTTTCTTTATCTAAGGCCTTTTCACTGGACGGAGCCAGCTTCAGCTGTATCTTGCGGTCCAGTGCGGCGAGTTCGGACTTCAGCTGTTTCAGCTCGTCCTCCTTCTTCCATGTCTTTCCAGCTATCTCCTGCAACTGCGGGATTTCCCGCTCCAGCACCTCGTTCTTCTTCCTGTACTGGTCGATGATACCCGGTATCCTCTCCAGTGCGTTCAGAAAATTCATGGCGGCGGCATGTGTGTCTGCCATCGCCAGATGCCCGTTGTTGTAGCTGTACCTGTAGTTGCCCGCCACCACAAAGCGGTTGTCGCAAAACTCCAGCCCGTCTTTGAGTGTCCTTTCGCTGACCACCTCGATGGGGAAGCCGTACAGTTCGCCCACGCGCTTGTATTGTCCGCCCGTCGTGGCATTCCTGGCTATCTCCTGCAGGCGCTTGCCGATTGTCTTCTCGTCGGTGGAATCCAGCCCGTCAATCCTGAGCAGGTTCAGCCGGTTGCCTTCCTGGTCTGTCCGGGCGGCAGCCGTGAACTTCTCCCAGTCCTCCGTCATGGCGGCTATGGTGGCCTGGTTGTTCCTCAGTTCTCCGCTTTTGCCCTCCAGTTTCAGTTCGGATTCGCGCCTGCCCTTGCTGAAGGACTTGCGTTCACCCTCCAGCGAGGCAATCTTCTTCTCCAGCTTCGCCTTGTCCAGCAGGTCGGTGTTCCCCGACAGTATCGCCATGTATTCCGAAAAATTCATGCCCGACTTCTCGTCCATCGCTCCCTCGTCTATGGTTCTCGCGCCCATTGCGCCGCTCTTCAGCTGACTGATGAACGTCTGCTTGCAGTGCAGCAGGTTGAACTTGTACGAGTCCAGCGATTTTTCCACCGCATAGATGATGACATCCACCCGGTTTCCGGCGTACAGCTTCGCTATCTCGTTGCCCTTTCTCACCGCCCGTCCGTCACGCTGGGCGAGGTCGGACGGACGCCACGGCGTGTCCAGGTGGTGGATGGCCACCGCCCTGCGCTGGGCGTTCACGCCCGTGCCGAGCATCGAGGTCGAGCCGAACAGCACGCGCACATATCCCTTGTTCATCGCTTCGATCACCGCTTTCCTTGACTTCTCGCTCTTGCATTCCTGTATAAAGCGTATCTCGTGTGCCGGTATGCCGTGGTCTTCCACCAGCTTGCGCTTTATCTCGGTATATACGCTCCATTGTCCTGACTGGTACGTCCCCAGGTCCGAGAACACGAACTGCGTTCCTTTCTGTGCATCATATCTGAGGTAGTATTCCGCTATCATCCTTGCGCAGTGGCTCGCCTTGTTGTCCGGGTGGTCTTCATACGCCGGGTCTATCATGCGCATGTCCAGTGCCATCTTCCTTGCGTAGTCCGTGGCGATGAGCATCTTCGCCTTTTCCTCCGTTTCCGACAGCTTTCCACGTCCCAGCAGCGTGGCGTCGCCCGTCTTGGCAAATTCCATCAGCCGTTTGATGAAATGTTCCTGGTCGGGCGTGGGAGGTATGTTGTGCAGTATCTCGTTCTTGTGCGGACGGTCCACGCCCACATCCTCTGCCGTGCGGTAGTCCGTTATTTCGTTGTAAAACGCCGCCAGCTCCGGTACCTTGATGAAGTAGCGGAAGCGCTCCTTCTGCACGATGTTGTTCGTCACATTGAACTCGAAATCCGTCGTCTTCTTGGCGAAGATTGCCGCCCATGCGTCAAAGCATCGGATGTCCTGCCTTTCCAGCTCCTTCGGGCGCAGGTATTTGAAAAGCAGGTACAGCTCCGTCAGCGAGTTGCTGATGGTCGTGCCCGACAGAAACGTCGCTCCCAGATCCTTTCCCGTCCGCTCCTGGATAGTGCGGATGGCAAATAGCAGGTTCAGTGCCTTCTGGCTGCCTTCCGAGTTCCCCAGACCCGCCACACGGTCATGCCTTGTGTTGAATGTCAGGTTCTTGAACTGGTGCGACTCGTCCACGAAGATATGGTCGATACCCATCTGCCTGAAGTCCACCACATCGTCCGTCCTCGACTTTATCGCGTGTTCTACCTTCTCCAGCTTGGCTGTCAGGTTGAACTTGCGTTTCTCCAGTCCCTTCAGCATCGCCCGCGACACGTCCTTGCCCTGCGAGCGCAGCACTTCCAGATTTTCCTCCACCGTATCCAGCTCCGCCTGCAATATCCGCTGCTGCAGCTCCGGCGACTGCGGTATTTTCCCGAACTGGTCGTGGCTCATGATGATGCAGTCCCAGTCGTTGTTCCGTATGTCGTTGAAGAAGCGTACCCTGCCGGATGCGGCAAAATCCTTTTCCGAGGCATACAGCACTCTTGCGTTGGGGTATGCCGTGCGGTAGCATTCGGCTATCTCCCTTACATTCGCCTTCAGCCCGATAATCATCGGCTTGTGTACCAGTCCCAGACGCTTCATCTCGTGCGCTGCCACGCACATGATCAGCGTCTTGCCGGTTCCCACCTCGTGGTCGGCTATTCCTCCGCCGTTCTGTTTCAGCATCCAGATGCAGTCCTTCTGGCTGGGGTACAGGTCTGTGATTCCCAGTCCTTTCAGATTCAGTTCCGGAAATTTCTGGTGCGAGCCGTCATATTTCGGTCGTACGAAACAGTTGAACTTGTTGTTGTACATGTCCGTCAGCCGTTTCTTGAACTCCGGCGACTGCTCTTCCAGCCATTCCGTAAATCCGTTTCTGATTTCGTCAATCTTCGCGTTCGCCAGCTGTATGCCCTCGCTGTCCCGCACCTTTATGTCGTTCCCGTTCTCGTCCTCGCCGACCTTCTTCATCATGTCGGGGCAGGTGTTGTGCAGGGCGTGTTTCAGCAGATGCATCCCGTCATAGTGGCGGTAGTACCCCTTCACCAGAAACTCGTCGGTGATTTTCATCGTCCTGTGGCCGCACGCCACCGAATACTCGTCAAGGCTCTCCGAGTAGCTTATCCGCACGTCCGTGTCAAACAGACGGCTCATGTAGGCGGCATACACGCCCGTGGGTATCCATCGTTCCCCGAAGTTGAAGTCCAGTTCCTCAAACGGGATCTGTTCCGGCATGGCTTCTTTCAGCGCTTCCAGCGACTCCCTTGCCTGCGGCAGCATCCCGTGCTCCGCGTGACCGCTTATCCATTCCTCCACATCGGCGGCCTTCTGTACCACGTTCCCGGCTATGAAGCGGTCGGCTATCTCGTAGCCCTCTGCCAGCGGGTTGTAGAACACCCGTCCTTTCAGTGCCTCCAGCATGTCCGCCTGCGGCATGTCGCAGATGGATTCCATGTAGGGCAGGTTTACTCCGCCATACAGGTTCAGCGAGGCGGACAGGGCTTCCTCCGGCGATTCCGCGGCGACTGCCGTTTCCTGCGAAAAGGAAACGGGGCGGTCGAATATGTCCGCCTTCACCATCGTGCCGCCCTCGCTGCGTTCCAGTGCCAGCATGTTGCGCCCCGAAGCGTCCATCATCAGCAGCTTCACGTTCTGCTTGGCGTTCAGGCAGCCGTAACGCATCATGAACTCGTCATAGTAGGTGTTCAGGTGGCGGCGCAGCATTTCGTTCTCCTCGTGCTTCTCCGCTTCGTAGGCATAGAGCCGCTCGTAGGTGTTGCGCAGGTCTATGTATAGCTGTGCCTTCTGTGCCTGCATCCCGTCCATGTCCAGCGGCTGGAATGTGGCGCCGTAGCGGGTGACATCCTTCAGCACGCCCACCTGGAACCGTACGCCTGCCGTGTGTTCCCATGCCAGCGACCCGTCCTTCAGGTGCGGCTCCAGTATGCCCTTGAACGGACGCGGCATCATTTCCTCCTCCCGCTTGCGCTGCCGCTCTTCCGGTGTCAGTGCGGCTTCCTCACGGCGCATGGTTTCTTCCACCTCCGCAATCCGGCGCTTTCTTTCCGCCTCGAATCCGTTTTCCACCGGATAGACTACCGTAGCAGTCGTATCCTGCGTTTCCGCCGTTTTCCCCGCCTCGGCTTTTTCTCTTTTCGCCTCCGTTGTTCCGGCCGTTTGTCTGGCGGTGTTGGCTTCCATCTTTGTCTTTCCCAGCCGGCGCAGCTCCGCACGTCGTTCCGGCGTGAGGTCCATCATCATTTCATAGAATCCGTTGATGGGCGGGTTCGTTTCCCAGTCCAGACTGCGGTACACTTCATCTTCCGGGTCATAGGATTCTTCCGTTGCGGTGCCGGGCTCCGTCTTTTCCGTTGTCGGGACAGCCGCCTCTGTTTCGGCAGCCGTCGGCGCATCCGTTCCGCCGCGTATGATTTCGTCCATTTCGCGTGCCTCTTCCGGGGTGATGCCGGCAACCGCCTCTGCATTTCCCTTGTCCGTTGTCCTTTCCGTATTCTCCACTGGCAGGGAGAACAGTGTCGGCTGCACGGGTTTCTTCCCTTTGTACTTTCCGCCTTTCTTCCTGTCCGGTTTCAGGCCCTGTTCAGCCATCCGTCTTTCCTCCTGCGTATAGCCGAACAGGTCATACAGGTCCATTACCGTTCCTCCCGTCTGTCTGCTTTGCGCTTCCTGCGACATGCCGGTCATCACTTGCGCTTTCGGCTGCACACTGTTTTCTTCCCGTTTTGTCCCGTCCGCTACACCAGCAACAGAGGTGGAGTTTTCTCTTTTCACCTCCTCCAGTTCACCCGCAACCGGATGGATATTTTCTCTTTTCGTCTCTGCCAGTTCTCTCGCAGCCGAAGCGGAATTTTCTCTTTTCGCCTCAATACCTTCGGTCTGTACGGCAATGTTCTGCCGCACATCCTCTCTTTCATGCCCCATGCCGTTGTAGCGTTCCATGTCCAGCCGTGCCGACAGGTCTTCCGACAGCATCCTGTACAGGTCCATGGCAATACCCTCCACACCTCCGCTGTGCGTATATACCATCGCCGGTTTTCCGTACGGGTCGGTGCCCCTCTTCGCATCGGTATGTATGATACGCTCCGTGTGGTAGGCGAAATAGGCGTTGTCCGTCAGTCCGCCGTTATGTTCCGTCTGTATGATGGTCAGAACCCGTTCCTCCTGTGTCAGTCCCTTCTTTTGCAGGTCTTTTTGCAGGATGATCAGGTCGCTGCCTGCTTCCGTGCCCGCATTGTCGGTAAACAGGTTGTTGGGCAGTCGTATTGCCGATACCAGATTCGCCTTGCTGAACATCTCGTTCCTGACGGAAACCCTCGAACTGTTCAGTACCCCCTGCGAGGTGACGAACGCCACGATGCCGCCGTCACGCACCGCATCCAGACCTTTCAGAAAGAAATAGTCATGGATGGCTTTCTGTGCCGAACGTCTGCCGAAGGATGCGCTGCGGCTGAACTCCGCATCAAACACTCCGAAATCCCCGAAGGGGATATTGGAGATGGCAAGGTCAAAATGGTTCAGAAACGGCTTTTCTATTTTCTCGAAACCCTCCGTGCGTATCTTCTGCTGCGGGTACAGGTGTCCGAGCAGCTTGCCCGTCAGCAGGTCTTTCTCAAATGCCATCACCTCCGCCTGCGGATTGTTCGACAATACCGGGCTGATGAACGCGCCCATACCCGCCGACGGCTCCAGCACCAGCCTTGGGCGTACCTTGCGGTCGTGCAGCACGTCCGCTATGGTGTCCGCAATGGCCTGCGGCGTATAGAATGCCGTCAGCACCGATGCCTTCAGCGAGTCCACATACCGCCTGTACTCCGTTTCGTCCCGGCTGTTCTCCCGTATCAGACGGTGCAGCTCCACCGTCGGGGCAAACAGTTCGAGGTCTGATTTCGCCCAGTGTACGGCATCCGTCAGTTCCCTGGCGGGATTCAGTATGCACTTCAGTCCCCCGAAGCCGCAGTACCTCTCCAGCAGCGCCCGTTCCCGTGCGGTGGGCGTGCGCTGTTCCTTCTCCAGTGTGAATGCCGTCCGTATCGCCTCGATGTTTTCCCTGAGCCTCTGCTTCTTGTTAAACGCCATAAGCCTCCAGATAAAGCATTATCGCACCCGTCAGCTCCGTATAGAGCAGGTCGTGTTCGGGCGACAGGGCGAATGTGTCGTCCGTTGTGGGATAGCCGGCAAACAGGTTTTTCAGGTGCGGGAATATCTCCCGGCAGAACGCCTCGCGTTCCTGTTCCTGCACCTCTTCGGAAAACTCGTTTTCCACCACCTCAAGCAGCAGTGCGTAGGGGGAGAAGTGCAGCCCTTCGAGCAGGACACGCATGGCTTCCTCCTGTGCGGCTTCCACCGTACTTCCCGCCGCCCTTTCCTTCTCGAATGTTTCCGAGGCGGCTTCCTCCCTTCCTGTAATGAATGGGGTGTCTGATACTTTGTCCGGATGATATTTTCTCAGATACTCCAGCAGATACAGCCCGTAGTAGGACAGCTCCGCCGGAGCGGTTTTCTTGTTCTGTTTCATTTTATGATGGATTTAGTGGATAAATGATTATGGAAATGAAAAGGAAAAAGGCACCCGGTATCCCTCCGGGTGCCACCACTAAATCCATGTAAATAAAAAGTACAACCAGGTTGAAACAGATTATGACATGAATCAGTGGCAAAATTACTCATTATTTTCTTCTTCCTTTCGTTTTCGTACCTTTTCTTTCGCCTTTGCTCTCCGCAAACACCAGCTTCGTGTTGAACTCCGCATCAAAAGTCACCGCAGCGCTGAAGGGCTTGCCCTGCTTGCTCTTGAACCCGCCGAGCATCGCCGTCTTTCCTTCCGTCAGCAGACCGGTCATTTCCTCGTCGGTGAGTGTCTTGCCCGCTATCTGGCGGAACACGGGCAGCAGGCAGTCCGGATTGTCGCAGCGCACAACCTTGCCGTAGAACTGCATCGTGCCCGTGCCGCATTTGGGGCAGGTACAGCCCGATGCCTTGTGCCCGAAAATGCGGTCACACGCAAGCAGATCCGTGGTAATCTTGCGGGTATAGCTTTCTATGTCCCTCATAAAAGCCTCATGCGGTGTCTTTCCCTGTTCTATCTTTGCCAGTTCCGCTTCCCAGCGTCCGGTCATCTCCACATTGGCGATGTCCATTTCCTTGATAATGGAATACAGGGCAAGCCCTTTCTCCGTCGGCACCAGCGATTTCTTCACACGCACCATGTATTCCCTTCTAAGCAGCGTTTCGATGATTGCGGCACGTGTGGCGGGTGTGCCGATACCGCAGTCCTTCAGGGCCTGGCGTGCCTCCTCGTCCTCCACATCGTCGCGTCCGGCGGTCTCCATCGCTGCCAGCAGCGAACTTTCCGTATGCAGCGGTTTCGGTCGGGTCATGCCCGAACTCATCGAGCATCCCGCCATCACCAGTGTGTCGCCTTCCGCCCAGTCCGGCAATGCCGTATTCCCGCTGTCCTCGCCGTACTCTCCGTACACGTCGCGCCAGCCTGCCTTGCGCACGATGCAGCCTTTCGCCTCAAATGTCAGGCCCTCGCATCTTTCGCCTGCGTCCGGCACCACCTCCGCTACTACGGTAGCCGTATCCTTCACACATTCCTCCGAAAATGCCTCTACCATGCGTCCGGCAATCATGTCGTAGATGGTCTGCTCGTTCTTGTACAGGGCAAGCGGGCGGTTGGGTGTCACCAGCAGGGCATGGTGGTCAGTCACTTTCGAGGCATCCACACAACGGCGGTTCAGTTCCCCCAGTTCCCCGATTTTCTCCGCAAGGGCGGAGTGTCCTGCCAGCCGTTCAAACAGCAGCGGTATTTCAGCAAACACATCTTCCGGAATATGGCGGCTCGATGTTCTCGGATAGGTGACGAGCTTCGCTTCATAGAGCTTCTGCACCAGCTCCAGCGTCTGTTCCGCCGTGAATCCGTGTTTCGTGTTCGCCTCCTTCTGCAGTGTGGTCAGGTCGTACAGCAGCGGCGGGTTCTCCACCTTCTCCTTCTTTTCCACCTTGGTGACGGTGGCGCACATCTTCGCCTTTACCTTATTGTATGATGCAGCCGCCTCTTCCTTGTCCTGCCATTTCTTTACCGAGGAGAACTTCACTACCGTATCCGTACCCGCCGGTGTCACCGAGAAATGCAGCTGGTGTACCGGTTCCGGTGTAAAGCGTCTGTTCTCCCAGTACCTCTTGCAGACCATACCCAGCGTGGGTGTCTGCACGCGTCCCACCGAATACGTGCCCCGTCCGGCGGCTACGGTCAGTGCCTGCGTGCCGTTGATGCCCACCAGCCAGTCCGCCTCGCTGCGTGCCTTTGCCGCCAGATACAGGTCGTCATATTCATGCCCGTCCTTCAGTTCCTTCAATCCCTTGCGGATGGCGGTATCCGTAAGCGAGCTTATCCACAGGCGGCGGAAGGGCAGCGTACAGCCCGTATAGGCATACAGGTATCTGAATATCAGTTCCCCTTCGCGTGCGCAGTCCGTTGCCACTATTATGCCGTCGCTCTCGTTCCACAGTTTCGTTATCACCTTTATCTGTTTTACCGCTGCCGCGTCCGCCTTGTAGCCCTTGTCCGTCTTTACCTGGCGGGGTATCAGCATGAACTCCTCCGGTATCACCGGCAGGCTGTCCCTGCTGAATCCCTTGGAGCCGTAGCCCTCAGGCAGGGCAGGTTGTACCAGATGTCCCAGTGCCCATGTCACATGGTAGCCGTTTCCTGTATAAAATCCTTCTTCCTTTCTTGTTGCTCCGGCGATGCGTGCTATCTCACGTGCCACGCTCGGTTTTTCTGCCAATATGGTAATCATACATTCTCTGTTTTAATCATTGATACTTTTGTTCCTTGTGGAGTGGAACGGGGTACGCCGGTTATCCGTGGGATATGCGGTACATGGCGCATGAGGCCCCGTTTCAATCCGTTGTTTATTCTCTTGTAATGGATTTAGTGGTGGCACTCAGGATACCTTCATGCCTTTGCTCTTTTTCGGTTTTTCCTGCTGTTGTTTCTGGGCGTCGTCCTTCGGTGCGGTCTGCCCCTGCTGAAGCGGCTCCTTCACATGTCTGGTGGCCTCGTTCGTCTTGCCCTCGTTGTTCACCGCAAGCTGTGTGCGGCTCTCGTTCGACGGGGCAACGGTCTGTGCCAGGTCAGGGTTTTCCGAATAGGTCAGCGGCCTGCCTTTCTCACGGTCGAACTTCAGGTATTTTGTGCAGGGTTGTCCCTTGTCATCCTTCGCGTTGGCGAGTACCACGACCTTGCCCGCCACATAGTCCGCCTTCTGCTGTTCCGTGAATTTGTCGTCCTTCCATTTGCCTATCGGACGTATGCTTCCGTCCTCGTTCGTCCACGAGCGGTTGCGCCGCTGTCCGTTCTCCTGATTCCCGTCTTCCTTCTGTTGCTGTCCGATAGCATCCGGGGCTTCCGGGCTTTTCTGTTTCTTCTCCTGTCCGTTTCCGCGTCGCTGCGACTGTCCCTGCCACAGATGCTCCGGCACAAACTCCACGTCGCGCTTGTCAGCGTTCACCTGCAGCATGGCCTCGAACTTTCGCCCGCCCTTCAGTGTCACCTCCTTGGGCAGTGCCAGCCCCGCACGCAGGATTTCCTGTTCCGCCTTCGACAGTTCCGTCAGTCCGATCCGGTTCGGGATACGCACCTTGTTCGTCGGTACGTCCACTATCTCATTCGTCAGTCGGTCGATGCTGACATACGCCAGGCGCATCTCTCCGGTCTTCGTATCGGCAACGTTCACCAGCTTGCCCAGGTTACCCGTCTGTTTCAGTGCCTGCTTGTCCTCGTCCGTAAATGTATAGCCGTTGTATGGCACGTCGAGTCTCGGCTCATGGCGTACGAAGTGGGGGGTAAGTTTCAGCTTTCCGTCCTCCGCTTTCTGCAACGAAAGTCGGGCTTGCAGCTCGTAGCGTTCTCCGCCCAGCACCGGTTCCACCGTCACCAGCCTTGTCTTCCCGTAGTTCATCAGGGCTTTCATGTCCTTTTCAGACAGGTTTTCCCTTTTCACACCGAACTGTTCCAATTCCTTCCAGTCCACATCGCTGTCCGCTATCAGGTTCGGTTTCTCCGGTTTTGCCTGCGCTTGCCCTTCCTGTGCGGGCTGCTGTCCCTGTGCCGTCTGCGTTTCCGCCGCCTGCGGCTGCTGTTCCTGATTTTTCTGTTTCATTTCTTCCATTTTCTCGTCCGTTTTCTGTTCCACATTGTTTTTTTCCGCATTTTCTCTTTTCGCCTCCTCCGCAACCTGCTGTTCCTCAGTCTCCGTTTCAGCATTTTCTTTTTTTGCCTCCTCCGCAACCTGCTGTTCCTCAGCCTCCGTTTCAGCATTTTCTCTTTTCACCTCTTCCGCAGCCTGCTGTTCCTCAGTCTCCGTTTCAGCATTTTCTCTTTTCACCTCTTCCGCAGCCTGCTGTCCCTCAGTCTCCGTTTCGGCATTTTCTCTTTTCACCTCCTCCGCAGTCTGCTGTTCCTCAGTCTCCGTTTCGGCATTTTCTCTTTTCACCTCTTCCGCAGTCTGTTGTTCTTCAGTCTCCGTTTCGGCATTTTCTGTTTTCGCCTCCTCAGTAGTCTGCTGTTCCTCAGCCTGCTGGTACGCCGATGTATCCACTTTGTGCGGTGCGAGCAGGTCAGCGTTCGCCACTGGGTCTTTCAGCAGGTCCTTGATAACCGGAAGCAGAGCTTCCACCGTGTCCGCTGCCACCCTGTAGAAACCGAATCGTGTCGGCTCCTTACACTGGCGGTAGAAATTTCTCATGAAATTGTCTATCGCATCCCCGTGGCGGTCAAAGCGCAAAAACTCCTGCGAGTGTTCCGCCTTTGCCTGTGCCCTCTTGGGATAGCCCCTGGCATCCAGTCCGGCAACCACACTGATTTCGCCCGTCTTCTCGTCGCGGACGACCAGTACATCCTCTTGCTTTTTCTTTTTCTGTTCCATTGATTGATTTTTTTATTGTTTGATGATAGCCCCGCCGGTATTCCCGTGCAGGTCTGTTTCTTTTTTCGTTCCGGTTTCCCGTTCACCTTTCAGTCCCGGTTTGCATCAGGCTCGCCCTCAGCTTTCCGTTTACATCCGGTTCACCATCCACTTCCGGTTTCTCTTTTCGCATCCGTTTCACGTATGCTTGTCAGTCCTGGTTTGCATCAGTCTCACCCTCAGTTTCCCGTTTACATCCGGTTCACCATCCACTTCCTGATTTCTCTTTTCGCATCCGTTTCACGTGCGTTTGTCAGACCCGGTATTCCTTCTGCCTCCTTTTTTCCCTTTCGCCGTTTTGCCCGGAACTTTCTTTCCCGTTCCCTCCTTCACTTTCAGCAGCTTTTTGCCGTCCAGCGTCACCTCTTCCATGTTCCGGCTGATAAACTCCAGCACGTCCGATTCCTTGTAGTAGGTCTTGCGGCTGATTTTCTGGTAACGCAGTCCGTATTCGCTGCGGAACCGCTGTAGCGACCGTTTGCTCGTTCTCAGCATCTCGCACAGGTCCTGATTGTCATACAGCCGTTCTCCGTCCATGTACTTCACGCCTGCCGCTTCCTTGTTTATCAGCACCGATATGATGCTGTCCAGCCGGTCAATCCGTTCCATGAGGCGCTTCATCCATTCCTCGAACACATCCTTACCAATCCCTTCCATCATCCGCCTCCTTTCTTGTCATCAGGTAGTTATGCTTGAACTCCTCCAGCGTCTTGGGATTGCAGTGTACGATTTTCCGTCTCACGCATTCCTCCAGATCCGTCAGTCTGTACCGGCACTTGCTTCTCACCATCATGTAGGGAATAGTCTTGTCCTTTCGCATCCGTTGCAGTGTCCTCGTGCTGATTTTCAGCAGGTCCGCCGCCTCCTCGCTCGTCAGCAGGATTTCCGCTTCTTCCTTCGGCACGTTGTCTTTCTTGAAAACATAGTCCGCTATGCGGTCTATCTTCTCCATCATCGTCTTCACGACCTCATTGTCCATCGTTATTATTTCCATATCCTTCCGTATTGGTTACGCTGCAAAGGTGCGCAACTCCGCGCAGGCACAATCCATAGTATTTCCATAGTAGGGAATGATTTTCCTCGTTTTCCTTCCTGATTTTCTTATAAGTTGTTTATTATCATTATCTTTGCAAGAAATTTAAAATATCAAATATGACAGTTATAGTTTTAGGAGCTGGAGTAGATGCAACATCTGGTATCGAAATGCCATTGACAAATGAACTTATTCCTCAAATTAATGATTTTATAAAAAATGATGGACGAGAAATAGATGAGAAGCTACGTAATATTATTCCATCATTAAGATTTCATTTTGACAAACTTATAAAAGATACAATAGAAAGATTTGTACAAGATTTTGGTAGAGAAATTACTAAAATTAAAGAGGGGGTACAAACTGTTCTTACTAATGATAACACATTGAGTCCTGAAAACCAAAAAATGGGTCAATTGATTGTTGCTATTATGAATAAGGTAGAATCAATGAAAACAGGGGCTACATTGGATCAAGAAACTGCTGAATTAATTGAAGAGGTTTTTGGAGAAAACTTTGCCGTTACAGATGAATCAATTATCGATTTTTCAAAATTAGTATATACTGACACCTTTAAAAGTGTTATGAGACAGATTTTGGAAAGAAGTATGCAAGAGCCTAATCATCCTATATTAAAACACGTATATCATAATTTATTAGATATTGAAGATTTGTTGATGAATTATTTTATCGGTTTTTATATAGACAAGCCAGCATCTATAAAAAATTACATTTATATATCATGGATGTTGTGGGTATATTTAAAAAAGAAGGAAAATGATATATATACAACATATAGTGAACGAATGCATGAGTTTCCCGTATATTCTAAGATTCCGGGAGATTGGCAGATTGTTACTTTTAACTACTCTTCATTTGCATATTTCTTTACAAAAGGAAATGACTATCCTGCATTATATTTTCATGGTAATTTGATGAATTATGTAGATATTCAGAATAAAACAGAAATAAAAATTGAAGATCAAGAATATTGCTCATTAGATATTATTTCATTTATTGAAAACCAATTAACTCCCAATATAAACTTTGAGGAGGATAATATAAAGTATTCTATTCCTGAGTTTTTGCCACCAATAAAAATTAAACCTGTGCTTTCTAAGACCTTTATTCAAACATGGTATAAAGCAGAGCAAAAAATGAAAGAAGCTGACAAAATTATTATTGTAGGTTATTCATTCAATAAATCTGATGAGCACTTTAATAGTATATTACATGAATGTATATCTAAACCTATATTTATTATTGATACAAATGTAGATAACGTAATAAAGAAGATGGAAAAATTGTATGGATTTTCTTCTAATTCTTATATGTCTATGAGTATCCAAGGTCATTCGGCAAAGAGAAAATCACAATTAACTATAATTCAAGCTAATGCTCATGAAATTAATTTTCAGGAACTGTAAACGAATAGAATATATTATTTTAGGCATAACCATATTACTATTAATTTATGCTGCAATAACTTTGATTATTCAAACTGGTTTAAGTTGGTTATTTGATGCAGATTATTTGGATAAATATGGTTCATTTCTGGGTGGCATAGCAGCCTTTATAAGTATTTATTATTTATATCAGACTCTGAAAGAACAAGGAAGGCAGTTTCAAATTCAAAATTTTGAAAGCAAATATTTTGAATTGATAAAATTTAATAGAGAAAAAGCTAATTCACTGCTCAATAAAAATCCTAATCAGGATTTGTCTATTGAGTTTATGGAGTTCTTTGTTAAACAGATTGAAGAGGCTATAGTAATTGTAGATGAGATTATTAGTGATGCAGAAATTGATACTGTATACGCTGATATTAATGAATTCAATAAAGACAAAAATAAATGGAAAGAGTTGTTAAAAGAGCGTACCATTATTAATATTAGTTTTTTGATTGTTTTCTTTGGCGTAAAGAAATATGGATACAATCTTTTGAAAAATAGGTATCTGAAAAAATATAATGAAGATGTCATAAATGATATTTTAAAAAGTTTTCGTTTAAGGATAAATGGCAGTAACAATATAGCAATATATCATGGTCCTATTGAATATTCAAATATTATAAATAATGACAACAAATATTACACAGGATTTCAACATGAAAGTGGTAATTATTTTAGAACACTATTTCAGTGCGTAAAATATGTGAATAAGCAACGGTTTTTACATTATATGGAGAAATATGAATATATAAAGATTTTAAGATGTCAGATGTCTAATACAGAAGAAAAGTTATTATTCTATGATACAATAAGTGATTTAGGGGCTGAATGGGAGTATAATGCCAACAATATAAATCTTGAGTTCAACTTATAAATGCAACTTTTTGGGTGCGGATAATAAG
>ERZ1673698.1680-NODE-1680-length-19355-cov-31.520674_pt1 | contig 19355 bp, 17 predicted proteins | sample MGYA00580228_ERZ1673698 | MGnify/ENA primary metagenome ERZ1673698 (study PRJEB41218, sample SAMN15661768) | gut metagenome | host: Homo sapiens | place: Canada: London | collected 2015-08-20/2019-03-30 | study: EMG produced TPA metagenomics assembly of... | reverse complement strand
GCCGAAATCAAGGAGGGCAAAGGCGCGTCTATGACGCTGACCGATGCTGCCGGCGAGGTCATCAAGTCTGAAACCTATACGCGCAAGTCTGACCGCTCGGAATGGACGACCGCCATTGGGCGCACTACTCGCAAGGCCGTAGGCCTGGCCATTGCTCAAGCTCGCAACGCCGCAGGGTTTTCGGTTCGCGACCTCGCCGACCGCTGTGGTCTTGATGCCGGCCATCTCTGCCGTATCGAAAACGGACGTATGAACGTCACGCTTGACACTGTCGCCAAAATCTGCGAAGCGCTCGGTCTGCGTCTTGAAGCGGTGTCGGGTTCTGAAACGAAGTAACTACACTTATGATATGTCGAATTCAAATAAAATAACTAATTTCGCACACTATGGGGAACGACAACAAAGACAAGATGAAGCCAGAACTCACAGCCATCGAACATGGCGAGCTGTTGGGCGATGAAATCAGCCATAACGACCTCATGGCCATGGCTGTGTGGGCAGACGTTGAGGTGAACGGAAAGGACAAACAAATCGCGCTCCGCGACCACGGAATTTCCGAGGCCTTCTACGATGCCAACATCGAACGGGTTCTAAATTCCTAAATACTTTTCGAAAACCATCCGCTGCGCTTTATCGCGCAAGTCGAGAGTCCCATACCAATCCTGGCCTAACAGGGCATTCTTGCCATATGTTAGGTCAGCAATTTTTTTCATGGGGAAGACGCGTTCCTCATCCTCGGCAAACCATTCGTCAATTAAGGTGTGAAGGCTCGTTGCTTGTTCTTCAGTGAGCTTTTGCCAGTTTATTGCGCGTTCAACACCCGATTTGCCTTGGCATCTAAAACCGTACTTTGCCCAAGTATAACCGCCCACGTCGATGTTGGCGTGGACAGTTATCAAGTCAACACCCGACTTGCGGTATTCCTCGTAAAATGTGCGGAGGACGGTCTTTGATAACCCCTTGCCTTGGTTTTGTTTGTCGAAGATTGAAAACATTTCGTGGCGAGCCTCAACGAGGCCATCAGCATTTCTTCGGATAGAGCGTTCCAGGTAGAATTCCGGTGAACCATAAGTAAACCGGAAGATGTTGCCGCTTTTTATTCGCGGCAGCCCTGTGCCGATACCCATTTCGGCGCATTTCTTTTCTATGTCGTTCACCACCTTGAATAGATCGAAGCCGTTTGCAATACCATTTTCCCACGTTTCCAGCGTCATTTGCTCGTCCACCCAACCTGCACCGACCATCTTGTCAATGTCGTGTTGCGTCATTTTGTATGGCTTGTATGTCGGCTCGCGCCTCGCTTTCCAGCGGTCTTGGATGGCCTTGATGTCTGCGATTGTTCGCTTGGCGTGGCGTTCGGCGGCGATGCCGAGCGTTGTCGATGATGCGCGTGCCTGCTTGGCGGTGATGCCGGTATACTTGGCGTTGTCGCGGATGAAGTACGGCAGCGAGTGGCCGTTGGCGATGCGGTCGCGTTTATCCTCTACCCAGTTTTTGAATGCTTCGGGCGTATCGGTGACGGCGTTGGCGCTGTCCGCCGACGGCTGCCTGCCGTCAAGGATGCGCTTGGTGTCTCGAGCCATTTCCTCCTCGGTTTTGAGGATGGTGACGGCACGGCAGCGGCAATGCGGATGCCAGCCTGTGAATTTGAAGTCCTTTGGGTATCGTCCTGCGAGTGTGTCGCAGATGTCCGTGAGCGTGCGCACCGCGTTGGCCTTGGGCGTTCCGTCTGCTCGCATTTGCCCCGGCAAGTCCGAGGTCTTTTCGCCCGGTTGCAGTCGGATGGTGTGGTTGTTGCTCAGCACGATTTCGATGCCGACAACGAAATCCATTTTTTGCCAGCGCAGGTGGTCGGCGGTGCGATACGCGATATTGGTTTCGGTTGCGGCGAGGCGGCGTGCGTTCATATACGAGCTTCGGTACACTCCGCGTCCCGGGTGGAAGTCTTTGGCTGCTTGGGAAAGCTTGAGCAAGCCGTGTTCGTCTCGCACTCGGCGGAACAGCTTATCGGGATGCTGCAAATATTGGCGCAGGTCGCGCGTCATGGCTGCGGCGCTTTTGCCCAAACGGATGCCGAGGTCGAGCCCCAGTTCGATTTCGTTCTTGAAGGCGTCAGTGTATCGCCATACGCGGTCGGAAAGCCCGAGACCTTGCGTCTTGCGCGCGAGGAATGCTTTAAGCGCCTGCGCGTTGTTATTGAAATAGCGGCGGCGTCGGGCTTGCTCTTGATGTCAAACTTACAGCAGCACAATATCGGCTTACCATCGTGAACGAGGTATCCTGAAAAGTTACCTAAGTATTGTTTTAGGAAATTATAAGTAAAAAAATAAGCCAAGCCGACCATGTCTCGGAAAAAAATGCTAAATTTGTAAACTTATATGCCGCAAGGACGTTTGGCCCAAGCCAAAATATACTGACGGCCATAAGACAGAAAAATTACTAATCAGATAATTTCATGGAAATTACAGGAAAAATCATTATCGACCTCCAAGAACAATCCGGAGTCAGCAAGGCCGGCAACAATTGGAAGAAACACGAGTATGTCCTTGAAACTCAGGAAACTTACCCTCGCAAAGTGAAGTTCGACTTTTTTGGTGATAAAGCCGACCAGTACAAGTTGAGCGTAGGCAAGGTATATACCGTCAGCTTTGATATTGACAGTCGCGAATACAATGGCCGCTGGTACACAGAAGCTCGTGCATGGAAAGCCGAAGAGGCACAAGGAGCCAATGCTTCGGCAGCCAATCCCGTGCCTCCCATGGCCCAGCAGGCGCCCATCGAAGCGCCCGTGCCCCCCGCTCCGGGCGCTGCCGGTGCATCGGACGACTTGCCATTCTGACGCAAAAGCAGGACATGCCTTGTGCGCGCTTGCCGGAGCCTTGTTGCATCCATGGGCAGGCGCGTGCTCGTTTACACAAAATAATAGATCAAAACATCCAACCACGCTAATGAAAACATTGACAGCACTGGTGACGGTGCTTTTTATGGCTCAACCGCTTATGTCACTTTCAGCTCCTGTGGCGGCATCTACGGTCAAGAAGGCCGAGACCGCCAATCCGCTGTTGCGCCCATTCAAGAACACTGAGCACAACACACCTCCATTTAACGCTATAGATAACAGTATGTGGCTTAAGGCTATACAAGAAGGCATAACACGTGCCAATAAGGACATTGATGCCATAGCTTCCCAAAAGGCCAAGCCCACCTTTAAGAATACCATAGAAGCTCTCGACTGTGCCGGCGAAGATCTCAGCCGTGTTCTTGGCGTATTCTACGCACTGCTTTCGGCCGAAGCCGATGATCAAATGATGGAGGTCTCGGTAGTGGCTTCGCGACTGCTGAGCGAATATTCGACCTCCATCACCCTTAACGAGAAATTGTGGCAGCGTGTCCGTCAAGTTTACGACAATCGCGATGCACTCAAGCTGGCCTCCGAAGATAGTATGCTGTTGCAACGAACCTACGAGTCCTTTGCCCGCAATGGTGCCACCCTTGAAGGCGAGGCTCGCCAACAGTATAAAAATCTCAGCTCCGAATTGTCCGAACTGACCACACTCTTTGGACAGAACGTTCTCAAGGAGGTCAACACCTATGAGGTTTGGCTCTCAGAGGAAGACTTACAGGGACTGCCTGAAAGTTCGATAGAAGCTGCTGCTAAGGCTGCTTCGGACAAAGGTCGTGCCGGGGAGTTTCTCTTCACTCTCGACCAGCCTGTGTACATTGCCTTTATGAAATATAGCAGTCGTGCCGACATGCGCGAGCGTATGTATCGGCTATATACGGGACGTAACACTTCGGGCAAATACAACAATATAGACGTTATGACACGTATCGCCGATTTGCGCCATCGTTTGGCCAACCTCTTGGGATACAAGACATATGCTGCCTATAACCTGACCAATACAATGGCCGGAACTCCTGAGGCTGTGTATGACTTGCTAGGACGTCTGCGTCAAGCCTATACCCCGGCGCTTGAAAAAGAGATGGCTTCGCTGACGGCTTTTGCCTCTAAATACGAAGGCAAGCCGGTGACCATACATCCATGGGATTATAGTTACTACTCCAACAAGCAACGTGCTGCCGAATATGCTTTCGATGAGGAAGCCATGCGTCCTTATTTCGAGCTTTCAAATGTCATCAAGGGCGTTTTCGGCTTGGCCACTCGCCTTTACGGAGTGACCTTTACACCCAATCCCAGGGTGCAGGTTTACCATCCCGATGTAACAGCTTATGATGTTAAGGACGAAAAAGGCAAATTCCTCGGAGTTTTTTACACTGATTTCTTTCCACGTGCGGGCAAACGTCCCGGAGCTTGGATGACCAATTTTAAGGAGCAGTGGAAAGATGCTAAGGGTAAGGAGTCACGTCCCCAGGTGACCATTGTGATGAATTTCACGAAACCGACGGCCGATAAACCCTCGCTGTTGACACCCTACGAGGTGGAGACGTTTTTGCACGAATTCGGTCACGCATTGCATGGTTTGCTTGCCGACACCAAGTATCGCAGCCTGAGCGGCACCAATGTATTCCGTGATTTCGTTGAACTGCCTTCGCAGTTCAATGAAAACTTCCTGACCGAGCGCCAATTCCTCGACACTTTTGCTCGCCATTACATCACGGGAGAGGCAATACCCGATTCGCTGGTTGACGGTCTGATACGCTCGTCGCGCTATGGCGCTGCTTACTCATGCATGCGCCAGTTAGCTTTCGGATACCTCGACATGGCATGGCATACCATCGAAAAGCCGGTGGACGACCCTGTGGAATTTGAGATTGAAGCCGTCAAGCCGGTACGCATCTTCCCGACTGTGTGCGGTTCGATGACTTCTCCACAGTTCAGCCACATCTTCTCCGGAGGCTATGCAGCGGGATATTACAGCTACAAATGGTCTGAAGTATTGGATGCAGATGCTTTCAGTGTATTCAAAAAGAATGGTATATTCGATGCTGAAACGGCTCACTCTTTCCGCGACAACATACTCAAGCGCGGCGGCACCGAGAATCCGGCTGAGCTCTATCGCCGATTCCGGGGCGGTGACCCTACCATTGATGCATTGCTGCATCGTGATGGCATAAAGTAACAATAGGAATTATCCTCCGCATACGGCGGCGCCATGTATTCCACAGCGGATATGGCGCCGCCGCTGTGTCTTGTCCATGTGCGAACTTTTTGATAATCGAAAGCGTTTCGTAAGAAAAGAATTTAGACTATGAAGATACAGCAAACACACCAAACACTTTTGAGCGTGATGGCTATTTTCGCCGTTACGTTGTCTGTCAATCCGAAGGCTGCTGCATGCACTCGCGTTGTGTATGCCGGACTCGGAAATTCGGCGATTACCGGACGCAACTTGGACTGGAAGACGCCCATACCGACCAACCTATATGTACAGCCTCGAGGCATCGACCGCGTTTCCGCGCAAGGGCCTGATGCCTTGCAATGGCGGTCGCTGTACGGCAGTGTGGTCGCCGTTGGTTACGACATGGGAGTTTCCGAGGGTATGAACGAGCGGGCTCTTGTATGTAACCTCTTATACCTGCCGGGCACCGAATATAAACTGCCAAAGGAAACGCGCCGCCCTATGTCCTCGTCACTATGGGCACAGTACATTTTGGACAATTATGCTACGGTTGCCGAGGCTGTCGAAGGACTGACGCACGATGTTTTTTACATAGATGCTCCGGATATGCCTGGTGGCGCGTCCACGACACTACATGCCGCATTGAGTGATGCATCAGGAGACTGTGCTATCATAGAATATACAGATGGGCGTATTTCGATATACCATGGGCGCGAGTATCGAGTGTTGACAAACGCCCCTATGTATGACAGCCAGAAGGCCATTGTACAATACTGGGAACGTATTGGTGGTATGAAAATGCTGCCCGGCACCAACAGTAGCAGCGACCGCTTTGTGCGGGCATCGTTTTATGTGGGGTGTATTCAGGACACGGTAAGGCATGAAGTGGCTCTGGCAGGAGTTTTTGGTGTGCTTTTCAATTGTGCCGTTCCGGTTGGCATTTCGGTACCCGGCAGTCCCGAGGTATCGCAGACACAGTGGCGTTCGGTTGCTGACCATTCAAACCTTGTATATTACTATGCCACCACATACAATCCATCGGTGATGTGGGTGGATTTGCGAGAATTTGATCTTGGCGAAGGCGCTCCTATAATGAAGTTGAACGTTATCAACCAGCAGAAACCTTATATTGGCAATGTCCGTGACGACATGCACCCGGACAAGGGTTTTGTTCCGATGTTCACAATGGAACAGTGGCGTAGCTCTCAAAAGTGAGTATAAGCGTTAGATATCGCGGTTCGAAGTTGTGCCGCTATCGTATGGTAGGGCATAACGACCAAATTTGCGGAAGCAAGGCGGAGTCTTCGTTGTTGTGTATCACCTCAGGTGTGATGGAACATGCTTTTGGTATGGTTTCGTTGTTTTGACTATTGATACGTTGCAGCACTTGTTGGCGCGTGATATTGTCGCGTGCCGATACGCGCGATATGCGAGTCTCGATGTCAGCCGTAACCACCCAAATACGGTCGACACATTTCCATAGGCCGGAGGAATATAATATTGCACTTTCGACAAAGAACATTCCAGATGTTCGACGTGCACATGCTTGAACATCACGTATGACAATACTATGCACGATGGCATTTAGCATGGCTAATTTGGCCTTGTCTTCGAATACTATTTGCGCCAAGCGAGGACGGTTGATACTTCCATCGCGGTTAATTGTAGACGAGTCTATCATTTCGGCTAATTTGCGGCGAATTTCCGGGTCTCTATCCATGATGGCTTTGGCGTTACTGTCGCAGTCGTAAACTGTGTGGCCGCATGTGCGTAAAATGCGGCTGATAACACTTTTCCCCGAGCCTATGCCTCCGGTGATACCAATGGTTTGTATGGCCATAATTACTGTTTAGGATATCTTGCGTTTTCTGATTGATGTGTTATCCTTGCAACGATTGATATATCTCAAAACAAGGCATGGACACCGGACCGGCAGGAGGGAGAATTTCAGCGTTCGACCATGTATTCCACCGAATCGGTGCTGAGGCGTATGTTGCGCAGTTCCGGAACTTTTGAGTTGTCTGCTTTGATGCATATACGGCGTGTCGGATGCGACATGTCGATGCTGCGATAGTCAGCGGTAATGACTAGTGGAGGCAATTGCTCGTTGTAAATATTGGCCGGCACCATATATGAGACATTTACTGTGGTTGGTAGTAGTATAAGCCGTACACTATCGGGGACATTGATTGCGGTAATGGGCAACTTTATAGAGCGTGCAATCAGCGGCTCGACGCGGAAGGTTACGCTGACGCTGTCAGGGAATGCTCTGCATCCGGGCGGGACGATTACGCGTGTGCGTATTGTTTGAGTCTCGGAGATATCTGTGTACTGTATGACAGGGGTGACTACTCTGTCCGCCGTAGGGCTCAAAGGACGTGTCGAGTAGACGACCACCGATGCGGGCACACATTTCGGGGCACCTGCCAGAGCAAAGTCCGAACGTGTGGACACTTGCGAGGCCACATTTACCGGCATAGACACTCCGGGTCTCGAGGTAAATATTATGTTGAGGGTGTCCGGACTGAAGGATAGTATTTGGGAGTTTTGACCGAAGACATTTCGCAGTAAAGCACGCATTTCCGAAGTTCCTACGGAAATGCGATTATCATGCATCATGTACTTATAGTCAATAGATATTGTCGGTGGGGTGCCAAAGTTGAATTTTATAAGTTGGGAACCACGCGACTTGACGCTGACACTGATGTCGTCAGGCAGGTATGAAATCATGGTGACCGAGTCCGGCTTGTTGACGATTTCGACACGACACCGGATATCTTGTTGCATTTCCTGGTTCAGTGACATTACCACCCATAGGGCGGATGAAATTGCCAGAAAGACACAAAACGTCAACACGCTCTTCCCGCGTGGCGAGAAGACGTATTGACGTATAATGTTTGCGGCGCGTCGGGCCTTGTCTTGCAGGGCACCCACGGTTTACTTTTATTTCTTCTGTTGTATTGCCTCGTTAGCTTGGACTGCGGAGGGGTATACCGAGTTGCGGTCTACGCGTATTTTGACATCTTTGTCCACTTCGATGAGCATCGAGTTGGTGTTCTCGTCAATCTCGCGGATGCGTCCATATATTCCGCCGGCTGTAACAACGTTGTCGCCCTTGGACATGGCTTCGCGCTGTTTGCGCAGTTCTTTCTGCTTTTTTTGCTGCGGACGAATCATGAAGAAATAGAAAATGGCAATCAGTGCCACAATCATGATGATGTTCATCATTCCGGCACCTGCTCCGGCACTTGCACCTGCACCTGCGGGAGCTGCATCGAGTAATATTGCGTTTTCAATCATAGCTTGGTCTTGTTTGGCTGTGAATTTTTGTGAGTATGATGTTTACTTGTATATTACGTTGTTGTTTTTGAGGTACGTGGCAACGGAATGCAGTATGCCGTTGACGAATTGACCACTCTTGGGTGTCGAGTAATTATTGGCCAATTCGACATACTCGTTCATGGTCACTGCCACTGGAATTCCGGGGTAGGTCACCAGTTCGGTGATAGCCGTAATCATGATGACGATATCCATGACTGGTATGCGCTCGATTTCCCAGTTTTGGTTGTTTATGAAGCGTTCGATAAGTTCGCGATACTCGTAGCGGTGTCCTATGGCTGCATCGAATAGCTCGGCACCAAAGGTCGCATCTTCTTCATCCTTGTATTTCTCCAAAAGGGATATCGGCTCGTCCGGATGTGACTGCGCGTAGCGTATTGTCTTGAGCACGAAGGTGCCCATAATATTGAGGTCATCGTTCCAAAATACCGATTCGTTTTCGATGGCCTCTTCGAGAGCATCGCTACGGAATAGTACGTTGCGCAGCAGGTTGCGCCATACTTCGCAGTCAAGTTCGAAATCGGTACTTTCGGCTTCCATGTAGTCGGCGTAGTATTGCGACGCGGTTATTTCCTTGAGTAAATCTTGGATAAGCGAGAAGTCGGAAGTCCAACCCATTGCGTTTTTTTCGTAATAGGGCGCGAAGGATGGCGACTCGAGCAACTTGGCAACGAAGGAGTTGTCTGCAAATCGCATATTCGGATTAAGCTCGTCCTGCGTAGCCAAAAATTTGGCTTTGGCATTTTCGATGTTCTCGGCTTGGGCTTTTGTAAGGTTGGCCATAAGGCAAAATATGTCGCAGTATAGGTTATATGCCTTGTCCAGCGACAGAGCTAAGTCCTTTTTTGCTGTGGCATAGCCCAAAGAGGCATCGCGATACGATGTCAAAGTCTTTTCGAAAAGGGTGAAAGCCTGCTCGTAGCCTTTATTGGTGAAGCCTTCGAGCGAGCGTATAGCTGCTACGAAGGCGCGGTCGCGCTTGACTGTGGTGGCAAAGACCGAGATCCACATTGACACCTCAAGTGCTATTTCGGGCGAGCGTTTTTTGCTGTAGTCTTTGTATACGGCTGATTGGGCAATGTTGTCGGCCAGACGTTGCATCTCCGGGGCGATGACCGGAAGGTCGTTGTCGCCACTGAAGAGCATGCCCTTGATTGTGTCGTCAGCGGCCAAAGCGGCGCCAGCGCGGCTGCGCAGCATTTTTTTGTCCACGGTTATAGCTACGGGCATCTTGGGCGTCTTCTTGCCGTTGGTAAGCTGTACCAGCATTAGCAGCAAGTCTTTATAGACTTTGTATGCAAACACAGCGTCCTGTGACGTTGATTCCGGTTGTTGGAGTATCTTGAAATCAGTACGTGTCAAAAGGTATGAGTACAGCATCTGTACTACCTTGGTTCGTATAAGTATACGGTTGATCATGCTTGAATATGTGCGTCTATAGTTGAACGCCGCTTTTGGCTTGCTTGCCGTTCGGCCATGCAAAGTTAATACTTTTTTTCAAGATGGCTGTCATATAGCCTGATTTTCGGCAGGAGTTTTTACTGCATGAGTGCGGATATAACCATAGCTCTTGCGCATTCTGAATGTCAGTGGCCGAGGTGATTCCATCCTTGGGCTTTTATGGCAATTTCGCTTTCACCATCGCGCGTAATCATTGCACATCCCAAAGTTTGGTCTGTGATATGCCCGATGATTCGTATTCCGGAAATGTCTTTGATTCTGTCGTGATCGGCCAGTGGAACGGTGAACAGTAATTCGTAATCTTCGCCGCCGTTCATGGCGGCTGTTACAAGGTTCATGTTCAGCTCTTGAGCCATTACCGCAGTCTGGTAGTCGATTGGTATACGTTCCTCGTAGATACGGCATCCGGTCTTTGACTTTTGGCAAATGTGTAGTAGCTCGGAAGATAGTCCGTCCGAGATGTCGATCATGGAAGTTGGCACTATGCCGGCTCTGTCCAATTGGCTTACGATATCGCGCCGTGCTTCGGGCTTGAGCTGGCGCTCGACGAGGTATTCTTTACCGGCGAATTGCGGTTCGAAGTCCTTGATGCCTACCGAGGCGGCTTTTTCGCGTTCGAGCACTTGGAGCCCCATGTATGCGGCGCCAAGGTCCCCGCTTACGCATATCAAGTCGTTGGGTCGGGCGCCATCGCGTCCTACAACTTTTGAGGCGGGCGCATCGCCTATGACGGTGACGGAGATGACCAGCCCTTGGCGAGAGGATGTCGTGTCGCCGCCCACGAGGTCTACGCCGTAGACTTCGCAGGCCAACCGCAGGCCTTCGTAGAGTTGTTGGATGTGCTCGACGGTGAAGCGGCGCGATATGCCTAGAGATACCACAATCTGCCGTGGTGTGCCGTTCATAGCGTAGATGTCGCTGAAATTGACTACGGCTGATTTATACCCGAGGTGTTTGAGAGGCACGTATGTCAGGTCAAAGTGTATACCTTCCATAAGGATGTCTGTGGATACGAGCACGCGTGTGTCCGGATAAGACAATTCGGCGGCGTCATCACCTATGCCGCGTATTGTGGAGACATTTTTGTGGACGATGCCTTCGGTGATTTTGTCTATTAGACCGAATTCGCCTAAAGTTGCTATTTCTGTCTGCTTTTCTTCCATGATGCCGGGTATTTATGTTTGTGGTGTAACGTTTACTTTCAAAGAAAAGAGGGGCTATTGTGTAAGGCGCTTTGCGCGGTTATAATGTTGTGGTGACACGTCCGCCGCGTGAGCCGGGGCGTGTCACCACAATATATGTTTGATCGGAATCGTGTGTTAGTTGGCGGACACAAGTTCCTTGATGATGGCGAGCATCTTGGGCTGGGCGTTCTCTGCTGCCATCTGCACTTCTTCGTGAGTAGGAACTTGACGGACGTCTTTGCCTCCGAGGTCGGTGATGACGGAGATGCCGTAGACGCGCATTCCGGCGTGGCGTGCCACGATGACTTCGGGAACGGTGGACATACCTACAGCATCGCCGCCTATTACGCGGAAGTACTCGTATTCGGCCGGGGTCTCGAAGGTGGGGCCGGTAGTGCCTACATATACACCATGCATCAGACGAATGCCAAGGCGTTTGGCTATTTCGTCAGCCTTGCGGATGAGTTCGTGGTCGTAAGCTTCTGTCATTGCGGGGAAGCGCGGTCCCAGTTCCTCGTAGTTTTTGCCACGCAGCGGGTTTTCGGGGAAGAGGTTGATTTGGTCGGTAATTGTCATGATGTCGCCTACGCGGAAGTCCTTGTTCATGCCGCCCGCAGCATTGGATACATACAATGTATCAACGCCGAGTGCGCGGAAAACACGCACGGGGAAGGTGACGGTCTTCATGTCATAACCCTCGTAGTAGTGGAAACGGCCTTGCATAGCAATAACGCGTTTCCCGTTGAGGTCGCCGAAGATAAGGTTGCCGCTGTGTCCTTGTACGGTAGATACGGGCATATTCGGTATTTGGCTGTAGGGGATGACAATCTTATTGTCGATATGGTCTACAAGTGCGCCGAGGCCGCTGCCGAGGATTATGGCGGTCTTTGGCATGTTGTTTACACGTTCGCTAAGAAAAAGCGCTGTTTCTTTGATTTTTTCGAGCATTGTGAATAATGGTTTTATGGGTTATATTGTGTTGTTTGAATATTTGTATTATCTCCTGCATGGCAGCATTTATTACGTTTCTGTTGTCAGGTGTACCTCGAAGGGCTGAGCAACCCCTTGAGTTTCATCAAACGTAGTATCTCGTCACGCAGTGTCTCGCCGCGCAGTGTCTCGCCGGGCTCGGTGTGCATAATATCGACGTGCACCGGCACGTACATCAGAGCTCCTTTGAGTGCCTTTGGGAAATACGGATTGTTGAGCAATCGCACAGCATCTTTCTCTGTGGTGACTATGATTTTGCGTGCGCCTTGCAGGCTGTTGTATCTTTCGGTGATAAGTTCGAGGTCGTGGCGTGTATAGTTGTGGTGGTCGTCAAAGATGTTGACTTTAACATGTGCGTCAAAACTCTTGACGTAGCGGACAAAAGGCTTTGGATTGGCTATACCTGCAATGACAAGAACAGCATCGTTGGTTGTGAGTTGGTCCAGCCGTATAGGTGTGCCGCCGAAGACAGGACGTGTTTGCTCGTAGGCAAGGCGCGAATAAAACAGACCTTGGTCCGGAATCAGGTTGAGGTTTTTGCCAAAGGTCCTAATGTCAATAGGCCGTATGTTGTTAGGACATTTAGTAACAATTACGATGTCGGCACGTGTGATGTTTTTTGCCGACTCGCGTAAGCGCCCGTAGGGCAACATTTTGTCATTGAAATAGGGACGATTGTATTCGGTGAGCACTATCGCTATGTCAGGCTTGACGCGACGGTGTTGGAAAGCATCATCCAAGACAATCATGCTGAGCGATGAATCATCGGCAAGCATTCGCTTTATCCCCGCCACGCGATCCTCACATACACATACAGTGATTTTACGACCGAATTTGTGGTATATTTGGTATGGTTCATCGCCTATGTCGTTAGGGGTCGATTGGGGAGTAGCGGCCACAAATCCTGATGTGTGGCGCTTGTATCCACGGCTGAGTATCCCGATGTTGAAACGGTCACGTAATGCGGCTACGACGTATTCGGTATGGGGTGTCTTGCCGGTGCCGCCTACGGCGAGGTTGCCGATGCAGATCACAGGGACGTCAAAGGAGTACGACTTGAAGATGTTGCAGTTGTAGCATAGGTTGCGCACAGCCGTTACTACGCCGTATATTTTAGACAGCGGGAGCAGGATGAGTTTGGCTAATGTGGATCTGTGCATCTTGCGTTGTCGTTTTGTGGTGTCCTGTTCTTAGGTGTGGCTTCGTTGTTTTGGATATCGCCTGTTTCTGTTGGAGGTGGTTTTGTCGCTTTTCTGTTCGGGTGTGCTCAGTGAGGCCATGGGCTTTGTGCCAACGTTAACTTATTGAAGGGTTATGCTTTCCATACGTGCCTGTATAGGCGACATGTTGACGATTTGTCCCAGCATACGCAGGGCTTTGTCTGCTTCGGCCGGTGGTATCGCGGCCCAAGCTGCTTTAGCTTTCAATGCTTCAGGTATGGCGTCTTTCCCGGCAATACCTGCAGAGAGCAGTTGCTGTAGCGGGGAGATCTCCATGGCCGGATATGTGGCGTATGCAGTGGGGGCTATGCCTATTTGACGTGCCAAGTCGGCAATGGCGTTGTGCAGTGAGCCTATGCGGTCTACGAGCCCTATGCGTAGGGCTGTATTACCATCCCACACACGGCCTTGAGCGATAGTATTGACACTGTCTTTGGAGATATGGCGGCCTTCGGCCACGCGCCCCACAAAAGTTTCGTATCCGTGCTGTATGGCACGTTGCATCTCGGCTTTTTGTCTTGGGGTCATATCCTTGATTACAGAAATGTCAATGGCGTCCGGGCTTGTGCTGACACTGGAGAAGTGTATGCCCAGATGCTTGTCCAATGTTCCCTCGATGGACGGAACGATTCCGAATATGCCTATGGAGCCGGTGAGGGTTTGCGGCATTGCGTATATGCGGTCGGCGCCGCAGGAGATATAGTATCCTCCGGAGGCGGCATAGTCGCCCATGGAGACGTATACAGGCTTGTTTTGTGCCTTGAAATGACGCACGGCGTCCCATATCTGTTCGCTGGCAAAAGCGCTGCCGCCACCGGAATTGACGCGTAGTACCATTCCGACAATCTTGTCGTCTTTGGCAAGACTAAGTATTTCGGGCACGAGTGAAGATGCCACGATGCCTTTGTCCCCATTCTCGGTGATATCGCCGTCTGCAAAGACTACTGCTATATGTGTGTCATCTGCCGTGGCCAAGGTTGCCGTGGCATAATCGGACATATATTCGGCCGGTGATACAAGCTCAAGATCTTTAGGATCCTCGGTTTCGGTGAGTGCGCACAAGACGTCTTCGGCTTGTCGTCGATATGCAATTTTGTCTATCAGTTTGTGATTGAGGCACCATTGGGCACTGCGGCTCATGGTGAGCGAATCGGCCAAGGCACAGACATCGGCAGTCGGAATTTTGCGTGACATACCGATGCCTTCTGAGATGCCGGCCCATATCGAGTCGAGGAACAACTGTGTCTGCATGCGTGCGGGTTCGCTCATGCTGTTGAGCAGAAATGGTTCGACGGCACTTTTGTAGGTCCCCACTTTGAAAACCTGGATGTTGACGTCCAACTTGTCCAAGGCGTCTTTGAAGTAAGGAACGGAGGAGGATAGGCCGTGGATATCAAGGGTGCCCATAGGGTTTAGATATACCGTATCGGCGGCAGAGGCCACGTAGTAGTCGCCTTGGCTGAACTCATCGCCATAGGCCAATATCCATTTGTCTGTGCCTTTTTTGAAACGGGCGAGCGCTTCGCGTAGTTCTGCACGTGAGGCGTAACCAAGTGTACTGCCTGTGCAGTCGATGTATACTCCGTCAATGCGGCCGTCTGTGGCGGCGTATTCCAGCGAGCGCAAGATATCCTCGAAGGTGGTGGCATCGGATTGCCCGTTGAGGATGAGGTCCGGAATGTCTTGCGGCGTCCGGTGTTCGCTGATGACTCCGTCAAGCTGTATGTGTAATATGCTGTGATCCGCTATCTTGACACTCTTGAGGCTTGATCCGATAAGGCCGGCAACGAATACGATTGTGAGAACGAACAATAACATCACCGACAGCCAAATGGCGGCTATCGAGCCGAGGAATGACATGAAAAAATTTTTTAGCATAGTCGTCCGTATCGTTTATTTGAAGCCGTGCCGCGTGAAGACGTGTCCGCGCGGCACTGGTTCTCTGTTGTGCAAAGGTACTAATAAATCCTCGGCCCTCCAAAGTTTTACATTATTTTGTTGCATGGGTTCGGAAACCAAAATGATTGCTATTGCAATCGCGCTGCCGTCTTGTTGGGTTCGAGGTGTATGACGCCGTGTTCGCGGGTCGGAAAGCTACTTGTTGTTGTAGTTGCACATGGCGTGCTGCAGTCCGGCGAGGACTGTGTCTTGTGCGGCTTCGACGGCAATGTTTACGCGGGCTGAAAGTGCGTCCTCTTGCTCCGGCGTGAAATGTCCGAGGACATAGTCGACTTGGCAACCGCGCGGAAAGTCGTTTCCTATGCCGAAACGAAGTCGTGCGTAGTTTTGCGTGCCGAGCATATCCGCAATGTTTTTCAGCCCGTTGTGTCCTGCATCGCTACCGGAGGGCTTGAGGCGTATGGTGCCGAAGGGTAGGGCTATGTCATCTACTAGCACAAGGATGTTCTCGATGGCGATGTTCTCCTTTTCTTTCCAGTAGCGGACGGCATTGCCGCTGAGGTTCATGTATGTGGAGGGCTTGAGCAGGACCACTTGTTGGTTCTTGAGGCGTGTGTGCGCGATGTCGCCATAACGTCCGGTTTCAAAAGAAATATTGGACGCCTGGGCCCAGGCGTCCAATATTCTGAAACCGATGTTATGTCTGGTGTCACGGTATTCATCGCCGATATTGCCCAAGCCAACAATGAGATGTTTCATCGTTGCTGTGTCGAGTATCGGTTTTGAATGTGTTATTCAGCAGCGGCAGCCTGTGCACCGCGAGCGGCGCGGGTCAGTTGTACTGCACATACTACGGCGTTCTTGGCGTTGACCAATTCAAGGCCTTCAAAGTGGAGGTCACCTACTTGAAGCGCTTTGCCAAGACCGAGGTTGTCGACGTTGATGACAAGACGTTCGGGGACGTTGGTGTAGATGGCTTTAACTTTGAGTTTCTTCATTGAGAGGCTGAGTTTGCCGCCGGCTTTGACACCTTCAGCATGGCCTTCAAGTTTGACGGGCACTTGGATGACCACGGGTTTTTTGTCGTCAACTTCGAGGAAATCCATGTGGAGGATAGTGTCCTTGACGGGGTGGAATTGGATGTCCTTGAGAATGGCCATCTTTTTGCCGCCGTTAAAGTCGAGTTCGATAGCGAAGATGTCGGGGGTGTAGACGAGTTTGCGTACATCGTCCTGTGCCACGACAAGGTCGGTGGTAATAAGCGCTTTGTTGTCGCCGATTTCAACGAGTTTCTGGCCGGGAGCAAGAGTGCCGGTGAAGGGCAGTTCGACAGCGGCGCCGCCATTGAGAACTACGGGGATTTTTCCTTCAGCACGCAGTGCTTTGGTAGCCTTCTTGCCCAGATCGGTACGGGGCTCGGCTTGAAGTTGGAATGTCTTCATTGGTGTTTTTGTGTTGTTTTGTGTTACTAAAAATTAAGTTGCTCTTAATTTCCCATCACACGAGGGAGGGCTATGAAAAGCGGTTGCAAAGGTATGATTTTTTTTGCTAATGTGCAATAGCTTGAGGTTTTTGCCTCCTTTTTTATGCGTAGATATGCGTGTTTTTTGACGTGCTTGTGTCTTCGCTTTATTCTCCGTGGCTGTATTTGCCTGGTTTTTGCTGTTGCTTACGCTGTGTTGTGGTGGGTTGACGAAAAAAACCGGACTGCATTGAGTCCGGAAATTATGTGAGTCTCTGCTAAGTGGCAGGGATATGACACAGCTACTCTTGGCCGCTTATTGGCCGAGGTATGTTTTGAGAAGGCGCGAGCGCTGTCCTTTGAGGCGGCGTATGGCTTTTTCCTTGATTTGGCGTACACGTTCGCGTGTCAAGTCGAATTTGGCGCCGATTTCTTCGAGTGTCATTTCCTGGCAACCTATGCCGAAAAACATTTTGAGGATTTCTCGTTCACGCTCATGGAGCTGATGCAAGGCGCGGTCTACTTCCTTGGAAAGTGATTCCTGGGTTAGAGTGGCGTCTGCCATGGGCGAGTCGTCGTTGGTGAGCACGTCGAGCAACGAGTTGTCTTCGCCTTCGACAAAGGGGGCGTCCACGGAGATGTGTCGTCCGGACACCTTGAGGGTATCTGCTACTTTTTCGACAGGTATGTCGAGCTGTGCAGCCAATTCTTCAGGCGAGGGGCGGCGTTCGTTTTCTTGCTCAAACTTGGAGAGTGCTTTGGTGATTTTGTTGAGCGAACCTACCTGGTTGAGAGGAAGACGTACGATACGCGATTGCTCGGCAAGAGCCTGTAGGATGGATTGGCGTATCCACCATACAGCATAGGATATGAATTTGAAGCCTCGTGTTTCATCGAATTTTTCGGCGGCTTTGATGAGCCCGAGGTTTCCTTCGTTGATAAGGTCCGGTAGCGAAAGTCCCTGATTTTGATACTGTTTTGCGACAGAGACAACGAATCTGAGGTTGGCACGCGTGAGCTTTTCTAGGGCTTTTCGGTCGCCTTGCTTGATGCGTTGAGCCAGTTCTACTTCTTCTTCTACTGTAATGAGTTCCTCGCGACCTATCTCTTGAAGATATTTGTCGAGGGAGGCGCTTTCGCGGTTGGTAATGGATTTTGTAATCTTGAGTTGTCTCATAACTGTGTACTTCAGTCCAAAGATTGTGCAAAGGTACGGACTTTTGTCGAGTTTTCAAAGGCAAAAAAGCCGTTTGCGCGGTTAAATTATGCTAAACATTTAGTCGGCAGATTAGGTTTAATCCGGTTTTATCTTTTTAAATAACCGAGGTAATCTTGTCGGCCAACTTTATCTGCTGTAGATATGCATTATTGATGCACCCCGGTTCGCAAGCATTTTGTATGTCGCCCGGGAGCGTGTTGACTTAGTTGATGGACAAGTAAAAAATGAGATTGTCCATAACTTCCCGATATTATCAACGATGTTTAGGACTTCTCAATGCTAATCCAAGCAGATGAAAGTAATGTCTCTCAGGTGTTCGCTTCCTACTTCTTCCCCTTTAAGAATGGCAGGCATTTGTACAACTTTGTCGGATTCAAGCTTTGAGAATATATACCACATTATCTCGTGATAAAATATAACTGCGGCTTCATTTGGGTTAAGGATGTGAAGTTGCGGAGCTACCGCCGCAGCCTTTTTATTGACTTCGGCACACAATTCAGTTGTAATTTCATCGGCAATGGTATTGATAGGGCTTGTTTCGTTCATCGTCATAACCGGAATGATGATTTTTCCCTTATCATCACATATGCCCCATTTAAGAGCTCTATTGGTAAGTGTAGCAGGGAGATAAAGACTGTCGGGATGTGCCTTGATATGGTCGGCGATATTAATCATTAACTTATCATTCGCCCAATATCCAAGGTCGTCAGACCAATTTATTGCGATTGGACCATATTTATTTGTGCCCAATATTGCTAAGGGGTTCTTGCTGAAAGTTGCCCAATAAACACCGCGCCATGTCGGATGTTCAGGCATTTGGGAATAGCTTGGAAGTTTATCTCCATTCCACACAATACCGTCAAGCAACCATGAGAAAATCAAAGAATAGGTTTGTGCTGTATATCCTTGTTTTTTAAAAAGCTTAGTAAGTTTGACAAATCTGGGCTTTAGAGAGGGATAGATGCTGTCTGCTAATGTTTTGCTTTGTAGACGCAGTAGGTCTGTCTGTTCTCGATTAAGAATGGGCATTAGAGTTTGGGCACTGTCTTTATAGCATTTCAAAAGTCCGCCTACCTGTAATAGTTGAAGTTGGCTTTTATTGTATGAGATTCCGAGAGAGTCAAGTTTGTTGATTTTCCCCGGTTCCGTAAAGGCGCAGAGAATTTGCCAATTATTATCGGTTAAGAACTGGGACGGATGATAATCCTGATATTTTACGAATGCGCCTTTAGTGAATTCTTGAAAGGGGCGGTTAAGGAGTTCAGTCTTTTGAGCCATAGCGTGTAGTATAATGGCGAAACTGAAGAGCGAGATAATTATGCGTCGTGTCATGTCTTTGGTTGGTTTATTTGCAGCAAATTTAGCAAAATAAATAAGAAAAGCCATAAGAATCAACTGTGAATTATAAAATTCCTTTGAATTTGTCAGTTTCTGAAAATAGTTGACTCCTGACTTTATCACTCAAAAAACTGCCGATGTTGTTTTGTTTTAATTATCAGC
>ERZ1673698.1672-NODE-1672-length-19409-cov-15.163222_pt1 | contig 19409 bp, 17 predicted proteins | sample MGYA00580228_ERZ1673698 | MGnify/ENA primary metagenome ERZ1673698 (study PRJEB41218, sample SAMN15661768) | gut metagenome | host: Homo sapiens | place: Canada: London | collected 2015-08-20/2019-03-30 | study: EMG produced TPA metagenomics assembly of... | reverse complement strand
TTGTTGCTCAGGTACTTAAAAAGTTATATTTATAATAGTGTTGCGGAATTAAGGTAACTGACAAATATCAAGCGATTATGAAAAAGATGATTTCTATGTTTGCCATTTCGGCGCTATTGGTGTCGATGGCAAGTTGCACCGACGACAACGGAAACGGCGGTGGAAATGATGTGGATCTGAAGCCCATACCGCTGGCATACAGCCAGGTGCAGCAGACCGAGTTTGCACAGCAGAGCAACAAGTTTGCCAACAAGTTGATGGCCTTGCTCTCGGCCGACCCAGAGAAGCAGGGTGAGAACGTGTGCGTGGCTCCCATGAGCATGCAGTATGTGCTCTCGATGCTGGCCAATGGCGTTGACGATGTTGCGGCGAAAGAGATAGTGGAAGCCTTGGGGTATGACGATATAGAGAGTCTGAACCAGGAGAATCTGGCTATGCTCAACAAGTTGGGCGAAGATGACCAATATGTAAAGATAGGCCTAAACAACAGCGCCTGGTTGGACAAGAAATATACCTATCGGTCTGGGTTTAAGAGCACGATGGATCAGTATTACAAGGCAAACCTGAGCGTGGTGGATATTCGCAACAATCCCAAAGCAATGCAGCAACAGGTTGACGCATGGGCTAAGGAAAGCACCAAAGGACTTATCACCAGTTTCCCTTTGAGTATAGACGATAGAACAGAATTCATTGTAGTAAATGCAAACTATTTTGACGGTAAATGGTCCAATCCTTTCAATGCCGCCGAATCCAAAGCCCTTCCATTCTATGGCCTTGATGGCAACCAACGCAACGTGATGACCATGTGCAACACGGAAGAGGTGAGCCACTATCAAGACGACTCGCTGCAGATGGTGGAAATGCCTTACGGACAGGGCTATTACAGCATGATGGTGGTGATGCCCAAGAAGTCGGAATACCTGAACGATATTATTGAGAAAGCCGACTGGTGGGGATGGCACAACCAGATGACCAAGGGCATGGCTAACATTCGGCTTCCACGCTTCTCGGCAGAGGCCAGTTGGAAGAACATTATGCGCGCGATGGAATCTTTGGGTATGCCCTCACTTGACTGGGCTGGAATTCCTAAAATTATTAATGAATATAATAATACTGTCATTGACCTCATCGCCCACAAGGTGGCCATCCATGTAAATGAGAATGGCACAAAGGCAGCAGGTGTGTCGGCAGGGGTTGGCATCGACGGCGCTATGACTCCTATGCCCAATCTCTCCTTCGACCACCCCTTCATCTACGCCGTCCGCGAGAACACCACGGGTGCCATCCTCTTTATGGGTAAGGTGGTAAAGCTGTAAAAGGTAATAGACAATGAGATAAGATGGCATGGCTGCCGCAGCCCCGTCTGCACAGTACTCGCCCCCATAGGTCAGCCCTACGGCTCCGCCTATGGGGGCTTGCCGAATAGCAAGGTAAGACCTGATGTGGAGTCTTACCTTGCTATATCCTGTGTGTGTGTCTGTGGCTGGCGCGTCGGCAGTCTCAGTTGATGCGCATCACCTCCTGTATACCATCCACTTTCTTGAGCTGGTCCATGATGAGTTTGACATCACTACGGTCGTGGACGCGAAGCTCTATCGAACCGTCGAAGATGCCCTCGTCGGCGGTGACAGTGACGCGGTGGATGTTGATGTCGAGCTCGTCGGTGATGACCTTGGCCACATCGAAGTTCATACCCTTGCGGTCGATCCTCTTGATTTCGACGGTCGCGGCCAGTACAATCTTGCCTTCTGTTTTCAGGAAGGACTGGGGGTAGACCAGAGCGACGACGAGGCTGCCCACTGGTATCGGCTCGCTGCCGAACAGGGCGAGAGCGCTGCTCAGTGCAATCTGGGCATCTGCTATGATAGACATTGCAATAATGGTCATGGATAGTCGTGTCTGTGATGATGGTTGCTGGCTCGTAACGTAAGGTACGAGGACACGTAACGTAAGGCACGAGCCTACGTTTCATACGACACGAGCCCACGTACCTTATCTTACGAGCCGCCCGCTGTGGTCAGTGCGAGCGTGAATGGGCTCTGCGCGGCTGTGGCGATAATGACTGGCGTGCAGGCGGCAATGCCCGTCTGCTGGGAGGGCAACAAAAAAAGGTAAGACCCGATGTGGAGTCTTACCTTGCTATATCCTGTGCGTGCGCCTGTGGCAGGCATGGCGGCAGTATCAGTTGATGCGCATCACCTCCTGTATGCCGTCGACTTTCTTGAGCCGGTCCATGATGAGTTTGACATCACTACGGTCGTGGACGCGAAGCTCTATCGAGCCGTCGAAGATGCCCTCGTCGGCGGTGACGGTGACGCGGTGGATGTTGATGTCGAGCTCGTCGGTGATGACCTTGGCCACATCGAATATCATACCCTTGCGGTCGATACCCTTGATTTCGACGGTCGCATCGAAGAACATTAGCCGGTGCATATCCCACTTGGCGTCGAGTATGCGGTTGCCGTAGCTCGTCTTGAGTCGGCTCGCCACGGGGCAGTTGCGCTTGTGTATCTCGATATGGTTCTTGTTGTCGATGTACCCCAGGATGTCGTCGCCGGGAATGGGGTGACAGCAGTCGCGGAAGAAGTATTTGCCGATGTGCTCTTCGTTGATAATGCACGGCTTCTTCTTGTTGAACCCCTCCTTGACGGTGACGGGTTCCACAGTGTCGTCTTCATCCTTCTTCTTTTTCTTGTCGAGGCCGAGGAACGACACGTACTTGCGCCAGCTGGAGGTCGAGGTGCTCTTCTTGTCTTTCTCGTTGAGCTTGTCTATGTCTTTCTCGCCGAGCAGGATGGTGCGCTCGCCGATGGCGAGGAACAGGTCGTCGTGCTTCTGCATGTCGTGATACTCGCAGAGCTTGTCCAGATTGGAGGTGGTAAGCTCGAAGTCGTTCTTCTTCATCCAGTCGGTCAGAACCTGCTCTCCCTTCTTCTGGATTTCACGGTTTTCGCGGCGCAGGATGGCCTGTATCTTTGCCTTGGCTTTGGCCGACGAGCAGAAGTTAATCCACGAGGGCTGCACGTGCTGTGCCTTGGACGAGAGGATTTCTACCTGGTCGCCACTCTGCAGCTTGTGGCTCAGTGGCACCAGCTTGTGGTTGACTTTGGCGCCGATGCAGTGGCTGCCGAGGAAGGTATGGATTTGGAAGGCGAAGTCGAGGGCGGTGCTGCCGGCGGGCATGGTCTTGATTTCGCCCTTGGGGGTGAAGACGAAAATCTCTGAGGCAAAGAGGTTGAGCTTGATGGCGTCAAGGAAGTCCATGGCGTCGGGCTGTGGGTCGTCGAGTATCTCCTTGATGGTGCGCAGCCAGTTGTTGAGTTCCACCTCGTCCTCCTGGATATCTCCGTCCTGGCTGTCGTTGCCCTCCTTGTACTTCCAGTGGGCGGCAAATCCCTGTTCGGCTATCTCGTCCATGCGGTCGGAGCGTATCTGCACCTCTATCCATCGTCCCTGCTTGCTCATCAGCGTGACGTGCAGAGCCTGATAGCCATTGGCTTTGGGGTGGTTAAGCCAATCGCGCAGGCGGTCGGGGTGAGACTTGTAGATGCGGCTTATGGCGACGTAAATCTTGAAACACTCGTTGATTTCCTCTTCTCTGACCTTGGGCGTGAAGATGATACGTACGGCAAGGAGGTCATAGATTTCTTCGAAGGTGACGTGCTTGGTCTGCATCTTGTTCCATATAGAGTATGGGCTCTTGACGCGGGCGATAATCTTGTATTTCACCCCAGACGCATCGAGGGCTTGCCTGATGGGGGCGGTAAATTCTTCGAAGAGCTTGTCGCGCTCCTCCTTGGTGAAGTTGAGCTTGTTGGTGATGTTGGCGTACTCCTCGGGGTGCTCGAACTTGAAACTGAGGTTCTCGAGCTCGGTCTTGATTTTGTTGAGACCCAGGCGGTTGGCCAAGGGGGCGTAGATGTACAGGGTCTCGCCTGCTATCTTGTACTGCTTGTTGGCGGGCTGCGACTCGAGGGTTCGCATGTTGTGGAGTCGGTCGCAGATTTTGATGAGGATGACCCTTATGTCGTCGCTCATGGTGAGCAGCAGTTTCTTGAAGTTCTCTGCCTGTGCCGAGGCATGGTCGCCGAAGATGCCTCCACTGATTTTGGTCAGTCCGTCAACGATTTGCGCTATCTTGGCACCGAAGATGTTTTCGATGTCCTCGACGGTGTAGTCGGTGTCTTCGACCACGTCGTGGAGCAGGGCTGCGCTGATGCTGGTCGAGCCCAGTCCCATCTCCTCGCAGGCTATCTGCGCCACAGCGATGGGGTGCAGGATATAGGGCTCGCCCGACAGTCGCTTCACGCCCTTGTGGGCTTGGCGGGCGAAGTTGAAAGCCTTGTTGATAATATCTATTTTCTTGCGGTGGCGCGACGCGAGATACGTATCTTTGAGGTGCTGGAAGGCATCGTCTACCATCTGCTCTTCCAGTTCTTCTTTGGTCTTAGGCAACTGACTTTCCATATCCTTAGGGTTGTAGGGTTGATATACGAGGGTTTACTTGACTCTGATTTTCTTGCCGGCTCTGATGTTGGTTCCACTTATCTTGTTGAGCCTCTTGAGCTTGGCTACCGTGGTGTGGTTGCGGTGTGCGATTTCAGACAGCGTATCGCCGTTCTTGATGGTTACGCGTCTGCTGCCTCTGCCTCTTCTGCCTTTTCGTCGGCTCTTGCTTTTGCTCGACTTGGTGTAGGTGGGCACGTCGTCGTTGACCTTCACCTCCTCGCGCTTGGACAGCAGGTCCTGGGCGTTGTAGGCGAAAATGGAGTCTTGATTGTCGATGAACTGGGTGATTTGGGTCGATGGCAACCTCAACGCAGACAGCTTGGAGGTGCCGTTGACGATATCGCGGCGATACTGGGGGTTGAGCTCCTCTATCTGGCGCACGTCCATGTTGAGCACATGGGCTATCTGCTCAAAGTGTACGTCGCGGTCTATCATCACGGTGTCTGTCTTGGCGGGCAGGTCGGTCTCCATCGGACAGATATTGTGGTCGCAGTAATAAGTCATGATGTAGTTGGCGGCTATGAAAGCAGGTACATAGCCTCTCGTCTCCTGGGGGAGATAGGGATAAATTTCCCAATAATCTGCTTTTCCGTTGGCACGGTGAATGGCCTTGTTGATTTTTTCAGGTCCGGCGTTGTAGGCGGCAATCACCAGATTCCAGTTGCCGAATATCTTGTACAGGTCGCTCAAATACCTTGCTGCGGCGTAGGATGCCTTGACGGGGTCGCGGCGCTCGTCGACCAGCGAGTTGACCTCCAGTCCGTAGTTCTTGCCTGTCTTGAGCATAAACTGCCACAGACCTGTGGCGCCTACTCTTGATACGGCTTTGGGGTTAAGTGCCGACTCGATTACGGGCAGATACTTGAGTTCGAGGGGGAGTCCGTAGGTTTCCAACGCCTGTTCAAAAATGGGCATATAGAAATTCTGTGCGCCCAACATGTAGCTTACCGAACGGCGTAAGCGGCTGCTGTAGCGGTCAATGAATTTCTGGACGATGTCGTTATAGGGCATTTCTATCACCGACGGGATGCGCTTGAGCCTCTCCATATACTCCTCCTTGGTGTATATGGGATTGACGTTGGGCACATTGCAGTCTGTCGCCGGCTTCATGTAAGTCTTGGTGTTATACAGATGCAGCAGGCTGTCAACCTCTGTGATCATACCTTGCGGCAGTTCGATTACTTCTTCTTTTCCTTTGTCTGTTACCGTTATTTCAGTTTCCACGTTTTGGGCTTGGGTAGTATTCCATCCACACAGGGCCAAAACGGTCATAATCGCATATATTCTCTTCATTATATAATAAGATATCTTTTCTTGTTTTTCTTTTGTCTTCCCAGAGATAGTTCAGAATGTCAGCGAGCACTGCAGCCCCACTGCCGACGAGTTGAGCGGATTGTAGCTTGTCCATTCGCTGCGTTCCTTGATGACTGCGGGACTTACCTTCATACTCAGGTCTCTCGATATGTCAAACTCTGACAGCGACGCGTCAACGTAGGCGTCGACCACGGATATCAGATACACGCCAACCATGGCGAAGACACTCATGTCGCGCCACTTGCGGTATCTGTCCTTACGGTTCTTGAACAGTTTCTGGTAATATTCTTTGTTGCTGTTATCTATTTGGTTTCCCAAATAAAGGAATTTGTTGTAGCTTTGGGTGTTGGGGTCGTTGTCCATCAAGTCCATGTAGGCTTGGGAATAATCCTTGTACATCATGTTATTCCAGCGCAGCGCGTAGGCACAGCCTACAAATCCACCGTAGATGATGGGCAGCTTCCAGTACTTTCGGTTGTATATCTGTCCGGCTCCGGGCAGCACCAGGGCGAGCCACATTGCGCGCTTGGTCTCTGGGCGCCACGTGCTCCAGTCTCTCTTCTTCTTCTGGGTCAGCGTGTCGGGAGTGAGGGTCAGCGGTGTCTCTGCCTGCACAGTCTGCGCAGTGTCGGGCGTGGTGAGTCCTTTGGTAGAGATAACTGTCTCTGCGTCCTTGGTAGCCTTGACAGTGTCCTTGATAGCCTCGGCTGTGCCCTTTACCACCTTGACCGTGTCCTTCTTCTGCGGCGCGGGAGTGGTGCCCCAGTCGGTCTTCCGGCTTTGGGCAGCGGTTGTCAGGGGCATAGTCATGGCCATGCAAACCACCAGTATTATGAGATATAACTTAGTGTATGACTTCACGTTGATTAGCCTTTGAGTTTGTCGAACATCAGCAGAATACGCTCCAGCTCGCTCTCGTTGGCAAAGGGGATGCTTATCTTGCCTTTGCCCTTACTGGTGCAGGTCATCTGGACCTTGGTGGCCAGTACGCCCGAAAGCTGCTTGGACAGCGTGCCCAACTTCTCGCTGAGCGGGTTCTTCTGTATGTTGCTCTGGTCATTGTCCATCTGCTCTTCGTTCTTGATGCGCTTCACCAGTTCTTCGACCTTGCGCACCGAGTAACCGTTCTTGATGATGTCCTTGAAGAGCTTAATCTGCTGGGTAGGCGACTCGAGCGACAACAGAGCGCGGGCGTGGCCCATGTCGAGTTCTTTCTTCTGGAGCGACATCTGGACCTGAGCAGGCAGTTTGAGCAGACGCAGATAGTTGGTGATGGCAGTACGGCTCTTGCCCACGCGCTCGCTGATGCGTTCCTGAGTCATGCCGCTGCCTTCGAGCAGATGCTCGTAGGCCAAAGCGATTTCGATGGCGTTGAGGTCCTGGCGCTGCAGGTTCTCGACCAGAGCCAGCTCCATCACGTTCTCGTCGTTGACGGTACGGATGTAGGCGGGAATGGTTTCAAGTCCAGCCAGTTGGGAGGCACGCCAACGGCGCTCGCCGGCAATAATCTGATACCTGTCATCGGCCACCTGTCTCAGCGTGATAGGCTGGATGATGCCCAGTTCGCGTATGCTTGTAGCCAGTTCGTCGAGAGCTTCTTGGTCAAACTCGTGGCGTGGCTGGTTGGGGTTGGGTTCTATCTGGTTGAGGGCAATCTCGTTGATGGTCGACGACCCGCTCGTCCTTACATCTTCGGTTGAGATGAGCGCATCGAGTCCGCGTCCCAGCGCGGTGCCTTTGCCCGATATGTTGAATTTCTTGTGTGGAGGCATAGTCTTACATGTTTTTGTCAATGATTTCCTTGGCCAGGTTCAGATGGTTCTTGGCACCAGCCGATTCGGCGTCGTAGAGGATCACGGGCAGTCCGTGGCTCGGGCTTTCGCTCAACTTCACGTTGCGCTGGATGACAGTCTTGAAGACCAGCTCCTGGAAGTGGCGCTTCACCTCGTCGTATATCTGGTTGGCCAGACGCAGACGGCTGTCATACATCGTGAGCAGGAAGCCTTCTATCTCCAGTCTCGGGTTGAGCTTGCTCTTGATGATTTTGATGGTGTTGAGCAGCTTGCTGATACCCTCGAGCGCAAAGTATTCGCACTGTACGGGGATGATAACCGAGTCGGCGGCAGTGAGACAGTTGACGGTGATAAGTCCCAGCGAAGGCGCGCAGTCTATCAGTATATAGTCGTACTCGTCGCGCATGGGTGCAAGGAGTTCTTTCATCATCTTCTCGCGGTTGTTCTTTATCTTGAGCATTTCCACCTCGGCACCTACCAGGTCGATATGGCTGGGTATGATGTCGAGACCGTCGATGTCGGTGGTGTAGATGGCCTCTTTGACATCGGTGTGGTCAATGATGCACTCGTAGAGCGAGCAGTCCACCTCCTTGATGTCTACGCCCAATCCGCTCGAAGCGTTGGCCTGTGGGTCGGCATCTACCACCAGCACGGTTTTCTCTAAAGTTGCCAACGAGGCGGCCAAGTTTATCGTAGTAGTAGTTTTACCTACACCGCCTTTCTGGTTTGCCACAGCTATAATTTTTCCCATTTCCTATGTAATTCTATCGATTATTTAGACTGCAAAGATACATATTTTATATGATATAGTCGTATTCTTGGCCCTTTTTTCGTACTTTTGTAGCGAAAAAATAACGAAAAATAATGAGTATTAATAAACCACTGATATTGGTATCCAATGATGACGGCTTCGATGCCGTAGGTATTTGTTCGCTTGTCGAGATGATTGGCGATATGGGCGAGATTATCGTCTGCGCGCCCGACTCTGCCCGCTCGGGCTTTTCCCGCGCTTTCTCTGCCACTGTCCCCCTGCGCCTGACGCGCCGCCACAATATGGGCGAAGTCGAGGTATGGTCTACCAACGGCACCCCCGTCGACTGTGTCAAACTGGCTGTAGATGAGCTCTGTGGAGGCCGCACTCCCGACCTTGTCATCGGTGGCATCAACCATGGCGACAACTCCACCGTCAACAACCACTATTCGGGCACCATGGGAGTGGCTGTCGAGGGCTGCATCAAGGGCATTCCCTCGGTGGCGTTCTCCAACTGCGATTACAACCCCCAGTCGTCGCAGACTCACCTCACCCACTATGTGCGCCGCGTGGTAGAGCGGGTGCTGGCCGAGGGACTGCCCAAGGGCGTCTGCCTCAACGTCAACTTCCCCGACCGCAAGACCTTTGAGGGCATCCGAGCCTGCCGCATGACCTTCGGCGAGTGGGTCAACGAGGTGGCTCCGCAGCGCCATCCTCTCGGCTATCCTTACTACTGGATGGTGGGCCATTACCGCAATGCCGAGCCCGATGCCCAGGACACCGACCAGTGGGCACTTGCCCACGGCTATGTGGCTGTTACCCCCACCACCATTGATGTTACTGCTTATCAGATGATAGATACTGTCAACAACTGGAAACTATGAAATACTATCTTATCGTAGGCGAAGCCAGCGGCGACCTGCATGCCAGCCATCTCATGCAGTCGCTCTGTAGGTATGACGCCGACGCCCAGTTCCGCTTCTTCGGCGGCGACCTGATGACGGCAGTCGGCGGCACCCGCGTGCGCCATTACCGCGAACTGGCCTACATGGGCTTCGTGCCCGTGCTGCTGCATCTGCCCACCATCTTCCGCAATATGGCCATGTGTAAGCGCGACATTGTGGAGTGGCAGCCCGATGTGGTCATCCTCGTCGATTATCCGGGCTTCAATCTCAATATTGCCCAGTATCTGCACAGCCACACCCGCATCCCCGTGTTCTACTACATCTCGCCCAAGATATGGGCGTGGAAGGAGTGGCGCATCCGCAACATCAAGCGCGATGTCTCCGAGCTCTTCTCCATCCTCCCCTTCGAGGTGCCGTTCTTCGAGGAGCGCCATCATTATCCCATCCACTATGTGGGCAACCCCACTGCCGACGAGGTGCGCAACTTCAGGGCATCCTACACCGAGTCGCGCCAGGATTTCGGCATCCGTCACCAGCTCGACGACCGCCCCATCATAGCCCTGCTTGCCGGCAGCCGTCGACAGGAAATCAAGGACAATCTGCCTATGATGATTGCTGCCACCGAGCGGCTGCTCGAGCGGCGCGGACTTACCCGCCAGTACCAGATGGTGCTGGCAGGAGCACCCTCGATAGACGATGCCTACTATGCGCCCTTCCTCGAGGGTCACGATGTGGCGATGGTGCGCAACGAGACCTATCCGCTGCTCTCCCATGCTGTGTCGGCGCTCGTCACCAGCGGCACCGCCACCCTCGAGACGGCACTCTTCGGCGTGCCCCAGGTGGTGTGCTACAAGACGCCGGTGCCACGGCTCATCCGCTTTGCGTTCAACCACATCATCCATGTGCGCTTCATCAGTCTGGTCAATCTCATCGCCGACAGCGAGGTGGTGCCCGAGCTGCTTGCCGACCGCTTTACCCTCGAAGGCATCGCATCCCATCTGGAGCGCATACTCCCTGGCGGATCCGACCGCGCCCCCATGCTCGAGGGCTATGCCGAGGTGCAGCGCAGGTTGGGCGACGAGGTGGCACCCGACAATGCCGCCCGCATTATGATAGACAAACTCAGCCAGCGATGATCCGCCCTCGGGCTCTGCCCCTATGGCAGCACCGCTGTTCCGTGCCCCTGTGGGCTGCCCGGGAGTCTCCATCGCAGTCTCGGTCATAGACATCCTTCTGCCGACCCTCTGGGTATAAACGCAAAACAATCTGCCAGCGCTCCAGTGGCTGGCAGATTGTTTTATTATTTTTGTTGTCGGGGGTCACGCCTTTTTCCGTCGTCACCCGGCGTGTGGTGCTGCTCCTGCAGCGTTCACACGATTGTGATGAAAACCGGTTCGCCGGCTTTGCGGCTGTCCAGTATCTTCATTATCTCTTCCATGGCTATGCGCGAGTTGAGCACCATGCCTTTCTTCCGGTTTTGTCCCACCAGTATGCACCCTTGCGTGTCTTTTGGCGTATTGCCCGAGTGTATGCGTACACCATCGAAACCTGGCACGCCGAGCAGCAGAGGCAGCCACTTCTTGAACTTAGGCGACTTGGTCACCACCAGGGCATACCGCCCTTCGGGTATGGCTGTTTTTCCCTTCTGCTTGCGACCGCCGTGGGCCAGGTCGCGCCACGTGGGTTCGAGCGTGTCGCAGATATACTCGTTGTCTATCTCCATCCTACCTATGGTGTAGTCCTTGCGTCGGGCTATTCGTGTAAGTTTAATTTCCATTGTTATCCTGTAGTTTGTCTGTTGTGTTTCAGTCAGTGTGTTTCTCAGTGTTTTTTCATGTAGAGTGCTATCAGTGATGCTGTCATCAGAGCCTGCAGCCACAGTTCTTCGTCTGCCAGTATGGTTTGGGCTGCCGTGCGGTGTCGTCGTTTCCATCTCTGCCATGTCGCAGCTATCGCTGTCCACAGCTTGTTTCTTTTTCTTTTGTTCTGTTTCATGTTACCTGTTAGTTTTGATTAGACACTGCAAAGTTAAGCACTTCCAACTTTGCCATCAACGATATAGTGTACATGAAATATAACAGGTGTGTAACAGTGGTGACAGCCATGGCCATCGCCCTCGTGGCCTCTGCCTATCTGTATCTTTCTACCATCATCCCGATGGCTCTGCGGGTCTCCTCGTCGTCTATCAGTGCCCGGTTTATCGACGACCGCATGTCTCTTCCGTTCAGCGCCATGCGTCGTCCGTATTCGGCTTGCGACACCGCATCGTCATAGATGCCCAGGTCTATGAGCCTGCCCATGACCTGGCAGATAAACCGTGCGTTGAACAGCGTGTCCTTGGCGCCGTTGAGGCGGGTGAGCCTTAGGGCATACTGCTCGATGATGTCGCTCCAGAGCGCATCGGCCCTCGACAGCCATCCCGGGGTGATATATGGGTTGGCGCGACTTATATATTCGATGGCGGCAAGTCTTATCTCTTCGTTGGCGCCGTCGGCGGCATCGGCATGGACGAGACGGTCCAGTAGCAGCTCGGCACTGACAAAACGGCGCAGTATGCGGCGGGGTATCTGCAGATAGTAGGCGCGCGACACAAAGTCGGCCACCGACAGCCGATACTCGTCGTGCAGCCCGTGGGGCATAGCCTTCAGCGCCTGCTCCATCTCGTGGCGGTCTATGCCACCTATGTGTCGCAGCGCGTCGGCCAGGCCCGCACTCTGCGCCAGTCTGCGGGTGATGTGGTGGGCTATGTCTGCACACACCTCGTTGTTGCCCATCTCGGTTATGGCCACATCCATGCGTCGGCCATACTCTGCCAGCTGCTCGTCGCCACTCGCCAGCAGCCTGTCGGCTATGGTGCGCCGCGTCTGCGAAGCCTCGCCACTCAGGTCATAGCGCATCCCTTGCATATATCGCTCTATGTCTCTGCACAGATTGTCGCTCGCCGCCGTGTGATGGCTCAGCTGTGCCAGCACATGGCGCTGGAGCATGTCCTGGCGCAGTTCGTCGTCGCCCAGTCGGGCTATGGGTATATGGCTCCAGGCTTCATCCCATTCGTCATATCGCCCGTCGCTCATCAGGGGTTCTATGTATATCTCCTTGTCCACCTCCATCTCGGCATGACACCGGCAGGAGTGGGCGTCGGCAGCAGTTATCACGCCGTAGAGCAGCCCATACTCCGTGGCGTCGAGATAGGCGGCTATGCGGTGGCAGTCGTCGTTGTTGACATACGCCACCACCTCGCTGTCTATGCAGGCAATGGCGGCCTCGGGGTTGCGGTGGTTTTCGCGGTCGCGCATCAGCACCACCTCTCGACCTATGGCCCGAGCCAGTCGCTCTTCGAGCTGTGTGCCACGCCATGCGTGATGTCTGAAACCTACGAGGGTGCAATGGATGGATATCATATCTGTCGCGTGTGGTTGTGGGTAATTGTTTTTATCTTACATGGTCTTGTCTCTTGGGGCGTCTTGCATCGCGTCGCTTATCGCCCTGCACATCATGTAGTATGCGTATATATACACCGCTGTGCTGCTGACCTCAATGATGATGTTTACGCAGGTGATGGCTGTCTGCTGCGTGTTTCCTGCCAGATAGAATACTGCCGACGGGATGATGTTTGAGCCTGACAGCCATACGATGAAAACCATAACAAGGGCTATGCCCAGTTTGTGCATGTTCCCCTTATACTTGCTGTACAGATGGCAGCCTGCCATCAGCGATGCGATGACCGAGAGCAGTCCTATTGTGCCTTGTATCCAGGTAAGCACGGTCACCATCTGGGGTGTCTGTCCGTCTTCCGTCATTGTCACCAGATTGGACCTGAAGCATAGCCCCAGGATGAATGTGAGCATATAGCATATCGTCACCACTTTGCTGCAGTATCGTAGCAGTCTTGTGTCTGCAGGTAGTGCCAGACTGAACATTGCCCATAAGACAATAGGGGTAAGCCGCAGCAACAAATGCTCTACGGTAAGCACCATGTGGCCCATGCTGATGGGCATGCCGAGTTCTCCGCAAACGGAGATGGCCAGCGAGAGAAAGGCGAAGATGCAATATGCATACATGGCATATTGTGCAGTGTGGTATATTATTATAGGTATACTTTTCCTTGTTCTTGTCATAAACCTAAGTTTGATGATTTATCTACGGCTTATCGTGAATAAAGTTACTGCAAAGGTAGCAAAAAAAATCATCACCTTCTTCCTTCCGCACCTTTTTCTCTATAGCGGTCCTGCAGACACCGTCTGCACATCTGTCTCCACCTCTGTCATCATTGTCAGCCAGTAGGGTAGTGTCGCCATGCCACTGGTTGCGCCCGTCAGCGCGTCGGGTTACGCTATCCATGCCCTTCAGTCGTACCACCAAGTCACTTCTGTCGTGCCAACCATTCACTCCAGTCGTGCCCTTCAGTCGCTTCAGTCGTGCTACCAAGTCGCTCCAGTCGTGCTATCCATGTTATTGGCTGATGCGCATCGTCCGAAACGAGCATCCGCATCGGACGGTGCGTACATCCGTATCGTCCGAAACGCGTGTCCGTATCGGACGGCGCGCATGGCTGTCGTCAGCCCTGTTGTCTATGAGTGCCTTCTTACTTCAATTCGTGTGTAAATATCCTATATTTTGTGCCGTCAATGATTATTTTTGTAATTATGCTGACACTCCATACTTCCGCACCCCCGTAAAGGAGTTTCTTCCTTTTTTTTTCATATTCCAGGAAATCCCAGTCATTGCACATTTTCCGGAAATCATAATCATAGTACATCTGCTCATAATCTCTCATAGCTCTAATTTTCCCTTTATGATAGTAATATTCTACTAACCTGTTGCCATAGTCTCGTGCAAAAACATCCTGATAATTACTGCAATATTTCCAAATGGTGCCGCGGCCATAACCAGTAGACGGGTAGAGTTCAATCATTATGAGAGTGTCATTATGGTTGACATGAAAGCTCTCAATGTTATAGAAGTGGGTTCTATTCCGCAATTTCCTATAATAATCTACTTTACTATGCATTATAAACTTTTCCGCTTCGCCTAATAGTTTTTTATGCTCGATAGCGACCGCTTTCGAGATTTCCTTCCAGTTCTGTGCTGATGCATTAGCTGCAAACATCAATAGCAAAATAATAATTCTAATTACCATAAAACAAATTCTTTTTAGTTTTCTTATCTATAATTCTCGTGGGCTCATACCCTTTATTTCCAATAATTGCATAATGAGTTCTCAGAGGCAACTTTGCTTCTGCTCTAATTTCGTTTTCTATATATGTGGCATATTTCTCTGTGTTAGGTATGTCCTCAGAATTAGGCCCCTTAGTCCAAATCCCATATTCTGTTTTTTTATATAACTGGTCCACAGCGTGCGCTAATTCGTGTCCTAAAGCTATATATGTAGGACGGGTTATATTACCATTCTCATTTATGCCGCCAATTTCTATAGCATTATTCCATGATACGACATTTCCCGTTGTCTCATTTTTTCCATATTTAATAATTATATTTTTTCTCCCTAATAATGTGTTTATAAGTTTTTTCCCTGTAGGAGTTAAAGATAAAAGTTTCAAGGCTTTTAAGACTTGGCCCATAAAAACGTTTTTACCAGTATAGCATTTTCCATTCTTGGAATAAAATTTATATTGGTTATTAGTTTCTTTACAATAAAATGGTATGTAGCCTATAACTTCCCTTTGTTTAATAATAGGTTTGAAATAAAAAATACTATCTCCATCAATATCAACTGCATCTACCGGGTCGTCCCCACACGACACATATGGCGACCATGGGTAGTATTTCTCCGCCAAGGCATCCATTACGTTCCATCTTCCCGTGACGGGGTCGTAGTGGCGGGCACCGTGGTCATACCAGTCCAGTCCGTGAGTGCGGTCGAGCTCCTTGCCAATGTATTTGTAGGGTTGGGGGGCGTGGTCACTCTCTCTGCTTCCGGCTATGGCGAAAGCAGGGAGGCTCAGAGTGGTCATGAGCCCCAACAGCATTATGACAATCTGGCGGCGCATGGTCAGGGGTTAAGATGTTTACATTGCAAATATAATAATAATGTACACACGCGCAAAGGAAATCGGCAGGAAAGTGATGGCTGGGGGAGAAAATCGTATGATGCAGCCTGCTCGAGGCCCGATGTGGTCAAGTATATGGCCATCTTCATGTATGGCCCCCTGTTTCGCGCATTTTAACCCAAAACAAAATCCACTCTTCTAAAAAGTTCTAATGATCGATTTGGGTTAAACATGGATAAATCGCCTGTTTGAACACCATATCGTCCCTCGAACTGTAATTAGAAAGGATCTATCGAAGATCTTTTTGGTGAATCGGTGCCGAAGTCAGGAAAACGTATCTTGCTTAATCTTAATGGAAATGCCATTATCGTATCCATTTTTTGGCTTATTACATATTTCCCATTTTTACGGTCTATATAAATAGCTCTGTAGAGATAGTTATTTAGCTCATTGTCTTGTATATCCCCTTTGTAGATATACGTGTCTTGAGTTTTAGCATATTTCCTCTTATAATTCTGAAAACCCTCTCTATAACAAAGTTCGTGATCTCTTAGTGAATCAAATGCCAGCACCACCTTCTTCCCTATTCTCAGAGTGTCATGCTTTGTTCGTCTGTCATACAGGGGACGATAACCAGGACCGACAAGAAGACCCTTATAGATATAAGGATATTTATCATAATTCCAGTTCATCAAGATGGGGCGGGTAACAACAAAAGTGTCATAGCGGGAGTGGCTTTCCGTATACGTTTTGATAATTTCACGTAGAGAGCTATCACAGAAAATCTCTTTTATTTCCAAACCTTCTCCTGGCGTACATGCTATGGGGGCTGTAGACATGCCTAAAGAGTGTGTGGACAAGCAGCCAATTACTGAGAGTGTGGACAAGCAGCCAATTACTAATAGGCATGTCACTTTACTTGCAAAAAAAACCTTCGATGTTGATTTAACCATAATGATAATATATTTAATTCATGGAATTTAAGGTCGTTGCCGAATCCAAAACTTTTTCCATCGTTGAAGTCATAATAGAAGCCACGAGTAACCTTGTCCTTTCCTATTACAAGAACAGGTAGTCCTCCCATCTTTTTTGAGAATAAACCATCTGCTTCTGATGCACGCTCATCGCTCATTCTCTCTTGGTGAGTATGAATCTGAGCTGAAATGTTAAACTTCTCCTTTCCTTTGCGTATGACTCCATGTCCAACTCGATAACCATAGTCTCCTATTTCAGACTGCATACTTGTGTTCTTATAATCTGGAAGTACCAGTACACGACTATCTACAAGGATAAATGCAGCTACTTCCCTTCCTCCCTTTTCTCCCATTCTTCGATAATGTACGCTGGCTTGATTCCAGATACGGTTATATGCTTTGGTCTCATTGGCATAGAGTATACTGCCGTCACGACGGTAACTTACCAGTGATTTACCCTTCCCTGTAGTTAAATATGCCCCTATGTACACCTGATTCTTCTTCAAGTCTTTTTGTGAATGAACTTGCGGGGAGTACTGAATAGTATTATCTATATCTCTATACCATTCCATGCCATTATCGTCAATGGTGCTTATCGAATTATTCCCACACGACACGTATGGCGACCATGCGTAATATTTCTCCGCCAAGGCATCCATTACGTTCCACCTCCCCGTGACGGGGTCGTAGTGGCGGGCACCGTGGTCGTACCAGTCGAGGCCATGAGTGCGGTCGAGCTCTTTGCCTATGTATTTGTAGGGTTGGGTGGTGGCATTGCGGCTGTCGCCCATCAGTCCGCCGAATGGATAATAGTGGTTCACCTCCTCTATGCGGCCATCGGCAAGACTGACGGTGATGCGGTTGTTGCCCAGATAGTCCTTGAGATAGTAGTGATAGATTGGCTGATGTGTGGTGTAATCGAATGTAATGTAGCCTCCATCGATAAGTATCATGCTGAGCGTGTCGCAGACATATACGCAGTTGCCTGCATATTCGCGCCAGGTATGGACCAGCAGAGAACTGTCACAGGCTGTACCAAAATCATCGTCGGGCAAACTGCTGGTATAAGGGTTGAGATAATAATCTATGCGCTGCTTCACGCTGTCGGCAGCATAGGTGTAGTCTATGTGGCTGCCGTCAATGTAGTCTATCCTGCATGGCATATTGAGCGCATCGTAACTGATGCGCGAAATTCTGCTGTCTGCATTGCTGGTCATGTTGCCATTGGCGTCATAGGTACGTTCTGTATCAAGGTCGGCTCCGTCTGCATAATACATGGCATCCTTGTAAGCCGGGGTGTCGGCTGCATGATTGGTGACCCGTATCAGTCTGTTGCCGTCATACTGATATGTGAGGTCATCGGTGACGCCATATATCTCATCATAAACCTTGCCGCTGCGACTCAAGGTAAGGATGTTGCCCATCAGGTCGTAGCTGTACTCCGTGACATATCGGTCTGAGGGCAGGCCGCCCTCCCTATAATCGGCCGCGGCGAGCCTGCCTAACGCGTCGTACTGGTAGCGGTATCCGCGTAGCGAGTCGCCTGCCGCCTGCCAGTCCATGGCCGAGACCCCGCCGCCGTAGCGCGGCTGTCCCCCGTCAGAGGGCTCTCCATAGGACAGCCTCTGGCTGAACAGCGGACTGCTGATGTGTGTGACCCACGAGCGCAGGTTGTAGGCGTAGGCGCTGGGCAGGAACCCTCCCCTGCGCTCTGTGGCTATGCGCATAGTAACTATATGCACACGTTTATGATAGCCATGTAGTGTATAATTATCTATCATGCAAAACATAGTCTTAGTAAAACCCAAGGCGCCCAATAGGGTGGCTTACTTTCCCATTTGCATACTTGAAATGCCAGCACAATGGCTCGTACATAATGTATTTTCCACATCCCCATTGGGGGACCGAATAATAGAGGTAATCTACCCTTTTTGTTCCTTCTACTGGCTTAATGAGTGTTCCCAGTTTTTTCTCCACATCGCACCAATCATCTATATTCGACATCAGGAGAATATCAAAGGAGCCATGGCTTATATACCCTATCACACGCTTATGGGCTATTTCTACAAACCTCGTCCTAATGTCGTTAATATCATCATGAAAAGAATATACAAACTCCATCGTGTCATTTTTGATATTAAGTTCCATTACCATGCTGTCTCTCCTTTGTCTTTCCACGGGATAGACATCGTTTATTACATATTCTGTGACAGAATCCAATTTCGCATCTATTATCTCAAAACGCTGCAGAGTTGTCCCAACAGGGCACATAATAATAAAAGAGGTAACATAAGTAATATAGACTAATATGAAATTAGCGAAAACGCACTTGCTTATAAATACCTTTCCCATTATAATATTGTTTAGTATTTGTATAGTAATTATAAACGACGAAAATAGTTCCATGCCGATTCGACGCGTGTTGTAAGTCTGCTGGACTCGGCCCTATATCTATAAAATCCCCCATATTTCCATTTCTCTCTTCTAACGTTGGTTTATGGGTGTGTTTTAATGCGGCAACTTTTCCTCCTTTCCTTCCAATAGCATCTATCAACAAAAGAGATGAGGAAACTTCTCTTTTGTCTTTATCCGTTAGTATGATATTATCCCCTTGGGCCATTTCTGTTTGTGCCCATTCCACCTCTGTTCGTTCACCTAATATTCTAAAACGTTTCTCCGAGTTGTGTCTGTTTTTTATATGCATAGAAGTCTGCGTTATAGTGCCATTTTGAAATTCAATGTCCTGTTTTTCTAACTCCATAATAGTTCCCTCTTCAAACTCAGCAAGTAATTCATCGGTATCTTCCATAAACACTCTATCTTTTTTCATATTACATCCAAAAAAGGATTTTATTTGTTCCCACATACTTTTTTGTTTATAAAATTGTCCTTGCTTATTTACCCTATAATCTTCTTTCCCATCCGGGTCAACCGCATTTACTGGGTCATCTCCACACGAAGCGTAGGGCGACCATGGGTAATATTTCTCCGCCAAGGCATCCATTACGTTCCATCTTCCCGTCACGGGGTCGTAGTGTCTTGCACCGTGGTCGTACCAGTCCAGTCCGTGGGTGCGGTCGAGCTCTTTGCCTATGTATTTATAGGGTTGCAGGCCGGTGTTGCGGCTGTCGCCCATAACATCGTGCAAAGTT
>ERZ1673698.1622-NODE-1622-length-20140-cov-40.989544_pt1 | contig 20140 bp, 18 predicted proteins | sample MGYA00580228_ERZ1673698 | MGnify/ENA primary metagenome ERZ1673698 (study PRJEB41218, sample SAMN15661768) | gut metagenome | host: Homo sapiens | place: Canada: London | collected 2015-08-20/2019-03-30 | study: EMG produced TPA metagenomics assembly of... | reverse complement strand
CGAGTGAAACGGCAGAAACCTTGTTGGAGTCGTTGCAGAAAGGCAAGAAAGAAGGTGGTGGCGGCAGCGACCAGTTCTTCCAAACATCAGCTGTGAACTTCTTGGCGGCATGTATCTACTTCTTCTGTAACTGGGAGAAAGAACCATACGACAAGGACGGCAATATGTTGATAGCAGAGAAGGTGCAAGACAAACAAACGCTGCGTATGATACCCACAGGAAGGGTATTCGACAAAATGGGGAACGAAGTGGAACCTGCCTATTGGCTTGGCAAGTACAGCGATATGCCCCATATCCTCTCCTTCTTGAATGAAAGCTACCAGACCATCTTTGAGGTATTGGAAACAGACAATGAGGTAGCACCATTGCTCGGTCCGTTCCAGACGGCATTGAAGAACAGAGCAATGGAACAGTTGGAAGGTATGATTGGTACGCTACGTGTGTACACCTCCAGACTCGCCACCAAGGAAAGCTACTGGATATTCCACAAGGACGGAGACGATTTCGATCTGAAAGTCAGCGACCCGAAGAACCCCAGTTATCTGCTGATAGCCAACGACCCCGAAATGGAAAGCATTATTGGAGCACTAAACGCCCTAATCCTCAATCGACTGGTGACGAGAGTGAATACCGGGCAAGGCAAGAATATCCCGACAAGCATCATCGTAGATGAGTTGCCCACCTTGTATTTTCACAAGATAGACCGACTGATAGGCACGGCACGAAGCAACAAAGTTAGCGTGACGTTGGGGTTTCAGGAGCTTCCGCAGCTGGAAGCCGACTACGGGAAAGTCGGAATGCAGAAGATTATTACCACAGTGGGTAATGTGGTGAGTGGTTCGGCACGAAGCAAGGAAACCTTGGAGTGGTTATCCTCGGACATCTTCGGCAAGGTTGTACAGTTGAAGAAAGGCGTGACCATTGACCGTGACAAGACAAGCATCAATCTTAATGAGAATATGGACAGCCTGGTGCCAGCCTCGAAAATCTCGGATATGCCGACAGGATGGATATGCGGACAGACAGCACGTGACTTTGTGAAAACCAAGACAGGACGCGGTGGCAGTATGAACATACAAGAGAGCGAGGAGTTTAAGACCAGTAAGTTCTACTGCAAGACGGACTTCAACATGGCAGACATCAAGAAAGAAGAAGATGGCTATGTGGCGTTGCCCAAGTTCTACACATTCAAGTCAAGAGACGAGCGAGAACGCATCCTGTATAAGAATTTCGTGCAAGTTGGAGAGGATGTGAAGTCGATGATAAATACGATACAGAGGTATAAGGTGAAGTAAATGCAGTCTTTGTTATTGAGCCTTACTAAACCTCTTTAAGCTGGCTAAGCCAAGGGGGTGGAGATAACAGATGATAAGAGTAATGACATGAACAGGATAAGAAAAACGATAATGGTGGCGTTGATGATGTGCTTGTGCCTGGTGGTACAGGTACAGGCACAGACTACAGTGCAGAGCCAGTCGGACTTGGGAATATTTCGTTTCCCTCTTTTTGAACGTGCGGTACGCTGCATCAAGTTCTATGAAGGTTGGCACGACATCAAGCGCAACTACCCCTATATAGGATGGGGAAATTGTGTGCAACCACATGAGAACTTCAAGAGGAACCTGACATTAGAACAAGCAGATTCACTGCTACGAAGTGACCTGAGAACATTTTGCGGAATGTTCCGCAAGTACGGAAAGAATTCGTTGTTATTAGCGGTACTTGCTTACAATGTGGGGCCGTATAAAGTGCTTGGAGATAGAAGAAAGTTCCGTAAAAGCCGATTGTTGCAGAAGATAGAGCGTGGGGAAAGGGATATAGAAAGGGAATATTTGGACTTCTGCCGATGGAAAGGTAAGGTGATTGCTTCGATAAGGAGAAGACGGAATACAGAGCTTAGGCTGTTGTATGAACCCTGAATATGGTTGGGTGCTGCAGGGTGGGCTTTAGACAAAAACCGAAAAAACACCGCATCTGTTTTCCGAGTCTTCGACTTGCTTTACATTCATATAAAGCCTTACGAGAGTGAACTCTCGACTGCTTTATCTGAATGTAAAGCTGTGGCACTTTGTGCCACTCGGAAAACAGATACGGCGATAAACAGAATAAAAACCAGTGAGACCCATAAACTGCGCATTGAGAATACATCTGGTCGTAAACAGAATAAAAACCGTTGGAATCTGCAAACTGTGAACACTACTTGGAAAATAGATGCTGCGATTAACCTAATAAAAACCAGTGGGACTTGCAAACGGTGGTCGTCTCTCGGAAAACAGATGCCATATGTTCATAAATATAACATCAGTGGTGCTTGCAAATCTATACACTGGAAAATGTGCCACATGGAGAAATCAGATTTTTGCATTGGGTGAATACAGGGTTATGTCTATAACGGGGAGTTTACTACCATTGGCGTTGACATCCCGAATAAAGTCATCACACTCTGCTTTTGTCATTATTTCCCTTACAAATGCGTAATATAGAAAGTCCAAAGTCGTTAGATAAGTGATTTTTTGCGCTGCACAATAATCCTTGATGTCACGAAGATTGCTGCTGCCAATGACATTGTGTGTAAATCTGCAAAATGCCATACAAGCACTTTCTCCTTTGCCATACTTAGATCTTAGCTTAGCATACTCCAACCTCATTTGTCCCGTGGGTTCAAATGGAAGGAGAACCATGTTCTTCAGGAACTTCATTTGGTTATCTATCTGAGTACGTATAGAAATAGTCTCCTCATAGACAGCACTAAGTATTGCATGGTCATATTCTGGAAGAATCGTCGGCAACAAAGATAGTTTCCCAGCTTTTGAGAAGTGGATTAGGACATCCGCATCAAGAATTATCTTCACTTTCTCCATATCCAATTTTTCTCATTAGTTCAAGATAATGTCCTTCTGATATGCGCTCTTCATCGAATAGTCGTTTAGCCTTTGAGCCATAGTCACCAAGAACAAGATTTTCGTTGCCTTTGTGGTAGAGGGAACGATCATATCCCCGGAGAGATGCTTCCTGACGGATACGCAAATTCATTAAGGACTCTGCGTTCTGAGGGGAAATCAGTTTAAGTTCCTTCAGTCTGACAATAAGGGTAGAGTGAGAAACACCGTAAAGCTGTTCAAGTCGTAAGGCAGTATCGACGGAAACAGTTTTGCTTATCAACTCATTTGCTGGAATGTTATAAGACAATCCCTCTTTGGGCATGAGCAAAGCCGAAGCAAACATGTTTGCAGAACGCTCTGCGACATCACCAGACATAGTTAACTTACAGAAATGCGGTTTGGGATTGTCATCAAAAAAGAGATGAAATAACTCGTGAGCGATGGTAAAATGCTGACTACCTCTTGTTGCATTGCTACTAACAAGCATGAACATTTTACCATCGTTTGATTTAAGAGACAGTCCCCAAGTTCCATCCGACAAGGGTCTGTATATTGTCATGATGTTCAACTGGCGTAGAGCCGTTTTCATGTTGAGGGGTTCGCTTGCGCCAACTCGAAGCATCATCCTCATTTTGAGCGCAAGCTCTTCGGCAGTTTCAATGGTGAGTTTTTTCATATTGCCAACAACCTTTCCATTTTCATATAATTCAACACAATCTCCTTGAACGCACTGACCTCTCTAAGGTCATTTTCACTGAGATTGTCGGCACGAAAAGCACACACAAGCATGTTTTTAACAGCCTTTTCATCTGGGTCAAACAGCAACTCCATCTCACAACCAAACAGATTGCAAGCCTTTTCCAAAACATCAATAGGCGCTTCTCTCTCACCAGTCTCGTAGTTGGCATATGCAGACCTATTGATGCCAAGATAGGCAGCAACTTGCTCCTGCGTGTAGCTGTTTGCTTCACGCAAGGCTTTCATGTTACGTCCTATAATCTGATTTTCATTCATAATATGTCGGCATTTATTGTTAATGATGTGGCAAAGTTATATCAAATAATTGAATTTTGCAAATTTTGCCACGGTAAAAAGCAAGACGGAATTCCTTTTCTTTGGGAATGCTATATATGGGACGACGGGGTGGGCTTTAGACAAAAACCGACTAAGCCAGTAGGTGGAAGTAGACAAAAACCGATAAAAACACCGCATCTGTTTTCCAAGTCTTCGACTTGCTTTACATTCAGATAAAGCCTTACGAGAGTGAACTCTCGACTGCTTTATCTGAATGTAAAGCTGTGGCACGATGTGCCACTCGGAAAACAAATGCTGCGATAAACAGAATAAAAACCAGTGAGACCCAAAAATTGCGCATTGAGAATACTTATAGTCGTAAACAGAATAAAAACAGTTGGGGCTTGCAAAACTGTGCTGTCACTCGGAAAACATAAATAAGGTCTTGTTCCGACAATATAGTTAGGACAAGACCTTATTTATAGGTAGTAATAACCCGTAAAAACAAACATTTAATGGCAACAATAAAATTGAAATTCCGTCTGTCGTCAGTACCCGAAACAGAGGGAACGCTGTATTATCAGGTGATACACAAGCGAAAAGTGAAGTGGATAAGCACTGGGTATCATGTATACCCATGTGAATGGGACGAAAAGGCAGGCGAAGTGCTGATTCCGCCAAACAGCGAACGAAAAGCAGAATTAGAAAAGATGCAGAGCCAAATAAATTGGGAGTTGAAGCAATGGGACAGCATTATCGTGGAAATGGGAAACCAGCATAAGAATGTCACTATAAATGAACTGTGCGATGCATTCAATAAAACCAAGACACAAAAGACCGTCTTTGTGTTTCTACAAGAACAGGTGACGAAGAAAGAGCAGATGAAACGGCAAGGGACAGCCATGACATACTCTAATGCCTATCGGCGGTTCAAAGAGTTTCGTGAAGGCAAAGACTTGACCTTTGACGAACTCACTCCAGACATGATGGAGTGTTATGAGGCATGGCTCAAAGACAGAAGGTTGAAGCAGAACAGTATAAGTTGCTATCTGCGTACACTATGCACCTTATTATATAAGGCAACCGATGAAGGAGTGAGGATAGACAGCAATCTGTTCAGTCATGTGCGTCTGTCATACGTCAAAACCACCAAACGAGCCATCAGCGAAAAAGAGATGAGAGCCATAGCCACGCTGCAATTGCCCGAAGGTACGTCTATAGCCTTTGCCCGTGATGTGTTTATGTTCAGTTTCTATATGCGAGGAATGCCGTTCGTCGACATCGCCTATCTACGGAAGAAGGACTTGAAAAATAATATGTTGGCTTATAGCCGCAAGAAAACCAACCAATATCTGACGGTGGAATGGGTAAAAGAGGCACAAGAAATAATCGACCGATACGCACAAATAAATCCCGCCAGTCCCTATCTTCTTCCTATTATTCAGCAAGATGACGGAACCGAACAAAAACAATATCATCGTATGTTGGAGAACATCAACTATAATTTGAAGAAGATAGGTGAAATGACAGGGTTGAAAATGCCACTCACCACATATACCGCACGGCATACATGGGCAAGCATAGCGAGAGATATGGACATACCCATTCCAATAATCAGCGAGGGCATGGGGCATAACTCCATAAAGACAACACAAGTGTATCTGAACTCCATTGATGTGTCGAAAATCAACGAGGCAAACAAGAAAATAATACGGAAAATAAGCAAGAAAAATGTTTAACAAATGAATGTCTCTCATCCGTATTTTGTACGTCAAAATACGGAACGTGCTGCAAAGGTACATTTTTTCTTGCATTTATTATCATCTTCTCCCGAAAATCTTCCGCCATTTTGCGATTTTACGTAGAAATGTTTAATAAATCTACCATATCAGCACCATAAAACACCTTGATTTTCAGTCCAAATTCCGTTCATCCGTATTTTGACGTACAAAATACGGATGAACGGATAGAGACACAAAGCCACTATGAGGTGAAAATGCGGCACAATCAGCACATTTGATTTGTGAAACATTGAATCCCATAACTGGACAAACATACACACAGATAGTATGAATTTATGAATAATATTATTGTAAAATTGGCATCGTCATCCCAGGTGATGGCAGCCAGCAGTGACATAAAGTAGCGGAGAGGTTATGGAGCAGGATTGCACGGTTTCTCAGTCTACAGCCGACGAAATAAAGAGTTTTCAGACAACTGAAAGCAAAGGATTTCCAGAGGGCACACACGTTTCTGAGCCAGACGAATTGACTGGTTCAGCGATAAAGAAGTGTTCGCAGGTGAACAAGGAAACTGAGACTGAGAAAGAATCCATTTCCGTAGTGATTCCAAATAATGACGATAAAGATAACTGCACGTCATGGAGTTATCTTTTTGTACACAATCAAAAAGTAAAGTCGATAGAAGAACAGCTAAAGAAAGATGGAGTAACCCATTTTGTGCATAAGACAATAAAATATGTCCCCCGTCACAGGAATAGAGGCGGAATGCGCGAAGTGGAAACCCCTTCTGTAAGTGGACTGATATTCTTGCAAGGTGACTCAGAAACATTACAGGACTACTTAAATAAAAACGTAAATTCATACAAACTCTGTAAAAATTGTAGTACAGGAAAGGTTGCCACCATCCCCTGCAACCAAATGGAGCCATTCATGCGTGTGGCAGAAAACGAGCCAGAACGTCTCCGTTTCCTTCTTCGTCCTTTTGTTTATTATTCCAAGAACCGTACCCTACTTCGCATTGTGACTGGTGAATATGCCGGACTCGAAGGTTATGTAATCCGCATAGCGCGAGACCGCAAGCTCGTCATGGATGTCGGTGGAATGGCAGTAGCCTTATCAGGCGTACATGCCGAACGTTTTGAGGAAGTAAACAAGAACGAGGCAGACAAAAAAGAGCGCGAGCTGTTCTACAAGCGCAACCTACATGAGCGCAACGCCTTTATCGACCGATACTTTCATCAAGTGAAGACCGCCCAAGAGGTGTCGGCCCAAGTAGAAAATATAGAAATACTCCGTCTTCAAACTCTTGCAGATGTAAGAGACAAGAAACTGGATATGAAAGATGCCTATGACACCTTCTATTTTATGATAGAAGAGATAGGCTACTACTATGCACCTTTCATCGACTATTTCAAAGACGAGCTTAGACCCATCTTTGAAGCAGGAAGAACCGTAAAGGAAGAGATAGAGAAAGCTATAAAGATATTCAAGGACAGCGACAAAGAACTGCATAATCGCTGCGAAACAGAATTTGAGGCGTTGCAAAACAACTACGGCTATCTGTTTGAATAGTTTTTATTAGTCATCGTAGAGAAGTAAAAATGGAAACCGATTTCTTCGCATATTCTCGTCGAAAAATAGAAAAAGACAAAGAAGAAGGTCACTTTGAGGCTGCTCACAATCGTGAGATGGCACTCCGTTGCTTTGTCAACTTCTTGGGTAAAGAGGAATTGTCATTAAACGAATTGACTCCAGGACTTATGGTAAAATTCGAGGAATGGTTGAATACCAAAGGGCGTAAACAATCAACGACTCGACTCTATCTATACCAAATCAGTTCGGTATATAATATTGCAGTAAAAGAAGGAATTGTTCCAAAACTTAAATTACTGAAAGGCGTAAGAGTTGCTTTGCCAGCCAAAAAAGAACGTGAATTGCTGTCAGTTGATGAATTACGTAGAATGCGTTATGCCGACCTGTCTGATTCCATACCACAAACTTTTGCCCGTGATATGTTCTTCTTTTGCATCTACGGCAGAGGCATCAGTTTTACAGATTTGGCAAACATCAAGAAAACCGACATCAAAGGATTCACATTAACATACATCTCACAAATACCAGGATTGCCACGTATAACCGTACAATGGGATGCAGCCATGCAGGAAATCGCAGACCGCTACCCCTCTGATTCAGAATTCTTATTCCCTTTCATCAAATCAACAGATATGCAAATGGCGGATTGCGAGGTGAAAAGGGTGCGACAGAATGTGATGAGAGCCTTTAAAAGAATTGCTACTCGTTGCAACCTATCTGTTGTTCCGTCAATGGGAATGGTAAAAGATATCTATCAGAGAGCTATTGATGGGGTGAGTGTGAGCAAGATAATTTAAAAAATAGAAAGCCATAAATTCTAAGCAACTATTCAAACATGGTCCGTATTCTAATAATATCAGATATACATCTTTGGTCGCTTCCAAACGAACACGATCAATTCTATCCAATAAGAAGAAAATTATTGGAGGACATTAAAGATTACACTGCTGCCAAAGGTCCGATTAGTCATATCCTTATAAGTGGCGATATAGCCGCAAAGGGTGCTAAAGATGAATATAAACAAGCCACACAATTCATCAATGAGCTTTGTAAAAAAGCGAATTGTCCAGAACATGAGGTTTATTTGATACCAGGCAATCATGACAAGGACTTTGGAACAGCACAAAGTGGAATAAGACACTTGATACATGCAGGAATGAGTTCGGAAACGTCAAATATAGATACAGACGATCAATGGTATGACATACTACGAAATGATACAAAGTCAGCTCAATTAGTGTATGCACCATTTAAGGCCTACCATTCATTTGCTTCATCTTATGATAGCGTAGAACCACTCATGGCAAAATGTCTGGATGGTATGGATGAACAATATGACCCTAAAAAGCATAAGATGTTCATAGAATATCAGCTTTCTAATATTGGTGCTTACCATATCAATCTATACGGCATGAATACAGCATTGATATCTGATTGGTATGATGTTGATGACGATGGCAAAGGACATAAATTGTTCCTTCCCAAGTTAGCTTATAATATAGACGCACCGCAGGAAGGTCAAATAAACATTTTGATGATGCACCATCCTTTGAATCGTGTGAAAAACGGAAGGGAAATACAGAAGACCCTGGATAAGAAATTCCAAATACAAATATACGGACATTTACACAGACCTGCGTCTGATGATAAAGGTGCTATACATATTCTTTCTGGAGCGTTTCAGCCGCCGACTGGAGGGAAAGAATCAGAATATTTCTCTGTATACAACATCCTTGAATTAGATGTAAAAGAAGACATTAACGATGATACGCTAAATGCCAAATTGTATGTAGAGAAATATAATAAAGAGACATTTGAACATTTGAACGAAGAAAGCAAGACTTTCGAAGTCAAATTGAAAAAGAATCGTGAAAACAGATGGCTCAATAAACAAAAAATGGAAGATATGGAAGTTGATAAATTACCAGAAGGCATCACAAAACGTGAAGTCAGATATAGATTTATCCAAAGTCCGAAAGCGACGCAAATAATGAAGGAGTTCGACATGTATGACAAGAACAAATCACTCAGTGCCAATTCTGTATTTTTCCTTAATGCTTTAGAGGAACAAAATCGATTTGTTGAGCTTTGGGAGAAACTATCTAAATAATAAGTGATGGACAAACTAAAGAGATTTTTAGAAGGGTCAGTCGTGATTCCTTATAGCGATAATATACTTGAAGCCATTGATACAGCTTGTCATTCTTACAATAAAGACGAGGACATCAATAGATTCGAGTTGTTTGAAAACATGGTGGAATGTTTCCTTACAGGTAAGGATGATAAAAACTTCCATGCTTTCCTAAATGATTCTGTTGAAAAAGAATGTACTTTAACAGTTCTTCCCAATGTTGTCGTGCAACGTATAGCAGGATACAAGTCTTATACAATGGTTATGGAAGCTGACTGCGAAGAAGACAGTGCTATCATGGCAACAATTTTCATGAATTATATCCTGTTGGTAAAAAAACGTCTAAATAACATACCCTGCAGTGATTTGATTCTTGAAATATACAATAAGCATCTCTCTTGTTATATCAAAGATAATGATAAATTGAGAAACCTAAATGATACTGGACTTATAAAAACGATAGCAGAAGCTGCGGATCCAATTGCTATATTAAATGAAAAGGAAAATGAAACCAACATTAATAAGCAATTATTGGTACTTGCAAAATCAGCTGCCTTTTATCAGTATGATAAAATATTTAATGGGAATGACGTAAGAAACATAGAAGACCCATTCGCAAGAATATTTGTGGCTCTCTGTAAAATGGTTCATGAAACGTCATATTGCTATTATGATTATCCTTTCTATTTAAAATCAATGGAATTATTGAATAATGATGAATGCAAATGCAGAAAATCTATAGGAAAAATAATAGATAGCGTACAATCATATGCTGACGAGTGGTCAGAATATCTCAATTCAAATTCATCGTTGCTTTTGCGTTTGATAAAAAATGAGAACAAAGACTCAATATCAACGATGTTAACGACACAGTTGGGCATTAAAGAATTCACTGTGTATTTGTATTATGAGTTAATGGTTGAAGAAATTTTAAATCTGATGTATGACGATGGAGAGTAACTTGGATTTACTACAAAATAATGTAGAAAAACATAGAGAGGCAGCAGCTGTCCCACAGACCACTGTACAGAACGACAATAGTGTGTTTATTGGTGAAGCTTTAAACGATGATGAAAAGCTAAACCTACTGATGACAGACACCAAACCCTATATTACAATTTTAGTAGGATTTGAAGAATATGGCAAAACCTCTTTTGTCGCAACATGTTATCATATTATGCTTACAGATGGCGGTATCGGAGAATATAAATTCTGCGATTCGGACACGTTAGTCGGCTTGGAACGAAGATCCTTCATGCGCCGTTTTAATGCTGCCATGGAAAGCGTACCACCATCTACCAAACGTACAATACGCGGAGAAGCACATTTGCTTACATTTCATCTTTCCAAAGATGGAAATGAGAAAATCACAATATTCTCAGATCATTCGGGAGAAGACTACCGTAAATATGCAAACCATAAAGATGAAATCAAGAATGATGTGTTGATTCAGAATGCTGATAGAATACTCTTTTTTGTTGATATTCCGTCATTGTTAGACACCAAATTCTTGCGTATGGTGCAAGATTATAAAAACTTGCTTTCTAACATGAAGTCAGCTGACATCTTTAGACCGCAAACAAAAATTACACTTCTTTTCAATAAGATAGACATTATAAACGATGATGCCACAAAGGAAAGATATGAAGAAAAGAAAAAGGTTTTGATACCCATTTTTAGGTCTATAATAGGAATAAACGAAATAGAAACAATTGAATTGACATCCAACAATATAGATAAATCTGATGATTTGAAGTCGCTTTTGCAAGACATTGCCCAAAGCAATAGTATACAAACATGGATAGACAATAATGAATCCGACTTAGATTGGGTGAAAAAATTTATTAAAGAGCAATAATATGGCAAAATGTTTGATAGCAGGTCTTCCATCTGCGGGAAAGACAACATATATAGCAGCACTTAGTTATCTCCTCCATAATCCTATTGACGAGCAGATGCTCCGTTTTAATAATTTACCGGATGACATATCGTTAATAAATCGATTGCAGCAACCATGGCTTGAACAGAAAATCTTAGATCGTACATCCCGTGGCAAGGTAACAGATCTTCAATTTAATCTGAAACGAATATCTGATAATAAGGTCGTGAATGTAAATATACCAGATATTGCAGGAGAAGACTTCACATCGATATTGGAAAAACAATGTGAAACAATAAATTCTTGGAATGAAAAGCCAGACTCTCTATTGTTTTTCATCAAGAAAGTTCCAACGCTTGTGCTTACTGAGTCATTTAATGACATCGAAGATGGTCATAGTGCAAAAACAAAAGCACCCAATTTCACAATACAGCACATTTATGAAGGAACGCAAAATGTTCTTCTCATTAAGGAATTGCGCAGACTATTTCCTTGGAAACGTATCGCTATCGGTTTGACCTCTTGGGATTTACACAATAGCGAGGAAAAGCCTTGCGAATATCTACGAAACGAATGTCCATTTCTGAGTAATTTTATCAACCAGTATTTTCCAGAAGCATACATCTTTGGTGTTAGTGCCCAAGGATGGGAATACGATGAAAAGATGGATATTGATGAATGCATGAACAAAACAATGGAAGGTAAACGTTCGTATATAATAGACCCCAATGGTAAAAAATCATATGATATAACACTTCCGTTAGACTATCTCATTTCGTAGTATGAAAGTTCATCAGGCTCTCCACGGATATAATCAAGGGCATAACCTATTGTATTCTTCAATAAATCTGCCATATGAAGATGAAGATTATATGAAGAAGCAAAGCGATTGGACAGAATATGTCGATGATGATGAAGACTCTTCTTACATCAAAGCATACGTTTTGCCCAAAAGTCATTTATATGTGATATCTAAATCATGGTATGCATATGAAATGAGCAGACCTGGATGCGTATGGACTCATTCATTGATTATTAATCTTGATGATATAACAATAGACTTTGACTTCCGGTCTTTGCTGAATTATTTTAGCCGACCGAAAGAAAAAATGGACTCCTATGATGAGATATTGGATATTGTAAGTTCTGAAAAAGACATAGCACCACATGCACTGGACTTCTTTACGTTAAATGAAATAGCCTATTTGTATTTTTCATTACTTACAAATAAAAGAAGCTCATTCCAGATTGAAGAAAAGTCATACACATATCAGTATTTACTATTGTCATTACTCCAGTTCCTACCCTTAGACGTTGTTGCAGATTCAAATCTATGTAGTGGAACCACAATAATTGCCAATGCTAACTCTGATATAAACATCTCGTTTTCCAATAATATCAATCAAAGATTACATGATGTCACATTAGAAGGTGTGTCTTTCTCAAAATCAGAGAAAATAGGTTTGCTTTATTTTGCTAATGCAATAAAAAGCCAAGAGAATAAGGTTGCAAGCGTTTTGCGTGCATATTCCAATGAAATAGGTGTTAAGACAGAAAGACTATTAATATTTGGTAATCTACTGTATGGCTTGGAAAAACCAAATGATATAACATATAATAGTATTTTAGAAAATCTTGTATTCGCATTTCCTGATAAAAATGATGGAGTCAGAATAAAACAAGCTTTTTTGTCCCAAAGGGTTATCGAACTTTATACATCAATGGATAAGTTTTATACGGATTTATGTGTAAACTCGTATGAAAAATCTATAGACATCCTTTCATTGTATCCATATGAGGAAGTAGACAAATCCATTAAAACTGACATAGATACCTTAGAAGCCTTCTTAAACCACATTCTGAGTTCTGATATAATCAGCACATACGGCAATGGATTGCTAAAGTATGAAGCACAAAATTTGAGTATAGAATGGCAAAAAATCTTATACGAAAGAAATTGGAACTTATTCCAATCACTTTTGAACTTCGATCCTTCGTGGTTATACAATAAGTATTGGCTTGAAGGTTCGCAGTCAAAAATAGACACATTGCTTACTATCTTTGAAAGATTAGAACTATCTAAATTCAGTGATTGGCAATTATTACTCAGTATACTATTAAAAACAAACAGAATACAAGTAAGTGCGATAATAAAAAATGCACTAATTAAATATCACCCTAATGCAGTTGAAGAAGTATTACAATATATTCAGAATGGAAATCATCCAACCGATTTATGCTATACAATTTGTGAGAGCAAGAAGCAATTAATGGTTCAATGGATTAAGGAACAGGTGTCATTTTCAAATGGAGTCGTAGCATTTATCACACGTATAATGCCCCCTAATTCGAGAGAAGCCAAGGACTGTGGCAGTCTTCCATGGTATAAGATAACAACACAGATGGCAGGAACCTCCAACGCTTGGATATATACCTATCTGTATCAGTTGTCGTTCAATTGGACGGATTCTACAGCAATAAAAATATTAAAGACATCATTTTGGCAAATATATCAGATGTTTGAAAATAACAGCATGTGCAAATCAAATATGATAAGTTTGTCATCATATCTGGAAGAATTACCGCCATGGCAATGGTGGGACAATTGTAAAAAACTACGTAAAGGGCTTGTCAAAACAATGAAAAAGAAAGGGTATAATAGACAAGACTTGAAGTATTTTACTCCATCTGAGGATTTGAACAAGATGCTATTAAAATTATGGGACAAATAAATTAATTCTAAACAATAATTCAAAATAATATATGCGTGATTTTAAAGACATTAAAGTCGCAGTAGCTGGTACAGGCTACGTGGGACTGAGTATAGCTACATTGCTATCTCAACATCATCATGTAACAGCAGTAGATGTAATTCCTGAAAAGGTGGAGAAACTAAACAATAAGATTTCACCAATCCAGGATGATTATATCGAAAAGTATTTGGCTGAAAAGCCATTGAACCTTGTAGCCACACTTGACGGCAAATCAGCCTATGCAGATGCCGATTTTGTGGTTATTGCTGCACCAACCAACTACGACCCAGTAAAGAACTACTTCGACACCACTCACGTGGAAGAAGTGATTGACTTGGTTTTGGAGGTTAATCCTGATGCCATCATGGTCATCAAATCAACTATTCCAGTTGGCTACACTCGCAACCTCTATCTGAAGTATGCACAGAAAGGAGTAAAGAAGTTCAATCTTCTTTTCTCTCCCGAGTTCCTTCGTGAGAGCAAAGCCCTCTATGACAACCTCTACCCCAGCCGTATCATCGTTGGTTATCCCAAGATCATCAACAAACCAGAGTTTGAGGCAGAGAACAAGGCTATCGAATCTGTAACAGATGTTGATATGTTGATTGAAGCAGCTAAGACATTCGCTGCACTTTTGCAAGAAGGTGCCATCAAAGAAAACATCGACACTCTCTTTATGGGCATGAAGGAAGCAGAGGCTGTAAAACTCTTCGCCAATACTTACCTTGCACTTCGTGTTAGCTACTTCAACGAGCTTGATACTTACGCAGAAGTTAAGGGGCTCGACTCAAAAGCCATCATTGAAGGTGTAGGTCTTGATCCCCGTATCGGTACACACTACAACAATCCATCATTCGGCTATGGTGGCTATTGCTTACCCAAAGACACCAAACAACTTCTTGCCAACTATCAGGATGTACCGCAAAATATGATGTCGGCCATCGTTGAGTCAAACAAGACACGTAAGGATTACATTGCTGATGCAGTATTGAAGAAAGCAGGTTGGTATGCCTATTCAAGCAACAATCAATACGCTACAGACCCACAGAGTTGTGTGATTGGTGTTTATCGCTTGACAATGAAGTCAAATTCTGATAATTTCCGACAGTCTGCTATTCAAGGCATTATGAAGCGCATCAAGGCAAAGGGTGCTGAAGTTATCATCTACGAACCAACCCTTGAAGACGGAACCACATTCTTTGGCAGCAAAGTTGTAAATGACTTGGCAAAGTTCAAGACCGAAAGTCATGCCATTATTGCCAATAGATATGACGCTTGCCTTGACGATGTGAAAGACAAGGTATATACACGCGATATTTTTCGTCGCGACTAATTGTGGTCTTTATTTATATTAGCGGCTGTGTCTATCGGCATTCTTTCTCATTCGCTATATGTGGAATACCTATCTGCTTTTATGATAAGTGTATCTGCAAATCTATTGACTATAAAAGTAGAATATCTTATGGAAAAGAACAATGCAAAATCAGTATCGTGTGGGGCGAACATGCGAAAAAAGCACGAGAAGATAATGATGACACATAACACTAATATCTATATAGGGGCATGCCCCCGCACCAATAACGTGAAGAGAAATGCTTCTCTTCACGTATTAAGACTACCAGCGGCATCGTTCATCTCGTTGGAACTAATTACGACAAGATTATGAACGAAGTCAGCACACTGCTTGACGATGCTGCAACCTACGAATCCAAGAGCAAAGCCGTCAACCCAAACGGTGATGGAAAGGCTTGCCGACGCATTGCCGATGTGCTTGCAGGCAAGGAAACCAACAGATATGAGATGAAGTAAATAATTAATTAATAGGAGTCATGATAGTACCACAAGAGGAAATCAAATACATATTCAACCCATATAACCTTCTTCCGGGTGATATTCTTCTAATGAATACCTACGAGGAGGATATGCGTGCTCGTATGAAATGCAAATATGAGCATGCAGCAATCTATATAGGTGATGCTTTCTTGATGGAAGCAAATGGAGCACACGTAGTGATGTCTCACATCTATTCCTATGCTTTTCGAGAGTATGAACACGCATGTGTTCTTAGGCTAAAAAAGTCATCACCTTTTATATTAAAAGAGGTTGCTCGTAACGCTCGCAAACAGATGGGTCGAGAGTATGTGAATACAATGCAATTTCGATACGTACGTGCATACAAGAATACTGATAAACAGGACGAGTCAAACAAATCTTTCTGTTCGAGATTAGTAGCACAATCATATATCTCCGAAGGAATCCAACTACTTCCAAATGCAGACTATTGCGAACCTGATGATTTCCTTACTTCGGAGCTTTTAGAGGTCGTTCCGAATACAATAACAGAGTTTCATGAGGACCTTGCAAAAGTTGTAATGAACCAACAACAACGACGCGAAGAAACCGAAATAGAAAGTCCGAATGCAGAGTTATTCCATGAACTCAGCAAATTATACGGACTAAATATTCAGGATTTAGGACAAGCGCTTTTGCCTTCACAATCACGTCCCGAATTGAACGAACGTGCTATCGAAATAATCAAATCATCAAAGATGTTTAAGCACATGGAAGAAGTCAAAGCAACATCCTCATGGCTGTTTGACGATGCACAATTCCTGTCACATTATGCAAATGCGCAAGAAGCACTACACTTCTTATATAGCAGCATGAATCATTACGACAACACAATCATTCCCTACTACAAAGAGCTTCATCTGCAAATGATAATACTCGCATACTATTTTTCTCAGAACACATTATTTGTATTCATGAGAGATTATATCAAGGAAATGGTTGAAGAAGCCATTACGTGCCGCACAAGATTTGCAGACCTGTTTATGCTACTTGCTAAAGAACGTTCAACAGAAACCCTTGCATTTATAGAACAATATGGCCTCTATCGTGATATTGAATATAAACCAGAACCTGTTGATATTGGCTTTTTATTAAAAGACATAATGAAAGTTAATGAGAAACAGATAATGAATTCATCGCAAGTTAGGCGTTAACTGTTTATATTCGTTACGACTCAGATGAGCCGGTCTCTCCGACACTCTTATAATATGAACAAATAGATGAAAGCTGCATTTATCAGTAAGCACCCAATTGCTTCCGAGGCATTTTACATAAACCAACTCTCCTTTGCACTGCAAAACATAAAAATACGATTATGGTATTTCACTTATGTATTCAGCAGACTTATAGAGGGTGAGAAGGACTACGAAAAGCTTCTCCCCAGTGCTGTTACACGCTAAATTCAAACAAACAAAAGTTAAAACAAAATAATCAATGGCTCTCCAACCCCTGTTTATAAGGGGTTGGAAGCAATTGAGTGCTTACTTAACGGTCATTAATGTTCAACGATAAAACCCAACATTCTTGCTTAGGCAAGTGTCTCTACGAGCCGAGCGCAACACTCAAAATTCCTAATTGAACAATTCAACATCGGCTTCGCCGACAATTCTTGCTCTGGCAAGCGGCAAAGCCGATTACAACATTCAACATTGCGCACAGCGCATCGTCTGCCATTCATCGCCATACAGATACATCTAAAAATGTTGTGTGTATTTATGGCTCTGCCATTGAGTGTTTCTATGATGAACAAGGCAATTAGACAGAAATTGTAGTAATGAAAGCAGGAAGTAATGATACCCCAATATGTAGGCACTTATACAAGCGCCATAACGAAAATTGATAGTAAATAGTTGTACAGAAAAATAATAGAATAGTATGAATTTACTTCAAAAAATTAGTAAATGGATATTCTCAAGAGGGACATTGCCTTATTGGTGTATCTTAGTATATGATAGTATTACAGTGATAGCGTCAGGCTATTTTGTATACTATCTACAGCATGGTTTCCAAAATCTTGTTGAGAATATTAGCAGGGTATCATTGGGAATAGGAATATGTTTCGCAGTATATATGATTGCATTCATATTGTTCCACACGTTTAATGGAGTATTGCGCTTCTCGTCGTTTATTGATTTGCATCGTGTTGCCTATTCCACATTTACAGCCAGTTTTGCCGTATGTGTACTTCATCAGGTGCAAGTGAAATGTGGTTTGACTCCTTATCTGCTTGTTCCTCGATTCTTTAGTGGGGCGCAGATATTTATAACTGCAACTATGTTTATGTGGGCACTCCGTATAATGGTGAAAATACTTCATGACAATTACGGTAAAGGTCACGACACGCCTGTTGCGTTTATATATGGTTGTATGCAAGGAGGTGTAGCGTTGGCAAAGAGCGTTCGTTCTCAGTCGCCTTCTCATTACAGCATTGCAGGTTTCATTTCTGCTGACAAAAACATAACTTCATCAAGACTGTTGGGAGAAAGGGTGTACTTTGACGATGACACTATTGTGGAGACAATGAAACAGAATGATGTGAAAGTTCTATTGGTGTCACCACTCCAAACCGAACGCTTTACACATCGTACAAGTTTGATTAACGCCCTTATTGCTGCCAAGATAAAGATAATGATGATGCCATCGGCTGAGGAATGGGATGGAAAATCACCTCTTTCTCATACTCAGTTGCATGAGGTGGACATTGAGGACCTGCTTCCACGTGACAAGATAGAGGTGGATATGAATGCCATCAAGGATATGCTTACAGGTAGAAGAATTCTTATCACAGGTGCAGCAGGAAGTATCGGATCGGAAATGGCTCGTCAGGTAGCTTCGTTCAAACCTGCTGAACTTGTCTTGGTTGATCAGGCTGAGACTCCTATGCATGATGTGCGTCTGTTTATGGCACGTAATCATAGCGACTTGAAGGTGTGGACTATTGTTGGTTCCATTACAAACAAATCGCATATGGAAGAGATATTCTCAGTTCACAAACCTGAGTTTGTGTTCCATGCTGCTGCCTATAAGCATGTGCCTATGATGGAGGACAATCCTGCAATGGCAATACAGAACAACGTTTATGGCACACGTGTCATTGCTGACTTGGCTGTGAAGTATGGCACCAATAAGTTTGTGATGATTTCAACGGATAAGGCTGTTAATCCGACGAATGTTATGGGTTGCAGTAAGCGAATCTGTGAGATATACTGTCAGGCCTTCAACAAAGCTATACAGGATGGTGAAGTGAAGGGTGTGACACAATTTGTTACCACCCGTTTTGGTAATGTTCTTGGTTCAAACGGTAGTGTTATTCCTATCTTTAAGGAACAGATTAGAAAAGGTGGTCCAGTTACAGTTACCCATAAAGACATTATTCGTTTCTTTATGCTTATCCCAGAGGCTTGTCGTCTTGTGCTCGAAGCTGGCACAATGGGCAAGGGTGGAGAAATCTTTGTCTTTGATATGGGTGAGCCAGTTCGCATTGCTGACCTTGCCCAGCGTATGATAGACCTGTCTGGAGCAAAGAACATTGAAAGCAAATATACAGGACTTCGTGATGGAGAGAAACTTTATGAGGAGGTTCTGAATGATGCAGAACAAACCAAACCAACTGTTCATCCTAAAATAAAGGTGGCAGCAGTAAGGGAATATCCTTATGATCTTGCTCTTAAAAACGAAAAGGACTTGTATGAGATTTCACTTCTTTATGACGATATGGCTATCGTAAAGAAGATGAAGGAGATTGTGCCGGAATATAAGAGTAGGCATAGTAAGTATAAAGTATTAGATATGTAACTTGATACATTAGATAAAAGTCAATTATATAATTATTTATATCGATTATTTTAACAAACAAAAAATCAAAAACTTATGAAAAGAGTATTATTATTAGATACATCTGTCGCCACACAAAATATTGGTGATGAGATCATTAATGATTCTATACGTATGAATTGGACTGAGTTGTATGAAAGAAATTACATTTGCAAATTTCCAACACATACACCTCCTTATTCATGGTGGCAGCAGTTGCTTGTCCCTCGCAAATTAGACCTTTTAGTAAATTCAGACTACAAGTTTCTTTGTGGAACAAATGCATTATATACTAATATGATGCGCCCATTACCTCAATGGAATATATATCCTTGGAATGCTTCGTTTTTTAAAAATACAATATTATTGGGAGTAGGAGCTGGTATTAACAGTAAAAGTGTAAATTTATATACAAAACTGTTATATAATGAGAATATCGCCCAAATGGTACCGCCGTATCGGTCTGTTGGTACCGCGCGGAG
>ERZ1673698.1613-NODE-1613-length-20205-cov-6.475186_pt1 | contig 20205 bp, 15 predicted proteins | sample MGYA00580228_ERZ1673698 | MGnify/ENA primary metagenome ERZ1673698 (study PRJEB41218, sample SAMN15661768) | gut metagenome | host: Homo sapiens | place: Canada: London | collected 2015-08-20/2019-03-30 | study: EMG produced TPA metagenomics assembly of... | reverse complement strand
TTTTCTTTTGTTTTTTCTTTTTCATTTTTTCCTTCGCCATACTCCCCATCCTTTCCGTTGTTTTGTGCGTTTTTATTACGCATTTTCTTTGCTTATTTGTGATATTTACACTATATCAAATAAAATCCCTGTTTGATATTGTGTATTTTGTCCACTTATATTGACTTTTTTTATCTTTTTTCACATTTTCAGGTGCTATGGCAGGCATTTTTACTAATTTATATGCGTTTGTTTTTATTTTTTACACCAGCTTACAACTCTACCAATCAGTGTTTTTTTGTAAAAAAAGCAGGAAAACGTAATGGGGGATTACATTTTAAGAAAAATGTCAGTTTTTTATCCAAAGAATCTCCGTTTTTTCTGCTATGATAAACACCATAGAACCAAGAGGGGAAAAACGAGATGAGCCAATACAACATATTAGTCGTAGACGACGACCGGGAAATCGTAAGATCTCTCGGCAAACTATTAGAACTGGAAGGCTACAGGGTAAAAAAAGCCTACAACGGCATGGAGGCACTCGACATCCTCATGACCGAACAGATCCATCTGATCCTGCTCGATGTCATGATGCCCAAAATGAACGGCCTTTCCGCCCTGATGAAAATAAGAGAAAAAAACAACATCCCGATTATCATGCTTTCCGCGAAAACCGAAGAGAGCGATAAAGTCATCGGACTTTCGATGGGCGCCGATGATTACGTGACAAAGCCGTATAATACCGCCGAACTTATGGCCCGTGTTAAATCCCAGCTCCGCCGTTACTTCTCCTTAGGCGCCGCAAACGGAACCACACAAAGCCAGGATATCCTGAAAAACGGCGGTCTGCTGCTGAACCGAAACACCAAAGAACTCCTGGTGGACGGTGACCCTGTTCGCCTGACCGCAACCGAGTACAAAATTATGGAGCTTCTGATGGAGCATCCCGGCTATGTATTCTCAGCCGAAGAAATCTACAGCCAGGTCTGGCAGGAGGATGCTTACAGCGTAGAAAATACCGTCATGGTTCATATCCGGCGCATTCGTGAGAAAATCGAAATTACGCCGAAAAATCCAAAATATTTAAAGGTGGTGTGGGGAATTGGATACAAAATTGAAAAAATTGACGGAAACTGAAAAACGCATCCTGCTGTGGATGCTTACCGATCTTTCTATGGTACTGATTTTGTGCGGAAAGCTTCTGCGGAAATGGGCCAGTGAATTCGAATGGGGAATGTGGCGCAACATCGAATGGGGTATCGGCATCGGAGTGACGGTAGTCGGCGTTTTGGGCATAGCCGCAGCCTTGTATCTGGTATGGAAATTCCGAAAAAATACCGGGAACTCGAAACTGACTGCTTTTGCCGGCAGCGAACCGGAAAAAGCGGGAAAAACAGCAAAAAGCAGCGAAGGGGCAGCCGCAGATAAGTCCGAGACAGATGAAATAGAAAAATCCCGGCAGATGCAGTTTGAGGCAAGAGCCGCTGCGGAAGCAGAGAAAGAGCAGCTGTTTCTGAAAAAATCCGAAAAGGTGCCGAATGAGCTTCTGGTTCTTGTCGGAGGATTTGCTTTTTTCGGATGGCTTCAGCCGCTCCGGCACAGCTATGCCAGATACCGCATTGTTGCCGAATGGGGTACTGTAATAGAGTGTGTGCAGACAGGTCTTCTGTTTTTTGGAATCTGTGGCGTTTTCCTTCTCAGTGCCGGCATTCTTGTCTGTCGCTATGAAAAGAAACAACTGAGAGAAATGTCCTTTTTTTACAGAGAAAGGAAGCGTTACAGAGATCGGACCAGCCTGGAACGGCAGCTTGCCGGTCAGAGTAAATGGCCGTTCCGTGTGGCACTGATTGCGGAACTTCTAATCGTGATTACGATCACCGGACTGATAAACGGAATGGATGGCGAGGTACTGTCTGTCATTCTTCTTGGGCTGACCACGCTGATTTTAATTCTGTTTGCCTGGAAAACATACCGCAGTCGCCTGAACCGGGAGATGGGCCTTTTGATGGAACAGATCCATACGATGGCAGAAGGCAGCATGGAAAGCCGGATCCATGAAATATCCGAAAAATCCCTGCTGTATCCGGCGTTTGCAGAGCTGGAAAATATTGAGAGCGCTATGCAGAAGAGCGTAGAAAAACAGATGCAGGCGGAGCGTCTCAAAATTGACCTGATTACCAATGTATCGCACGATCTGAAAACCCCGCTCACCTCGATGGTCGGCTATACGGATCTTCTGAAAAAAGAGGATCTGACACCGGCGGCACAGGATTACGTCGAGGTGATTTCTGTGAAACAGGAACAGCTAAAGGAGATGATCCAAAGCCTCTTCGAGCTCTCCAAATCGACAAGCGGAACCGAAAAATTCCAGATGGAAAAAATGGATATGAAACGGTTGATCGAGCAGACCCTCGCCGATATGGACGATGCGATTGCGCAGAGCAGTCTGTCGTTCCGCACGGCACTCGGAGAAGAGCCGCTTCCGTTCCTTGGGGATAATGGGAAAATGTACCGTGTGATACAAAACCTGGTGGAAAATATCCTGAAATACAGCCTGGGCGGAACGAGAGTTTACATTGATGCAGGGAAGAAAAACGGGGAGATTTTCGTGACGATGAAAAATATTTCCGCCTATGAGATGAATTTTGAAGCGGAGGAAATGATGGAACGCTTTGTGCGCGGCGACGAATCACGGACGAGCGAGGGGCACGGCCTTGGCCTTGCGATTGCATCAAGCTACACGGCCAACATGGGCGGCCGTATGGAGCTTGCGGCAGACGGCGATCTGTTTAAAGTCATCCTGCGTTTCCCGGAGGCAGGCGAGGATTCTGCAGCGGGAGAAACAGCCACAAAAACCTGACTTGCATAAGAATGAGACAGAAGCGGGATTGCAGCAGGAAGGATCTGCAGAAGGATTCTGAGAGAGTATGTAATCCCCGGGAGGAAAAAAATGGAGACAATCAGTATTATCATACCATGCTACAACGAAGAGGAAGCAATTCCGATTTACTACGAGACGATGGTACGTCAGATGGATGAGATGGAAGAACAGCAGAAGGTTCAGTTCGAGCTGATCTTTGTTGACGACGGCTCGAAGGATCACAGCCTGTTTGAGATGCGCCGGCTTGCGCAGAAGGATATGCGCTGCCGTTACCTCTCGTTTTCGAGAAATTTCGGAAAAGAGGCAGCCATGTACGCCGGACTGCAGGCGGCCAAAGGCGATTACGTAACAGTGATGGATGTCGACCTTCAGGATCCGCCGTCCCTTCTTCCGAAAATGTACGCGATGCTGCAGAGCGGTACCTGTGACTGTGTGGCGGCACGCCGGAGCTCGCGGGAGGGCGAGGGAAAAATCAAATCCTTCTTATCAAATGCCTTCTACGGTGTGATCAACCGCCTTTCCAGAACAGAGATTGTAAGCGGTGCACGGGACTACCGTCTGATGAGCCGCAAAATGGTGGATGCTGTGCTGGAAATGAGTGAGTACAACCGCTTTTCCAAAGGGATTTTCGGATGGGTCGGTTTTCACACAGAATGGCTGGAATTTGAGCACGAGGACCGCTGCGCCGGAACGTCGAAGTGGCCGCTTCGAAAGCTCCTCGCGTACTCGGTCGATGGCATCACAGGTTTTTCCGTAGCTCCGCTGTCATTTGCATCTGTCATGGGCGTGCTTTTTTTCCTGATTTCTATGATTCTGATCGTGTTCATCATCGGAAGAACGCTGTTGTTTGGCGATCCCGTTGCGGGCTGGCCGTCGATGGCATGCATCCTTTTTCTGGTGAGCGGTGTACAGCTTTTCTGCACGGGCATTGTAGGCATTTATCTTTCCAAGACATATCTTGAAACAAAGCACCGTCCGATCTATCTCTTAAAGGAGACGAGTGAAGAGACGGTCAAGATGCACAGTGTGCAGCCGGTGAAAAAGCAGGAGAGTGCTGCAAAGAGAAGAAAAGATGCCCATACGGCAGAAAAGAAAAACGTGTATTTTCCAGAGTATGCCGACAAACGCCATGCTTCTGAAAGAGGAGAAATCCGGGCATGAAAAAGGAAATCTTAAAGGAAATAAGAGAGCCGGGGAAATCACGGAAAAAGAAAGGTCAGCCGAAAGGACGACGGAACGGCTTTTTGGAAGGTCTTACCGGAAAGGATTTTACGGCGGCTGGTCTGTTTTTCTTTTCTTTGCTTTTGTGCCGGCTGTTCGTCCTGCAATACGGCGTATTCGGCTCCTCGATTGACTGGATCAGCCAGCACAGCACCCTTGCCGATTACTTTCGAAAGCGGTTTTACGCGACCGGAAACCTTTTCCCGGATTTCGCATGGAATCTGGGAGGAGGTCAGAATATTTACCATTTTGCCTACTACGGACTGCTGAGTCCGACCGTGCTGTTATCCTACCTTTTCCCGTTCATCCCGATGGACCTGTGGGTGATGGGTTCCTCCGCGCTGCTGTATGCGGCGGATGCAGTGCTTTTTTATCGCTGGATCAGCAAAAAGGGTCTGCATTACGGCAACTGTCTTTTTACATCACTTTTCTTTACGTGTTCTACCGCACTTTTATATCATTCCTATAATCAGCTTATGTTTGTCAATTATATGCCGTTTCTGCTGCTGGCTCTGCTGGGCGTGGATCGCCATTTTCAGAAGAGAAAGAGCGGTCTTCTGATTCTTTCCGTTCTTGGGATGATTCTGACCAGCTTTTATTTTTCTGTCGGCGGGCTGCTTGCGCTCACGGCGTATGCGGTGACGGAATATTTTAAATACTATGTGGGAAATGCTTCAGATGCAGCAAAAGAAGAAAAGCGAAATGAGCCGCGGGAGAAAAATGGTGCAGCAGGGAAAAATCAGAAGGCATGTGAAAAAGCTGCCGGATACATTGAAACGGCAATGGCGGTTCGAGATTTTTTCCGCGCAGCAATCCGGTTTGCACTTCCAGTTCTTGCGGGAATCCTGCTTTCCGGCATTTTACTGATTCCATCGGCTGCTGCACTGTTCGGCGGCAGCAGCGGCGGACGCGGCAGCGCAGAGGGCGGGATCGCAGGACTCTTTACCGACCCGGCGATGTGGAAACCGCAGTTTCTGATCCTGCGTCTCTGCTATACGCCGTACGGCATCGGTCTTTCTTCCTTTGCAGCAATAGCTCTCTTTGGACGGATACTTGGAAAAAGCTGGTTCCGGGAAAAACAGCTGTCGCTGTTTCTGCTTGGCTTTTTCTGTATTCCCATCTTTGGCTACCTGCTGAACGGCGGACTGTACAGCAAAGATAAAGTATTTATCCCGTTTCTCCCGGTTCTCTGTGCAGAAGTCGGTCTTTATGTGGAAAACCAGTTTATCAGGAAACGGGAGTGTGGAAAAAATTGGTCTGCCGGAAGGTTTGCGTGGAAAGCCATGGCAGAGCTGCGGGAATTCCTGCCGTATCTCATCGTGCTGTTTCTGATGTGGAACGCAAAGCAGGAAACCTATTTTGATAAATACTGGCATCTTGGCATGCTGGATGTGATTTGTGCAGCAGTATGCTATCTGGTGTGGCGCTGGTTTCCGGCAAAAAAACTGCTTCGGGGAAGGGCGCTTCCATTTCTGCCGCTTATCTTCAGCACAGTGATTCTTTTATTCACCGGAAAAGTGATCAATCAGGAAAAAAATGTGATGATTCCATACGAAACGTATGATTCCCTGACAGATGAAAAAATTGCTGAGGCGATCCGCGAAATCCGTGCGGAAGATCCCGGCTGGTATCGCATCGAGCAGTATGGAGACGGAGGACAGAACATCGCAAACGTCAACCGGATCTGGGATATCGGGCAGAACATTTCAACGATCTATTCCTCGGCATACAATACAGAATACAAGAAGTTCCGGGACGAGACATACGGCATCAACGAAGCATTCCGCAACCGCATGATGCAGACCGTTTCGGATGATCCGCTGTTCTGGCAGCTCATGGGTGTGAAATATATTCTGGCAGACACACAGCCGGAAGGGTATGAACTGTATCGCAATTATGGAACATTTCAGGTTTACCGCGCCGTCTCTGCCGCGCCGATTGCCTGCGTGGCAGATCAGGTGGTTTCAGAGTCGGAATACAAGTCTCTTGGCTATCCGCAGAATCAGGAACTCCTGGAGACAACCGCGGTGATCCCGGATCGGGAAAGATGGGCAGAATCTTTGGACGGATCCAGAGAAAACGCCGATTCAGATACAAACAGTGATTCTATAAAATCTCTGTTTCACAGCCGCTTCCAGAAGGCAGAACTTGAAATTCCGGAGACCGATCAGGAAGGCCTGTGTATTCAGAAAACATCGGATGGCTATGAGATTGAAACGAAAAAATCCGTAACCGTTTCAGCGCAGTTACCAGATGCAGCGGAAGGAGCAACGCTGCTTGCTGTTTCCTTCGATGTCGATAATCAAAAAGCCAGCCATGACATGTTCGTCCGCATCAACGGCCAGACCAACCGCCTGACCGGCATCAACCATACGTATGCGAATGAGAATACAGAGTTCCATTATCTTGTCACGATGCGGGAAGACGGAACGGCATCCCTTCGGCTGGGAAAAGGCCATTATATATTGAAAAATCTGGGGGCCTGGACCGGCACAGCGCAGCCGCTGGAAAAGGTGGAACGGCTGTATCAGCAGAAACTTACGTTAATTGGAGGAACAACAAAGACATACGGCGGTGACGGCATCTCGGGTGTAGTTTCCGTGGAAAAAGACGGATATCTCATCACCAGCATTCCATACGATGAAAATTTTGTACTGAAAGTGGACGGACGGAAAACAAACCTGTTCCGCGTCAACACATCCTTCCTCGGTGCCAGAATTCCGGCGGGTGAGCACCAGATCGTTCTCGAATACCATGCGCCGGGACGGACGGCAGGAATTTTGTGCAGTCTGCTGGGGGTTTTGCTGGCACTGGCGGTTGTGATCTGTGAAAAAAGCTTGCCACCCTGTTCGTCCAGGGCAAAGAAAGCCATCGCGCCGTCAGCAATCAGATCTTCGACGTGATCCATGGCATACTGGTCAAAATCTTCAACCCAGAAGGAGAAAAACTTTTTCCGGTGATACAGAAAACGGTCCGGCGGTACGAAGAACTGCGGCAGAAGGAAGAAGAACTGCAGGGGCTGATCGATGGTGGAGCAGGGACTTGGATATTCGCTTCTGGCAAAACTGGTGATTCAGAAAACTGCCTATGACGTTGCCGTACTTCCGGTAGAAGAGCCGATTCTTCGTACGATGCCACTTGTGATGAAGGACAGAAGAGGGCTGTCGACAGCGGCGGTATTTCTCGAAATCCGGGAAATAAACAGCTGCAATTCCTTGCATTCGGTCTATATTTCACTTATACTGCATCTCAACGACAGGATATTACATGAAACACGAGGTGAGCAGATGGAGCCAGCACAGAGAATCAGGCGGATCCGGATGATTGAAAAAATAGAAAAGTATCCCAATTTCAGTAATAAGATTGGCGTGAAAAATACATCCGGATTTGTAAAAAAACAACAGAAAAAGTGAACGGCTTATGATAGAATAAAGCCAGAAGGAGAACGTTATGTTATCATTATTATTTACTATTTGTATGATTGGTTTTGTTGGAAAGTTTTTTATATTTGGACTCAGAGCATCCTGGGGAATCCTGAAACTGCTTTGCACAGTTGTTTTCTTACCGGTCATCTTAATCGGAATGGTGCTCGGCGGACTAATCCACATCGCATTTCCATTATTACTGATCGGCGGCGTGATCGCACTTGCAGCATCACATTCCTCAAGATAAGGAGGACAAACATATGACATATGATATCCAGAAAGAAAAAAGAGAAGCCATTGACGCAGGAAGAAAAGCAATCTCGAGCCTGGAGACAGCAAGAGATAATCTGAACAGCGCAAAAAACTGGGGCCTGGTCGATATGTTCGGCGGCGGATTCTTTACCACCATGATCAAACATTCTAAAATCGACCAGGCAAAAGAAAATATGGAGCAGGCCAAATACGATCTGCGGAATTTCAGCAGAGAACTGCGGGATGTGAATATGGCCTGCGACTTAAATTTTGACATCGGAGATTTTCTCACCTTTGCAGATTATTTCTTCGACGGCTTCTTCGTAGACTGGATGGTCCAGGACCGAATCAGCACCGCAAAACGCCAGGTCGAAGAGGCGATCCGGAGAATTGAAAACATCGTAGATCAGTTACAGCAGATGTAAAAATGAGGCAGTGAACGAAGAAAAAGTTCACTGCCTTTTTTGTGCCTATTTCTGCTTTTCTTTCTCTTCACGCAGTATTTCCATATTCAGCCCCTGCTCCCCGGCAGTTTTCTCTACCCAGAGGTTTAAGGAATCAATAGCCAGAGAAATTTCGTCCAGTTTGTTGCTGATAAAGGCAAAATCCTTGATTCGTCATCACTGATTTTCCCGTCGCGTGCGATCTGGATCAGGCGTGAGGTGAGCGGATTGATTTCGTTCAGGCTGGCGATGGTTTCGAGAATGATGTCTGGGAGATCCGATACCTCCACTTCTGGAACGTAACGCTGGCCGATTTCGCATTTGTGCGAGCAGTAATAATTGCAGAGATCCGGGCGGTGATAGGCGTCCGCCATCTGGACAATATCGTAAGGTGCAGGCTCCTGCATTTCATATTCAAACTTTTCGATTTTAGAATCAGAAACAGCCGTCATTTTTTCACTGGCTTCCGCTCTGGTCAGACCGGCTTCTTCGCGGCAGATCTGGTAAATTGTCTTATTTTCCCATGAGAAGATCCTCCCTCGTATCTTTCAAAATATATGCATAACAAAGCTTATTATACTTGATTTGGCGCGGGCTAACAAGAAGGATCATGAAAGACAGAATTTTGAAATCTGGTAAAAATAGCTAAAAACGAAATTGTAAAATTGTGTTTTTTGTCAATGGAATTTTACATCACATAGAGATATAATCCACTTACAACTTAGATATAAACATAAGTAAAAGACGAAAGTGGAATAAAAAGAAAAACAAGGAGGAATCAACATGAAATTAACAAGAGATGGAATCAAAGACCGTGCAGCATGGGAGCAGGCAGGAATTGCGCTTCCGGGATATGATGTGGAGGCAGTGTCCGAAAAGGCAAAGGAAGAGCCGGGCTGGGTGCATTTTGGAATCGGCAATATTTTCCGTGTTTTCATCGGCGGCATCGCAGACGGACTTTTAGAGGAAGGTGTTCTGGATCGCGGCATCACCTGCGTGGAAACATTTGATTATGATGTCGTGGACAAAATCTACAAACCATATGACAATCTGGGACTGAACGTTATTCTTCATGGCGATGGAACACGTGAGTACAAGGTGCTCGGTGCACTCGCAGAGGCAGTAAAGGCACAGTCCTCGGATCCAGCACAGTGGAACCGTCTGAAGGAAATTTTTGCAGGCAAGTCTCTGCAGATGGTTTCATTCACCATTACGGAAAAAGGCTACGCTCTGCAGAAGGCAGACGGAACCTGGTTCCCGTTCGTTGAAGCAGATATCAAAAATGGACCGGACAAAGCGACCGGCGCAATGGCAGTTCTCGTTGCGATGTTGCTGACCCGTTATAAAGCAGGAAAATATCCGATTGCACTCGTTTCTATGGACAATTGCTCCCAGAATGGTGCAAAATTGCGCGAATCTGTTCTGACTATGGCAGAAGAGTGGAAGAAAGCCGGTTTTGTGGATGACGATTTCATGGCATATGTAAGCGATGAGAAAACCGTTGCATTCCCGTGGACCATGATTGATAAAATCACCCCGCGTCCGAGTGAGCAGATCGCAGCAGATCTGGAAGCACTTGGTGTAGAAGAGATGCAGCCGGTCATTACCGGAAAGAAAACATACATTGCACCGTTTGTCAATGCAGAGAAACCGCAGTACCTTGTCATCGAGGACAGCTTCCCAAATGGAAGACCGGCCCTGGAAAAAGGCTTCGGCGTTTACATGGCAGATCGCAATACGGTAAATCTGTCCGAGAGAATGAAGGTAACGGTATGCCTGAATCCGGTACACTCCGCAACCGGCCCGCTCGGTGTCGTACTTGGCTATGACTTGTTTGCACACATGCTGAACACCAACGAGGATATGATGAAAATGGCGCGTATGATCGCTTACAATGAGGGACTTCCGGTTGTGGCAGACCCGGGAATCCTTTCCCCGCAGGCCTTTGTGGATGAGCTGTTCAACGACCGTTTCCCGAATGAGTATTTAGGCGACACCAATCTCCGTCTTGCGGTTGATGTTTCCCAGATGGTCGGCATCCGCTTCGGTGAAACCATTAAAGCATATGTGAAGAAATTCGGCGATGCCTCCCGCCTGACGGCTATCCCGCTCGGTATTGCCGGATGGCTTCGCTACATGCTCGGTGTGGATGACAACGGAGAGAAATTCGAGCTTGCGCCGGATCCGATGAATGAGGAAATTCAGGAGCAGTTCAAAGATATCGTGGTAGGAAAACCGGAAACCTTTACAAATCAGCTTCGTCCGATCCTTTCCAATGAGCGTCTGTTCTTTACCGATCTTTACAAAGACGGCGTAGGAGAAAAGATTGAGGATATGTTCCGCGAAATGATCGCAGGACCTGGAGCTGTAAAAGCAACGATTCATAAATATGTACAGAAATAAGAAAAAAGAATCCCTATCTGCTGCCTGAAAATCGGCAGCGAGCGGGCAGGAGGTAAGAGTAAGATGACGGAAGTGGTATTTGCGGCAGAGCCGGCAAGGCTTCTTATTGCGGCAGCGGCGGTGGTTGCCATGACGATGGCAGCCGGAATTATGGTAGCTATGCCGGGTGTCGCACAGCTGTCCCCGGTTTATCTTGCGGCGATGGTCTGTGCCATCAACGGTGGTGCGACTGCGTTCAGCCATGTAAATGATTCCGGTTTCTGGCTGGTCAGCTCGCTGGTCGAAATGGATGAGAAAACGACATTAAAATCGTGGACGATCATGGAAATCATCGTTGGCCTGACCGGTCTGGTCTGTGCCGTTGTGATTAGTCTGTTTGCGTAGTAGAGCAAAATGTTGCAAAAGCAGCGGAAATATTATATCATCAGGGTGTAAAAATAGTAGTAGTGACACTTGGCGGAAATGGAGCATATCTTTACAGCCGCAGGAAGAACTGGCAGCATTTGCCCGTTTTGGAAACGCCGTTGCAAGCCTTTGTGTGGAGAAAAAAGGTGCTATTTTGGCCATGCCAAATCTGGCGCAGGTGGAAAAAAGACTGGGGGATAAGAAATGGAATTAAGAGAGCAGTTAAATGGAATCCAGCATGTTGGTATTCCAACCAACGATATTGAGACGACGATTGCATTTTATGAAAAACTTGGATTTGAAATGGCATTCTGTACCGTAAATGAGGCGGCGGATGAGAAAGTGGCATTTTTAAAGCTTGGAACACTTGTGATCGAAACGTACGAAAACAAAGCAGCAGCGCTGAGATCCGGCGCAATCGACCATGTAGCGATTGACGTAAAGGATATCGAAAAGGTTCACGAAATGATTACCGGGGCCGGTCTGAATACGACGCAGGATGAAGTACATTTCCTTCCGTTCTGGGAAAATGGCGTCCGTTTCTTCACGATCGAAGGGCCGAATAAAGAAAAAGTAGAATTCAGCCAGTATTTGTAACGATTCCAAGCCATGCGAAATGGAAGAAAAATTGCGAATCATGCTCGCATGAATATCCGTTTGACCAGCAAAGTCTCTGCCGGGAAGCAAAATTTTTGCCCGGCAGAGGCTTTTTTACTTACTCTGAAACAAATACTACCGGATAGTCAAAAAAGCGCAAATTATCCCTATAGAGTAAAGGAGATGCAAAATTTATCTGCAGTTACAAAAACGGGGCAGGAAATCATTGCGCTTTTATTTCTGCTATCGAATCCTTCAATAACTTTAATCTGGCAGGCTACTTTCCAAACAGAGTCGTCCCCATCCCACCCGCCTGTTCGGGTATTCGCTCTCGGATGCGATGGGTTTTGCGCCTGCGATGAGATAAGCTTTCAGCTTTTCACCATATAAAAACGGGTCATTTCCGCGCAGAATACCCCATTCCATTATAAGAGCGGCGCTTCCCGATACAAAAGGCGTGGCAAACGAGGTGCCGGTGAAGGAAGCATAGCCGCCGCCGGAACGGGGAGCTGGGATATTGACACCCGGGGCGGCGAGATCAGGTTTAATTTCGTGGAGAATACGGGTATAGCCGCGACCGGAGAAGCTGGCATAGGAGGAGAGGCGGGGATCATAGGCACCGACCGTGATAGCGGAGCGGGCGGTGGAAGGGATGGTGAGTGTGGTGTCGGCAGTGGGAGAGAAGAAGCGGGTCTGTGGACCGATGGCATTTCCGCCGGGAAGCCAGAGGTCAAAGGAACCGGAGATCAGGCGGCCGGGGGTGAGACGCAAGGTCCAGATGCCGTTTTCGACGGACAGATGGTTTCCTGCGCCCTGAAAGGTCAGGTAAATTTCCTGCGCCTGGCTGTAGGGGGACGGCATGCCATAAAACAGGAGAAGTTCTGTCGGACCAAGCGTCAGACGCGCCGTGCCGAGGACAGGAGAGAGCGTGCCGGAGCAGATGCCGCCGGGGGAAATCAGTTCGATCGAGATTTCATCCCCATAAACCTTCCAGATCTGGAGACTGAACGAGGATTCATAAGCACCGACCTGAAATTCAACGGAGACAGCGCGGTCAGTCGTTGCCGAGACCGCAGACGTCGCAGTCGGATCGGACGTCGCGCGGACGGTTTGCGTTTGGCCGGCCGACCTGTGATCCGGCCTCAGGTTACCGGCATAATGGCGTCCGGTATCCCCTTCATTCCCTGCCCCGATACAGATCACATGTTGCCCTAAATTTGACACTGCATTGAGATACGTTTCCAGCAGCGATTGCCCGCTGTGCGAACCATAATTATTCCCGAAACTCAAGTTAATGACGAGCGGCCGCTCCACCAGCAGCGCATACCGTACACAGAAATCCACCGCCTGCAGCAATTGCGATGTCCGCGGCAGATCCGCAGGATCAGGATTTCCAAGCTTTACGACAACGAGCGTTGCTTCCGGTGCCACGCCCCGCATGGATCCATCCGCAGAGGACCGCCCGTTTCCGGCGGCAATTCCGAGAACTGCCGTCCCGTGCCCCGTCACATCGCGGGACGGTACGAGGGCAAACCGCTCTGTGGGCGAAGAAGCCGCAAGTGCTTCATTGATCTGCCGCCGTGTATATACCGATCCGAGTGCATACCCCGTCGGTGGATTTCCAGGAATCGTCTGATCCCATAAAAGTGCAATCCGGCTTGTCCCGTCTGATACACAGAAATCCGGATGCGCATAGTCTACGCCCGAGTCAATGCACGCGAGCAGCACCCCGTCCCCATACAGCCCGGAAATTCCCTCCTGTACCGGTGAAATACAGGACACGCTCCGGGCAAACGCATCCGCGAAAAACAAAGGTTTCGGCTTTTCCAGATACGTAATCTGCGGCAGTCCTGTCACGTAATCCATCAGGGACTCCGGAACCAGAAGAATGGCATACGAAAACAGCAGCAGCGTCACACGAACTCCCTGCCCCTCCAGAAAAGCCAGGTCTCCCTGATACTGTACAATTACTTCCCATGTTTTGCTGTAAGAGTTATAACCTGCCGAAAGCTCCGGCACACGCCGCCGTTCGACTTCCGTTGCGGCCAGCGCAAGGTTCAACAGGTTTTCCCTTTTTTGATCAATCATTACAAAAACTCCGTCCAAAATGTTGTTAAAATCTATTCCGCTTTTCCGGGAAATATGATATAATCGCCATCGTACAATAGGGGTACAGATCTGCTTTTTGGAGTGCATCGAAAAATGGTTTTACGATGCCGCCTGGCGGGTCTTTACTATTTTACGCGAAATGCTTTTGCATTGAAGGGAGAGAACATGAAAATTATCATTGTGGGCTGCGGAAAAGTCGGAACCGCACTGACCGCCCAGCTGAGCCGCGAGGACAACCTTGTGACGGTCATTGACACAGACAGTATTGTCGTCCGCAACGTCTCCAACACCTACGACGTTATGGGAATTGTAGGAAACGGAGCAAGTTATCAGGTGCTTCAGGAGGCGGATATTGAGCATGCGGATCTGATGATTGCCGTAACCAAAAGTGATGAAATGAACCTGCTTTGCTGTGTCATCGCCAAACAGGCGGCAGACTGTCACACCATCGCCAGAGTCCGAAACCCGATGTATCGGGAGGAGAGAGAATTTATCCGTAAAAAGCTGGGTCTGTCCATGATCATCAACCCGGAGCACGCGGCCGCCATGGAAATGGCAAGACTGCTGCGGTTCCCATCTGCGATTGAGATCGACAGCTTTTCCCGCGGAAGAATCGAAATGCTGCGCTTTAAAGTGCCGGAAACATCGAAAATTGTCCATATGTCGCTGCGTGAGCTGGCCGGAGCGCTTCAGTACAGTCTGCTGGTCTGTGCTGTTGAGCGAAACGGCGAGGTTTACATACCGGATGGAAATTTTGTGGTTCAGGCAAAAGACAGCCTTTCCATCATCACCACACCGCAGAATGCAGAGAGCCTGTTTAAGAAAATCGGTGTTCATACAAACAAGGTACACAATACGATGATCGTCGGCGGCGGTGAAATTACGTATTATCTCGCAAAATCACTGGCAAATATGAACGTCGATGTCAAGATTATCGAGAAAAATAAGGATCGCTGTGAGGTTTTAAGCGAAGCACTGCCGGATGCAACCGTTATTTACGGTGACGGAAGTGATCAGGAGCTCTTAAAAGAGGAGCGCATCCAGGATATGGATTCCTTTGTGGCCTGCACCGATATGGATGAGGAAAACATCATTCTGTCGCTGTATGCGAAAGAGAAGGTATCTTCAAAGGTTGTAACGAAAATCAACCATCTGGAATTTAATGATGTTATCCACAGCCTGAACCTGGACAGCCTGATCTACCCGAAACACATCACCGCAGAGTACATTCTGCAGTATGTCCGGGCAATGAAAAACTCCATCGGAAGCAACGTTGAGACGCTGTACAAGCTGATGGAAGACCGCGTGGAGGCGCTTGAGTTTATCGTGAATCAGAACTGCCGCATGATCGGCATCCGTCTGCAGGATATGAAAACACGGCCGAACCTTCTGGTAGCAGCGATTAACAGACAGGGAAAGGTCATCATTCCGGGTGGACAGGATTCCTTTGAGGCAGGAGATTCCGTCATTATCGTAACAACGGAAACCGGTCTTCAGGATATCCATGAGATTCTGGCAGAGTAACGGGGGAAGCGGATTATGAACTATAAAATGATTCGTTTTGTCATCAGCTGGGTGCTGAAAGTGGAAGGTATGCTGATGCTGCTTCCGGCGCTGGTCGGAGCCATGTATCAGGAAAAGGCAGGTTTTGCGTATCTTATCTGGGGACTGCTCTGCGTTGCGGCCGGTCTGATCCTCTGCTTCAGAAAACCGTCCAATATGGAAATCTATTCCCGCGACGGATTTGTCTGCGTTTCGTTAAGCTGGGTTGTCCTTGGTGTTTTCGGAGCGGTGCCGTTTGTAATTACGGGGGAAATTCCGTTTTATATCAATGCGCTGTTTGAGATCGTTTCCGGTTTTACAACGACAGGAGCCAGCATTTTGAGTGATGTGGAAGCACTTTCACACGCCAGCCTGTTCTGGAGAAGCTTTTCCCACTGGATTGGCGGTATGGGCGTTCTTGTGTTCATTCTTGCATTGCTTCCGATGAAGGGCGGTTCCGTCATGAACCTGATGAAGGCAGAGAGCCCGGGACCGACTGTTTCCAAATTTGTTCCGAGAGTGCGCGGAACCGCTAAAATTCTGTATCAGATTTATCTTGGCATGACACTTTTTACCATTGCTGCTCTGCTGCTTTCCGGCATGAAGACATTTGATTCTGTCACACTCGCCATGGGAGCTGCCGGAACAGGAGGCTTTGCCGTGTTGAACAGCGGTTGTGCAGTGTACACACCACTGCAGCAGTGGATTCTGACAATCGCCATGATTGCGTTCGGTGTGAATTTTAACTTTTATTATCTGATGCTTTGCAAAAAGGGAAAGGCCGCCATTTCGTCCCAGGAGGTAAGAGCGTATTTCCTGATTATCCTTCTGGCAGGAGGCGTGATTTCCTGGAATACCTATCCGATGTACCATTCCATCGGTGAAGCGGTGCGGACTGCCTTTTTCCAGGTTGGATCGATTATCACGACAACGGGTTATTCCACGACGGACTTTGACCTCTGGCCGGAGCTGTCAAAATGTATTCTGGTGATGCTGATGTTCATCGGAGCCTGTGCCGGTTCAACGGGAGGCGGAATCAAGGTTTCGCGAATCCTGATTCTCTTAAAAACCGTGAAAAAAGAGCTTGGTTCGATCGTACATCCGCGCAGTATCAAACGCATCCGTTTCGACGATCACCCGGTAGAGCATGAGGTTCTGCGGGCGATCAACGTATTTTTGATTGTTTATCTGGTGATCTACAGCTTTTCCATGCTGATCATCAGTGTGGATGGATTTTCCTTCGAGACAAACTTCACGGCAGTTGCCGCAACACTGAACAACATCGGACCGGGTCTTGACCAGGTAGGACCGACCAGTAACTTCTTTGGATACGGTCCGGTTTCCAAGCTGATTCTGATTTTTGATATGCTGGCAGGCCGTCTGGAACTGTTTCCGATGCTGATTCTTTTCTATCCGTCTACCTGGAAGAAGAGAGGATAAAGCGGTTCACCGGGAAGAAAAGGGACTTTGCGTCGGCGGGAAACTGCCGGGAGCAGAAGGAAAAGAAAAAATGGTTACGATTCACAGGGTTTTCCAAAAAAAACAGAAAGACGGAATAAAGTCAGGGTGCATTTCCTGACCACAGGCAGAAAGGAAGGAACTTATGAGTAACTGGGAAAAGAATGTAAGAAAAGTTGTGCCGTATGTACCGGGCGAGCAGCCGCATGAGGCTGATATGATCAAGCTGAATACGAATGAGAATCCGTATCCGCCGTCACCAAAAGCCGCAGAGGCGATCAGACGGGTAGCAGAAGAGGATACCCTCCGTCTCTATCCGGATCCGACCGCGGCAGAACTGGTGCAGGCGATTGCGGATGTCTACCACGTAAGCACGAAGCAGGTTTTTGTCGGTGTCGGTTCGGATGATGTTCTGGCGATGGCGTTTATGACGTATTTTAACTCTGACAAACCGATTCTTTTCCCGGACATTACCTATTCCTTCTACGATGTCTGGGCGGAGGAATTCCGTATTCCGTACGAGCAGATCCCGCTCGATGAAAATTTCTGCATTGTGCCGGAGCAGTATTTTGCAGAGAACCATCCAAATGGCGGAATTGTGTTCCCGAACCCGAATGCACCGACGGGTGTGGAGCTTTCGCTTTCTGCGATCGAATCGATATTGCAGCATAACCCGGATGTGGTTGTGATCGTAGATGAGGCATATGTGGATTTCGGAGCAGCCACTGCGCAGCCGCTGCTGGAAAAATATGAAAACCTGCTGGTTGTGCAGACAACATCAAAATCCCGTTCGCTTGCCGGCATGCGCATCGGCTATGCAATCGGAAATGAGAAGATGATTTCGTATCTGAATGATGTGAAATATTCTTTCAATTCGTATACCATGAATCAGACCACGATCGCAGCCGGAGCCGCAGCGATCCGTGATGTGGAATATTTCCGCAAGACGGTGAAAAAAGTGATGGAAACGAGAGAGTGGTCGAAGGAGGAGCTGAAAAAGCTGGGATTTTCTTTCGAAGATTCGAAATCGAACTTTATTTTTGCAACGCACAAAAGCGTACCGGCCGGGAAGATTTTTCAGGCACTCCGGGAACGACACATCTATGTGCGGTATTTTGAGAAACCCCGCATTGACAATTATCTGCGTATTACGATTGGCACGCGGGAAGAAATGCAGACGCTGTTTGATTTTTTGAAAGATTACTTAACCGAATCAAGCAAGTAGCGAAGCGGATTGCAAATATCCGCTTGCCAAGAGGGATGAAGCAGCTGAAAATATAAAACAGAAGAAGAGTATCTGCAGAGGAGCAGAAGAAAATTTTAAAAGGGGACTGCTGTCGGAATCAGCCATGAGATCCGGCGGCAGTTTTAGAAGGTATTTGGGTATGAACAAAGAGAAGAAAGAAGTAGTAAAGGTAAATCAGATTACGGAAGGTGTTATCTGGCAGCAGATTCTGATCTTTTTCCTGCCAATTCTGTTCGGAACGTTTTTCCAGCAGCTTTACAACACGGCAGATGCCATGATTGTCGGACACTTTCTCGGAAAACAGGCACTTGCGGCGGTCGGCGGAACGACAGGTACGCTGATCAATCTGCTGGTCGGATTTTTCGTCGGCCTTTCAAGTGGTGCGACAGTTGTTATTTCACAGCATTACGGAGCCAATAAAGAGGACAAGGTTCAGTGGGCAGTGCACACTTCCATTGCCTTTTCCATTCTCGGAGGTATTGTGCTGACAGTAGTCGGCATTGGCTGTTCGAGATGGATGCTCGATCTGATGAACACGCCGGATGACGTTGTAAACTATGCGTTGATTTATATGCGTGTCTATTTCCTTGGAACCATCGGAAACCTGATTTACAACATGGGTTCCGGTATTCTGCGTGCGGTCGGCGACTCGAAACGTCCGCTGCTGTATCTGATCATCTGCTGTATGACCAATATCGCGCTTGACTTTTTATTTGTTGTCGGTTTGCAGATGGGTGTTATGGGCGCGGCGCTTGCGACCATTCTGTCGCAGATCATCAGTGCGGTTCTTGTTATGGGCTCTCTGATGCGGACCAGAGATATTTACCGGCTTCATCTGCGGAAAATCAGCATTGACTGGATTATGCTGAAACGAATTATCCGCATTGGTTTTCCGGCAGGCGTACAGTCGATTCTGTACTCGGTATCGAACGTGATCATTCAGTCTGCTGTCAACTCGCTGGGAACCAACAATGTGGCTGCGTGGGCGGCTTACGGAAAGGTGGACGGTCTTTTCTGGATGATGATCAATGCGCTCGGTATTGCGGCGACAACCTTTGTCGGTCAGAACTACGGTGCGAAAAAGATGGATCGTGTACACCGCGGTGTGCGCACCAGCATGATCATGGCATTCCTGATGACGGGTCTGATGGTTGTGTTTATGTGGTTTATCGGTGATACACTGATTTCTCTGTTTACCACAGATACGGCGGTGCGTGAAATCTGTCACGGACTGATCCATTTCCTGGTTCCGACCTTCTTTACCTACATTTCCATCGAAATCCTTTCCGGTGCACTCCGTGGTGTCGGAGATGCATGGATTCCGATGTTTATCACCGGAATAGGAATCTGTGGAGTACGTATCGTGTGGATGACGACGGTTCTGCCGCATTTCCACTCCTTAAAAGGAGCTGCCTTCTGCTATCCGCTGTCGTGGGTAATCACAACGATTGCATACTTTATTTATTACCTGTTCTTCAGTCAGCTGAGTAAGCGGAAAGAATTGAGGAGTATCTAACAGAATGTTCAAACTGTATTAATAAAACTGTGCTATCATGAAAATATCAGTGTCAAAAGGTCAAAAAACCGATGCAGGCAAAGCTTGCAGGAGGATTTTTGAACTCGGGACACGGCAAAAAATGAGTAAGTAGCCATTTTTCAAAGAAAAATGAGCGGATTACAAAGGAAAGACAGGTGGAACGTAAGATGGTAAGTGAAAAAGTAACGATTGTCAATCCGTCAGGTCTGCATCTTTTAAACGCGGTAAATTTGTCAAACAGTGTAAGCCGGTACAAATCTTCCATGTCGTTTACCTATGAAAACAACGGGATGCAGGGAACGGTTAATTTAAAGAGTATTTTGAGTATCGTTGCCGCAGGAATCAGGCAGGGAGACACTATTGAGATCTGCAGCAGCGGAGAGGATGAAGAGGAAGCACTTCGGGCGGCCATTGCCGCAATTAAAAGCGGGCTCGGAGAGACGCCGGAGTGAGGAGATAGGAACATAGAATAGAAATAAAGAAAAGGACCTCGCTTTTTGAAAAAACGGAATGGGAAACCGGACCGTGTTTCAAAAAGCGAGGTTTTTGTGTGGCGGCAGATAAAAGATTCCTGCCTTCGGGGGGGGATTTCGAAAGCAGGGATGAAAAGATAAGCTGCGAAGCAGCTCTTCGGCTATGAGCAAGCAGCGAAGCGGATTGCGAATATCCGTTTGACAACAGGAGGTATAAGGCCGGAAAAAAGTGTC